>OGZM01000606.1_pt1 | contig 42546 bp, 47 predicted proteins | sample 1576821 | NCBI WGS metagenome assembly OGZM01 (sample SAMEA3541491, study PRJEB24748) | human gut metagenome | biome: human gut; feature: human-associated habitat; material: faeces | place: China | collected 2012
AATACGATTAACTCTGATATTACAAAAACTTTTCGGGATAAAATGTTCTTTTTAGTTCAAAATAGTATATTCGGTATCTATTGTTAATGGTATTTTGAGCAGATTTTGTACTGTATTGAATTGTCATTTTCCTTCTTTATTAATAAATATAGGTATGGGTCATTTTGGCGGAATCTGTTTTGAGATGAATGATTGTGATATTGAAGTGACCAACACATCAGAAGAAAAAAATATTTATATCTTTGCAAAGTTTCTAGTGACATAAGAAACAGTAATAGTAATCTATTTTTGGAAACGTATTATGTTGAAGATATTAGTAACCTACGCCGTCCAAGGCGAATTTGTGGAAATAAAGTGGCCTGATGTAGAACCTTATTACATCCGCACAGGTATTGGTAAAGTAAAATCAGCCTTTCATCTGGCTGAGGCTATTCGTCAGGTGCAACCCGACTTGGTTTTAAATATCGGAAGTGCGGGGACTGTCAATCATCAGGTTGGGGATATTTTTGTCTGCCGGAAGTTTGTAGACCGTGATATGCAGAAGCTGGCAGGTCTGGGAATCGAATGCGAAATCGATTCTGCAGCTTTGCTCGAAGCGAAAGGTTATTGCAGGCACTGGACGGAGAATGGAACTTGTAATACGGGGGATAGCTTCCTGACAGAACTGACTCACGTCAGCGGAGACGTAGTAGATATGGAAGCCTATGCACAGGCATTTGTCTGCCGTGCCAAGGAAATTCCGTTTATCTCCGTAAAATATGTAACCGATATTATTGGGCAGAACTCCGTAAAACATTGGGAAGATAAACTGGCAGATGCCCGTCAGGGACTTTCCAACTATCTTAATGTCTTGAAAGAGAGAATATGATAAGTGACCCCTGCGGCAATCAACCCCAAGAGAATTTTTACCCATAGCAGAGGAATGAGGAAGAAGATGCAATATAGCATTGTTCCCCACATCAGCACAAGTGAGATAACTTTGGCTCGGAGCGGAATTGCTTTATTCTCGCGGAAGTTACGGATATAAGGACCGAAGTGCCGGTGATTCAGTAACCAGTTATATAATCGTGGCGAACCCTTGAAATAAAGGGCGGCTGTGAGTAACAGAAAAGGAGTCGTGGGCAACAACGGCAGAAAGATACCGAGAATGCCGAGTGCCAGGGAGATGCTTCCTAAAATGATACAGAGAGTTTTCATGCAGCAAAGATAGTGTAAAAACAGGAAAAAAACATCGGATTTGCTGAATGGAAACTCTTTTTATATTACCTTTGTCATTGCATCGAGGTGACATTAGATGCGTATAACCTAAAAAAAGACGTATAACAATGTTTACAGTAATCAAACGTTTGGAGATATCGGCTTCTCATAAGCTGGTGCTCCCGTATCGCAGCAAATGCGCCAGTCTACACGGTCACAACTGGATTATCACTGTCTACTGCCGTTCGGCACGACTCAATGCAGACGGTATGGTGGTAGATTTCACCCGTATTAAAGAAGTGGTCATGGAAAAACTCGACCACCAGAACCTGAATGAAGTACTCCCGTTCAATCCCACCGCAGAGAATATTGCCCGCTGGGTGTGCAAACAGATCCCGCAATGCTATAAAGTAGAGGTACAGGAGTCGGAAGGCAATATTGTCATTTACGAGAAGGACACTGTAAAAGACAATGCCTCGAATGATGTAAAAGACCATTCGGAAGATAAGGAAGAATAAACCATAGCGGACAAAACAAATTAGTGAACGATGAGAAAGATTAATGAAATCTATTAACGGGCTTATTCTATCTTTTGTTTACTTTGTCTTATTTGGTGAAAAACTGCTGATAATCTGTTTCTTATATACATAATAAAAACAAAGGAAAACAAAGATAGAATAAGTTAAATAAAAAAAATGCGGAACAAAAACGGAACAATATAGAGAAATAAAGTGCTATAATTGCGTTGATGTTAAATCTAGCACTTTAGCGAATAATGGCAAATATTAAATTTACGCTCCGTAATACGAATACGGAAAAAGAACAAACCGTGTATATTACTGCTCGTTTTGGGCAGAATGAGAAATTGATGTATGCTACCCCCTTAAAAGTATCATTTAAATTTTGGGATGAAAGTAAGCAGCGTGTTAAAAACTCCAAGTATTGTTATTATAAAGATGATACTAATTCCGCTATTACAAGTATTGAATCAAAGGTGAAAATGTTTATTGCCGAGGCTGCACAAAAAGGGATAATTCTTACTAAGGATAGTTTGAGAAATTTTCTTGATGTTAGTTTTGGGAAAAAACGTCCATTGGCAAATACATTTCATGCTTTTTTTGAAGAATATATAAGATTGTGCGATACTAAAATAAGTTCTGTAAAGGCGGGACAGAAAATTTCTACAGATACTAAATCTAAATATGTTAGAACCTATTATTATCTTAAAGAATTTGAGAAGGCGCGAAATATTCGGTTGGAATTTGATAGAATAGACCAAGATTTGATGGCTGATTTTGTTGCGTATTTGCAAAGTCTGAATCTTGCAGCTAATACAATTAGTGATAAGGTGATGCGCTTAAAAGCCGTGATGAATGCCGCTAATGATAGAGAACTAACCAATAATAAAAAATACAAAGCATTTAAGTACGCTATGGAAAGTAATTTTTCCATAGCATTAAATGAATCAGAGCTTGATAAATTGTACGGTTTTGATTTTTCCTATAATTCCAAATTAGAAAAAGCAAGAGATATGTTTTTGATTGGCTGTTGGACTGGATTACGATTTTCAGATTTTACCCGTATCAGAAAGGAAAATATAAGGGATGGTATGTTGACTATCATACAACAAAAAACAAATGAGCCGGTAACTATCCCTCTGCATCCGGTTTTCCTTCGTATATGGGAAAAATACAATGGCTTGCTTCCAACTAAGATTAGTGCTGCATCTTTTGATAGATATTTGAAAAAGTTATGCCAGAAAGCCGGATTAGTAGACCATGTATTAAAGTCTATAACAAAGGGTGGAAAAAGATGTACTTCTGTTTATGAAAAGTGGCAACTTATAAGTGCACATACAGCCCGTAGGAGTTTTGCAACGAACTTGTATAAATCTGGCTTCCCTAGTATTAGTATAATGGCAATTACGGGGCATAAAACGGAAAGCAGTTTTTTACGATACATCAAAATTAGCAAGGAAGAACACGCTAAATTATTGATGCTGCATTGGCAAAAGAACGGTAACCTGTTAAAAATAATGTGATATGAGGAGGTACTTGGAATTGCTGGAGGATACGGGTTGTGCATTACGCCTGTTTTATAAATACTACCGTTGGGAAAAAGTCAAAGAAGTTATAGAGAAACGGATAACGAACGGGATTGAGGAAGAATTTGTAGTTGATAGCGGTATAAGGATTCGTATAGGTTGGAATGATGAATGTTGTTTTGCAAGATGTGTTAATGAGACTGGGCTTCCTTTTACGCTCAATGATGCCTTTAAAGAGTTGATACAACGGTATGACAGCGACGAATATTCGGAAGGCATGGATTATTCTGACAGATTATTGGAAAATCTTGAAAGTGAATTGCTGGGTTATACCCCGGAGCAAAGGATGTATGTAATAAGACGGATAATCTCCGCCTCATCCGAGATTTTATTGAATCCCCGTCGAAACAGATTTTTGCGTGAAAGTCTCTTTTCGATAGAGACGGAAAAAAAGATTGTATATAATGCAGCCGGAACAGATGAAGAAATTGTTATATACGGCAGTGATGATACATTAGGTGTTTTTGATGCTATATCCGTTGCTTCATGGTTACTAACGACAGCAATAGATTTTCTTGCCGGTTTTGGTGATATTTGCCGTTACTTTAAGATTCCCCTGAAGGATGAAATACTTAATATTATAAAACCCGGGAAACGTCTTGAATCAATAGATCTGGAATTGGTCGGCATTGAAGATGAGGTTAAAAACTCTCTGGAAAAAGATGTTGTTTCAACACCGGATATTTGTCTACGTGGGAGAAGAGAATCAGAAGCCACGGTAAAGATGAAGTGTGAGGTAATAACAGCTTTGATAAAAGTTTCCGGTTATGAGTTACCAACAGGTAAAGCATTAGCATCTTTTATCGCATGGTTGTGTGGTGGTAATATGGAAAATATACGGCAAAGGGGATTATCTCAAAATACGATGGGAACAGAAAACCAAGAGATAATAAAAGCAAAATTTGAATCAATTGGCATATCATATGAAGATGGAAAAATACGTCCCATAATAAAAAAGTAACATTTTAACACTTGAAAATGTAACGTTACACGCTTTAAATTCGGAAAGAATCCCTATATTTTTGCATCCACAAGAATTTTAATAATAAATCTTATGGATGCAAATTTTTTATCTTCTAATCCCTTGTTACTCATCCAAGCGTGCACAATGGGTGATATAGAAAAGGCAATAGAAAAAGTTACCTCTCGTTTGCTTGATGAGAAAATAGAGCGTATGTGCACAAGTCGACAGTCGGTAGATGAAATCCCGGAAAATGGTTTGTATAAACGAAAGGATGCCGCCCGGAAATTGGGAGTATCCCTTGTAACATTGGACGCATGGACTAAGGCGGGAATAATAGGGTGTCGACGTGTAGGTAGTCGCGTCTATTATACGCCTAAAGATATAGAGGATGCCTTGAAAAAAGGAGCTAAGAGATAACCTTAAATCCGATAGCCATGAATATAGACAACCTATCCGAAAAAGAACTTTCCTCTTTGCTGGCTAAACTATCAGCCGAGAAGAAGCGGAAAGCCGATGCCAAGCGTAGAAATTACCAGAAACTCCGTACCAAGTTCCTGGCCTCCGTTGAAAAGCGTGTCCGCAGATATGTAAAAGACGGTCAGGAGTTAAAGGAATGGTTGAGGCAGGAATCAGAATCCTATTATAATGCCTTGAAAGAGTATGGAGAGTTGAAACGTGATGAACAGTTGGGTTTCACGGTGAATAATGACACTTTCCGTGTCCAAGTGAAGGGGAACCGGGTTAAACGCTTTGACGAACGGGCAGACGTTGCCGAAAAGCGTCTCATCGACTACCTGAAAAAATGGATTGCCAAGAAGGGTGAAGGAGAAAGAAATCCCATTTATAAACTAGCCATGTCCTTGTTGCAACGCAATGAATCCGGCGATCTTGACTATAAATCCATTTCCCGCCTCTATGAACTGGAAGAAGATTTCAATGATGAAGAATATACCTTTATCATGCAGTTGTTCCGTGAAAGCAACACGGTAGAAGGGACTGTTATCCGGTTCTACTTTGAAGAAAGGGACAGCCTCAACAAATGGAAACGTATTGAACCGTCCTTTAACCAGATGTAACCCTATGTATTGCTTAGCTTATGAAATGGAGTATGTTTGACAGAATGGATTTTAAAACGGTCCTTTGCGGTGAGGAGGACATAGGACGCATTGTTTCCGCTTTTCATCTGCAACCTTGCACCAAAGGAAACAGATCTTATTATGAGAGTTCCGAGTATGGCAAATTTGACGGTATCCACCTTAAAATAGAGGGAAGGACCTTGAAAGTCGTATGCAGCGTACAGAAGATATTCTCCAAGTATGCCCGAGGTAATAGGCTGGACAACTCCGGATCGTTTACCGTCTCAGAAGGGAGGGCGGCTTTAAACCTGCTGTTTGATTCAATAGGGATTGACGTTTCCCATGTTACGGTTACTTATTTTGAGATCGGGCTTAATATGAAGATGGGCCGCGATCCTTCGGAATACATCAAACGGGTGATGTCTACGGATGATGCCCGCGAAATGTACTCCGATGCCGATTATAAGAAGGACCGCCAGAAAACAACCGAAAAGGACAAGGATAAAAGAAAGGTCCTGAAGATATACGATAAAAGCTTTGAGTACAGGCAAAAGGGAAAGGCGGTGGATGATAATATCCTTCGCCTTGAAACGGTTTACCGCCGGCAGAAGGTCCCGTTACCGGATTTTTTCGATGAGGCTTATATTTCCCGCCTTACAAACCAGTTCTTCCGGGATTGGTACAATGTATCATTCCCGCAAACGATCATCTGTGAGAGCGGCACCAAAAGCAGCCAGACGGAACGTGCACAAAAGATTATGACGGTCGGACGTGACAAGTATATGGAAGAAAACCGTAATAATCTCCGCGAGGGGAGGATAACCCCGAAACAGTACCGGGTAAACCGCGAATATGCCCAAATGTGGGATGAACATAAAAAGCGATTTAAAATCGTTCCGCCCATAGAAGAAACAGAATATAAAAATCGGTTTAAAAATCTGTTTTTCAGAATGATAGAGTAAAAATTGAAGTAAAAATAAATCAGTTAAAATTTTAACGAAAAATTGTAATTAAAAAGATAAACATTTAATTTACAAATGATTATGAAAAGTCCAAAAGGGCATATTTATTTAAAAAGCTAATATTTTAATAATCAATATATTATGATTTTAGGATGCTTGATTTTAACAGTCATTAAGCAGATATGGCGCTATATATATGCCTCTATTATATATAAGGATACTTGTCTTAGAGTGCCGGGAGGCAACCGGAACGGTTTAAAATGCACTAAAAGCCTTATTTATCGGGATTATAACTATTTGCCCCTAATGACAAGGCAAAATGAAGCAGGAAAATAAACAATGGTATGTAGAGTTATCACTATGATAACAGGAAATGAAAGTTTAATTTAATAATTTAGATTATATGGCAAATTTAATCACACGTCTTATAATGGATGCTTCTCAATACGATGGCGGATTGCAGAAAGCACAGAAGGGTATAGAAAATTTCATTGCTAAAAATAGGGCAATGAGTGGTGCAATGTCTAAGGCTTCGGAAGCGATTGCTAGGGTTGCAGGAGCCGCAGGGGTTGCAATGGGAGCCGGCGAAGCATTTAATAGGGTATTAAACTCATCTCAGGTTTTGGGTGATGCAACAGCCGCAGCTATAGAAAGTGCAAAGAAAAGTATCGATGAATTTTTTTATTCTTTAGGATCAGGTGATTTTTCTGCATTTATTAATGGATTGGATAATATAATAGCGAAATCTAAGGAGGCCCATAGTGCTTTGGATCAACTGGGGAATACAAAGATTTCATTTGATTTTTATGAAAGTGAATTTGATGAGGCTATAGCGAAAGCAAGGTTAAATGCGAAAAATAAGCAACTTGATGAAGATGCAAGAAAAAAGGCGTTTAAAGCATGGGATGATGAGCTAAAGAAAAAAGAAGAGGCGGGACAAACGGTTGCAAATGACGCTTTAGATGCGCTTACAAAATCTATTGTTGTTGGAACCCAATTAAGGGCTTCGGATATAAATTTTGAAGATTTTAGAAAAGTGATGAAAATCGATTTAATGCCTTCAAAATCAAGAAGTGAAGCCAAAAGCTATTGGACGAAGCAATATGAAGATTATGAAAAATTGGCAGATAGGATAGAGAGTGATCGAAGGGTGGACGTTGCGAGAACAAATGACTATGGTCGGATTAAATCAATCAATGACGCTGCTAAAATAGCGCAAGAAGGTGCTGCTGTAAAATATAAAGACGCGATAATCTATAACACGTTATTGAATAAATTGAGTGATGATGAACTAATAAAATTAAAAGAACTGGGTAAGCAATATTATTATGTATCTCAATTGGTTTCTCAACAAAGACAGGAGTTTAATGAATCAACAACAGAATTTAATAATTCAATTACTGCGTCAGCTAAAGCAAAAGAAACTGCGGCTGCTGCGGCAGCAAAAGCAATAAAAGAGGCCAAAGAAAAAAACATAGATCCCTTCCTTGGTAATGAACAACTAAATGAGGAAATAAAAGCCGTAATATCCGGTAAGGATGCAATGAGTCAGGAGGTATTAGATGCAATCGGTACCGGTAAAACCCTCCCGGTATTGACTCAACCTATCCAGGCTACAATGATAAACAGTGAAGATGAGGTAGTTGAAGGAGAGGATCCGGCGGATGCACTCCGGAGGAAGCTGGAAATGTATACTCTTGCCCAGAGTAAGATACAAGAATATACCAATATGTTGTCTGTGGCTAACGAGGAAGAGAAAGCATATTTGAACGAGCAGATTGAGATATGGAGGAGGTATTCAGAGGAAATAGGGATAGGAACTAGGAGAAATGGTACCGATGAATTAGCCTCTGACTTGGATAAAGTAAGTGACGCTCTTATTAGAATGGGTGGATTATCAGATAGTGTGTTTGGTTCTATGCTCAGTTATGTCGGAGGGATATCCGGTGCTGTTGTATCGGCAATTCCAGCTATTGAAGCATTGACTGCTTCCCAAATGATACAAGCTAATGCCAATACAAAAGCTGCCGTTTCCGGGGCCGCTTCTTCGGTTGCTAATATTCCCATTGTTGGTCCAATGTTGGCCGTTTCTGCTGTAGCATCTGTTTTGGCGGCAATAATGAATATCCCCAACTTCGCCGAAGGCGGTATCGTTGGCGGTCATAACTATATGGACGGTATTACAGCCCGTGTAAGTAGCGGAGAGATGTTTATCAATGAAGCCGATCAGAAAAAGTTGTACGACTCTATCCATTCCGGAGATTTGGGCGGAGGGAATAGTGGTAGAACGGTTATAACCGGCGAACAGATAGTTACCGTTGTCAACAACTATGGCAAGAGAACAGGAAAGGGTGTTATTTTGAAGGGGTAAGGCTATGGAAGGGATAAATGCAGGCTATAGTTGTATATAGCAGAAGAATAAACATTAACGCCGTTTTTCTTTGGTTCTATGGAGTTTTACAAAGTATATGTAGAAATATCTCATAGGATAAACTCTCAAAAAGCCAAAGAAAGCGGTATTAACCAAAACATAGAAACAAAAAAATGAAGAATACATTAGAAAAATATGTGATAGACTATCAAGGGTGTAAATCAAATCCCAAGAAAACTTTATGCATGCTGTATAAAAAACGTCGTATGTTGGTAGTTATATTTCTTACGGTGGGTTATTATAATTACAATATGTCCTCTACATGCCGCAAATTATCCTGTATGAATAATCCAGTATGTGATGAGGAAGAAATGAAGCGGCAAAAGTTTGATGCCATACTTGAAGGGAAACGTATACGGAAGGACGATGTTACAAATAGAGATTACTGGGTAAACCAAAGTATAAAACATTACGAGTGCATGATGTTTTTTAATACGGGAATTGGTGTGTTCGGTTATACCCCGGAGGATATTATGAGATTTTATAAATGGCTAGACCACTCATGCCCGAAAGAATCGGCACACCTTAAATCGGAGTGTGAAATGCACTACCAAATATATGTCCGTATGTTGCTGGCTTACATAAATGGTGATATCACCTACAAGGAATTTGAAAGAAAATTTGTGAAGGTTGATCCGGACGGGTGTGTAAGTCCTGTAAGCCGGCATGATGTATTACGGTTCATAAAAGACATGTTCCGTGTCTATCAGTTGTTTCAGAAGGTTGTAAACGGAAAACCGACCGTCAGCCCGGTAATTATGAATTAATAAGCAAAGTAAAATTTAATCTATACAATTATGGGTGAATTAATCAATACGAACGATCTTAGTAGTCTTATTCCTATGTCCACTAATGGAAAGGGGGTTAATGCACGTGATTTGCACGCTTTTTTAGGCAGTAAGAAAGATTTTTCAAACTGGATTAAGAGGCGTATAGACAAATTCGGATTTGTGGAAAACTTGGATTATCACGTTTTGAAATTTGACTATTTAGGCAACTTGTTGAGTATCAGACACGACAAAAAAGGTGAGCCTGAAAATCAACAAGTTAGTAAAATCGAGTATATTCTGTCTGTTAATATGGCAAAAGAGCTTTCAATGTTGGAAGGTAATGATCGAGGCAAACAAGCCCGGCAATATTTTATAGCCTGTGAAAACATGGCCCGTACCCTTTTGGAGCAAAAGACAAGAGAACAGCAAAAGCAGATAGAAAGCATTACAGTCAATAACATGGAGCTTCACAATCAGATAACGGCCCAGCAGCCGGCAGTGATATTCGCGGAAAGCGTAGCAAGTAGTAACGATGCTATCCGTATGGATGATTTGGCAAAACTGATAACACAAAGCGGCTATATAATAAACCGCAACGAGTTGTTTGCGTGGCTGGTGAAGAACGGGTATCTGTTGAGAAGGCAACGGAGAATCGGGCGGAAATTGGTAAACGATTATTCCCCGTCGCAGGAGGGGGTACGCCTGCATCTGTTTCATCTCCATGCGGAGCACATAAAAGGGTTGAACTGCATGAGATACACTTGTAAAGTTACCGGAAAGGGACAGATTTACTTTGTGAACAAATTCAAGGAGATAGTAAACGGTAAGACAAAAGCATAGATATGATTCTTTTTGCCTCTATGGCTCTTTTGTTATTCAGATGTATATTTTATTGTTCAAAACATAAAAGCATCTTAAAGCAAAGAAAACAGGATATAAAATACTTCCAGAATAAATAACGGATGAGGATGCATATAATCAGAATATGGAATGATGCGAAATATAGAATAACATTTTTGCTTGTTGTCTCAAAAATTACGGGGTTTTAATTTTTAAATACGAAAAATAGAACAATTTATGAACAATCTAGTTTTTCGCGGTGCTGACAACCGGGCGTTAACAAATAGTTTGTTAGTCGCTGAAAAGTTCGGGAAAGAACATGGTGATGTATTAAAGGCGATTGATGCCGTATTTACAAAAGTGCCTGAAAATCAATGTAAAGGATATTTTTCCGACACATCAATAGAGATTCCGCAACCTAATGGCGGTATACGTCATTCTCGTGTTGTTGTTATGAACCGTGACGGTTTCACCTTGCTTGTAATGGGATTTACCGGGAAAAGGGCTTTTCAGTTCAAGCTAGCTTATATCGCCGCCTTTAACGCAATGGAAAAGGCTATAAAAGAAGATTATACCCGCGCATTGTCTAATATGGATCAGCGTATTAAAGTGCTGGAAGAAAAATATTCTTCTGAAAACGAACTTTCTTACCTGTTGAGGCTCACGCCCGGAATTTCCCTACGTGATAGCATACAATATTTGATCGATGATTGCGCGGAAAGGATGAAGGTTTCGAAAAAGAACCTATGGTATGAGATATTTCGTCAGCTACATAGCCGTTATCATATATCGTTCTCATCCTGTGAGAGACATCCCAAAGAAAAAGTATTGGATTTGGTAGATCGCTATGGGCTGTTAATACGTGTTTATGTTGTCGCTTTAGATATGTACGACATGATAATGCGAAATAATGGCATACGGAATATGTAAGAGATGTTTTTATCACGTGGTTTATATATGCCCGTCTGTATGGTGAGAATCCCGTTACAGACAAATAAATGATATCTTCTTATGAATTTATAAATATGCTAATATGAAAGATATAAACGAAAGAAAATTTATAAGCATACAGGCTAAAATATCTCCTGAAGCTGCTGCAAGGTTAGACGATATAGTAGTAAAGTACAGTTTTAAAAGCCGGTATGAAATAATGCAATGTCTGTTGGAGGCGTTTCTTAGATATACGGACCCCGGATATACCGGAGGAAAGGATGCCAGACTTTCGGAAATATACGACTTGTATAAGATTTGGGAAGGAGTCGAAAATAAAAAGAACCGGCTTATTACCGTAGGTCCACGGCAAAAGGGAAAGGCATTAAGGCTGGTTGGTTCCGTCATGCTGTTTAATCAGGAAGGCAGTAAGGGATATTGTTGTAGGTATATGACATTCAGAGGAGAAGATACGCACATTACTTCCAACAATAACGATATACTAAAGTCGATAATGTACACCCTTTTCCCGACCATATACACAGCGTTGCACCGGATCGGAGAGAATATAGGGTGTACACGTATTGATTACATACTGGAATATCTGCTACATGAAGCCGGACCGCAAATAAAGGATAGCATTGCAGGGGAAATAAGGCGGGAGTTTGCAAGGAACACATCATATCAGGAAACAAACTACGGAGATGTCCCCAAAAGAGCACGGGAGTTAACAATAGACGGCATGTTTTCAGAAGATGAATCCGGCCGGCACGATGAAGAAGATGAGGTACAGACGGAAGAGGTATATAGTATGGATTATGAAGATGAACCGGAAGATTAATAAGAATAAACAGCCGGACCGCAAATAAGCCTGAAAACGGGTGTGCTCTATAAGTGCATCCTATATAGACGGCATCTCTCATGGAAAGCATCTCTCAATGAATCATCCTGCGGGTAGTTGGGAGATGCACCGGAGGCCGTAAGAGGGAATCAGAAACCGATTACCCAGAGGGTACCGAAGATTGGCGGGAAGTGCCGTTAATATGCATTCAGGCGGGCAAATCGCCAAATCATCATTTTCTGTTAAAGTAAATATATTTCAAACAATGGGGGAGGTGTTTTTTTCTACCCCCTCAAACACTCAAATCCACTGCCCCTAAAGAGAGAAATTTTTTTTGATTTTTGGAAAATGGCCGTGGGGGTGAAATAACGGAAGGAAAAAATGATACAAAACAAAGGTGGTTTTATTCTTTGAAAATGGTTTAGGGGAAAATTCCCCTAAAATTGATAATCAGGTAGTTATAAGAATAAATATAAAATAGAACAATTTATGGACAATCTAGTTTTCCGCGGTGCCGACAACCGGGCGTTAACAAATAGTTTGTTAGTCGCTGAAAAGTTCGGGAAGCGTCATGCCGATGTATTAGACGCAATTAGAGAATTATTTGTTTCAGCGGAAAAATCCGTTAAAACTAATAATCAGCAACTTAGCGAAATGTTTGCTTTGGTGGAGTATGACGTTTCTCTTAACAATGGAACGGGCGGAATAAAAAAGGCTCCTATGTATGTTATGAACCGTGACGGTTTCACCTTGCTTGTAATGGGATTTACCGGGAAAAGGGCTTTTCAGTTCAAGCTAGCTTATATCGCCGCCTTTAACGCAATGGAAAAGACAATAAAGGAAGAATATACCCGCGCATTGTCTGACATGGATCAGCGTATTAAAGTGATAGAGGAAAGAAGAATCTGTTTTGAGGGGCTTCCGTCCCCGGCGGAAGAACTTCCGAAAATGTCTCAACGTGATTGTATCCGGTAGCTTGTCAATAAGATAGCCAGGGCAACAAGCACGAATCAGAGTGATATCTGGCATAAAGTATATAATCATCTGTATTATCGTTACCACATATCAATACGATCCTATAAGAAGAAATACCCGGAAGAGAATAACTTGGATATAGCGGAGCGAAACGGATTATTGCCACGTATCTATACGATCGTATCAAACATGTATGATCTGATAGGATGATAAGGGGGGTATGTATAGGGGTACCCATTATTATACGGAAATAGCAAATAAAAAAACGCCCTGTTATGGGAGGGGTGAAAATAGAAATCGTGTGGGGGTACTTCGTTGTCTCAACCTGTAACGGGCAATTTTCTAATAGTATCGAGATTTAAAAACTAAAAAATGTTCTTATCTTTGTAATTGTTATTAAATATGCTATACTTCGGTTTTTAAGTATATCAAATAAGGCTCCGGGTTGTGATAACCAGGGGCCTTTTTATTCAACAGCAACCTAACAGTATTCTAAATAAGATATAAAAAGCCCGTACAGGTTAGCAAATCATGTACGGGCGTTCTCTTTTGTCAAATCCTTATAGGCCCTTATTCAGGCTCATAACCTTCGTAATAGTAAGATTGCGTGATGCCCTTGAATATAACTTCTCTATCATCTACCCGGTTGGTTAATCCTTGATGTAACAAAGTTCGCAGTTCCAGATCATTAATCGGGCTTCTTTCCATAGCTTGCAAATAGAGAACCTTATCCACATTCTGCCAATCAATCACCATGCCAATACGTTTCTTTAGAATCATATCAAGCCAAATACGCATAGTACGGCCGTTCCCTTCCATAAACGGATGAGCGATATTCATCTCCACATATTTAGCAACGATTTCCTCAAATGTCGTTTCCGGCATCTTTTCTATTACCGGGAGCATCACATCAAGATACATGCAGTTGGCAAAACGAAAGTTCCCCTTTGCTATATTCAAAGTACGTATCTTTCCGGCAAAGCTATACAATCCCTCAAACAGATAGCGGTGTATGTCACACAATCCTTTTACGGTTCCTACCTCGATACGGTCTATATCTCCGATCTCAAACAAAGCATGAGCTTTTATAAGGCTCAACTTATCTATTTCATTTGTATTCATACTCAATCTACTTTGATACTATAAAACGATTTCCTTACTTTCTATTCTATCCAGTAACCGGGACAAATCCGGCACACTATTTATATTGTAATTGGTATCTCTTATGCGGATCACTCCAATAATACCACCGGAAGAAGAAGGTGTAAACAGTTCTGTAATATCAACCCCTAAAGCATTGGCAATCTTTTCCAGTGTTTCAAGCGTTGGATTTCCATTTATAGCCCGGCTTAAACTTTCTTGTTTAATACCTATCTTTTCCGCAAGCTGGCTCACTGTGATGCCTTTTTCTTTACATACTTCTTTTATTCTCATGATAATGACATTTTAAGTTATAATTCAAATTATGTGCAAATATAGGAATAAATAACACAAAAGTTATATTTGATAGTTAAATATAGTTTAAAATATCATTGTTTTTCATCTAGATAATTGCTTCTATGACATTAAGAGTTATATTTGCGCTGTAATAATAACAATGAAAGTTATAAATATATGAAACGGTATTTTGTAAACGGTAAAGAAATCAGCGAACAAGAAGCAAAGGCAATCGAAGCAAAGAATCAAGAGTATATGAATAGTAACGACTTATCTCTTTGGGCTAAATGTGAGTTTATTACAGTAATCAATAAGTAAATTAACCAGCAGGGCGGAAACCCTGCGTAACACTATCCGACAATGAAACGTTACGATTTAAGCGCAATAATGAAATCAGCTCACACAATGAGAAAGTTTCGCCCTGAAAAATATCCTACCTTTTCGGATGCCTTGAAAAGAGCTTGGAAGGTTGCTAGGTTCAATAAAGAGATTGCAGATCGTAGAGAGGAAACAATCGTTTACCATGAGGAAAAAAAGCAAGAAGCCCAGAAACGGAAAGAACGTACTGCACGTATAGAGGCCGAATATGTTGCAATGTTGGCAACTGCCAGAGAAGAAGGTCAACGTAAGATTAAAAATGTTTCTGGTGTTGAGGCTACCGGATCGGCATACGGTTACGGATTAGGCTATCATCATTCGGCCTTTAGTGGTTGGGGGAATTACGTAGGAGACTAATATATTAACCTGATACGGGTAATTACCCGTATCATAGAACATTCATTATGACAGAAGCAAAGGTTTATAAGATTCACAAGAACAAGCAGGTAGAGGATATCACTACCATGCTAAAGATAGAAGGAATAAGCTATAATGTATTCGAATACGAAGAATGCACGGTAATAGAAGTGACCGGCACACCATTAGAGATAATAAGAATCTCCGCGATATATCAACGAATTACAATTATTTAAACCGAAATAAAATGGAAAATCTGGCTTTCACGCTTGCGATTTTGAAAAATGTACGTACTTTTGTGGTGCAACAATCTTTTTTACAAAATAGCTATGTGTTTTTTTATGTCCATACGGCATATATTTTAAATACATATAGGAGAAGTTATACCCGTGTCTTTATTTGCCACATAGCAGTAAAGAGGTTGTTGCAGACTGGGGTATGCTTCTCCTTCTTTTTTTTTATTCAGATAATTTCATTTCATGCAACAACCAAATGAAAGTTATTTGAACGGGAATAATAGTACCGTACAAATTGCGTCAGCTCACGAAACGAGCATCTTATTTTCGAAGCACTTGTATAACCGATCACTGTTAGCGCCTCATCCGCTAATCAAGCGAAGAAAAACCCTGTTGCCATGATAGAGTTACTTATTGCACTGGGTGTCCTGTATGCAGGATATAGGATGTTCCGCAAAGGGAACGAACGTTTCTTTTACAATGATTAGTGTTACAGCCTCAACATAAAAAATCAGATTATGAGTACTACATTAACTTTCTGTATTATCCTTCTTGCCTTCTGCATTTGGGATGAGATGTTTAACGATAAGAACGGTTTTCCGTTCTTATAACCTTATATTTTTTACATACGGTGAATTCCCTTTTGTAAACCTGAAATGAACCATAAATAGAATTAGTTATGAACGAGATAGAATTATCAAAATATATAGATCGTATCGCTGAGGCTGTCGTTATACTGACTAAAAGAGTCGAGGTCCTGGAAAAGCAGAATGCATCAAATTCAAAAACGGACACTGGAAACAAGCCGCGCAAGATTATCCCTATGAGAATCGAAAAAAGACTTAATAGGAGGTAGAGTTATGGATATACCGTCTAAATACATTGTCAAGATAGACAATATGTACCTATCGGAATTTACTTTCTTATGGGTGTACTACGGCCAGCCCTGCGACTTGCTATTTCAGAAGCCGCAAACGGTAGGATGCTCCGGTATCCGGCTTGTTGTAAACAATGAAAATACGGTTAAGCTCCTGGAACGGGCAAAGGAGAAAACCGGCTGTGAGTTATTTAAAGTAGATTAATGACAATTTCAATAGAATCAAAGATGAACACAATGGATGATTTACTTGATATAATCAGTAACTTGGCTGACGTGGTCCGTATACAAAGAGAAATAATCAAGGGATTAGGAGGGGAGTTTCTTCCTACAACCGGAAATTTTGATTTACGCTCCATTAATCAGGACCTATTAAAGAACCGTTCTTCCAATAGAAAACATAAATGTAATCATAAAAATAAATAGCCTGGCACAAAATACTTTCGAATTATGAATATACATCAAACATCACCACGGACCGATTGCACCCACTTCGCCAAGTGCGGCAAGCGGTCTATAGCTTACTGCCGGAGATATGGCTCACATGAGTGTATTTCGTGTCAGCTAGTTAAACGGAAGCCAAAGAACCGGGTTATAGTGGACGGAATAGAGCGGAAGAAATGCACACATTGCGGAAAGGTTCTTCCCCTTCACCGCTTCTATGACCGGATAGTAGTACGGAACGGCAAAAGCTATCATCTGAAAACGTCATGGTGCCGGCTGTGTATGTCCGGTGCTCAATGTGAAAGGATCGCCAGAAAGAAAGGCTTATTTCCAAGTAAAATTCCGGAAATCCGATAAAAACGGGCTGAAATTGCCTATAAGCGGGGTAATATTGCCGGAATACGATAGTTTGTTTCCATTTCAGCCATATAAATAGCCTCATCACAGAGATAGAATCTATCAATTAAATATGCAATTCGTTATAAATGAAATGGTTATTAGTTTAATGGAATATTTTTAGTATGTTTGTTATCAAATATTGGAATATTTTTCATACCTTTGTTATCGAAATAAAAACGATATAAGATATGAAACATATTATCCAAAGAACATTATTTTCTGAAAAAGATGCCTTTAATCAGAATGATTTCGAATCTAAATGTATGAATAATATTTTTATAGATTGCGTAAGTTCCGGTATTTCAAGAGCGGTTAAAAAGGTTGCTTATGCTAATTTACAGACTCGTCTACGTGTGAAATCGGATTCGATACATGATGTCGCTTTTGCTGAAATACAGAATGCAATTTCTCGATCAGAACTTTATAATAAGGTTGAATTTCACTCTGATATATCAGGCAATAAGAGGCTATGGTTTTCATATAATAATTATATGTTTATTTTATGTAAATCAGAATCAGAGGGTAATAAATCGAGTATTAGTGATATTATTGATTCGCAAAATGCTTCCTGTCATGTTATAACAATTAAGTATACTATAAATAGTACATGGGATGGTGTTGTTTCTGCCTCTTTTCAATATATAAGAAAGAAGGTTGTAGAAATGGTATATTATATTCCGATAATGAATGATACTAAGATGTATTTTGATGTTGATACTGATAATTCCAATGAAATACCGGCGGCTAAAGCTACTCTGAAAATTTCCTCGAAAAAAGCTAAATAATCATGCTAAGAATAAATAATGAGATGCTTGTTATTGCAAGGCAACTTAGACAAATGACACAAGAGGACGTATGTATTAAGGCTAATATTTCACAAGGAATATTATCTAAAGCAGAGAATGGTCTTCGTGAACTTCAAGATGATACATTAGAACGACTTTCACATGTATATGATTTGCCGATGTCTTTTTTTTATCGAGAAAATGATATATCACCAGTGTCTCATCTATATTTTAGAAGAAAATTATCTATGTCAGCAAAAACAATCGATTCTTTTGTTGCTAAATCAAGAATTATTAAGTTAGCTTTGGATGATTTGTTTAACGCTGTAGACTTGCCCTCATACGATATAGGTACTTATGATCCCCAAGAATTTACTCCGCAAGATATAGCTGATAAAGTTAGATATAAATTGAAGATTTTTAGAGGACCTGTACCTAATTTAATGGCACTGTTAGAAAACCACGGGATAGTAATCTGTAAAATGGATTTTGAAACAGATAAAATAGATGGTCTGTCTACTGTTACCAATAGTGGTCAGAATATAATTTTTTTAAATAGTCAAATGCCTAATGATAGAATTCGTTTTTCATTAGCTCATGAACTTGGTCATATGGTAATGCATATGGAAACTCCACCTCCATCCGTTGAAATTGCAGAAGAACAGGCAGATTCTTTTGCATCGCAATTTTTGATGCCCGAGGATGAAATAAAGCCTATGCTTTATAATTTAAAGATGACAACACTTGCAGAACTAAAGCGGAGATGGAATGTTTCAATGCGTTCTCTTATCCGTAGAGCAAAAGATTTAAATACAATTTCTAAAGATACATATAGATATTTTCAAATGGATTTTTCCAGAAGAAAATATAATAAGAATGAACCAGTGCCACTACCAGCCGAGATGCCATCACTAGTTAAAAGTACTCTTTCTCTTTATCGTGAAGAATTAAATTACAGCGATGAGGATTTATTGGAAGTTATGAAAATAAATAAACAAGATTATGAGAATTGGTTTGTTCCAGTAAGAAATAGAGTTATTCCTTTTTATAGAATTGGATAAAAAGAAATACTAAATAGATTCATTTATTGATATTTTGTGTTTGTGCGCCTATGCTGTTTCGTTGTGAGATGAGGCAGCATTTCTTATTTACCCGTATTCCTTTCAGGGTTTGCGATTCTAGGGCTTTCTCCTTTCAGATGATAATTGTAAATCGTTCGATTGTTTAAGATGCGCTTTGAGTAGTTGAAAGAGGATATATTGTATATTTAAAAAGAATGTGTACCTTTGACAAATGAAAGCTCACTGAGGTACCATAAAAATGTTACTTTGTTACTAGTTTGTTACCCACTACTTTTAATTCAGTGAACTTTCTTTTGAAAATCAGATGTTTATGTGGTTTTGTATACTTTAAACACATGAAAGAAGTCGTATCAAAAACAAAAAAGTCTATATATGAATGATTCGGAAGTTATTTTAGGTCTTTTGAAGTCGTTGTGTGGCGAAGTAGCCGAGTTGCGTATGGCAGTGGAAGAGAGAAACGCTAAAAAGAAGAACTACACATTTGATGAGGCTCGTGAATATCTTCGGATAAGCCGTACAACTATGCATGAGAGGATGCGGCGTGGTGAATTTCCATGGGCTGTAAAGCGTGGTAAAAGCTGGTTGTTTCCATTTGACAAGCTAAAAAAAATATGCGGGCAATCAGATTTAATGTCTGTAATGCGCATATATCTGTATATAACCGTTTGTACCGTTCCTGTGAAGTGCCCGGTATTCTAATTGAATATTAGTATTGTAATTAGAGTATTTTTATTATATCTTTGATCCGAATTTAATAGCAATTAAATTCGGATTTAACGTCAAAGTGGAACTTCTGAGAAGACCTTCCACTTTATTTTTAAGTCTATGTTCTCTTTTATTGTAAAGGTCAATATTTGCGAATAAAGGATTTTTTAGACGGTTAATCTTTGCTAATTATACGTTTAGATTTATGGATTTAAAATCAAACGGAACAATAGCGGAACTTTTTAAATATAAATAACTGATTATCAATGTATGAGAAAGATTAATGAAATCTTTTACAGTTTGCAGGGGGAGGGATATTATACCGGGACTCCTGCTGTTTTCATCCGTTTCTCCGGATGTAACCTGAAATGTAGCTTTTGCGACACACAGCATGAAGAAGGAACAATGATGACCGATGATGAAATCATCGCCGAAGTTAAGAAATATCCTGCCGTAACCGTTGTCCTTACGGGAGGCGAACCTTCCCTTTGGATAGACGACACCTTGATCGACCGCTTGCATGAAGCCGGTAAATACGTGACCGTAGAAACCAACGGTACGAACCCCTTGCCCGAATCTGTCGACTGGGTGACTTGCTCGCCCAAACAAGGCGTGGAGCTGAAGATCAACCGGATCGATGAAGTGAAAGTAGTCTACGAAGGACAAGATATCAGTATTTTTGAACTACTTCCCGCCGAACATTTTTTCCTCCAGCCTTGTTCTTGTATTAATACTGCTGATACGGTGGATTGCGTCATGCGACATCCCAAATGGAGACTCAGCCTGCAAACGCACAAACTAATTGATATCCGCTAGACACATAGGCGGATGTAGCAGAGGATGCTTATAATTTTTACATAATATATTATGAAAGTAGGTTTGTTTATTCCTTGTTATATCAATGCTATTTATCCCAATGTAGGGGTGGCATCGTATAGACTATTGAAAAGTTTGGGAGTAGACGTCGATTATCCGTTGGATCAGACCTGTTGCGGACAGCCAATGGCAAATGCCGGTTTTGAAGGTGAATCGGCTAAGTTGGCGCTCCGTTTTGACGACCTGTTCCGGGAGTACGATTATATCGTCGGTCCCTCGGCCAGTTGTGTGGCTTTTGTGAAAGAGAATCATCCCGGTATTTTGAAGAAAGAAGGGCACGTTTGCCAAAGTGCGGGAAAGATTTATGACCTCTGTGATTTTATTCACGATGTGATAAAACCGTCGAAACTGCCTGCACGCTTTCCGCATAAGGTCAGCATACACAACAGTTGTCACGGCGTGCGCGAATTGTTTAATTCCGCTCCGAGCGAGTTGAATATCCCTTATTACAATAAGTTGCGTGATTTGCTAAATCTTGTGGAAGGTATCGAAGTCTTTGAACCGAGCCATATTGACGAGTGCTGCGGCTTCGGGGGAATGTTTGCGGTAGAAGAACAGGCGGTATCCGTCTGCATGGGACGTGACAAGGTGAAAGACCATATGGCTACCGGAGCCGAATACATTGTCGGGGCGGACAGTTCCTGCCTGATGCACATGCAAGGCGTCATCGAACGGGAACATCTGCCGATTAGAATTATCCATATAGTAGAAATCTTAGCGTCGCAATCATGAGTACCAGACATTCAAAGGCTGCCGAGAAATTCTTGCAGGACAGCAAAATGGCAGCATGGCATAATGAAACTCTTTGGCTGGTCCGTGCCAAAAGGGATAAGATGAGCAAGGAAGTTCCCGAATGGGAGGAACTGCGCAACAAGGCTTGTGAGTTGAAACTATATTCCAACAGCCACCTCGAAGAACTTTTACTGGAATTTGAGAAGAATGCCACTGCCAACGGAGCAATCGTTCATTGGGCGAAAGATGCCGATGAATATTGTGCCATTGTCTACGAGATTCTGAACGAACATAATGTGCGTCATTTTATCAAGAGCAAGTCTATGCTTGCCGAAGAATGCGGACTGAACCCCTTTTTAATGGAGCGCGGCATTGACGTCGTGGAATCCGATTTGGGCGAACGTATCCTTCAACTGATGCATCTTGAACCGAGCCACATCGTCCTGCCCGCCATTCATATCAAACGCGAGCAAGTGGGCGAACTTTTTGAAAAGGAAATGGGTACGGAGAAAGGAAACTTCGACCCGACTTACCTGACGCACGCTGCCCGCAAGAACCTGCGCCACCTTTTCCTGAATGCGGAAGCAGCCATGACGGGCGCGAACTTTGCCGTGGCCTCTACCGGTGATATCGTGGTCTGTACCAATGAAGGAAATGCCGATATGGGGACTTCTTTCCCGAAACTGAATATCGCTGCCTTCGGTATGGAAAAGATTGTGCCGGATTTGGACGCTTTGGGGGTATTTACCCGACTGCTTGCCCGTTCGGCTACCGGACAGCCGGTGACCACCTATACTTCTCATTACCGTCGTCCCCGCGAAGGCGGTGAATACCATATTATCATCGTGGATAACGGCCGCAGTACCATACTTTCCAAGCCGGACCACATCAAGACATTGAACTGCATCCGTTGCGGTGCATGCATGAATACCTGTCCGGTATATCGCCGGAGTGGGGGATACTCTTACACCTACTTTATTCCCGGGCCTATCGGAATCAATCTCGGTATGGCACATGACCCGGAGAAGTATTACGATAATCTTTCCGCCTGTTCTTTGTGCATATCCTGCTCCGATGTCTGTCCCGTGAAAGTAGATTTGGCGGAACAGATTTATAAATGGCGTCAGGATTTGGACGGACTGGGAAAGGCGAACACCGGAAAGAAAATCATGTCCGGTGGCATGAAGTTCTTAATGGAACGTCCCGCACTGTTTAATGCGGCTTTGTGGGCGGCTCCGGTGATAAACGGTCTGCCCCGCTTTATGAAGTACAATGATCTCGATGATTGGGGAAAGGGACGTGAACTGCCCGAATTTGCAAAAGAGTCATTCAACGAAATGTGGAAGAAAAATAAAGTACAGGGAAAGGAGGAAACAAAATGAGCAGTAAGGAAGAAATATTAGCCCGTATTCGTAAGAATACCGGAACTCGTTACGAGAAGCCGGACATTGCAGCTATGAAACGGTTGGCTTATCCCGATAAGATAGAACAGTTCTGTGCCGTTAGCCGTGCGGTGGGCGGTACGGCTGTCGTGTTGGGAGAAGGAGAAGATGTAAATGCAGTGATCCGCAGGAACTATCCGGATGCGATGCGTATTGCCTCCGTCTTGCCGGATATTTCTTGTGCAACGTTTAATCCGGATAATCTGGACGATCCGAAAGAGTTGGACGGAACAGATGTGGCAGTGATTAAAGGAGAGATAGGCGTAGCGGAGAACGGTGCTATCTGGATTCCGCAGGAAGTGAAATATAAAGCGCTCTATTTTATCTCCGAACGGTTGGTGATTCTGATTGACCGTAATAAAATAGTAAATACAATGTATGATGCTTATCGTGAACTGGACGGGCAGGATTATAAATTCGGTACGTTCATCTCCGGTCCGTCAAAGACGGCGGACATCGAACAGGCGTTGGTTATGGGAGCACACGGGGCACGGGAAGTATTGGTGATTTTGACATAGTTCCGGTTTATTTGTTCCAGAATCTATTTGATTTAAAAACAATGAGCCCGCCTTAAGTCGATAGTATCTACAATTCTCCTCCTTCTGGAAGGAGGAGTACCCGTAGGGGGAGGTGGTAGGTGAATACATGAACCGCTTATTATCAACATTGTGTAACTGCCTGCCTTCAGCCCTCCCTCTTTTCCGAAAGGAGAGGAATCAGAACTTTAAACCAGATTGAACCATGGAAGCGTAATTTTGTTAGGACAAGAATAAACAGAACTTCCATTAAAAAAACAGAGGTTCTGTTCTTTCTAAAAACAGAGCCTCTATTTAGTGTAAACAGAGCCTTCATTTCACTGAAACAGAGCCTTCGTTTTCCCTAAATAGAGCCTCTGTTTGGAGAGAGTGAAAACAAGGATTCCGCTCTTCTTTCGCATCGATAAGAATAATAATTGTCTAATTGTAACAAATATGTATGCAAATAAAGTAAAGAAAATAGCTGCCGTTCATGACCTTTCCGGTATGGGGCGTGTTTCTCTCACAGTCGTTATCCCCATTCTGTCGTCTATGGGTTTTCAAGTTTGCCCCTTGCCGACGGCGGTATTGTCCAATCATACGCAATATTCCGACTTCTCCTTTCTGGACCTGACGGATGAAATGCCCAAGATTATCGCCCAATGGAAAAAGCTGAATGTGCAGTTCGACGCTATTTACACCGGTTATCTGGGTTCTCCGAAACAGATTCAGATTGTTTCCGATTTTATCAATGACTTCCGCCATGAGGACAGCCTGATCGTAGCCGACCCTGTACTGGGAGATAACGGCAGACTATATACCAATTTTGATATGGAAATGGTGAAGGAAATGCGTCACTTGATAAAGAAGGCGGATGTGGTTACACCCAATATGACCGAGCTGTTCTATTTGCTGGATAAACCTTATAAAGCGGACAATACAGACGAAGAACTGAAAGAATATCTTCGTCTCCTGTCCGACAAAGGTCCGCAAGTCGTTATCATCACAAGTGTTCCTGTGCACGATGAGCCTCACAAAACCTCGGTTTATGCGTACAACCGTCAGGGAAATCGTTACTGGAAAGTAACCTGTCCGTATCTTCCCGCCCATTATCCCGGCACGGGAGATACTTTCACCAGCGTGATTACCGGTTCGTTGATGCAGGGCGACAGCCTTCCAATGGCTCTAGACCGTGCCACACAGTTTATCCTGCAAGGAATCCGTGCCACTTTCGGCTATGAATATGACAATCGGGAAGGTATCCTGCTGGAGAAAGTGCTCCATAACCTGGATATGCCGATACAAATGGCCAGCTACGAATTAATATAAGAGAAATCAGATGAATGCAAGAGAAATCAAAACTCTACCGTAACTCTTGTCGGAAGGTCGCCGGACGTCCACTTCGGACCTTCTTTGACAAGACGGATTGCTTCTTTGTCGGCAGATTCGCATAACCCGTGAACGACAGTGATATTCTGTGGCCTTCCTTCTTTATCTACAAAGAAAGAGAGGACTACTTCTCCTTTCACATCCTTACATGACTCGTCATTCGGACGAATCAGATTTTCTTCCAGATATTTCTTGTATTTGCGCTTACCTATCACCGGTTGCGGCGTCTTGTATTTTTCTTTTGCCTTTAAATTTATTTTTGCCGTAGCACCGGCGACGTTGGACTTCTTCTTTTTGCCATACCCCACTACCACTACTTCACTAAGTGCTTGTTGGTCTTCATTCATGGCTATCAGCATTGTCCGGCTGGTATCTACGGGAATCTCCACCGGTTCGTAACCGATGAACTGTGCTGTCAGTTGCTTGTTGCCTTTTTCTTTTTTCAATATGAACTCACCGTTGAGGTCTGTTACTGTACCAATATTCGTACCGGTATATGCTACACTGGCTCCGATGATAGGTTCTCCTTTTTCATCCGTCACTTTACCTTTTATCAGGTTCAGATTGGGGGTGGCTGCTTTGGCTGCCTTCAATTGATGAACTTCGGAAAGTGAAGTATCCGTATCCGCTACTATTCTTTCCTCTTGTATATCTGTCCGCCCGACGGTTTCCTCAATAACCGGCGTTATTGCTACCGGTGCACTTTGAGTCTTTGGAATAGATTTGCTCTTGGCTACTATATCTTTCTTATCCGTTGGCGTCGCAGTGACTTCGTGAGTGGAATCCTGCTTTATCTTAGTTTCTGCTAAAGAAGAAATTTCTTCTTTCGGACTAATAGGTTCAAATACCGCTGAAGGAATCTCTTCTTTAGCGATGAATACATCATCCGTCATCCTCTTTTTAAGGAACAGGAAATAAGAGCTGATACCGATACCGATTACCAGGCAGGCGGCAATGCTCCAAGTGACAGCATACGAATTCTGTTTCTTTGAAAGATTCCTTTTCTTTGTGGCACGAGCCGAGACCTGCATCCGCAGTTGCCCGATTCGTTGTTCATGATTTCCCTCCACTTGACCATATCCGTCCATAGCATCGGCCAGAAAAGGGTCTTTCATCGACTCTTTCTCCAGTCGATGTGCCTCTTTTCCTTTGCGGAGTCCTCGTATGTAGTCTAATAGTTTCATAGGGCCTGTTTCTTGATACAATTTTTTAAGTTTCGCTTTCCGTTTTGGATATAGCTTTTCACATTGTTCAGAGTAAATCCGGTCTGTTCGACGATATCGGCATACGACATTTCTTCTAAAAAGAAACGTGTAATGCTGGTCCGTTGTTCTTCGGGCAACTTTTCAAGACAGTGATGCAATGCCTTCAGTTGTTCCTCCGGACTTTCCTCTTCACTTAATAGATGCAGAAATTCGTCGGATTCCATAACGTTGATCGTATAATCTAACGGAATTTCTTTGTTTTCTTTTCGCAGAAGTTGCAGACAATGATTCTTGGCTACCCGGTAGAGCCACGGCTTGAAGACTTTTATCTCGTAGTTGCCCGTTTTCGGCAATAAATCTTCAAACAATTGCATCACCGCTTCCTGTGCACGGTCTTCATCTTGCAGATATTTCAGGCAAAGTCCATACAGTAACGGGATATAACGGTTGTATAGCTCACCGAAATATTCCGTATCACCGGACTTTGTATAATGTGTCAGTAATTCCTCGTCCGATAGTTTTGATATGTTTCTTTTGAAAAACAAAACTGTTTTTGTTGCCAAAGATAGGGATTGGGACTAAATATAGCAACTGTCGGAAGAAAAATAAAAAAAACTTCAATCGGTTTATGGAATCTGTGTGAAATCTGCATCTCTATATCAAAAGCAAATTAATAGTAACATTTTAAAACGATAAAGTTATGAAAGCAAATCAATTCAGAGCAATGATGCTCGTACTGCTCATGGCAGTTGTTTCTTTAGGTGTGGTGAACGCGCAGACGCTGACTGTGACGGGTACGGTGACGGATGTTGCGGACGGGACTCCGATTGTCGGTTGTTCTGTAATGCTGAAAGGTACTACCAAAGGTACGGTGACAAATGTAAATGGACAATATGCTATTCAAGCGAAGAAAGGGGAGACGTTATTGTTTCAGTTTATCGGATACAAACAAGAAAGCAGAGTCGTCAAATCTGCCAGACTGGATATCAGGATGAAAGCTGATGAGGTTGCGTTGGAAGAATGCGTGGTGGTTGGCTATGGAATCCGGAAGACTAAGACTATAACAAGCGCTTATATGGCGATATGTCCTACACCTGCGTATGATATGTGTGTGAATACGGAAGAATATGGTTCCTTTCAGGAAAATGGCTTCAAAGAGGTGGCGGATGCAGCGCTTTCTACTTTCTCCATTGATGTAGATGCAGCTTCTTACAGTAATATGCGTCGGTTTGTCAATAAAGGTGAGTTGCCTCCGGTAGATGCTGTCCGTACGGAAGAACTGGTCAATTACTTTTCTTATGACTATCCGAAACCGACCGGAAACGATCCTGTGAAGATTACAATGGAAGCCGGAGCCTGTCCTTGGAATCCTGCTAACCGTCTTGTCCGTATCGGACTGAAAGCAAAGGAGATTCCTACGGATAATTTGCCTGCCTCCAATCTGGTATTTCTGATTGACGTGTCCGGTTCTATGTGGGGAGCCAATCGGTTGGATTTGGTGAAGTCTTCTCTTAAATTGTTGGTCAATAACTTGCGTGATAAGGATAAAGTAGCCATTGTTACCTATTCAGGAAGTGCCGGTGTAAAACTTGAATCGACTTCGGGCAGTGACAAGCAGAAGATTCGTGAAGCGATAGATGAACTGACGGCGGGAGGTTCAACTGCCGGTGGCGCAGGTATTATGCTGGCTTATAAAATAGCGAAGAAGAATTTTATCTCTAATGGTAATAACCGTATTATCCTTTGTTCTGACGGTGACTTCAATGTAGGTGTTTCTTCGGCAGAAGGACTGGAACAGCTAATCGAGAGAGAACGGAAAAGTGGAGTGTTCCTGACTGTACTGGGGTATGGAATGGGTAACTACAAAGATAAAAAGATTCAGGTACTTGCCGAAAAGGGAAATGGTAACCATGCTTATATAGATAATTTGCAGGAAGCCAACCGTGTGCTGGTCGGTGAGTTTGGTGCTACGCTTCATACGGTGGCGAAAGATGTTAAGTTACAGGTTGAATTTAATCCGGCACAAGTACAAGCGTATCGTTTGGTAGGTTATGAAAGTCGTCTGCTGAAAGATGAAGATTTCAATAATGATGCAAAAGACGCCGGAGATATGGGCGCAGGGCACACGGTGACGGCTTTCTATGAAGTGATTCCGGTAGGAGGAAAGAATACGTATGCAGGAAAGGTGGATGAATTGAAATATCAGAAGAAAGAAAAAGTGAGTGTGAAGCCTACCGGTTCTGACGAACTTCTGACAGTGAAACTCCGTTATAAGGCTCCAGATAAAGATGTCAGCAGGAAAATAGAACTTCCTTTTGTGGATAATAAAGGTAACAATGTATCTTCCGATTTCCGTTTTGCGTCTGCCGTAGCTATGTTCGGGCAGTTACTCCGGGATTCTGATTTCAAGGGTGAGGCTACTTATGACAAAGTAATCAGTCTGGCTAAACAGGGATTGGATCATGATGATAAAGGATACAGGAGAGAATTTGTCCGTTTGGTTGAGGCTGCTAAGGGAATACAGCAAGAGAAATAAATATATCCTGTTAGTATAAGTAAGTTCTCTGTTTGAATGGTGACAGACATATAATTAAGTAATCATTGATATTGTTATTGTCTAGTAAGAGTTCGGGAGGATACACCAACGAAATAACTTTGGCGATATCTTGCCGAACTCTTTTCTTTATAGATTTCCGCTTCCCGCCTTTCTCATCAATTCCCAATATAAATAGGTGGGTTGTTTTATTTCGCTTTTCTCTATCAGTGGACCGAGTTGTTCGGCAAAGTAACTAATCATGGCATTGGGTGTTTCTATTTCTTTTAATCCCATTGATACCCTTTCTTTACTTCACTTTTTAAGGCCGGTCCGAATTCGAATCCCATTTGTTCGAACCATTCTTTTCGTTGAAGGATGTTTTGGTGGAACCGGGTAAAGTCAAGTCTCTCTCCCTGATACCACATTTGTTCTGCCAATGCCAAGATACGGGGAAACAGACGCCGGTCTATCATTCGTTCTGTAACTCCGTCGTCAGTCCACAAAGCACAAGTCATGCCAAGAATTAAAGGGTCCTTTTGGTTGATCGCCTTGTCGGAAGGATTGTTCTGATATATGTCTTTCAGGTCGAAGGTACGTGTATTGGTATATCCTCTCCAGGGAGTGACCGGGAAGTTCAGATACGTATAATAATTGGAACTGCAAATGACTGGATAATGGTGTTTAATTGCATTCCGAAGTGCTAGCTCTTTGTGCCCACGGTAGTTCCACCATTGAATTACTATGTTGTCCGGTAACGGATATCCGTCATGATAAACTACATCCCCCCAGAATATGGCCTTTCGTCCTTTCGACTTCAGATAATCCGCCATTTGTGCCGAAAACCATAATTGCAGATCATGGCTATCTTTCAGATTCATTGCTGCAATTCTTTTTTGGCAATCCGGACATTTGTCCCAATTGCCTTTCGGGGCTTCGTCTCCTCCCAAATGTATATAGGGTGAAGGGAAAATAGCGCATACCTCATCCAATATATTTTTCAGGAAATGCAGGACTTCTTCTTTTCCTGCACAAAATATATTTTGAGTAAATCCGTGCTGTGGTACTTCAACAGGTTGACCGAAACAACCGAGTTCCGGATAAGCGGAAAGTGCTGCTTCGGCATGCCCCGGCATATCAATCTCAGGAACGACGGTTATGTTTCGTTCGCTGGCATATTCGATAATTTCCTGTATCTCTTTCTGTGTATAAAATCCTTGTTGTTCTTCTCCTTTTCCTACCGAGCCTCCTATCTGTGCAAGACGCGGATATTGTTTGATTTCGATTCGCCAACCTAGTCCTTCGGTCAAATGCCAATGGAAATAATTCATTTTAAGTAATGAAACCATATCAATATATTTCTTGATAGTGGATATTTTCTGGTATTGACGTCCGGAATCTAGCAGAAAACAACGCCATGGCGTACGGGGAGAATCGGAAATATCAGCACAGGCGAAGGTGAGAATTCCTGTTGAACCAGTAACCCATTGCCGCAAGGTTTGTACTGCATGAGTGAATCCTCTTTTATCAGAGGCGGCTATCACCATTTGTCGCGGACTGATATTTATCCGATAACCTTCGGGAGGAAGTGAAGAATCGGTCATCCAGCGGATTTCGGCTTTAGATGCTTTCTTCGTCCATTTGACAGAAGCGTTATGAAGTACTTCTGTACGGAAAAGACTTAAATAAAAAGTTGTGGTATCTTCAGCGTATATGGAAATCTTTTTTCTTAAAGTCAGGTAGCCTTTTTGCATTTCCACTTGATTGGGGGAAGGAAATACAATTTGCCCACAGGCGATAACTGCAAATGATGCGAGAAAGAAAATCGTTAGGAATAGATATTTCATAAGATATATATGTGTTTATTTGGATTTTGTAAGTAAAATAAGGGAATAACTTGCACTTATTCAAGTCCTAAAAGTACAAATCTATTCCAAAAAAACAATTATTTATTGAGATAATTTACGAAATCAGAGAAGGATAAGAAAGAACTGTCTGTTATAATAAGTACTTCGGACAGCTCTGATTGATTAAGGTCTATCTATTGGAACAGATTTATTTAATTTTTAAAACGTCCCAATTTTAATGGGACACTGATGATGTACTTCAATATAAGAGATAAAACCGCAAACAGTCTCATCAACTATTTGCGGTTTTATCTCTTTGCACGGGAGGAGAGGCTCGAACTCCCGACACCCGGTTTTGGAGACCGGTGCTCTACCAACTGAGCTACTCCCGTGTTTGCGGCTGCAAAGGTAGTAGAAACTTCCGAATCTGCAAGCGTTAGGGTAAATAAGTTTTGAACTATTTTATTTTTTCCCACTCATCGGGCTTGAAACCGACCAATACAAAGCTGTCTGTTACTACTAGTGGTCGTTTTACTAATTTTCCGTTTGTAGCAAGCAATGCGATCTGTTCCTCCTCGCTCATGTTTGGGAGCTTTTCGCTCAGTTTCAGTTCTTTATAAACCAAACCGCTAGTGTTGAAGAATTTCTTGATAGGCAGACCGCTACGCGGAATCCATGCTCTTAATTCTTCTATTGTAGGATTTTCTTCTACGATAAGTCGATTGGTGTATTCAATGTTATTTTCTGTTAACCACTTCTTGGCTTTTTGGCAAGTACTACATGCCGGGTATTGTAAAAACAGAGGTTTCATACGCAATTTATTGTTTAATGATTACTATTACATATATATTTAAGAAAGAATTTGCAAATCCTGATACATAATCCGGTAAGCAGTCGCTTTCTTGTCTAATGCCAATGGGTATGCCCGTGATGAGGAAGGCATTCGGTAGAGCCGCATGGCGCGACCTTCGAAAATAAATTCCGAGTAATCGCCGACTTTGGGTTCCTCTACGTTGAATTGTTGGCGGAGAGTATCTGTGGCTTTCTGTCCCGTAGTGACAATAGCTTTGCATTCGGGAAGTTGCCGGAGTAGTGCTGTCACGTCAGTAGCTTCCACTACTTCGAGAAATTTATCCGATGCATTATCTTGTAATCGGCGAATAGATGAAGCGGTATCGAACAAAGCAATTCCCTTTTCATTCAGAAAATCAATAATTCGTTCGCGGCAAAATGCTTTTCGTGTCTCATTCAGAAAATAATCCTTATCATCGAAGAATAAAATCCCGAAGATGCGCCACATATCATTATTGAGGTTCGGATAATAAAATTCCATTGACCAACGTTTTTTTTGTGGCGGAAAACTGCCGAGCATGAGCAGCTTTGCTTTCGCAGGAAGAAACGGTTCTAACGGATGTTTTTCGATTTCCATTTTTATGTATCATTTTAATTTCCTACAAAAATAATGATATTGTTCATTTCCCTCAAAATCAAGATAAAAAATTACTATATTTAAAATATTTAGTTATTTTTGTGGCATAATGAATACACGATTTATTAGAATATCATTGAAAAAAAGAATTTTTATAAGTTATTGTCTTATAGGATTATTCTTTTTTCTTGGAGAGAACTGTTACGCTTCAAAGCGGCCGGTGTTTAGGGAAACGGTGAGAAAAGCCTCTGCTGATAATTCAACAGTAAGGGGACGTGTTGTTGATGTCAGTGGTGAACCCCTTATTGGTGCAACGATACGAGAGAAAGGGGGAACCCGTGGAACTGTGACAGACATTGAAGGAAATTTCATCTTATCTGTGCCGGATAGTGCGGTCTTGCAAGTTTCTTTTGTGGGGTACGAGAGCATAGAAGTCAGTGTAGGGGGTAGAAAGACACTTGAGATACAGCTTCGTGAAAATACAGTGATGCTTGACAATGTGATTATAACTGCTCTTGGTCTTGAAAAAAAAGAGGCTTCTTTAGCATATTCCATTCAGAAAGTGAAAGGGGAGGAACTCACCCGTATGAAAGAGGTTAATATGATAACAGCTCTTGCCGGCAAGGCTGCGGGAGTGCAGATAAATAAAAATTCCTCCGGTATAGGAGGTTCTGCGAAAGTGAGTCTTCGGGGGATTCGTTCCGCATCCGGTGATAATCAGCCTCTTTATGTCATAGACGGCGTGCCGATGTTGAATATCGGTACTGAACAAGCTTATTCTGCAATCGGTGGTACTGCAAATGCCGGAAACCGGGACGGAGGTGACGGTATCTCCAATTTGAATCCGGAGGATGTGGAAAGTATCAGTATCTTGAAAGGTGCTCCGGCAGCAGCTTTGTATGGAAGTCAGGCTGCGAATGGGGTTATTCTGATTACTACCAAGAAAGGTAATACTGCCGGACAGAGGAATATTCATTTCTCCACCGGATTGACATTTGACAAAGCATTCAGTCTTCCTAAAATGCAGAACTGCTATGGGGTGAGTGATGTTGTAGATAGTTGGGGAGAAAAAACGTATCTGCCTACCTCCAATGAACTGAATGATTTTTTTCGTACCGGATTAACTTCCATTACTTCCGTATCCGTCAATTATGGAAATGAAAAGATACAGACTTATTTCTCTTATGCCAATACTACCGGACGTGGTATTGTAGACAAGAACCAACTGACAAAGCATAACATCAACCTGCGGGAAACAGCTGTAATGTTCAATCAACGTCTGAAATTGGACGGTAATGTGAACGTGATGCGACAGATTGTAAAGAACAAACCTGTATCGGGAGGTTTTTACATGAATCCTCTGGTCGGCCTTTATCGTTTTCCCCGTGGGGAAGATTTGTCTTATTATAAGGATAATTATGAAATATACGATCCGGAACGGAAACTGGGGATACAAAATTGGCATACTTTTACAGAAGATTTTGAGCAGAATCCTTATTGGATACAGAACCGTATACAAAGTAAGGAGACACGTATGCGTAGCATCATCTCTCTCTCAGCGAATTTGAGGATAAATAGTTGGCTGACTGTCCAGGCTCGTGGTAGTGTTGATTATATATCCGATAAGATGCGCCAGAAATTTTATGCTTCTACTGCTCCCGCTTTATGTGGGGCAAACGGGCGTTATATTGAAATGGATTATCAGGAAACGTTGATTTACGGTGATGTCATGGCTATGGGGAAGAGGAAATGGGAGGATTTTGCGTTGGATGTGGCCATTGGTGGGAGTATCAATGATAAAAATGTCAATTCCACCCGTTACGATTCCAAGAATGCTTCTTTGAAGTATGCCAATGTGTTTAATTTGGCTAATATCGTAATGAACGGTTCCGCCAGCATTGACCAGAAGATAGATTCCCGACGCCAGTTACAGTCCGTATTTGGTACGGCACAAGTTGGCTATCAGGATAAGGTATTCCTTGATTTAACAGCCCGTAATGACTGGGCATCGACTTTGGCATATACAAGCCATGAGAAATCCGGATTCTTTTATCCTTCTGCCGGTCTTTCTTTTCTTATAGACAAATGGATACAACTTCCCGAATGGATTTCTTTTGCCAAACTACGGGGAACATACAGTAAGGTAGGTAATGATATTCCTCAGTTTATCACAAACTCCGTTTCACATATTACTGCTGGGGGAGAGCTCCAGGCGAATGACGCTGCTCCTTTTAAGGAAATGGAACCGGAAATGACCCATTCGGTAGAGGTGGGTACGGAATGGAGGTTCTTCCAAAGTCGCTTAGGCTTCAATCTGACTTATTACCGCACCAATACTCATAATCAGTTTTTCAAACTTCCCGCCCTTGCCGGAGATATGTATGCATACAGGTATGTAAATGCCGGAGATATACAAAACCGTGGTTGGGAACTGACCGTAGATGCCACTCCGGTACTTACTCCGGATTTTACATGGAAAACATCTTTGAATTTCTCGTCCAATAGAAATAAGATCAAAGAACTGCATGAAGAACTGAAAGAGTTAGTTTATGGACCGAGCAGTTTCTCATCCAGTTATGCGATGAAGTTGGTGAAAGGTGGTTCTATCGGAGATATTTATGGTAAGGCTTTCGTGCGTGATGCCGAAGGGAATATTGTCTATCAGACCGAGGGCGACCATAAAGGCCTTCCGGCTGTTGAAGGTGAAGGGAATACAATAAAGGTGGGCAATGCCAATCCACGTTTTATAATGGGGTGGAACCATACATTCTCTTACAAAGGCTTCAGTCTCTACTTATTGTTGGATTGGCGTTATGGCGGCAAGATACTTTCGCAGACACAGGCGGAAATGGATCTCTACGGGGTGTCCCAAGTGACAGCGCTGGCTCGTGACAGAGGATATGTAACTCTTGAAGGACAGCAGATAGACAATGTGAAAGGTTTTTATAAGAATATAGTGGGCGGACGTGCCGGAGTGACGGAATATTATATGTATGATGCTACAAATCTTCGTTTGCGGGAAGTCTCACTGAACTATACTTTTCCGAAAAAATGGATGCAGAAAACGAAAGTGCTGAAAGATTTGCAGCTTGCTTTCGTTGCGCGTAATCTTTGTTTCCTGTATAAGAAAGCTCCTTTTGACCCGGATTTAGTACTTTCTACCGGAAATGATAATCAGGGAATTGAAGTGTTTGGTATGCCGACAACACGAAGCCTGGGCTTTACTGTGAAATGTGAATTCTAAAGATACGGGAGGAGATGATGAAAAAGAACTATATTCATATATACTTATTGGGGTTACTGTTGCTTTCGGTTGCATGTACCGGAAAATTCCGTGAGTTTAATACCGACCAGACCGGCATTACAGATGAAGATCTGATAATTGACGACAATGGTTACGGAATCCGTTTAGGGATTATTCAGCAGGGTATTTACTTTAACTATGATTATGGCAAAGGCAAGAACTGGCCTTTCCAATTGACACAGAACTTGAACGCAGATATGTTCAGCGGATATATGCACGATGCCAAACCATTGAACGGAGGTTCTCATAATTCCGATTATAATATGCAGGACGGTTGGAACAGTGCGATGTGGACACACATGTATTCGTATATTTTCCCTCAGATTTACCAGTCAGAGAATGCAACCCGTGATACACATCCTGCTTTATTCGGTATTACGAAAATTCTGAAAGTGGAAGCGATGCACCGTGTGACGGATTATTACGGACCTATTATCTACAAGAATTTTGCAGATGCAGGGAAGCATTACCGTCCTGATACGCAGAAGGAAGTTTATTATGAGTTTTTTAACGAACTTGATTCTGCCGTTGTCGCTCTTACCAGTTATGTGGAAGCAAATCCGGAATCTAATGGATTCTCCCGTTTCGATATTCTGCTGGACGGCAGATATTCTTCGTGGATTAAGTTTGCCAATTCCTTGCGTATGCGGCTGGCGATGAGAATTTCTGCTGTCGAGCCGGATAAGGCATGTGTTGAATTTCAGGAAGGGCTTAACAATGAATACGGTGTCTTTGAGGCCGAAACGGAACGGGTGGCTGTCTCCACCAAGTCCGGGTATACTAACCCGTTGGGAGAACTCAACCTTGTTTGGAACGAGACTTATATGAGTGCTTCCATGGAATCGATTCTGACTGGATATGACGACCCGCGTATTGCTGTCTATTTCGCACCTTGTACCGACGAACAGTTTAAAAACACATATCGCGGTATCCGTCAGGGGACGTGCTTTTCGCATTCTCATTATGCCGGATTGTCAAAACTGACCGTAACGCAAACAACGGACGCTCCTTTGATGACTTCATCGGAAATTTGGTTCCTGCGTGCCGAAGCTGCTTTGCGTGGGTGGACGGACGAAGATGAAGAAAGCTGCTATCGAAACGGAGTAATAACTTCCTTTCATCAAAATGGAATTTATCAGGTGGAAGATTATCTGAACAGCGAACGAATGGCTTTCGATTTTGAAGATACGTATGATAACGGCAACAATATCGAAGCCCGTTGTAAAGTATCACCAAAGTGGGATTCCGAAGCTGATAAAGAGATAAAACTGGAAAGGATTATCACGCAGAAGTGGATTGCCATGTTTCCCGAAGGTTGTGAAGCATGGGCAGAACAGCGTCGTACGGGCTATCCCCGTTTGTTCCCGGTGCGTTATAACCATAGCCAAAACGGATGTATTGATACGGAAATTATGGTACGCCGTCTCAACTTCCCCGGCACATTGCAAACGGAAGATCCCGACCAGTATCTTGCTCTTGTAGAAACCTTGGGAGATCCTGATGACGGAGGTACACGACTTTGGTGGGATGTAGAAAGTAATGGCTTGGACTAAAAATCTGTTGTAAGAATGTGTATATGTGTGCCGATTTAACTAATTTTGCACCTTCATTTAAACACATTCGTCATGAAAACAATCATCTCTACTATTTTTCTGTGTGTATTGCTTTCTTTTATACCGGAACTGCGGGCACAAAACATACAGTTACATTACGACTTTGGCCGTTCTCTGTATGACAAAGATTTGAAAGAACGTCCTTTGTTAACGTCTACTGTCGAGAAGTTTCATCCCGACACGTGGGGAAGTACTTATTTCTTTGTCGATATGGACTATACCTCTGAGGGTGTTGCCTCCGCCTATTGGGAGATAGCCCGTGAAGTAAAATTCTGGAAAGGACCTTTCTCGGCACATCTTGAATATAATGGTGGACTGGCAAAAGGATTCTCTTACAAAAACGCTTACTTGGCAGGAGCTACTTATACCTATAACAATGCTTCTTTTTCCAAAGGCTTCTCTTTGACAGCCATGTACAAATATATCCAGAAGCATAAATCGCCTAACAATTTCCAGTTGACCGGAACATGGTATGTCAACTTCTGCAATAATCTGCTTACTTTCTCCGGATTTGCCGACTGGTGGCGTGAGGAAACCGATTACGGAAAAACGATCTTCCTTACCGAACCGCAATTTTGGGTAAATCTGAACCGCATCAAAGGAATAAACAAACACTTTAATCTAAGTGTAGGTTCCGAAGTGGAAGTAAGTAATAACTTCGGTGGTCGTGACGGATTCTATGTAATTCCGACTCTAGCCCTGAAATGGACATTGAATTAATTTATTGAATACATCAATTATTGGATGAAAACAGATTTAATTTACGGTGTAGAAGACCGTCCTCCTTTTAAGGAAGCTTTGTTTGCAGCCTTGCAACATTTACTGGCCATTTTTGTAGCCATAATAACACCTCCTCTTATCATAGCAAGTGCCTTGAAACTAGATGTAGAAAAGACGGGCTTTCTTGTTTCCATGTCCTTGTTCGCTTCGGGAGTTTCCACTTTCGTACAATGCCGTCGTTTCGGTCCGGTGGGGGCGGGACTGCTCTGTATTCAGGGAACAAGTTTTTCCTTTATCGGTCCTATCATAGCCACGGGATTAGTAGGTGGATTACCGTTGATTTTCGGTTCCTGTATGGCTGCCGCTCCGATTGAAATGATTGTCAGCCGTACATTCAAATATCTTCGCAACATCATCACTCCGTTGGTGTCCGGCATTGTCGTACTGCTTATTGGATTGAGCCTGATAAAGGTCGGCATCGTATCTTGTAGCGGCGGATATTCGGCAATGGATAACGGTACTTTCGGTTCGTGGGAAAACCTGTCTATCGCAGCATTGGTATTATTGAGCGTATTGTTTTTCAATCGTTGCAGAAACAAATACCTGCGCATGAGCTCTATCGTGCTCGGTCTTTGTTTGGGTTATGGATTGGCTTTTGCTTTGGGAAAAGTAGATATGAGTTCGCTGAATGTTGAAATGCTGATGAGCTTTAATATCCCTCAACCTTTTAAATATGGTGTTGAATTCAATGTTTCGTCTTTTATTGCCATTGGTTTAGTTTATTTGATAACTGCCATTGAAGCAACAGGCGACGTGACTGCCAACTCCATGATTTCCGGTCTTCCGATCGAGGGTGATTCATATCTAAAACGTGTTTCCGGCGGTGTCATGGCAGACGGGTTCAATTCTTTTCTTGCCGGAGTCTTCAATTCCTTTCCGAACTCAATCTTTGCCCAAAATAATGGTATTATCCAACTGACCGGAGTGGCCAGCCGCTATGTGGGGTATTACATTGCCGCAATGCTTGTCTTGTTGGGATTATTCCCCATTGTAGGAGCCGTATTCTCTTTAATGCCCGATCCCGTATTGGGTGGTGCAACCTTACTGATGTTCGGTACCGTAGCAGCTGCAGGAATCCGTATTATTTCGTCTCAGGAAATAGGGCGTAAAGAGACATTGGTATTGGCAGTCAGCCTCTCCTTAGGACTGGGTGTAGAATTAATGCCGGATGTCTTGAAACAGGCTCCGGAAGCGATACGAAGCATATTTTCTTCAGGAATCACCACCGGAGGCCTTACTGCAATTATTGCGAATGTCGTAATACGCGTAAAAGAGAACTAACTTGGCGTAATACTTAAATTACTCATCTTTTCTGTCGTCCAGAAGGGGAAATCAGGATACTCGTAAAGACTGAAGCGAGGTTCGGTTTCCCCTTTCGTATAGCTCCATATTGAAGCATAATCTTCCGGGTCTTCCCCCATTTTTCCTAATTGGCGTAGATAAGCAGCCAACGACTTATTCTCTACGATATAAATTTGTCCCATTTGATTGATAATCGGACTATGATGCCGTGTACCGTCGTGTTCGAAACATAGGATACGTTTTCCTTCTTCCGTAAGTCCTACTAACTGAAAAGTCATACTTTTACCGATAGCCGGCAGATTCAGCACACTGCGATCGGTAGCAAGGAAGGGCAGGCGATGTTTTCTCATGAAACGTCTTAGTTGCTTGGCAACATCCTCTTGTGTTTCAATATCCGCACCTACTTTCGTTTCCAGTATCCTGTACAGTTCTTCCGCTTGTTCCGGAGTCATTTGACCATATATCTTTTCTTCCTGTTGTTCTTGCATTGAACGACTGTTCGGTGCGAATACTGCATAATTTTCATTGAATCCTTTTACAGAGAAAGTATAGTAACATACAACTCCCAATGAATTAAGTACCTGTCGGAGTCGTGTCGTATGTCCCCGGCGCGAAGCAGCCACCGTATACACTAACTGGTTCGTAATGATCCACCCCGCAGAAAGGATTTTCCGGATTGCCTCTTTCGCTTCGGGGGTCACCTCTAGCGGTGTTTGAAAATGGGTCTGAATAATAAACTGCTTGACACCAATTGCTGAAGCCTTTTCTTTAAATTCGCGTAGAATTTCAACCAGTTCATCATTAATACGCATTGGCAGATAAGCCAATAACCGTGATCCCAACCGTACCCGTTGCAGTTCTGCATACTTCTCTCCTTCGGGCCTTTCAAGATTTGCTCTCTGCTTGCGGACTGCCATTCGATACACTGCTTCCAGTATATGTCGTAGTGTCTTATTCTGGCTCATCAATGCGTCACCACCCGTTATGAGAATATCCCGTAATTGTGTATCCTCTTCAAAGTAAGTCATCAACCGGCGCAATTTGCGGTCCCATGATTCCTTCGGGCGTAAAGTCTCAAATTCGAAATTTAGCCGTTCGCTTTGGAAGTCATACATACGTTGGCAAGAAGCACAAAGCCCGCCGCAAGCCCGTCCCATTGTATCGGGAATAAGAATTGCCACCTCCGGATAGCGTCGATGAATATTATGTCCGTCCGGTAAAATCCACCCCGCAGCATTCGGTTTTCCCGCCTCTACAATATCTTCCTTTTCCCATGCACGAATATTTCCATACGTTTCTACCAATCGTGGTGAATAAAGAATATAACTTCGGATTGCCTCGTCATTATACCCGTATCCCGTCACATTAAGTAATGATAAATAATAAGGAGTGGCAAAAAAAGGCATCCCTTTTTTACGGGCACGGTAGAGTAGATACATTGTTTCCGAAGAAAGCGAGTTTCCCAGAAAACGGTTCAGCTCTCCCGGACTTTTTACCGCCATTGCCAAGTGAAAACGAAAATCATTCCACCATTCGCTCACCAACCGGTATTTCTCCTCATAACTCATTCCCTCCTCAAAATGAAAACGAACTGAAGGTTTCGACTTCCTGTTTTCAATCTTCTGAATCAGTAAATGTAACATTCTCTCCTTGTTTTCATCGCGAATCTCTCTCACCTCTTCGTCCAGTCCGGTTTCCCAGCGGTCATTTCGGCTCTTGATACGTTGAGGTGAAGGTAGAGGAACCGTTTCTTCTTTCAGCCTTTTGAACAGCTGAAACAATTCAATAAACAAATCCGTTGGCATTTCCATATTTTCCAGCGTTTCCGTCAGAAACTTGTAGAGCAGTCGAATAGTCTGTACTGACATATCCTGTCCCGTAGACAGTTCATGGACATGCTGTCCATCATAATGGAGTAAGAGTCGAATTTGCTCCCTCGCCTCCTTCGCAGTATCACTCTTTATATCACAAGTTTCCGAAAAAGTCAGTAATTCAGCCTTAAAGTCCTCAACAGTAATACTTTTTTCCGCTATCTCCACTAGTTCCGGTAGCTCTTGATTAAAGATTTGTTTCAACTGTGAAAAAGTAAGTGTAAGCAATTTCTTTTGTTTCATAAGCGATCTATTTCTTTTTGTAGGTTCATAAATAAGGATGATGCGTCAATTTTCATAGAGCCTATAAAGATAACAAAAAAAGCGGAGGAACAAAACCTCCGCTTTTTCTATCGTTCAATTCTTTACGAATCTTTTTTTCTTTCTAACATTTCGGACAGACTATTTTTTCGTCTCCGTGTCGTCGTTCTTCCGTTTCGGTTCTTTCTTGGCGAGAAGAACGATATTGTAAACATAATCCGTCATCCATTGTTCGGAGTATCCGAGACGTTCTTTGTACTGACGGACAGCCATAGCCGTCTTGTGCACGTCGTCAGCCTTCCATACCGTTTTGGTACATACGTCATGAACCGTTTTCTGCGTCATTCCATACAGTGCCTTTTTGAAGATAGACGGCATACGGAATTTCCACTGCATCAAGTTACCCATTAACATCATCAGGTCATTCGAGAACCCCTGATACATAAATAAGTAAGATTGGATATCATTCTGTGTGCGGCAATTACGTTTTACGGATGCATCGATTTCTTTGAAGAAATTATCGTTCAGTCCGTAGTCCTGCATCAGCATTTTGCGTGAGGCGGACTTCTCACCCAGTCCCAGTTTACCGTTTTGTGTAGGCACTTTAAACAGACGTTTGAAGTTAGCCACGTCCGGCAAAAAGCGGATATTGGTGATACCAAGGTTTGTGGCGATAACTGACTGGAAATAAACCCGGGTCAGTGATATGAAATCTTCTACATTGCCGACTTTTGTTTCATCGGATTTTTTCTTGAATAAACCAAATAAGCCCATTGTTATATTAATGATTATATTATTTACAAATTACTATTTGAATGAGTGGAAAGTGTGTCCCCTGACTCCCACATGGCAATTTGTGTGCAAAGGTACAAAAACAGTTGGGTTTCACCAACATTCCAAGTCCTTTTCGATGTCCGGCATTATCTCTTTTTTGTTGGGCGAGTTGTACACTGTTGGCGGAACCGTCCAAATATCCGGTATTTTTTGTGGCTATTCGTTCTTAATTCGGAAGTAAAACTTATGATTTTCGAATACAGGTTCCACAATATCATAACGGACAAATTTGGCCAACAGATGTTCGGCGGCCCGGCGGGAAAGTCCCGTTCGGCGGCAGTAGCGGTTGAGTGAGAGTAAGTTACCTTGTTCCAGTTGGTCGAGCAAGAGTTGTTCCCGTTCGGTATAACGGATCAGTTCTCCCCGTGGACTGTCGCTTTGTTGCCATACACGGAGGTGGATAGGAGTTGCCAGTATATTTTCATCTTTGATGCGGAGGTAGGCGAGAGGCTTTCCGTTTTCGTCTTTGGCGTATACCGGTTTGTGGGGTGTTTCCTCAATGGTAACTACTAATACTTGCCGGCCTTCCACTATATATGTCTGCATGGTATATTCCACTTCGGGGATACAGTAAAGTTGTGCGGCAGCTTCAATCATATATTTCTCTTCTTCGGAGCGTACGCCTGCTATTTTTCCGTTGTCCTTCACGCCGATAAGCAATCGTCCTCCGTCGGTGTTTGCAAAGGCCGATAATGTTTTGGCTATTTTGCGTGCGTCGGAAATTTCAAATTTGAAATCCTGTTGCTGATGCTCTCCTTCAGCAATCAATGCATGTATATAATCGGTATCTGTAAGCAGTTTCATGGCTACAAAGGTAGGTAAA
>OGZM01000623.1_pt1 | contig 41710 bp, 43 predicted proteins | sample 1576821 | NCBI WGS metagenome assembly OGZM01 (sample SAMEA3541491, study PRJEB24748) | human gut metagenome | biome: human gut; feature: human-associated habitat; material: faeces | place: China | collected 2012
CATCGTCTTGGTGAGCCGTTACCTCACCAACTAACTAATGGGACGCAAAGCTCTCCTGCAGCGCATATAGCTTTCATACAAGAGCCATGCGGCTCTCGCATAATATCCGGTATTAGCTATCGTTTCCAATAGTTGTCCCAGACTGCAGGGCAAGTTCTTTACGTGTTACTCACCCGTCCGCCACCTTACTATCTCCGAAGAGAATTCAAGTAGACTTGCATGTGTTAAGCATTCTGTCAGCGTTCATCCTGAGCCAGGATCAAACTCTTCATTAAAATATGTTTGATTGACTAGGTCAATTTAATTTACACTTACTTTTGTTACACCAAATTAGGTATGCTTTTTTGTCTTTATTATTCTCTATTCTGTTGTTAATGTCCTTTATTATTTGTTTGTCCTGTTTCTCACGGACAAGATGTATAATACCACAGTAATTAAAATTCGTCAACAACTTTTTTTAAAAAAATTAAAAAATTTTTATTTTATTTTCATAGAAATTAAACTAAGCTTTACAAATCAATATTTTTCTAAAGAGAAAAATTTAAAAATTTTCTAAAAAATTTTTTCACAAATATCTTAAACAGCCCAAAAACAGAAAAAAATATTTAAAATTTTTTATTTTTTAATTATCGCTGAAAATTCCAAAAAAATCATTTATTTTTTCTACATTGTCTTTTACAATAAGGTTTCCTGTGTCAGCAAGTCTTCCATCTATGTAAAGCTCATAGCTCCCTACATCTTCACCAGATTTCAACGGAGCTTTTACCAAATACTTTTTAGAGGCTATAAAACGCACCTCACTGTCATTTCTTACTGCATTGCTGAAATCTTTATCAGGATATACTTCAACCATCTTTACAGCCCCATTGGCAACTTCTATTTCAGAAACAGGAATATTATCTTTCAAAAATTCTACAAGCTTATATTCTTTATGAAACAACTCTATCTCTTCAAGAATTTTTTCATTTCTCATCTCTTCTGTTGGAGAACCTAAAACAACTGTGATAGAATCCATATTATTTTTATCACTAGCAACTGTAATATTGAACCAATTATCGTGGTGTCCTGTCTTTATTCCATAAATCCCCTCTTTTCCAAGAAGTTTATTTCTATTATAAATTTTATTATTATTTAAATAACTCACTCTTTCTTCTTTTTTAGACGCCATCTCTATGTATTCAGGATAGTTTAAAGCTGCTATAGAAAGTTTATAAATTCCCAAAGCACTTCCTACATCTTCCCCTCTTCCTGTCATATGAGGAGGAAGCCCTGTCGGTGTATTATATTTTATTTCATTTCCAAAGCCAAGTTCTTTAGCTTTATCATTCATCATCTTAACAAAAGTATCTACATCACCGCCTACAAGCTTAGCTAAACCATATGCAGCATTATTGGCTGAATGAAGAGCTGTTGCTTTTATTAAATCCTCAACAGAGATTTTCGTTCCCTCTTTCATCCATATTCTGCTGCCCTCCATAACAGCCATAGTTTTATCCACAACCATTTTATCTGTAAGTTTAATTTTTCCTTCATTCAAAGCATCATAAGTAAGCATAAGTGTCATAATCTTTGTTACAGATGCCATAGGAACCTTTTCTTTTTCGTTTTCAGAATAAAAAATGTTTCCTTTAGTGTCCCCTAAAATATATGCTCTGCATATTGGAATTTGTTCTGTAATCTCTTCTGTACTTTCGTTTATATCTATCGCCATAATATTCAAACTGGATATTAAAGCAATAATTACAAGCCATAACTTTTTAAGCAATCTATTCCCCCTTGAATCTTTTTTGTATACTAAATTATAGCATTTTTTCAAAAAAAAGAAAGAGGCTGAGCCTCTTTCGAAATATTATTTAAAATATTATTTTTCTTTTTTTGCTAAATAATCTTCAATAGCAGCTTTAACTGCCTCTTCTGCTAATACAGAACAGTGCATTTTTACTGGAGGAAGACCATCAAGAGCCTCTGCCACTACTTTATTAGTGATTTTTAACGCTTCATGAATATCTTTTCCTAATATCATTTCTGTAGAAATTGAAGATGTTGCAATTGCTGATGCACATCCAAATGTTCTGAACTTTACATCTGTTATAATATCATTATCTATTTTTAAAAATATTTCCATTATATCCCCGCAAGAAGGGTTTCCTATTTTTCCATATCCGTCTGGATTTTCTATAACTCCCATGTTTCTAGGATTCATAAAGTGATCCATTACTTTTTCTGAGTATTGCATTATTAATTTGCCTCCCTATATTTTAAATAAATATTATTTATGAAATTCATTCCAAAGTGGTGACATCATTCTTAACTTACCGATAACCTCTACCACTGCATCTATTGTATAATCTATCTCTTCTTTTGTATTATATTTTCCAAGACTGAATCTTATTGTTCCATGAGCAAATTCTTCAGGAATACCCATTGCTAAAAGCACATGTGAAGCCTGCAGTTCATCAGATGAACAAGCTGAACCAGAACTTACTGCTATTCCTTTCATGCTAAGTGAAAGAAGAATTGATTCTCCTTCTACATATTTGAAAGTTACGCTTGATGTTCCGGGAAGTCTTTTTACTTTTTTACCATTGATTACAATTTCAGGTATTTTAGCTAAAAGTTGTTCTTCAAAATAATCTCTTAATTCAGATTCTTTTTTAAACTCTTCATCCATTGTTGCATATGCTTTTTCTAAAGCTTTTGCCATTCCAACGATTAATGGAGTATTAGTTGTACCAGGTCTTAGTTTTTTCTCCTGACCTCCACCTGTAATAACTTTTCCAAGTCTTACTCCGTTTCTTACATATAAAGCTCCAACACCTTTTGGTCCGTAGAATTTATGAGCAGTGAATACTAATAAATCTATTCCCATTGCTTTTGGATCTATTGGAAGTTTTCCCATAGACTGAACTGCATCTACATGGAATAAAATTTTATTTTCTTTAGCTATTTTTCCTATCTCTTCGATTGGCTGTATAACACCAGTTTCATTATTGGCGTGCATTACAGAAATAAGAATTGTTTCATCTTTTATAGCAGATTTAAGTTGTTCTAAATCTACAACTCCATTTTCATCTACATTTAAAACTGTTATTTCATATCCTTCTTTTTCTAAATCTTTACATGTATTTCTTACACCAGGGTGTTCTATTGAACTTACAATTATATGTTTCCCTCTGTTTTTGTATGCTCTTGCAACTCCTCTTATAGCAAGGTTGTCTCCCTCTGTTCCAGAACCTGTAAAGATTACTTCATCTGGCAACACTCCAAGAAGATCTGCTATTGTTTTTCTAGACTCTGCTACAGCTTTTCCTGTTTCTTTTCCAAAAAGGTGTAAGCTGAAGGCGTTTCCATATTCTTCTTTAAAAAATGGTATCATTGCTTCAAATGCATCATCATCAAGTCTTGTTGTTGCATTGTTATCTAAATATATTTTCATTTTTGAATCAGCTCCCAAGATTTAATTTCTTTTCCCATTTACTTTATACCATTCTTTATTTACCATGTCAAGAATTATTATATATATTTTTCATATTTTTTCAAGGGATTATAAGCCTTATACCCTGTATTGTATATTTGCCAACTCAAGAATTATTTAAATAAATTCCTATCAACTATAAAATTAAGAATATTATAGTTCAATAGTCTCTAAATCATCTGGAACAAGTATATTTCCTTTAAAATATTGTGCTCCCTCTTCTTTATACAATTCTTTTCTGTTCTTTATATTTTTATCCTCTGTGTGATAAAGTATAAGATTTTTTACATTCATTGTCTCTGCAAGTTCGCTTGCCTCTTTTACAGTAGAATGAGTTTTTTCATATGGTCCAAACTCTTCTGCCTCCGAGTATAAACAGTATGCATCATGCATAAGCCATTTGCTGTTTTCTACAAACTCTCTTTCATATTTATGATATGGCTCGTCTCCACAGCATGTAAGTTTCTCTCCATTTCCAAGATCAACAGAAAAACCAAATTGTTTTGCTTTTGTTGAGTAGATATCAAAGAATGTTGTTTTATGCCCTATGATAAAACGTTTTTCTCCATTGTAAACAGGAATAAGATGAACTCTTTTTCCGATAAATTTTGTTTCCATTTCATGTAAAACCATATGAGAAATATCATATATAACTTCTATAACTTCTTCGTGAGCATAAACTTTTACTTCACCTTCATAATTATTCTGATGCATCTCCTGGCATATCATACGTATCATCCATATAACACCCATTAAATGATCTATATGCTTGTGAGTTACAAAAATATTCTTTATGTCTTTCCAATTTACCCCAGCATATTTAAGCTGTCTTAAAACAGTACTTCCTCCGCCGCCGTTAATAAGAAAATAATTTTCGCCTTCAGCTAACACAAAACACGAATTATAACACTCTGTTACTGCTGCATTCCCTGTCCCTAACATTATAAGTTTCAAAACCATCACTGCCTTTCAAATTTATATTTTTATTTTTTACTTATTTCTTCATAATGCTTGCAAGCCGTTTTTATTTCACACTCAGCACACTGAGGACGTCTTGCTATACATTTATCTCTTCCCTGTAAAATAATATAATGTGAAAAGTCTATCCAGCTTTTTTTAGGCACTATCTTCATCAAATCTCTTTCAATCTTCACCGGATCTGTTTCCACTGTAAGCCCCAACAAATTAGTAATTCTTTTTACATGAGTATCAACTGTTATTCCGTCAGCAAGTCCCCAGATTTCCCCTCTCACAACATTGGCTGTTTTTCTTCCCACTCCTCCAAGTTCAAGAAGTTCGTCCATCTCTTGAGGAATTTCTCCATTATATTTTTCAAGGAGCTGTCTGCTTGCTTTCTGAATATTTTTAGCTTTATTTTTATAAAATCCTGTACTTTTTATAAGTTCTTCTATCTCTGTTAACTCCATTTCTGCAAACTGCTCAGGAGTATTTATTTTATCTTCGTTAAACATTTTTTCAGTTACAATATTTACACGTTTATCTGTACATTGTGCAGAAAGTATTACTGCAACTAAAAGTTCAAAAGGAGTTTTAAAATTTAGTGCACATTTTGGTTTTCCAAATTTTTCTTCTAATTTTTCCAAAACATATTTTACTTTTTCTTTTTTATTCATTTATCTTTCCATCTCCTTTTGATTATTATTTAATAAAAATAAAAAATCTGAGGCTGTTGTATTTTGTAATTAAGAATAAAATCCTCTAGGAAAAAATATCAGCTATCTATATTGCTTACAGAAAGAAAATTTGAAACTCGTTTCACTCAAACAGTCAAATTTTCTGTATTCTGTTTCGCTGCATAGATTACGCAGATATTTTTAATATCGAGAATTTTATTCTTAATTTTTTTTAACTCACAACAACCTCTATTTTTTATTTTCTTATAAAGATTTTATAAAAAGCATATGTTCTATGCCCTTATAAACTTCTATTCCATCATATTGAAATTTTGATTTTTTAAAAGCACTCAGAGAAGCTGTATTTTCCTCTAAAATATACGCAAGAATTATTGAAATATCAGGTCTTTTAAAATGAAGCTCCTCAATACTTCTTTCAATAATCTTGTGGCTGTAGCCATGCTCTCTTATATCTTTTACAAGATATATATTTATTATGGCACATTCCCCTTCCAGCTCAAATTTTACGCACCCTAAAAACTTCCCAGTTTCTGTACTGGTCACTGTGTATAAAATATATGCCTCTGAATGAATAAGAAATTTGTACCACCTTTCATGAGCTTCCCACTGTTCTTCCAGATTATCATAATATTTTTTTATATAATCCAAATGAATATGATTGTATATTTCAGGAATATCACTTTCTGTTGTTTCTCTTAAAAGAATCAAAAAAATCACCTTTTTTTATTATTGTTTATATACATTTTTGTCTGCTTATTTTAATACTATTCTGTTAAATTTCTTTTTACCCATTTTTACAATGGCTTCTCCGTCTTTAAAAACTTCTTCTGTTAAAGCAAAAGCTACATCAGTAACTTTATCTCCGTTTACTGACATCCCGTTTTGCTGTATTAATCTTCTTCCTTCACTCTTAGTTTTTAAAACTCCATTTTCAGTTAAGAAATCTATCATATTTACACCAAGATTTTCTTTTGAAAGTTCTGTTGTTGGAAGGTTAGAAACATCTCCTCCTGTACCAAAAGCACCTTCAGCAGCAGTTTTAGCTTTATCTGCCTCTTCCTGTCCGTGAATCATCTTAGTTATTTCATGAGCAAGCACAATTTTAGCCTGGTTGATTTCTGCATCTTTTAAAGCTCCAAGTCTTCTTACTTCATCCATTGGAATAAATGTTAACAGTGCAAGACATTTTTCAACATCTTCATCTGCAATATTTCTCCAGTATTGATAAAATTCATATGGAGATGTTTTTTCAGGATCAAGCCATAAAGCACCTTTTGCTGTTTTTCCCATTTTCTTACCTTCGCTGTTAGTAAGAAGTGTGCAAGTCATACCATATACTGTTTCCTGTTTTTTCTTTCTTACAAGATTTATACCAGCTATAATATTTGACCATTGGTCATCTCCTCCAAGCTGCATTTTACAGTTATATTTTTCGTTAAGCACATAGAAATCATATCCCTGCATTAACATATAGTTAAACTCTAAGAAAGATAATCCTTTTTCCATTCTTGATTTAAAACACTCTGCTGCAAGCATTTTGTTTACAGAGAACTCTGCTCCTATTTCTCTTAAGAAATCTATATAGTTAAGTCCTAATAACCAGTTTGCATTGTTTTCCAAAACAGCTTTTCCATCTGAAAAATCTATAAATTTTTCCATTTGTTTTTTTATACATGCAACATTGTGAGCTATTGTTTCTTTTGTCATCATAGTTCTCATATCTGTTCTTCCGCTTGGATCTCCAACCATCGCTGTTCCTCCGCCTACAAGTGCGATTGGTCTGTGTCCAAATTTCTGCATGTGAGCCATAAACATCATAGCTATAAAGTGTCCTACGTGTAAGCTGTCTGCTGTTGGGTCAAATCCAATATAGAAAGTTATTTTCTCTTCTGATAAAAGCTTTTTAATCTCTTCTTCATCTGTGAACTGTTTTAAATATCCACGATCTTTAAGCACGTCATAAACATTTTCCATCATTATATCCCCCTGATTTTTATTTTACATTTCATTTTAACATAAAGATATTTGTTTTAAAAGCAAATAAAAGAAAAGCCTGTTGAATATTTATCAACAGGCTTGTTTTATTCCTATCAAAATATATTCTCCAGCATTACTATTTACATTACAAAGCTGGTTTAAAACTTTTATTTTTCAGTCTTAAACCTTATTATCTGCAATAGTAATATGAAGCTGTCAAGAATACATTTTTTAAAGTTACCATTTTCTTTTCTCCTAAAATATCTTTAACTTTCTCTATTCTATCATTTTTTTCAAGGATTTTCAACATTTCAGATATTTTTATATTTTTTATGATTTTCTGTATCAAGAAATTCTTTGTATTTATCAAAAACTTTCTTTCCGTCTGCAAGTCCCATTTTATACACTTCAAAAAGTTTAGCTTTATTCTTTTCAAATTTGTCTATTTCAATAGGCTTGTCCGGTGCCACTACAAAGGCTTTATTTTCTTTCTCCATCTCTTTTATATATTCCAATGTGTCATTATACAATATATGACGTTCAGCAAGAAGTTTTACAAGTTTTGGATATTTTTTATAAACCAGTCTAAACAGCCACTTTCCTTTCGAAGCTTTTTTTCTGTACCCTCTGTCTCTTGTAAGAACTACTATAACTTTTTCACAGCCATCTGCATAGGCTTTTTTTATAGGAATAGGGTCTCCGATTCCGCCATCAAGATATTTTTTTCCGTCAATATTAACTATGGGAGATGCAATAGGAAGTGAAACTGATGCACGAAGAATTATATTTCTACTCTCCTTTTTCAGAGCCTCTTTCCCATAATATTCCTCTTTTCCTGTTTCTATATTAGTAACTCCCACTCTGTAATCACATTCAGAAGCAAAACAGCTTTCATAATCAAAAGGATCTAATCTTTCAGGAATATCATAAAACAGAAAATCCATTCCAAACAATGAACCTGTTTTTAAATAACTGGAAAAACTTAAATATCTTTTGTCATCTATATAATTGATATTGGTTCTCATTCCTCTTTCTTTCTGCCAAGAAATATAGGAAGCTCCATTTGTACATCCTGCTGATACACCTATCAGATAATCAGCACAATAATTTTCATTTATGAGAGCATCAAGTACACCTGCAGTATATACTCCTCTCATTCCTCCGCCTTCAAGCACTAATCCTATCTTCATAATCTTCTCCTTGTTTTTCTTACCTTCCTTTATATAATAACATGTGTGTTTTTATTTTTCAACAAATAAAAAAAGAGCTACTGCAGTTAATAAATACACTGCAATAACTCCTTAAAAATTATTATTTTTTTATTATGCTGCTGTTACTTTAACAGCTACTGGTCCTTTTGCTCCTTCTTCTACTTCAAAAGTAACTTCTTGAGCCTCTTCTAAGCTTTTGAATCCTTCTCCAACTATTCCAGAAAAGTGTACAAAGTAATCTTTTCCCTCTTCAGAAGTGATGAATCCAAATCCTTTTTCTTTGTTGAACCATTTAACTCTTCCTTTTAACATCTTACAAAACCCTCCAGAAATATTAATTGTCAGCCCCATTATTGTATAATTCTTGCAAATAATCGAACAGATAGTTTGATTATACTCCCGGATTAAAATATATGCAACTGTTTTTTATTAAACTGTTGTAATTTCCTTTTCTTTTACTGCTAGTAAAGCATCTATATCTTTTATAGTTTTGTCTGTTAATTTTTGAACATCATCTTCATGTTTCTTTAATTCATCTTCAGTTATTTCTTCATCTTTTTGAAGTTTTCTAAGAGCATTGTTTACATCTTTTCTTATGTTTCTTACTGCTACTTTTCCTTCTTCAGCTTCTTTTTTAGCAAGTTTTACATATTCTTTTCTTCTGTCAGCTGTAAGTTCTGGAACCATAAGTCTTATTACTCTACCGTCATTGTTTGGAGTAAGTCCTACATTAGATGCCATTATAGCTTTTTCTATTACAGGAATTACAGATTTATCCCATGGATCGATTACTAATAATCTTGGTTCTGGAGCTGATACTGTACCAACTTGGTTTAAAGGCATTAAAGAACCATACTGCTCTACTTTTATTCCGTCAAGCATAGCAACACTTGCTCTTCCTGCTCTGATTGCAGTGAATTTGTGTCTTGTAGCTTCGATTGCTTTTGTCATTTTCTCTTTACATTCATTCATTAATATTTCTACGCTCATATTTTCCTCCTAAAAAATTTTATATAACTTTAGTTCCGATGTTCTCGCATTCACCAAGAACTACTTTCTTTATATTTCCTTCTACAAGAGAATTAAATACAATAAGAGGCAGTTTATTATCTCTGCAAAGAGAAATTGCAGCTGCATCCATAACTTTTAAGTTTTTATTTAAAACTTCACTGTATGTTACAGTATTGTATTTTACTGCATCAGGATATTTTACTGGGTCTTTATCATAAATACCGTCAACTTTAGTTGCTTTTATTACAACATCTGCATTTATTTCAATTGCTCTTAAAACTGCAGCTGTATCAGTTGTAAAATATGGGTTTCCAGTTCCTGCACCAAATATTACAACTCTTCCTTTTTCCAAGTGTCTTTCAGCTCTTCTTCTGATATATGGCTCTGCTATCTGAGGCATTTCTATTGCTGTAAGAACTCTTGTTGTCACTCCTAACTTTTCAATAGAGTTTTGAAGTGCAAGTGAGTTAATAACAGTTGCAAGCATTCCCATGTGATCTCCAGTTACTCTGTCCATTCCTTGTTCTTCACCAGAAAGTCCTCTGAAAATGTTTCCTCCTCCTATAACAATTCCTACTTCTACGCCTAAATCCACAATTTCTTTGATTTGTCTAGCATAAGAGCTTATTACTTCAGAACATATTCCAAACTCTTGATCTCCCATCAAAGCTTCTCCGCTAAGTTTTAATAATATTCTTTTATATACAGGTGTCATTTCTCCTCCTATTATTTTTAAAAAAATAGGGATGCTGGCTGCATCCCCAATGTTATCTCTTAGAAGTATTATCCTTTGATTTGAGCTGCAACTTCTGCTGCGAAATCTTCAACTTTTTTCTCAATTCCGTCTCCAACTTTGAATCTTGTGAAAGAAAGAACTGTCATATCTCCAGCAAATTTAGCAACTGTTTCTTTGTCTTCTGCTTTAACGTAGATTTGGTCTACTAAACAGTTTTCTTCATAGAATTTTCTCATTTTTCCAACAAGAATGTTTTCTATAATTTTAGCTGGTTTTCCTTCAGCTTCTAATTGTTTTCTTGCTATTTCTTTTTCGTGCTCTAAAACTTCTGTTGTAACTTCAGAAGAGTTTAAGAAAGAAGGGTTCATAGCTGCAACGTGCATAGCTATTCCTTTCGCTCTTTCTAATCTTTCAGGAGTCATTTCAGCAGACATTTCAACTATAACACCAAGTTTTCCTCCAAGGTGGTTGTAAGTTGTTACAAATCCTTCTGTAACTGTTTTCTGCATTCTTCTGATGTTCATGTTTTCTCCAATTTTAGCAATTAGAGCAACTAATTTTTCTTCTATTGTGCTTTCTCCAACTTTAACAGCTTTTAATTCTTCTACTGTTGAAACTGGGTTGTTTAAAGCAGTTTCTACTAATAAGTTTCCGAAAGCTTTAAATTCGTCGTTTTTAGCAACGAAGTCTGTTTCAGCATTGAATTCGATTACTACTGCTGTTTTGTGGTCAGCAGAAACACCTTCAAATACTAATCCTTCAGCTGCGATTCTTCCAGCTTTTTTAACAGCTTTTGCCATACCTTTTTCTCTTAGGTAGTCAATAGCTTTATCGAAGTTTCCTTCATTTTCTTGAAGTGCTTTTTTACAATCCATCATTCCAGCACCAGTCATCTCTCTAAGTTCTTTTACCATCTTAGCTGTGATTTCCATCTAATATCCTCCTCATTTCCTTTTATTTTTTATATCTTTAAGGAATTATATTTTTAATTATTCAGCTGCTCCGTTTTCTGCTACTTCTTCAGTAACTTCTGCAGTTTCGTCAACTACTTTCTCTTCAACACCTTGTTTACCTTCGATGATAGCGTTAGCTACTAATGTAGACATTAATTTTACTGATCTGATTGCGTCATCGTTTGCAGGGATTGGGTAAGTAATTAAGTCTGGATCTACGTTAGTGTCGATCATAGCAATTACTGGAATTCCTAAGTGATCTGCTTCTGCAACTGCTAAAGCTTCTTTTTTAACGTCAACTACGAATAAAGCATCTGGGATTCTTGGCATATCTTGGATTCCAGATAAGTTTTTAGATAATTTTTCTAACTCTTTTCTTAAGTTAGCAGCTTCTTTTTTAGTGTAAGCTGTATCTAAAGTTCCGTCTTTATCCATTCTGTCTAATTCTTTTAATCTTGCTATTCTTCCTTTGATAGTTTCAAAGTTAGTAAGCATTCCTCCAAGCCATCTGTTGTTTACATAGAACATTCCAGATCTTTCAGCTTGGTCTTTCATAGCTTCTTGAGCTTGTTTTTTAGTTCCTACGAATAGAACTGTTCCACCTTGAGCAGCGATTTCTCTTACTACTTCATAAGCTTCCTCAATTTTTTTAAGTGATTTGTGTAAATCGATTACGTGGATTCCGTTTCTTTCTGTAAAGATGTATTTTGCCATCTTTGGATTCCATCTTTTTGCTTGGTGTCCGAAGTGAACTCCAGACTCAAGTAATTGTTTCATTGTTACTACTGCCATTTTTGTTCCTCCTAATATTTTTGGTTTTGCCCTCCACTGACCTCAAAACTAAACAACTTTTTCAAGCACCCAGTTTAGAAATAGTCAATGTGCATATTTTACAGCATTTCATTTTACCATTACTAAAAAAAAATGTCAACAAAAAACCTTTGAATTATTAGTTTTCTATATTTTTTTATGATATAATTTTCTTAATAAAATTTATCTGGGGTGACAAAATGGATACTACACCAAATTCAAACAGAACGCATATAATTTTTCTTGGATCTACAAATGCAGGAAAATCTTCTCTGCTTAATGCTGTTACAGAGCAGGATATCTCTATTGTTTCCCATATAAAAGGAACAACTACTGACTCTGTAAAAAAAGCCATGGAGCTTATTCCTTTCGGACCTGTTCTGTTTATTGATACTGCAGGTTTTAATGACAGCACAGAGCTTGGAAAACTCAGAATAGAAAAAACTTTAAGGGAGATTAAAAAATCTGATTTTGCTGTTTACGTTATTGACGGGAATGATTTTGATGAAAATATATACAATGAAAATCTGTTTATATTAAAAAAATATCATATTCCTTTTATGACAGTTATAAATAAAATGGAAACTCTTTCAGAAGAAAAAAAAGAAGAATTGAAAAAAATGATAAAAGAGCCTTATTTTATTTCTGCTAAAGACAGAAACTCTGTACTTGACTTTAAAAAAATTCTTATAGAAAAACTTGATGTTTTAGATGAAGAGCCAAGTCTTTTAAAAGGGATTGTTGAATATGGAGATACTGTGGTTATGGTTGTTCCCATAGATTCAGAGGCTCCAAAAGGAAGACTTATTCTTCCGCAGGTACAGCTTTTAAGAGATGCACTTGATAATGGAATAAAAATTGTTGTTGCAAGAGATACAGAACTTTCTTCTGCTCTTGAGGAAAATAAAAATATAAAACTTGTGATAACTGATTCACAGGCTTTCAAAGCAGTTGATAAAATTGTTGCTGACAGATTTCCTCTTACAAGTTTTTCAATTCTTTTTGCAAAGCAAAAAGGAGATCTGCAAAAATTTATCGATGGAATTGAAGTTATAAAAAATTTAAAAGAGGGAGCAGACATTCTTATTGCCGAAACATGTTCACATAACACTTCACATGAAGATATCGGACGTGTAAAAATTCCTATGATGCTGCAGAAAAAAACAGGGAAACATTTTAATTTTTCTTTTTCTATGGGAAAAGATTTTCCTGAAAATTTAGATAAATTTCATTTGATTATTCACTGCGGCGGCTGTATGATTACAAGGAAAGCTATGGAAAACAGAATTCTTGAATGTAACAATGCAGGTGTTCAGGTTACAAATTACGGAATGGTAATTGCATATGTTACAGGAATTTTAGAAAAATCTATAAACAGTATTACAAAATAATTTACATAAAATTTTGAGGGTGGTTTAAAATGGGTGATTTAAAAAAAGTTGGAATTATTGGAGCTGGGCACGTTGGAAGTCACTGTGCCTATGCTATGCTTTTACAAGGTGTGTGTGACGAAATTATTTTTGTTGATATTAATAAGGAAAAAGCTGTTTCTCAGGGATTGGACTGTATGGATACTGTTTCTTTTATTCCTTATAAAACAAAAATAACTGCCGGGGAATTAAAAGATGCTGCTGGTACAGATATTATCGTTATCTCTGTTGGAGGGATACAAGATGAAGACCGTATGGCAGAGCTTTATTCTTCACATGATATTATAAAAGAGATTATTCCTGAAATAATGGAATATGGTTTTAAAGGAATTTTTGTTGTAATAACAAATCCTGTTGATATTGTTACTTATCTGGTTCAAAAATATTCAGGACTCCCTTACAATAAAGTTATAGGAACTGGAACTGGTTTAGACTCTGCCAGATTCCGCAGAATTTTGAGTACAGAACTTGAAATTGATGCAAAATCTATTCAGGCATGGGTAATAGGCGAGCACGGAAACTCTCAGATTCCTGTTTTTTCTTCTGCATCTGTCAATGGAAAACTGCTTTCTGATTTAATAAAAGAAAATCCTGAAAAATTTTCTAATATTGATTTTAAAAATATAGAGAAAAAAGTTATCTCTGCCGGCTGGGATATTTACAGAGGAAAAAAATCTACTGAATTTGGAATCGGATGTACTTGTGCTGAGCTTGTAAAAGCTGTATTCCATGATGAAAAGAAAGTTCTTCCATGCTCTGTATTTTTAAATAACGAATACGGTAATTCAGGTATTTATACAGGAATTCCTGCTGTTGTAGGAAAAAATGGTGTCGAATATACTATTCAAGTTCCTGTTAACAATGAAGAAAAAGAAAAATTTGATTTAAGCTGTAATATAATCAAAGAAAATTTAAAAAAACTGGGTTTTTAAAAGTTTAGGAGGTATTATGATGGAAATACAAAAAGTTCATTTATTCTATTTCAGCCCTACACATACTACAAAAACAGTTATACAAAATATAGGTAAAGGAACAGGACTTGAAACTTATGATTATGATTTAACATTTTCATGTGATAATCCAAAAGATTATAATTTTGGAAAAGAAGATTTAGTTATTATAGGTATTCCTGTTTATGGAGGAAGAACACCGGTTATTACAAGAGAAATGTTGAATAAAATAAAAGGAAAAGGAGCTCTTGCTGTTCCTGTTGTTGTTTATGGAAACAGAGCTTACGAAGACTGCCTTTTAGAATTAAAAAATATTTTAAAAAATAATGGTTTTGATACTATTGCTGCTGGGGCTTTTTTAGGTGAGCACTCTTATACAAAAAAGGTAGCAACAGGACGTCCTGATAAAGAGGATATTGAAAAAGCTGTTGAATTTGGAAAATTAATAAGAGAAAAACTTGAGAACGGAACTTATTCAAATGATATACAAGTGAAAGGCAGCTTCCCTTATAAAGCTGATATGCCAAAAGTTGTTCTTGCACCAACACCTAATGAAAATTGTGTAGACTGTGGAAACTGTGCCTCTGTATGTCCAACCGGAGCTATCAATATTGATAATCATAGAGATATAAATCCTGAAAAATGCATAAAATGTTTTGCATGCGTAAGAGCGTGCAGATTTGAAGGAAGAGGTTTTGCCGGAAATCCTCTGGCTGATAAAATTGCTTTCTTAGAAAATAAATGTGCTGATAAAAAAGAGATTGAAATATTTATTTAATTTACTTTTATTACTTCTACAAAAAGAAAGAGCTGTTGCAAACAGCTCTATTTTTATATTTCTTCTGCAAATGCCAAATCTATTACTTTCAGCCCGTCAACTCCGGCACTTACAATTCCTCCTGCATAACCTGCTCCCTCTCCTATTGGATAAAGTCCTTTAGTATTTACAGACTCACCAAATTCATTACGGGTAATTTTCACAGGTGCAGATGTTCTTGTTTCTGGAGCTATAAGATTAGCTCTCTCAGATACAAAACCTTCATATCTTTTTCCCCAGTAATTTAAAGCCATTTTCATATTTCTTGTAATTACTTCAGGAAATAATCTATTTAGATCATAAGGCGTTTTTTTCATCTCATAACTTGTTTCTATCTCTTTATCTGTCACTTTTCCCTCTAAAAAATCAGGAACACTTTGATATAAAGCCCCATAATTTTTTACAAGTTCAAAAGTTTTTCTTTCAAGTTCCTCTTGAAATTTCATTCCTGAAAACAATTCATCCCCAAACTCATTTTCTTTTATTCCTACAACAAGAGCAGAATTTGAAAATCTTCCATTTCTATCAGAATAACTCATTCCGTTTACAAGAGTACCGCCCTTTTCAGATGCTGCATTTACAATTACTCCTCCCGGACACATACAGAAAGAAAAAACTCCTCTTTCTTCCTCTTTATTATTGTACGTAAGACTGTATGTAGCAGCTCCAAGATTTTTATTTCCTGCAAATTTTCCATACTGCATCTTATCAATATCTTCTCTTGGATGCTCTATTCTTGCTCCTACAGCAAAAGGCTTGTTCTCCATAAACACACCATTTTTATGCAACATTCTGTAAGTATCTCTTGAAGAGTGTCCTATTGCAAGAACTATTTTTTCAACAGGAAGTTTTTCAAGCATTCCTTTATTATTTATAATTTCAGCTCCCTGAACTTCTCCGTTTTCTATAATAATATTTGTCAGAAGATTATTAAAATAAAATCTTCCTCCCAAAGAGATTATCTTTTCTCTTAAATTTTTTACTACTACTTTTAAAACATCAGTTCCAATATGAGGTTTATAATCCCACAATATCTCTTTTTGAGCTCCGCATTCTACAAATTCATCAAACACTTTTTCTATATATTCACTCTTTATCCTTGTATTTAATTTACCATCAGAATATGTTCCTGCTCCGCCTTCCCCAAACTGAATATTTGAATTTTCATTAAGCTCACCTGTTTTTATAAATTTATCAACAGTTTTATCTCTTGAATCAACGTCTTCTCCTCTGTCAATAATAATAGGTTTATATCCATATTCCACAAGTCTTAATGCAGCAAAAAGTCCTGCTGGTCCTGTTCCAACCACTAATACCTCTTCATTGCTGTTCAATGCTCTTCTTTTTATTTTTTCCATTTTTTTTACAAGAGAGATGTTTTTTAATTTTGATATATCCACATGATTTTTTAATTCTGCTTCAACATTATATACAAACTTAATGTCACTCTTTTTTCTGCTGTCTATTGATCTTTTTGTCCAGATAACTCTCTCTATATTATTTTTTTCTATTCCTCTTTTTATAATCTCTTTTTCTATTTCTTTGTCTTGATTTCTTGTTATAGAAACTATAATATTATTAATATTTATTCTCAAAAATTATCACCTCAAAAAGATTATATCATATTTCTAAAATTAAATAAAAAAAAGAGACTCACTTTAAAGAGTCTCTTTATCTATATGCTATACAAGAGCAATAATTGCTAATTCTGCAGAGTCACCTTTTCTTACAGAAGTTTTAATTATTCTAGTGTATCCACCGTTTCTCTCAGCATATCTTGGTGCTAAGTCGTTGAATAATTTTGCTACTGCTTCTTCATCTCTTAAGAATGCAAAAGCTCTTCTTCTGTCAGCTAAAGATCCACCTTTTCCTAAAGTAATCATTCTTTCAGCAAATTTTCTAAGTTCTTTAGCTCTAGTAACTGTAGTTTCTATTCTTTCTTCTCTTACTAATGAGATTGTTAGGTTTTTAAGCATAGCCATTCTGTGGTCAGCTCTTCTTCCTAACTTTCTATATGATTTATTGTGATTCATTAGTTAGTTTTCCTCCTTGTTCATATTATTCAGAAAATTCATTCTGATTAAGGTCAAATCCTAATTCTTTCATTTTTTCAAGGATTTCATCAAGAGACTTTCTTCCAAGATTTTTTATCTTTAAAAGGTCGTTTAGAGTAAGTTTTGCTAACTGTCCAACTTCTTCAATTCCAGCTTTCTTTAAGCAGTTGAAAGAACGAACTGTTAAGTCTAACTCTTCTATCTTAGTCTCTAACATATTGTCATCTTTAGTTGTGCTTTCTTCTTCCTCTTCCTCTTCTTCAATTTCTTCTCTTAAGTGTTCCATTCTGTTACCTAAGTCTAAGAATGGATTTAAGTATAATTTTAGAAGTTCTACTGAGTAAGAGATTGCATCTCTTATAGAAACACTTCCATCAGTTTCTACATCAAGAATAAGTTTATCAAAGTCTGTCATTCTACCAACCATTGTTGATTCAATAGAATAAGAAACTTTTCTGATTGGAGTATATATAGCATCAACAGCTATATAATCTACAGGCCAATCTTTTCTATCTATCTCTTCTGATACAATGAATCCTTCTCCAACATCTACTAAGAATTCTATATCTAATTCTCTTTCAGTTGTTATTGTACAGATTACTTGATCTGGGTTTACTATTTCTAGTCCAATATCAGGTATTATATCAGCAGCTGTTACTATCTTAGGTCCTTTGACAGAAAGAGTCATCTTTCTCTCTCCAGTTGATTCAGTTTTTACTACTATCTCTTTTATGTTAAGAATAATGTCTGTTACAGGCTCTTTTATTCCTTCCATAACTGAAAATTCGCTTAAAACCCCATCAATTCTTACACCTTTTATAGCTGCACCGGGTATAGATGAAAGAAGAACTCTTCTTAGAGCATTACCGATTGTATTTCCATAACCTCTGTATAAAGGCTCAATGATGTATTGCCCTTTAAATTCGTTTTCTTTTACTTCAGTAATGTTTATACCTCTTGCATGTTTTTCAATTTTTAACATTTGATCAACTCCTATTAAAAGGCTAATATTATTATCTAGAATATAACTCAACGATTAATGACTCGTCTAAATCGAAATCTAAATCATCTTTAGTTGGGTTTTGAAGAATTTTTCCAGAGAATGCAGCTTTATCTAGTTCCATCCATGCTGGAGCATTAGCAGCTTCTACAGCTTCTTTTATTAAATCTAAGTTTTTAGAGTTTTCAAGGATAGAGATTACATCTCCAACTTTAACTCTGTAAGAAGCTATGTTAACTCTTCTTCCGTTTACTAAAACGTGTCCGTGAGAAACGATTTGTCTAGCTTGTCTTCTAGTTTTTGCAAATCCCATTCTGTAAACAACGTTTTCTAATCTTCTTTCTAAGTACTCAACAAGGTTAAGACCAGTTACACCGTCTTTTCTGTTAGCTTCCTCATAAAGTTTTCTGAATTGTTTTTCCATTACGTTATATATAAATCTTGCTTTTTGTTTTTCTCTTAATTGTACTGCGTATTCTGTAGGTTTTCTATTTGCATTTGGTCTGAATCCTCTTTTTGAAGTTTTGTTTACTCCTAAAACCATAGGCTCAATTCCAAGTGCTCTACATTTTTTTAATATAGGCTGTCTATTTCTTGCCATTTCTTAAATATTCCTCCTTCTTGTTAAAACTTTTTTTAACTGCGATAATCGTGCTCCCAAAAGGGCTGAACTACACTCTTCTTCTTTTTGGTGGTCTACATCCATTGTGTGGAACTGGAGTTACGTCTGTTATTTTAGTAACTTCTAAACCTGCTGCTTGTAATGATCTTACACAAGCTTCTCTTCCTGAACCAGGCCCTTTCACTTTAACTTCCACTTTTTTCATTCCATTTTCCATAGCAATATTTGCTGCTTGTTCAGCTGCTATTTGAGCTGCAAATGGAGTTCCTTTTTTAGTTCCTTTAAATCCAGAAGTTCCTCCTGATTTCCAGCTAACTACTTTACCTTCTGTATCTGTAATAGCGATAATAGTGTTATTGAATGTTGAATGTATATGAGCAACTCCGCTAGGAATATTTTTTAATTTCTTTTTAACCTTAGCTACTTTCTTTTTAGCCAACTTAGCTACCTCCTCACTTATATATTTACTACTCTACAATAAGCATTAATAACTAAACTTTTGTTTAATTATTATTTTTTAATCATTTTTTTAGGACCTTTTCTAGTTCTAGCATTAGTCTTAGTTTTTTGTCCTCTTACTGGAAGGTTCATTTTATGTCTTAACCCTCTATAGCATCTGATATCTAAAAGTCTTTTTATTGCAAGTCTAACTTCTTTTCTTAAGTCTCCTTCAACTTTTAAACCATCGATGATTCCTCTGATTTTGTTTAATTCTTCTTCTGTTAAATCTTTTACTCTAGTATCAAAGTTAACTCCTGCTTGAGTTAAGATATCTTGAGCAGTTTTCTTTCCAATTCCGTAGATGTAAGTTAAAGAGATTTCTACTCTCTTATTTCTAGGTACGTCTACTCCAGCAATTCTAGCCAAATTATTTCCTCCTCTTCACAAAAATTTATATATTGCTGACATCTGTGGTCAGCCAACACTTTCTTCGACATGCTCTGCATATTACAGAAACAGGCTCTACAGCTCTGCATGTCTTTACAGTACTTCCAATGTCAGTACTAAATTTGTTCCAGTAAAATAATCTTATCCTTGTACTTGTTTGTGTTTAGGGTTTTCACAGATTACTCTGATTTTCCCATGTCTTCTGATTACTTTACATTTGTCACAAATAGGTTTAATTGATGTTCTAACTTTCATCTCTACCTCCTTTTTCGTGATGTAAAACTATTTCTTTCTATACACTATTCTTCCTCTAGATAAGTCATAAGGTGAAATTTGAACAGTTACTTTATCTCCTGGAAGGATTTTAATGTAATTCATTCTCATTTTCCCAGATATATGACCCAAAATAGTGTGCCCATTCTCTAAACTAACTTTAAACATCGCATTTGGAAGGGCCTCAAGAATAGTACCTTCTAATTCGATAACATCTTTTTTTGACATAACTCCTCCTACCGAACAGAAATTCATATCATATTAACATATATAACAAAAAAAGTCTATAATTTTTTTTATTTTTTTTAATATTTTTTTAATCTTTTTTGCTTAACACTACTGGCTTCCCATCAACAATTGCAATGGAATGCTCAAAATGTGCGGATTTCTTTCCATCTTTAGTGACAACTGTCCATCCGTCTTCAAGCATATTGATTTTATATGTTCCAACATTGACCATAGGCTCTATGGCAAGAACCATTCCATTTTCTATTTTTAGTCCTCTTCCTCTTCTTCCATAGTTTGCCACTATTGGATCTTCATGCATATCAAGACCTACTCCGTGTCCGGCATAATCTCTCACAACTGAAAAACCATTTTTCTCAACAAAGCTTTGGATAGCGTGTCCTATATCACCAAGTCTGTTTCCTGCAACTGCTGCTTCTATACCAATATCTCTGGCTTTTTCTGTTACTTCCAGTAATCTTCTGCTTTCCTCATCAATTTCTCCAACAGGGTATGTTATTGCAGCATCACCATAATAGCCGTCAAGAATAGTAACTGTATCGATACTTACTATATCCCCTTCTTTTAATATGATATCTTTGCTCGGTACTCCGTGAACCACTGCTTCATTTACAGAAATACAAGTTCCTGCAGGAAAAGCACCGTATGGTCCGGGAACACCAATACACCCAGGGATTGCTCCCTGAGATCTGATGTAATCTTCTACTATTTTATTAAGCTCGAAAGTTGATACTCCGGGCTTAATATGTGGAGGAAGAATATCTTCATATAATCTTGCTATAATCTGATTTGCTTTTTTTATTCCTTCTATTTCCTGCATAGTTTTAATTACTATTGGCATTATTTTTTCCTTTCTAAAATTAACCTAAAATTTCAAATATTTCTTTAGTTATTTCATCTATATCTTTAGTTCCGTCTAAATCAACAAGAACTCCTCTTTCCATATAGAAGTCGAATAATGGAGCTGTTTGAGCATGATATTCACCAAGTCTTTTTGTAACTGTTTCTGCTGTATCGTCTTTTCTTTGGATTAATTCTCCGCCGCAGAAGTCACATACTCCTGCTACTTTTGGAGGATTAAATTCCATATGGAAAGATGCTCCACAGTCTTTACATACTCTTCTTCCTGTTACTCTTCCAACTATTAATTCATCTGGAACATTTAAAGAAATAACTTTATCTAATTTTATATTCATGTCTTTCATTAATACTTCAAGAGCTTCTGCCTGAGCAAGAGTTCTTGGGAATCCATCAAGAATGAATCCTTTTTTACAGTCATCCATAGATAATCTGTCTTTTATTATTCCTATTATAGTAGAATCTGGAACTAATTTTCCTTCATCCATGAATTTTTTAGCTTCAAGTCCCATAGCTGTTCCTTCTTTAATAGCAGCTCTTAATATATCTCCTGTAGAGATTTGTGGTATCCCGTATTTCTCAATTATAAATTTTGCCTGTGTTCCTTTTCCAGCACCTGGAGCTCCAAATAACATAATATTCATAACATTCATCTCCTTAATATTTTAATTTATTTTTATATTTTTTATTTTACTACTACGTTTACTATTTTTCCTGGAACAACAATTACTTTTGCTATATTTTTTCCTTCTGTATGTTTTTGTACATTTTCAATAGCTAAAGCTGCTTTTTCAATATCCTCTTTAGATGCTGTTCTTTCAACTGAGATTGAACCTCTTACTTTTCCGTTTACCTGAACTGCGATAGTTACTTCATCTGCAATAGTTAATTTTTCATCATATTCAGGCCATGGAGCATTGAACAGGAATCCTTCTTCTCCCATAGCTTCCCATAACTCATCACAGAAATGAGGAACAAACGGAGAAAGCATAATTACTATATTTCTTAAAACTTCTCCAAATACTTTTTGAGATTCAGAACTTTCTTTTTCTGTACCAAGTACATTTGCTCTGAAATCATATACATCATTAATAAGTTCCATGTTTCCTGCTATTGATGTATTGAAGTGATAGTTGTCTTCTATTGCCTCTGTTACTCTCTTTATTGTCTGATGAAGTTTTCTTACAAGAGCTTTATCCTCTTTTGAAAGCTCTGCATAATTAATACTTTCATCTTTTATCATATCTGTATTTTCAAGAACTACTCTCCAAACTCTGTTAAGGAATCTTGCTGCTCCTGCAAGTCCGTTTTCATTCCATTCAAGTTCTTTTTCAGGTGGTGCTGTAAACATGATAAATAATCTTGTTGTATCAGCTCCATATTTTTGAATCATAACTTCTGGGTCTACACCATTGTTTTTAGATTTTGACATTTTTTCTATTTTGATTACAAGCTCTTCACCTGTTTCAATAGAATATGCTTTATCTCCAGCTGTTCTTACTTCATGTGCAAACAGGAATCTGTTTTCTTTTTCAGAATAATATGAAGGCCCTAATACCATTCCTTGAGTTAATAATCTTTTGAATGGTTCGTTTGCTTTTAAAAGTCCTAAATCTCTTAAAACTTTTGTGAAGAATCTTGCATATAATAAGTGCATTACAGCATGCTCTACTCCACCTATATACTGATCAACAGAAGTCCATAAATCTGCTGCTGGTCCAAATGGTAAATCTAAGTTTTTAGGGTCGCAGTATCTTAAGAAATACCAAGAAGAGTCAACAAATGTATCCATTGTGTCTGTTTCTCTTCTTGCAGGTCCTCCACATACTGGACATACTGCATGTTTATATTTTTCAGAAGTTTCTATTGGATTTCCGTTTCCTGTAAACTCTACATCTTCCGGAAGCATTACTGGAAGATTTTCATCTTTCTCCATAACCATTCCGCATTTTTCACAATATAAAACAGGAATAGGTGTTCCCCAGTATCTCTGTCTTGAAATTCCCCAGTCTTTTAATCTGTATTTAACAGTTTTTTCTCCAACACCTTTAGCCTGAACGTAATCAGCTATTTTCTCAAGAGCCTCTTTAGAATTCATTCCGTTAAACTCTCCTGATGCTGTCATTATTCCCTCTTCAGTCATAGCTGAAGTCATTTCTGCTGCATTTAATACAATCTCTTCTTTAGTTTCTTTATTGTATCCGTTTATTACAACTTTCATTGGAAGATTATATTTCTTTGCAAAAGCAAAGTCTCTGTCATCGTGAGCAGGAACAGCCATAACAGCTCCTGTACCATAGTTCATAAGAACATAGTCTGCTGCCCATAATTGAACTTTATCCCCGGTAACAGGGTTGATTACATGCCATCCTGTAAATATTCCGTTTTTCTCTTTTCCTTCAGCAGTTCTTTCTATCATATCCATGTTTTTCATGTTATGAATTGCTTCTTTGATTGAAGGATTTACTTTTATTATTTCGTCAATAATTGGATGCTCTGGTGCAACTACACAGTAAGTCACTCCATGAATAGTATCTATTCTTGTAGTAAACATTGGAAGTTTTTCTCCAGTTTCAGCCACAGTAAATACTATCTCAGTACCAAAAGATTTTCCTATCCAGTTTTTCTGCATTGCAAGAACTTTTTCAGGCCACCCTTCTCTTAACTCTTCATGCCCTGTTAAAAGCTCGTCTGCATAGTTTGTAATTTTAAAGAACCATTGCTCTAAATCTTTTTGAATTACTTTAGTTTTTGAGTGTCTCCAGCAGTATCCATCTTCAACCTGCTCATTTGCAAGAACTGTCTGACAATCCGGACACCAGTTTACAGTTGATTTTTTCTTATAAACCAATCCTTTATCATACATTCTTTTGAATATCCATTGGTTCCATCTGTAATATTCAGGTGTGTATGTAGCCACCTCTCTGTCCCAGTCATAAGAAAGCCCCATTAATTTAAGCTGTCTTCTCATGTTTTCTATATTAGATTTTGTCCATGTAGCTGGATGTGCTCCATGCTGAATAGCAGCGTTTTCTGCAGGAAGTCCGAAAGAATCCCATCCCATTGGATGAAGTACATTGTATCCTTTCATTTTTTTGTATCTTGCTATAACATCCCCTATTGTATAGTTTCTTGCATGTCCTACATGAAGATTTCCTGATGGATATGGCAGCATCTCTAAAACATAATAATTTTCTTTTCCTTCTTCTTTATCGTTTGTTTTAAAGAGCATGTTAGAGTTCCATTTTGCCTGCCATTTTTGTTCAACTTCTTTGAAGTTATACTCTCTCATTTTACACCCCTCTTATTTTCTATAAAATTATTTATATTTATTATTTTATTTATTTTTCTGTGCTGTCTTCTCTAAGCCAGTTTTTAACTTTCGTTTTTATTCTTTGATAAGTATTATCTACCACTTTATTAGATTTCCCTATTCTTTCTGCAATCTCTCCATAATTATATCCTTTTATCAAATAATTGAGAACTTCTTTTTCAAGACTGCTGAAATGTTCGCTTGAATATTTTTCAAATTCTTCCATAAGTTCTTTATAAAGATAACGTTCCTCTGCATTTGAAGATTTTTCTATGTAAATTTTATCATCTATATTTTCTTCATCTGAAAGATAAGTAGTATTTAATATCTGATTCTTTTTTGCATTTGAATTTTTTATAGCAGTTATTATCTGTCTTCTCATGCACATAAGAACAAACGTTTTAAATGAAGTTTCTTTATCAAAATCAAAGCTTTTAATTCCCTTAAGAAGCCCTATCATTCCCTCCTGAATAAGATCATCTCTGTCCCCATCTGCCAGATAATAATTTTTTGTGCTTATATACAGGTATTTTTCATATTTTTTTAAAAGCATTTCAAAACTTTCATTATCTCCGTTTTTTGCTTTTATAAGTGCATTAATTTCTGTACTGTCCACAAAAATAACCCCCTTACTAACATATCATTAGTATATTGATTTTGCAACTTCTGAAAGTAAGATTCCTCCAGCTACAGACACATTTAATGAATTTATTTTTCCATGCATAGGAATTTTTATTAACACATCACAGTTGTCTTTCACTTTTTTTCTTATACCAAATCCTTCACTTCCAAGAACAATTACCGTTTTTTCAGGATATTTTTCCTCATAATAAACCTTTGCGCCGTCACCCTCTGCACCATATATCCAATATCCCAATTTCTTTAAATTATTTAAAGTGTCTGTAATATTTGTAACTTTTGCAATATCTACATATTCTATTGCCCCTGTAGATGTTTTTATAACTGTTTCGTTTATATGTACTGAATTTCTTTCAGGAATAACTATTCCAAGAACACCGAAAATCTCTGCACTTCTTATTATAGCTCCAAAGTTTCTTGGATCCTGCACCCCGTCTAAAACAAGAACTATACCTTTGTTTGCAAGAGCTGCCTTTTCCAAAAATTCATTTATATCAACATAATAATCATAAGAGTTTATATATGCCACAACTCCTTGAGAATTTTCAGCTTTCTTTTTTATAAACTGCACTTTAATGTTTCTTTCTGAGGCTTTTCTTTTGATGATATTTATTTTATCCTCTCTTATCCCCTGAAATATCTCTATTTTTTCTATATTTTTTTCTTTGTTATCCAGTATTTCCATTACCGGATTTATACCTATTATTTTCTCCATCAGTTCTCCTTATATCTCTTCTTTAATTCTTTCTATATCTGCTCCCAGAGATTTAAGTCTGATTTCAAGTTTTTCATATCCCCTGTCCACATGATATATTCTGTTTACTATACTTTCTCCTTCTGCTTTCAGTGCTGCAAGCACAAGAGATGCTCCTGCTCTCAAATCACTTGCCATTACCTTAGCTGATGAGAAATTATCTATTCCGTTTACTACTGCCACATTTCCCTCTGTTGAAATACTGCATCCCATTCTGTTAAGCTCAGGAACATGCATAAATCTATTTTCAAAAATTGTTTCTTTTATTTCGCTGCTTCCCTTTACAAGACACATAAGAGTCATCATTGGAGACTGTAAATCTGTTGGAAATCCAGGATAAGGCATTGTTGTAACTTTCACAGATTTAAGGTCTTTCAGCTTTGAAGTAACTCTGAATATTCCGTCTTTTATTTCATAAGTCACTCCCATTTCACGAAGTTTCATCAAAAAACTTTCAAGATCGTGTTCATTTACATCTTTTACCCCGATATCTCCATTGTCAAACATCACTGCTGCAATAATAAATGTTCCTGCAACTATTCTGTCCGGCATAACTGTATACTCACATGGATAAAGTTTTTCAACACCTGTTATTACAAGTCTTCCTCCGCCAATCCCATCTATTTTGGCTCCCATTTTGTTAAGGAAATTGCAAAGATCATCTATTTCAGGCTCTCTTGCTGCATTTTCTATTACGGTTGTTCCCTCTGCTTTTACAGCAGCCATAATTATATTTTCAGTTGCTCCCACGCTTGGAAAATCAAGAATTATTTTGTTTCCTTTAAGTTTTGTTCCCTCTGAAACTTTTCCTTCTACATATCCGTGGTCTATTGTTATATCCACTCCAAGGGCCTCAAAACCTTTCAGATGAAGATCAACAGGTCTTGCACCGATTGCACAGCCTCCCGGAAGAGAAACCCTTGCTGTCCCCTCATGTGCAAGCATAGGACCCATAACAAGAAAAGATGCTCTCATTTTCTTTACAAGCTCATAAGAAGCCTCTAAATTTTTCAGTCCTTCGTTAATTATTTTATAGCTGTTTTTATCCAGTTTTTCTATTGAAAGTCCAAGACTTTCTAAAAGTTTAATTAAAGTTCTTATATCCATTAAATCAGGAACATTTTTTAATATATACGTTCCTTTCTCTACAAGAGTTGCAATAAAAATAGGCAGAGCTGCATTTTTCGCTCCCTCTACCTCTAAAATTCCTTTTAACTTTCTTCCACCTTTTATCTTAAAAGCTTCTACACCCATTATTCCTTAATTCCTTCCTTTTCTTCTTCACATATAGGGCATTTTTTCCCTAACAGCCTGTCAAAAATATCTAATTTATCAAAACGTTTAGCATACAATGGGATTTTATCCGATACCATTGTGTAGTGCCTTCTGCAGATTTTTTCTCCTTCATGTTTTGAAAAACTTGCAGAAAGTCCTAAGTCTTCATAAGGCTGACTTCTCTTTTCAAGAATTACATCTATATTTTCATTGTCAAAAGTAAGTTTAGATACTACAACAAGCCCCACATCTCCTGCAAAGGATAAACCATCTACAAGCCTGTATTTTATACCTATTTTTTCAGCTTCATCTATATAAACTTTAACTTTTTTTAGGGAAATAGTTCTGCTTATTTTTAAAAGAACTGCATCTTCTCTCTTCATAGCAGTTACAACTTCTCTAAGAAGTTTTCCGTCAAGTTCCTGTTTTCTTACTGCAAGAATAACATTTTCTTTGAATTCTCCAAGGAAATAGTTTTTCTCAACCTGAACCTGCTGAAACTTTATTTTTGTTTTCTCAACCTCATCAAATAGTTCCATGTTTTTCTGTCTATATCCCCTTCATAATAATCGCAATGTTTTTATAACAATTATAACATAAATCAAGAAACTTTAAAATAAAATTGGTTACAAGATAGAAAAATGATATAATTTTATTAAATAAATATAAGGCAAAAATCTTTTTTGTTCACAATTTTTTTTGCATTGGAGTAGATATATGAAGAAAATAATTATTTTTATATTTCTTTTTTTTACTGTTTCAGTTTTTTCTAAAAATGTGGAAATAGATTTTCATTTTGATATAGATTCCGGGCTCATTTATTACAGCAACGCTGATATTGACTCCATAGGAAATCTTACTACTATCAATTTTGATAAAAAAGATATAAAAATCACTTTAAAAGACGGAATATATATTTTTGGTTTTTATGACAACAAAGACAGATATCTTTTTAAAAAACTGTATATTTCAGACAATAGAAGTTTTAATATACAATTTATCCCTGAAAAAAGTATTTCTCTGACTGGAACAATCACTGAAAAAAATCTTCCTCTCAGCAATGTTAAAGTCACTTTTGCTGATTCTATGGGACGTGAATATTCTGTTATTTCAGATGAAAAAGGAAATTATTCACTTAATCTTCCTCCTGAAAAATATATTCTTTTAAGTTCTCAGTTTGGATATGAAATTACAGATAAAAATATTAATTTTGATTTTTCTCAGCCAAATAATTCCTATACAATACCAATACATTTTGAAAAATCATCAGGAAAAATAAAAGGGAAAGTCCTTAGCGATAAAAATACACCTGTACAGAAAGCCAAAATTTTTATCTCAAACAATAAAAAAGATAAAATCATCTATACAGATATTGATGGAAATTTTTCCACAAATTTAAACGAAGGTATTACAGCAATAAAAATTTCAAGAGATGGTTTTTTCCCAACAGCATTTATTAATAGTTTTACAAGAAATGATACTCTGAAACTGCATAAATTTGTTTTAAGAAAAAAAACATATTTTATTTCAGGGTCTGTTATAAACGATGTCCTGCCAATAAAAAATCAGGAAATATATCTTTTTTCAATCAACGGCTCTCTTCTTGATAAAGCTGTAACCAATGAAAATGGAAATTTTAAATTTTTAAACATTGATAAAGAACGAGTGTATATTTATATTCCTGAAAGTGAAAACTATGAAGAATATAAATCAGACTTAATGGATATTGAAAAAAGCATTGAAAATAATATAATCCTATTGGAAAAGAAATAAGAATTGCTATTTAAATATTAAAAAAACCAGCTGCCTATATTTTTGTAAGTAATATAAGCAGCTGATATTTTTTATTTTTTAAATTTTTACAAACAAATAAAAAAACTGTTGATTTCTCAACAGCTTAATTTTTAAATGGTGCGAAGAGAGGGACTTGAACCCTCACGTCTGAGACACTAGATCCTAAGTCTAGCGCGTCTGCCAATTCCGCCATCCTCGCATATTTATTGGTGCGTCATACTGGATTTGAACCAGTGACAACACGATTAAAAGTCGTGTGCTCTACCTACTGAGCTAATGACGCATATTTGTTGGGGTGGCTAACGAGACTTGAACTCGCGACAACCAGTGCCACAAACTGGCGCTCTACCAACTGAACTATAGCCACCATTTAAGATTTAATGGCGTGTCTGAAGAGATTCGAACTCCTGACCCACGCCTTAGAAGGGCGTTGCTCTATCCAGCTGAGCTACAGACACAAAAATGGAGCGGGAAACGAGGGTCGAACTCGCGACATTCAGCTTGGAAGGCTGACGCTCTACCAACTGAGCTATTCCCGCTTCTGGTCGGAATAGCAAGATTCGAACTTGCGGCCCCCTGCTCCCAAGGCAGGTGCGCTACCGGACTGCGCTATATTCCGACGTCCCTTAAGACAAGAGTAATAATACCATGAATATAAAAATATGTCAACAAAAAAATTAAAAATTTTTTAAAAATTTTTTCGCCCTATATCTTTTCTTTTATTTTCAATGCTTTTTTAATTTACTTGAATATTGCTTTATTATTATGATAAAATAAAAATATAAAAAAATATTGTAAAATTATAAAAAAATTTTTTTATTTTTTTTATAAATTTGTAGTATTTTTTATTACAGGAGGTAATAAATTATGAAAACAAAAAAAATAATAGTTGGATTTCTTCTTGCATCTAGTGTTTTTGCAGGATGTTCAAGTGGATTTGTAAGACCTGAAGGTTCTACATCATATACTGCTGGAGGAGCTCTTGGAGGAGCTGCTGCTGGTGCTCTTGCCGGACAAGTAATAGGAGGAGATACTAAAGGAACTTTAATCGGAGCTGCTGCCGGTGCTTTATTAGGTACTGCTGTAGGAACTTCTATGCAGAGACAAGAAAATGAATTTAGAAATGTTTTAGCTAACTCTGGAGTAGGAATTGTAAACACAGGAAACTCTATCCTTCTTACTCTTCCAGGAGGATTAACATTCAAAACAAATGAGGCTCAAATAAAAGCTGAATTTGCAAGATCATTAAATGCTATTGCATATGTATTAAATAACTATCCTAGTTCTAGAGTAAGAATTGTAGGATACACAGACAACACTGGTTCATACAACTACAACCTTAACCTTTCTCAACAAAGAGCATACAGCGTAAGAAATTACTTAATTTCTCAAGGTGTTTCACCAGAAAGAATGAATGCTCTTGGAATGGGTCCTGATATGCCTATAGCTTCAAATGAAACAGCTGCAGGAAGAGAAATGAACAGAAGAGTTACTATTGAAGTTTTACCATAGTACTTAAAAATTAAATATTTTTTTATTAAAAAAGAGCAGTTTTTTACGACTGCTCTTTTTATATATTTTTTTATTTTAAGCTCTGCTTATTTTCATACCAAATCCCTGATGTCCCCTGCTTGTTATTTTCTTTAATGTATTTTTCTTAATAAGAATATAGTAAACAGGAATCAAAACAGCTAAAGCTCCTATCCATGCAAAAGGAGTCGAGAAGCAGATTCCCTTGTATCCAAAAAATCTTGAAAGATACAAAGCACAGAAAATTCTTGAGAACAGCTCTATTATACATGCAATAAAGGGAGTAAGAGAATCTCCCATGCTCTGAATTGATGATCTGTATACTACAAGAAGTCCTAAAAGCAGATAGAAAGGCACTACTACCCACAGATAGTCTTTAGCATACATAAATATCTCTTCATTAGGCTCATTCATGAAAATCGGGATTACAAATGACTGAGTTCCTAAAATAAGTGCTCCCATTAAAATATTACCTATATGAGCTATTATAAAGCAGCTCTTTACTCCTTTTTTTATTCTTCCTATAAGACCTGCTCCATAGTTTTGAGCTACATAATTAGATATTGTTATACCAAAAGCACCATTTACTAAAACTGACATCTGATCTACTTTTGTTGCTGCAGTATAACCTGCAATGGCATTTGTTCCTATTCTGTTTACTGCTGCCTGCATTGCAAGCTGCCCGATACACATTACAGACATTTGAAATCCCATAGGGAAACCTATCTTAAGATGTTTGGTATAAGCTGCTGAATCAAATTTCCAATCTTCTTTTTTCAGCCTTGTAATTGAAAATGCTTTTAAAGCATAAACAACACAAAGAACTGCCGATATAAGCTGTGACAGTACTGTTGCCCATGCTGCACCTGCTACTCCCATTCCAAAAGGCACAATAAATAAAATATCCAGAATAATATTTAAAATTGACGAAAACACAAGAACATACAACGGAGTTCTACTGTCTCCCAAAGCTCTCAATATATTTGAGAAAAGATTATAAAAAAACGTTGCTCCTGTTCCAATAAAAATTACAATCATATAATCATAAGACAGCTGAAAAATCTCCTGAGGAGTATTCATTTTTTCCAAAATTGGTATAGTATAATAGCAGCTCACTGCTGTTATTAGAACTGAAAATAAAGTTGTAAGAACAATTGATACACCTATAGACTGCCTTACTCCTTTTTCATTCCTTGCTCCGAAATTCTGAGCTGCAATAATTCCAAACCCTCCTGTAACTCCCTGTATAAAACATAAAATAAGATATATTACAACTGTTGTAGACCCAACTGCAGCAAGAGCATCTGCTCCCATAGTCCGTCCTACTATAACAGTATCAGCCATTGTATAAAACAGCTGAAATAAATTTCCTGCTATAACAGGAAGAGAAAAACAAAATATTATTTTTGCAGGGTTTCCCTTTGTCAAACTTTTAGTCATTTTCCCACCTTCATTTTGTTAAAAGATTTTTATGACAGAAATATATCACAAAATATTTTTTTCTACAATACTTTTTTGTTTCTTTTTTTTGAATATTTGTTGCTTTTAAATTTAAGAAAATAAATTTCATATTTTTTATTTGACAGAAATAAAATTTCATGTAATAATTAAGCCAACAAGGAGGGAGCTATGAAAATTACAATTTTGAATAAAATTTTTTCTGAGTTCAATAGCTTTTCTGATTCAGAAAAAAAGATTGCAGATTTTATTATTAACAATAAGAAAAAGGTGATTGATATTACTATTGCTGAGCTTGCAGAAAAAAGCGGCGTAAGCGAAGCATCTGTATCAAGGTTTTGTAAAAAGTGTGAAATGAAAAATTTTTATCAGTTAAAACTTACCCTTGCAAAAGAGCTTACTGAAAACGGAACTGAAACTGTCGAGGCTTCAAACAACTTAAATCCGGAAAATATATCCTCATCTCTGCAAAGCATACTTTCAAATAAAATTGAAGAACTTACTCAGACTATAACCCACATAAACGAAAATAATCTTAAAAATATACTATCTGTTATACAAAAAGGAAAAACAGTTCAGCTGGCAGCTGTTGGGAACACTATTCCTGTAGCTCTTGACGGAGCATATAAATTCAATCAAATTGGTATACCTGCCATTGCAAACACAATATGGGAAACACAGCTTGCATATACTTTCAATCTTTCTTCCAAAGATGTTGTAATTATTATTTCAAACTCAGGAGCCTCAAAAAGGCTTCTTACTCTGGCTGAAACAGCCAAAGCTAAAAAAGCTGTTGTTATCTCCATAACAAACAGTGAAAATTCTCCTATAGCTCTTGTTTCTGATTATCATATTACAACTGCTACAAGAGAAAAACTTTTCCTTAACGAATATTATTTTTCAAGAATTTCCGCTTCTGTTGTAATAGAAATTCTTTATCTTTTTCTTACAGCGGGAAAGAAAAACTCTTGTGAAAATATAAGTCAGCATGAACAGGCTATTGCTGAGGATAAAATTTAAAAATTTATTAATTATATAAGGAGAAAATAATGAAAAAAAGATGTGCTGAAGAGGCATTTAAACTTATAAAAAATAAATCTGTAGTCGGGCTTGGAGGAGGAAGTACCATAGCTTTTCTTGTTGACTTGATAAAAGAAAATAATCTAAATGTAAAGATTGTTACTCCCTCTTTTCAGACAGAAATCCTGTGCTGGGAAAAAGGATTAGATGTTATCCCTATGTGGAAAGCAGAACATATTGATATAGCTTTTGACGGCTGTGATGAAGTGGATTTTCATCTTAACGCCTTAAAAAGCGGCGGAGCAATCCATACAAAAGAAAAAATAATTGGAAAAATGGCAGATGAATATATTCTTCTTGCTGATGAAAGCAAAGTTTCAGAAACTTTACAATTTAAACACCCTATAGTTCTTGAAATTTTTAAGGAGAGTATAGGTTATGTAAACAGAAAAATAAAAGGACTTGGAGGAAGTATGACTCTAAGAAAAAGTTCTGCCAAAGACGGACTTACTATAAGCGACAATGGGCTTATTATTGCAGACTGTTTTTTCAGCAATGTTGAAGACATAAAGAAGCTCCACGATGATATTTTAAGTATTACAGGAGTTGCAGAGATATCTCTCTTCTGTGATGTTGCTGCAAAAGCTGTTGTTGTAACTGAAAATGGTTTTAAAATTATTTCTAAATAAGAGGTGGTAATTATGAAAAAATATAACTGGGCAATTTTAGGTCCCGGAAACATTGCCAGAGAGATGGGAAAAGCTCTTACTGAAGTTAACGGAGAAATTTATGCTGTGGGAGCAAGAGATATTAAAAGTGCAGAGAAATTTGCTGAAGAATTTAACGTTAAAAAAGTTTATGGGAACTGTGACGAAATGTTAAAAGATCCTGAAATAGATATAGTATATATCTCTACTCCACATACTTTCCACTATGAATATCTTATGAAAGCTCTTTCTCATGGAAAACATGTTTTCTGTGAAAAAGCTATTACTGTAAATGGAAAACAGCTTGACGAGGCTGTATCTCTTGCAAAAGAAAAAAATCTTGTTATTGCAGAGGGAATGACAATATATCACATGCCTTTATACAAAAAACTTAAAGAGATTGTAAACTCAGGAGCTATCGGAAAAGTAAAAATGGTTCAGGTAAACTTTGGAAGCTGTAAAGAGTTTGACCCTTCAAATCGTTTTTTCAGTAAAGAACTTGCAGGAGGAGCTCTTCTTGATATTGGAGTTTATGCTGTATCATTTGCAAGATTTTTCCTTGAAAGCAAACCAAACACAATTCTTACAACCGTAAAATATTTTGATACAGGAGTAGACGAGCAGTCTGGAATTATTCTGGAAAATGACAGCGAGCAAATGGCTGTAATTGCACTGACATTAACTGCAAAACAGCCTAAAAGAGGTGTTGTTGCAGGAACAGAGGGATATATTGAAATCAGCAACTATCCAAGAGCAGACAAAGCCTTTATAACTTATACACAAGACGGAAGAACAGAAGAAATAAATCTTGGAGATACAAGCAAGGCTCTTAACTATGAAGTTGAAGACATGCAGAACTACATCTCTTTAAGAAATGATAAAGAGCAGCTGGCGTTCTCTTCTGATGTAAGCCATATTTTAAGTGAAGTAAGAAACCAATGGGGATTTAAATATCCTTTTGAAAAATAATCTCTTTGTCTCACAGTTATGTTATAATATAAAAAATAATATATATTTGTGAGGTTATATTTTATGAAAAAATATTATATAGGTTTTGATGCAGGAACTCAGAGCGTAAAAACTGCTGTTTACGATTTAGATATGAATTGTCTGGCTGAAAAAACATATCCTACGCAGCTTTATTACCCTCAGGCTGGCTGGGTTGAAATGAATGCTGACGAATATCTTGAAGCTGCTAAAAAAGGGATTAGAGACTGCGTAGAGCAGTTAAAAAATAAAAACTTAAACCCAGAAGATATTAGAGCTGTTTTTGGTGATGGAATTATATGCGGGATAGTTGGAGTTAATCAAGAGGGAAATGCTGTTACTCCATATATCAACTATCTTGATTCAAGATGTCAGGAAGATGCAGACAATCTTTCAGAAAAAAATCTGAGTATCTGGGGAGAAGAAACAGGAAATGCAAAACCTAACTGTATGTTCCCTGCTCTTATTGCAAGATGGCTTTTAAACAACAATGAAAATTTTAAAAAAAGCGGGAAAAAATTTATGCACAATGCTCCTTATATTTTAAGCCATTTAGCAGGGCTGAAAGCAGAAGATGCTTTTATTGACTGGGGTGCTATGTCAGGCTGGGGACTTGGATTTAATGTTTATAAAAAAGAATGGTCTGAAAAACAGCTTGATATTTTAAATATAGATATTAATTTTATGCCTAAAATTGTAAAACCTTGGGATATAATCGGAGGGCTTTCAAAAGAAATGGCAGAGTTCACTGGATTAAAAGAGGGAACTCCTATTTGTGCAGGTGCAGGAGATACTATGCAGTCTATGCTTGGCTGTGGTCTTACTGACAAAAATATGGCAGCTGATGTGGCAGGAACATGTGCAATGTTCTGTGTATCAACTGACGGAATAAAGCCTGAATTAAGCATACCTGAATCAGGACTTATTTTTAACAGCGGAACTCTTGAAAACACATATTTCTATTGGGGATTTATCCGTACAGGAGGACTTGCTTTAAGATGGTTCAGAGATAGCATCTGCAACAGAGAGGGAGAAGATGAATATTTTGATTATCTTTCAAAAGAAGCTGAAAATGTTCCTTCAGGTTCAAACGGAGTTTTGTTTCTTCCATACCTTACCGGAGGAAATAATGACATTCCAGATGCCTGCGGATGTTTTATGAATATCACTATGGATACTGACCAGAAAGTTTTATGGCGTTCTGTACTTGAGGCTATTGGATATGACTATATCGGTGTTACTGATATTTACAGAAAAGCAGGAGTTGACCTTAATCAGATAACAATAACTGAGGGAGGAAGCAGAAGCAGTCTTTGGAATCAGATAAAATCTGATATGCTTAACACTAATGTAAAAACATTGAAAAATGCAGGCGGTGCTGTTATGACAAATATTCTTACAGCTGCTTATGCTGTTGGGGATATTACAGACTTAAAAGAAAAACTGTCTTCTCTTTTGGAAACAAAAAATACTTATACTCCTCATAAAGAAAATACAGAATATTACAGAAAAATTTATAATCTTCGTAAAAAAATGATTCATGAAGATATGAATGGAGTATTTAAAACTCTCAAAGATATAAGATAAACAATCTAAAGAATAAAATTTTCGATTTTAAAAATATCGAAAATTTTATTCTTATATTATTTTGTAGCAGCTTTTTTTATCTATAATCTTTATCTTTTTAAAAGTTTCAATTTTTCTTTTATTTCCTTATCCACTCTAAAAGATTCACATATTTTTTGTATGCTTTTATTATGTGTAAAATTATCCAATTTATTATTGTTTATATACTCTAAAGTTCTTTCAGGATATTTTATATATATCTCTGCCACCGCCCATGCAACAGCCATCTGCACATAATATTTATGATTTTTCAGATTGTCAAAATATAGAAACATTCTATCTAAATACTCTTCGTCAACAAAATATTTTAAACTCAGCACTGCTGCAAATCTTACATCATATTCTTTATCACTTAAAAAATATCTTTGTAAAAATTTCCATACTCTTTCTTTGTTCTTTTTTACAATTTTTAAGTCTGTACAGAAAGTATCACACACAGCCCAGTTATTTATTCTCGGGATAAATTTTTCCGTAAGTTTTAATATCTCTTCAATGTCTTCTTTTTTCTTCAGTCCGATTATCATTCCCTGCAGCATAAACTCTTCATAATATTTCATCTTTTCATACAAAACATACTCTTTCCATTTTGTATCAGCAGCTATTTTTTTAGATATTTCTCTTAAAACAGGCATACGTATTCCAAGTATATTTTCTGCTCCCGGAATAAGATTTGCTGTAAATTTTTTAAATTTAGTTTCAGATATTTCTATAAGTTCTTTTCTTATTTCTAAAATCATTTTAAATCCTCCATAATTACAGATTAACTATATCTATATTCTAACATACAATTCACACTGAAATCTTAATAAAATTTACAGCTTTACTCTTTAAATTTTACCATAAAAAAAGAGAGCAGTTTCCCACTCTCAATTTTTATTAATTTGATTAAAATTAACTATTTAGATTCGATAGCTTTCTTTAACTCTTCAGCTAATAATGGAGCTATTTTGTTAGCGTCCCCTACGATTCCTAAATCTGCTAATCCGAAGATTGGAGCATCTTTATCTTTGTTGATAGCTACGATATATTCAGACTCTTCCATACCTGCAACGTGTTGGATTGCTCCAGAAATTCCACATGCGAAGTAGATGTCAGGTCTAACTGTTTTACCAGTTTGTCCAACTTGTCTGTCGTGATCGATGTATCCAGCGTCAACAGCAGCTCTTGATGCAGATACTGTTGCACCGATTTGTTTAGCTACAGCTTCTAGTGCTTGGAAGTTTTCAGCAGAACCGATTCCTCTTCCTCCAGAAACTAGGATTTTAGCTTCAGAAATATCTACTTTGTTAGCAGTTTCTTTAACTATTTGAACTACTTTAACTTTCATTTTAGAAGTGTCTAAAGTTACTGGGAAGTTTTCTATTTCTCCAGTTCTTCCTTCTACTCTTGCTAATTTTTGCATAACTCCAGGTCTAACTGTAGACATTTGAGGTCTGTGATCTGGACATATGATTGTTGCCATTAGGTTTCCACCGAAAGCAGGTCTTGTCATTTCAAGTCCTTTAGTTTCTTCAGAGATTTCAAGTTTTGTACAGTCAGCTGTAAGCCCTGTAGTCATTCTTGAAGATACTCTTGGTGCTAAGTCTCTTCCTAATGTAGTTGCTCCGAATAATACGATTTCAGGTTTCTTAGCGTCGATTATTGCTTTGAATACTTGAGCGTAAGCTTCAGTATCATATATTTCTAATCTAGCGTTATCTACTACTAGAACTTTGTCTGCTCCATACTCGATTAATGTTTGAGCAAGTCCTCCAACATTGTATCCTATTAAAGCAGCAGTTACTGGTACATCTAATTTTGCAGCTAATTCTTTAGCTTTTCCGATTAATTCTAAACCTACGTTTTGAATTACCCCTTCTCTTTGTTCTGCGAATACTAATATTCCTTTATACTCATTTAAATTCATTATCCTATCTCCTTTTTCCTAAGGTTTCTCGTTGTTAAACTAAATAACAAACTTTTCTTTTAATTTTTCTATAATTAAGTTAACAGCTTCTTTTGTATCTAATTCAAATACTTTACCAGCTTGTTTAGCTCCCTTAGTAAATGATTTTTTAACTTTAGTTGGAGATCCAGCTAATCCGATTACTGCTGGGTCAACAGTTACATTATCTGCTGTCCAAACTTCAACTTCTCTATCGAAAGCTTCTACAATTCCTTTTACTCTCATGTATCTAGGAGCGTTAGCTTCTGATAATACAGTTACTAGAGCTGGTAATTGAACGTCTACTACATAGTATCCGTCTTCAACAACTCTTTTTATTCTTAATGAATTTTCATCTTTATTGTATTCCATTTCTTTAACATAAGATACTTGTGGTAATCCTAAATGTTCAGCGATTTGAGGACCAACTTGTGCAGTATCTCCGTCAATTGCTTGTCTTCCAGCTATAATTAAGTCAGCGTCTATGTTTCTTAATGCAGCTGCGATTGTGTTAGAAGTAGCAAGTGTATCTGCTCCTCCGAATTTTCTATCTGTTAATAGGATTGCTCTGTCAGCACCCATAGCATAAGCTTCTCTAAGGATAGCATCTGCTTGTGGAGGTCCCATTGTAATAACTGTTACGTGTGCTCCGTATTTATCTTTTAATTTTAGAGCCTCTTCTAATCCACCTTTATCGTCTGGGTTCATAATACTAGGAACTCCATCTCTGATTAGTGTTCCTTTCACTGGATCTAATCTTATCTCAGTTGTATCTGGAACCTGTTTTATACAAACTACTATTTTCATCTTCCATTCCTCCATATATTAATTCATATATTTTTATTTCTTAAAATTGGTTTATTTTAAAAGGTTTCCTGCAATTACCATTCTTTGAACTTCTGATGTTCCTTCATAGATTTCAGTTATCTTAGCATCTCTCATCATTCTTTCAACTGGATATTCTCTTGTGTATCCATATCCACCGTGGAATTGAACTGCTTTAGTTGTTACTTCCATAGCTACTTCAGCTGCATATAATTTTGCTCTTGCTGCGTCTATGCTGTATGGTAAGTGGTTGCTTTCTCTCCAAGCTGCTTTGTAAACAAGAAGTCTAGCTGCTTCAACTTTAACTTCAAGGTCAGCTAATTGGAATTGAGTGTTTTGGAATTTTCCGATTGCTTTTCCAAATTGTTTTCTTTCTTTTACGTATGCAACAGTTTCATCTAAAGCACCTTGAGCTAATCCTAATGCTTGAGAAGCGATTCCGATTCTTCCTCCGTCAAGAGTCATCATTGCAATTTTGAATCCTTTTCCAATTTCTCCTAATAAGTTGTCTTTAGGAATTCTTGCGTCTTCAAATATTAATTCGCAAGTTGCTGATCCTCTGATTCCTAATTTTTTCTCTTTTTTACCAATTGTGAATCCTGGAGTTCCAGCTTCAATTATGAAAGATGATATTCCTTTTAATCCTTTGCTTCTGTCAGTCATAGCAAATATTACATAAACATGAGCATATCCTGCGTTAGTTATGAATATTTTTGATCCGTTGATTACCCATTCTTGAGTAGCTTCATCGAATACAGCTGTAGTTTGTTGTCCAGCAGCGTCTGTTCCTGCGTTTGGCTCAGTAAGTCCAAATGCTCCGATCCATTCTCCGCTTGCTAATTTAGGTAAATATTTTTGTTTTTGAGCTTCTGTACCAAATTTAAGAATTGGCCAAGAACCTAAAGATGTATGAGCAGAAACAACAACTCCTGTAGTTCCGCATACTTTAGATAATTCTTCAACAGCCATAGCATACATTAAGTTGTCTGCTCCAGCTCCTCCATATTCCTTAGGAATAGGGATACCCATAAGTCCTATTTCAGCCATTTTCTTAACTGTTTCAACTGGGAATCTTTCTTCTTCATCTAGCTCTGTAGCTAAAGGTTTTACCTCTTTTTCAGCAAATTCTCTTATCATTTGTCTGAAAAGTTCATGTGTCTTAGGTACATTAAATTCCATTCTACTAATCCTCCTACTAGTCGTATTAACTTTCTATTTTTTATTAAGTGTTTCTGATGATTTATCACCACTTTAAAATATATACTTAAATTTATTGGCAGAAACATCACTGCTCCTGCCAATAAACAGTTAAGTCTTTAGTTGCAGCTATATTCTTTTTATGATTATAGAAGCTCCCATTCCTCCACCGATACATAAAGTTGCTAATCCGTAAGTAACTTCTCTTTTCTTCATTTCGTGAGCAAGAGTTGTAAGGATTCTGTTTCCAGATGCTCCGATAGGGTGTCCTAATGCAATAGCTCCTCCGTTTACGTTAGCTCTTTCAAGTATCCATTCTTTAGTTACTCCGTGATCTTCACATAACTGAGCAATAACTCCTAAAGATTGTGCAGCAAATGCTTCGTTTAATTCAAATAAATCTATATCTGTTAATTTTAATCCAGCTTTGTCTAATACGTTTTTGATTGCAGGAACTGGTCCCATTCCCATGATTGAAGGATCTACTCCGCCTTGTCCTACAGCTACAATTTCAGCCATTGGTTTTAAGTTATATTTAGCTACTGCTTCTTCAGATGCTAATAATGCAACTGATGCACTGTCGTTTAATCCAGATGCGTTTCCAGCTGTAACTGTTCCATCTTTTATGAAAGCAGGTTTTAATTTAGCAAGTATTTCTGGAGTTGTTTTTCTGTTAGGATATTCGTCTCTTGCGAATAATACAGTATCTTTTTTAACTTTAACTTCTACTGGAACGATTTCATCGTCAAATCTTCCTGCATCTACAGCTGCGATAGCTTTAACTTGAGATGCATATCCGAAAGCGTCTTGCTCTTCTCTTGTAATTCCGTATTTTGCAGCAATGTTTTCAGCAGTGATTCCCATGTGGTAGTCATTGAAAGCATCTGTAAGTCCATCTGTTACCATGTGGTCTTTTAATTTTAAATCTCCCATTTTGAATCCGCTTCTTACTGATGCTGGTAAAACAAATCCTGCGTTAGACATAGATTCTACTCCTCCAGCAAGAATTAAGTTAGCTTCTCCAGCTTTGATTTGGCTGTAAGCAAGGTTTACAGATTTTAATCCACTTCCACAGATCATGTTGATTGAGTAAGCAGGTACTTCTACTGGTACTCCACCTTTAACTGCAGCTTGTCTTCCAATTCCTTGTTTGTGTCCTGCATGTAAAACATTTCCCATTACAACTTCATCTAAGTCAGCTGGGTTGATTCCAGTTTCTTCGATAACGTTCTTTATTACTATAGCACCTAAATCTCCAGGCTGGATTCCTTTAAGGCTTCCTAAAAAACTTCCGATAGGTGTTCTTTTTGCTGTTACTAAAAATACTTTTGACATTAAATTTCCTCCTGTTCATAAAAATAATTTTTGTATTAAATATGGTTAAAAAATAAAAATTATAAACTCGCATTATTAAAAATCTTTATATTTCTTTAACTCTATACTTTTTATACTTCTTTAATGGGTCTAAGTCAAGTTTTTCCTAAAAAAAGAAATTTTTTGATAACTTTTTTATCATTTACTGAGCATTTTTTAGCAGAAAAATCATCTTCTTTTTCTTCAAGCAATTTTACCCCATTATTATATCCTAATTATAGTCTAAAATCTTATATTTTAAAAATATATTATATATATACTTTTAGAAAAAATTTTTTTATTTTGTATGCGTTCATAATTTTTCTTTTATTTTTCAATGCT
>OGZM01000624.1_pt1 | contig 41695 bp, 34 predicted proteins | sample 1576821 | NCBI WGS metagenome assembly OGZM01 (sample SAMEA3541491, study PRJEB24748) | human gut metagenome | biome: human gut; feature: human-associated habitat; material: faeces | place: China | collected 2012
GGGATTCTTTATTCACTGACATGGAGTCAAATTGATGTTAAAAAAGAATAGAGATGACTTAACTTGACTAAGAATCGCCAAATACAAAGGTACTTTGTCAAAACCTAGCGATGTGCTAGATAACTTAGCTTAGTTAGATAAACTATAGTTTAATAAAAAAATTGATAAAAAAATATTGAATATCCTCTGTTGTATTGAAAAAATATTATAAATATGGTAAAATTTTTAGATTGAGATACCTTTTTAATGATATCGGAGGAAAATAATTTATGATAAAAATATATACTGCACCAATAGCAGGAGTTACAGATTATACATATAGAGGAATACTAAAAGAATTTAAGCCAGATCTACTATTTACAGAGATGGTAAGTATAAATGCTTTAGAAGTTGCATGTGAAAAAACTTTAAAAGTTATACTTAGATTGAGAGAGGGAGACTCTGTTCAACTTTTCGGTAAAGATATAAAAAAAATGGTTGAAAGTGCCAAATTTGTTGAAAGTTTAGGGGTAAAACATATAGATATAAACTCTGGTTGTCCTATGAAAAAAATTGTAAATAATGGTTATGGGGCAGCTTTAATGGAGAATCCTGAACATGTGAGAGCTATGCTTTCAGAGGTAAGAAGTGCTTTAAATGATAGTACAGATCTTTCAATAAAGATAAGAGCAGGTTATAAGGAATCAAAAAATCCTGTTGAAATAGCTAAAATAGCTGAAGAGGTAGGATGTAAACATATAACAGTCCATGGAAGAACTAGAGAGCAGATGTATACTGGAAAAGCTGATTGGAGTATTATAAAGCAAGTAAAAGAGAGTGTAAACATCCCAGTAATAGGAAATGGAGATATATTTACTGCTGAAGATGCCAAAGAGAGAGTAGATTTTTCAGGAGTAGACGGAATCATGTTAGCAAGGGGAATTTTTGGAAATCCTTGGTTAATAAGAGATATAAGAGAGTATTTCCAATATGGAAAAGTATTACACCCTGTAACACCAGAGGAAAAAGTTGATATGGCAATAGAGCATACTAGAAGAACTCAAATAGAGCATCCAGAGAGACCATTTATATTTGAACTTAGAAAGCATCTATGTTGGTATTTGAAAGGGATTAGAAAAAGTGCTGAATTTAAAGATAGAATTAATCATACAGATAGTTATGATGAAATAATATCTCTTTTAGAAAAAGTTAAGGAAAATATTCAGCCAGAAGATTATATAGAGATAGAAAATAGAGAACTTGAAAATATTTAAGGAGTTGAGAGAGTGGCTGGAGAAACACCTTTAATGAAGCAATATAAAGAGATAAAAGCAGAAAATAAAGATAGCCTTCTTTTCTTTAGACTTGGAGATTTTTATGAAATGTTTTTTCAAGATGCAGTAGTAGCATCAAAAGAGTTAGGATTAACTTTAACAAGTAGAAATAGAGAAAAAGATCAAGATGTACCATTGGCAGGAGTTCCCTATCACTCTGTAGGATCATACATAGCTAAACTTGTAAATAAGGGATATAAAGTAGCTATTTGTGAGCAGGTAGAGGATCCTAAAACAGCTAAAGGGATAGTTAAAAGAGAGGTAACTAGAGTAATTACTCCTGGTACAGTAATTGATACTGAGTATCTAGATGAGAAAAGCAATAACTACCTTATGGGAATTAAAATAGATGGAAACAGAGGGGCTATTGCTTATATGGATATCACTACTGGAGAGTTTAAAGCCAGTGAGTTTCAAAGTGAAGATATACTGTTTAAACTTCTAGGAGAGATTAATAAATTAGCTCCTAAAGAGATACTGTTAGATGAGAAAACTTATGATAGATATGCAGAGGAGTTAAAAAAGCATAACTCTTTAAATAGTGTAAATTTAAATAGAGTTTTGGAAAAGAAAAAATCAGAGGATTTTCTAAAAAAATACTTCAATATAGTATCTTTAGATAGCTTTGGAATGCAAGATAAAAAGTTAGCCTCAACTGTATCAGCTACAGTATTAGACTATGCTGTGGAACTACAAAAGGGAAAAGAGCTACCAGTTAACAACATAGTTTATACAAGTAGTGAAAATGTTATGGAGCTAAATATAACAACTCAAAAAAATCTTGATATTATAGACAATTATAGAGATAAAAGTGGAACAGGAACGCTACTGTGGGTAATGGATGAGTGTATGACCTCTACGGGAAGTCGTCTTTTGAAAAAGTTTATTAAAAACCCTCTTTTAGATGTAGAAAAGATTCAAGCAAGACAAAAAAATGTGGCATTTTTTATAGAAAATGTTTTATTGAGAGAGGAAGTTAGAGAGAAATTAAAAAATATCTATGATATAGAAAGAATAATAGGGAAACTTGTTCTTGAAACTGAAAATGGAAGAGATTTAGTTGCACTAAAATATTCTATAAAAAATTCTCTAGAGATATTGAAACTTTTAAATGGAAACCCTATTTTTGCAATAGAGGTAAAAGAGTTAATTGATATATATAATCTAATTGAGAGAACAATAGTAGATGAACCACCATTTTCAATAAGAGAGGGTGGAATAATAAAAACTGGTTATAGTAGTGAGTTAGATGAGCTACATGGACTTTCAAAAGATGGGAAAAATTATATTTTAGAGATAGAAAATAGAGAGAGAGAAAGAACAGGAATAAAAGGGTTAAAGATAAAATATAACAAAGTATTTGGATATTTTATTGAGGTTACAAAGGCAAATGCACACCTTGTTCCTGAAGATTATATAAGAAAGCAAACTTTAGCAAATGCTGAAAGATATATTGTACCAGATCTAAAAGAGTATGAGGAAAAGGTATTAAATGCTAAGGATAAGATTGAAAATTTAGAGTATCAACTATTTAAAGAGATATCTTATGAGATAAAAAAATATAAAAATATCTTACAAGATTTAGCTTACCAAATATCATACTTAGATGTAGTTACAGATTTTGCTTATATAGCTATAAAAAATTCCTATATTCAGCCAGAAATACATAATGGAAAGGATATTGAAATAATAGCAGGACGTCACCCAATCGTTGAGAAGCTTATTCCTAGTGGTGAGTTTGTTAAAAATAATATAGTCTTTGATGATAAACGTGAGATGATAATTTTAACTGGTCCAAATATGTCAGGTAAGTCTACATACATGAAACAGGTAGCCTTAATAATAATTATGGCACATATAGGTTCATATGTTCCAGCAAATTATGCTAAAATAGGGTTAGTAGATAAGATATTTACAAGGGTAGGGGCAAGTGATGACCTACTTACTGGACAATCTACATTTATGCTAGAGATGAGTGAAGTGGCAAATATAGTAAATAGTGCTACTGATAGATCATTTATAATCTTAGATGAGATTGGAAGAGGAACTTCAACTTTTGATGGAATCTCAATAGCTACAGCTATTACTGAGTATATACATGAGAGAATAGGAGCTAAAACAATATTTGCTACGCACTACCATGAACTGACTCAATTAGAAGACAAGTTAGATAGAGCTGAAAACTTTAGAATTGAAGTTAAAGAGAATAAAAATGAGATAGTCTTTTTAAGAGAGATTGTAAAAGGTGGAGCAGATAAATCTTATGGAATAGAGGTTGCAAGATTAGCAGGACTGCCAAAAGAGATATTGGATAGATCAAAAAGTGTCTTAAAAAACCTTGAAGAGAGAAAAGAGATTATTGAGAAAAAACTTCAAGGGGAACAACTTATACTTTTTGGAACTCCAGAAGTTGAAAAGCAAGATAATGAAAGTGAAAAAAATAGTTTAAAAGGTAAAGAGATAACTAAGGAACAGAAGATAGTAATGAGGGTTTTAGAGGAGTTGGATCCTAATAGTATGACTCCTTTAGAAGCATTGATGAAGCTTAATGAACTGAAAAAAATATTAAATAGGAGTTAGATTATGAATAAAAAGAAAATCTATATGATTATTTTTGCAGTTGTAATAATTTTAGGATATCTTAATTATTTTAAAGAAGAAAAGGATCTTTCAGATTTAAAAAAGGCTATTGAAACTACAAATGTTACTTATGAAAGTGAAGATTATCATGTTGAAGCTGCTAAACAGATAGATTACATTGATGAGAAAGAAACTGACTTTGAAAAAGCAAAGGCTCTAGTAAAAGATATGATAATAAGTGGGGACAATGTTTTCATTGATAAAGTTAGAAACTTAGCATTGAAAAATAATATTTTAGGAATAAGTCCTAATGGTTGGAAGTTTAACACAGATTCAGCAAACTATGAGAAATTAAAAGATGAGATAACTTCAAATACTGGGGTATCAGCTTTTAATGAGGAAAAAAAGATTAAAATATCTGGTAAAAACTTTATTACAGATAGTAAGATGAGTTATATAGAGCTAAAAGATGATGTTGTTCTAGAAAATGAGAGATTAAAACTAAAAGGGGATATTGGAAAATATAGCGATGCTAATAAGATAGTTGTATTTTCAGGAAATATCTCTGTTTCAGGAGTAAATGAAAAAGATCAAGAAGTTGATGGAGATTTTAAAAATCTTAAATACTTTGTAGATGATAAAGTTCTTGAGGCATGGGAACCATTTTCTATAACATATGATGGGGTAAAGCTATCAGGAGAAAGCCTTTGGTATCAAGATGGAGTTGAGGCATTAAAAATCTCTAAAAATGTGGTAATAGAAACATCTGGATATACAATATATGTAGATAGAATTGAAAAAGAAGCCAATAGTAATATTGTTAAGTTCTATGGAAAAGTTAAAGGATCAAATGGAGTTTACTCTTTTGAGGGAGCAGAGGGAATATATAATATAGATAGTGAAAAACTAGAGTTATATGGAAATGTAATTGTAACTTCTACAAAGGGAGAAAAACTTGATGCTGATAAGATAGTTTATGATAATAAAACTAAGTTTATAACAGCTTATGGAGAGAAAAAAGATCTATTATATGTTTCAAATAACGGAGAGTTAAGAAGTAGGGAGTTTAGATATAACAATGAGACTCAAGAGGCATTTGCAGATAAAAAATATGATTTTAGAAGTTTAAAATATGATAGTACAGGAGAGAAATTCTATTTTAATAATGTAACAAAAGATGGTTATGTTATAAATGGAAAGGTAATTGATAAGATTAAAAAGCAAAGTGCAAAGGGTAATAGATTAGACTTTAATAGTGAAACTAAGATATATAAGATAAAAGATAATGCTGTTTTTGAAAGTGAAGATTATAGAGTTGAAAGCAGTGATATTAATTATGATGGTAACATTGGAAAAGTTACAACACCAGCAGATTATAAGATTACTCAACTTAAAAATGGTATTGAGTTTGTAGGAAAAGGTGCTGACTATGATGAAAATACAGGAAACCTTTTAAGTAATGGGGTTATCAATGCTTTAGGAAGTAACTTTAAAGCAAGGGGAAATAACTTAACTTATAATAATAAAACAGGAGCAGGAGAGTTACAAAGTAATATATTCTTTGAAAATACTGACAACGGAACTACTGTAACTGGAGATAAACTTCTTTTCCAAAAGGATAACTCAGTTGAGATTGTAGGAAATCTTGTAATAACAAGTGAAAAAATTATAGCAAAATCTGCTAGAGGAAAGTATAATTTAAAAGATGAGAAAGTTTATATTCCTGAAAAGATTGATTTTGAAAGTAAAGATAGATTAACTTCTGGAACTATGTCAAAGGGAACTTACGATATTAAGAGGGAGATCTTTACTGGAAATGATTTTAAAGGAAAGAATAAGGATACTGATATTACAAGTTCTCTTGTGAAGTATTTTACAAAAGAGAATAGAATAGAGTTCGGAAAGAACAGTGTAATAAAAACTCCTGAAACAACTTTAAAGGGAAATAAGCTTGATTACAACTTAGATAATGAATTAGCTACTTCAAAAGAATCATATACAGTATTCTATGATGAATTTACAATAAAAGGTAACAGTGGAACTTTTGATAATAAAAATGGAATCTTTAAGAGTAATAAAGCTGATATAACTTCTAAAAGTGGAGATAAATTTGTAGCTAATAAAGCAGATGGAAATCTAAATGAAATGAGAATGGACTTCATTGGAAATGCTAAAGGACATACAAATTATGATGGTAAGAGAACAGATTTTTCTGGAGATTTTGCAAGAGTTTACTTTAAAAAAGATGCAGATGGTTACAAAGCAATAAGAAGTGAGATTAAGAAAAATGCTGTATTTATTCAAGAGGATAAAACTTTAAAATCTGATTACATAGAAGCTGATATTGAAAGAAGCCTTATTTTTGCAAGAGATAATACAAAGATGATTGTAAAAGACAAAGATAATGGAGATATTATAATAACTTCTGATATTGCTGAAATAAATATGAATAATGATACTGCAACTCTTATTGGAGATGTTTATATTGAAAATATTAATAAAGATCAAGGAAAAACTGTAATAACAGCAGATAAGGGAATAGCTAGACAAAAAACAGGAATACTTGATCTGATAGGAAATGTAAAAATTGAAAATGCAGAATCAGTAGTAGAATCAGATGAGGCAATATATAACATGAACACTAAAAAGTTAAAAGCTAAAGGGCATGTATATATCAACCATAAAAATCAATAAGGGGGAATTATGAAAAGTCTAATAGCTCAAAATCTTACTAAAAGTTATAAGAAAAGAACAGTTGTAGACAATGTAAGCCTTGAAGTAAATAAGGGAGAGGTAGTTGGACTTTTAGGACCAAATGGTGCAGGAAAGACTACAACTTTCTATATGATAACTGGGATAATAAAGCCAGAAACTGGAACAGTATATTGTGATAATGTAGATGTTACAGCATATCCTATGTTTAAAAGAGCAAATATGGGAATAGGTTATCTAGCTCAAGAGCCATCAGTTTTTAGAAATTTAACTGTTGAAGAGAATATAGCAGCTGTACTTGAGATGAAGGGTATGGCTAAAAAAGAGCAACAAATTATAATAGAGAAGTTAATGGAAGAGTTTAAATTGACACATGTGAGAAAATCTTTAGGTTACTCATTGTCTGGGGGAGAGAGAAGAAGAATAGAGATAGCTAGAACAATAGCTAATAACCCTAGTTTTATTCTACTAGATGAACCTTTTGCTGGGGTAGACCCAATAGCAGTAGAGGATATTCAACAGATAATTAGATACCTTAGAGATAGAGGACTTGGAATCTTAATAACAGATCACAGTGTAAGAGAAACTTTGAGAATAACAGAAAAAGCCTATATAATGGCAAATGGTAAGGTTCTTATCAGTGGAACTCCACAGGAGATAGCTGATAATGAAACTGCTAGAAAAATTTACTTAGGAGAAAAATTTAAATTAGATTAAATTTTAAATATTTGGAGGAAAAACATGTTAACAGGAAATCAAATTAGAAAAGAGTTTATTGAGTTTTTTAAAGCTAAAAATCATAAGCACTTTGAAAGTGCATCTCTAATTCCAGATGATGCAACACTATTACTTACAGTAGCAGGAATGGTACCTTTTAAACCTTACTTCTTAGGACAAAAAGAAGCACCATATCCAAGAGTAACAACGTATCAAAAATGTATCAGAACTAATGACCTTGAAAATGTAGGAAGAACAGCTAGACACCATACATTCTTTGAAATGTTAGGAAACTTTTCTTTTGGAGATTATTTCAAAGAAGAGGCAATAGTATGGTCTTGGGAATTTGTTACTGAAGTATTAAAATTAGATAAAAACAAACTTTGGGTATCTGTATTTACAACAGATGATGAAGCAGAAAAAATTTGGATAGAAAAATGTAATTTCCCTAAAGAGAGATTAGTAAGACTTGGGGAAGATGAAAACTGGTGGGCAGCAGGACCAACAGGTTCTTGTGGACCATGTTCAGAAATTCACGTTGACTTAGGACCAGCTTATGGAGGAGATGAAAACTCTAAACTTGGTGATGAGGGAACAGATAACCGTTTCATAGAAATTTGGAACCTAGTATTTACTGAATGGAATAGAATGGAAGATGGAAGCTTACAACCACTACCTAAGAAAAATATCGATACTGGAGCAGGACTTGAAAGAATAGCTGCTATGGTACAAGGAAAATCAAATAACTTTGAAACAGATCTTCTTTTCCCATTAGTTGAAGAGGCTGCAAGATTAACAAATAGCCAATATGGAAGAGATAGCGAAGAAAACTTTTCACTAAAAGTTATAACTGACCACTCAAGAGCAGTAACTTTCTTAGTAAATGATGGAGTTATCCCATCAAATGAAGGAAGAGGATATGTTCTTAGAAGAATTTTAAGAAGAGCAGTAAGACATGGAAGATTATTAGGACAATCAGAATTATTCCTATATAAAATGGTAGATAAAGTAGTAGAAATCATGGGAGAAGCATATCCAGATTTAAAAGAAAATATTGCTCACATTAAAAAAGTAGTTAAAATTGAGGAAGAAAAATTCTCTCGTACACTAGATCAAGGAATGCAACTTGTAAACCAAGAGATTGAAAATGCTAAAAAAGATGGAAAAGATAGTTTAACTGGAGAGGTAACTTTTAAACTTTATGATACATATGGATTCCCTTATGAATTAACAGAAGAGATCTGTGAAGAAAAAGGAATTAAAGTATCAAAAGATGAATTTGAAGCTAAGATGCAAGAGCAAAAAGAGAGAGCTAAAGCTGCTAGAGAAGTAGTAATGGAAAAAGGACAAGATAGCTTTATAGAAGAGTTCTATGATAAATATGGAGTAACTAACTTTACTGGATATGAAACTCTAAAAGATACAGGAAAACTATTAAGTATCAGAGATGGAAAAGATGGTAAAAAACTTATGATATTTGATACAACTCCTTTCTATGGAGAATCAGGAGGACAAGCAGCAGACTTTGGAGTTATTTCAGGAAATAACTTTGAAGGAAAAGTTTTAGATGTTCAAAAACAAAAGGGAATCTTTACTCATACAGTTGAAGTAGTAAAAGGGGAAGCTGTTGAAGGAGAAGAGTACCTATTAGAAGTAGATGAGGTAAATAGAGTTGCAACTGCTAAAAACCACACTGCTACTCACTTATTACACGAAGCATTAAGAAAAGTTTTAGGATCTCATGTACAACAAGCTGGATCATTTGTAAATGGAGAAAGATTAAGATTTGACTTTAACCATTATGAAGCAATGACTCCAGAAGAGATCTTAAAAGTTGAAGATATAGTAAATAGTAAAATAGCTGAGGCAATAGAAGTATCTGTAAAAAATATGTCTATGGATGAAGCTAAAAAAGCTGGAGCTACAGCACTATTTGGAGATAAATATGGAGATATAGTAAGAGTTATTAATGTAGAAGGATTCTCTATTGAACTTTGTGGAGGAACTCATATAGATAACATTGGAAAAATCGGACTTTTCAAAATTGAGAGTGAAAGTGGAATAGCTGCTGGAATTAGAAGAATAGAAGCAGTTACAGGAAAAGGAGCATTTGAATTTGTACAAAAATTAGAAGCACTTCTAGTTCAAATTCAAAAAACAGTAAAAGCTAATGAAGTAAATCTACTAGAAAGAGTAGAAAAAATGGTAGAAGCTTTAAAAGAAAATGAAAGAGAGATTGAATCTCTAAAAAATAAACTTACTTATGTAGAATCTTCATTCTTAAAAGAAAATGCTGAAGTAATCAATGGAACAACTGTTGTATTAAAAGCATTCAAGAGCAAAACAGCTGATGAATTAAGAAAATTCATTGACTTAGGAAAAGAAAAAATGACAAATGCTGTTATAGTTTTAGCATCTTCAATGGATGATAAAGTTATATTTGCAGCAGGAGTAACAAAAGACACTATCTCTAAAGTAAAAGCTGGAAACCTTGTAAAAGAAGCTGCTCAAATAACTGGAGGAAATGGTGGTGGAAGACCTGACTTCGCTCAAGCAGGAGGAAAAGACACTACTAAAGTAGCTGAAGCTTTAGAAGCAGTAAGAGAAACATTAAGAAAATCTTTATAAGAGGTAAGATATGTATAAAAAATATATTGCCTTAGATATAGGGGATGTAAGGATAGGAGTAGCAAAATCTGATATTATGGGGATAGTTGCTACTCCCCTAGAAGTGATAAATAGAAAAAAAGTTAAGTCTGTCCAAAGGATAAAGGAGTTATGTGAACAAGAGAATACAAAATCTTTAGTAGTTGGGATTCCTAAAAGTTTAGACGGAACAGAGAAACGTCAAGCTGAGAAAGTTAGAGAGTATATAGAAAAACTTAAAAAGAATATTGAAGGTTTAGAAATATATGAGGTAGATGAGAGATTGACAACTGTATCAGCTGATAGAATGTTAAATGAGGCTAATAAAAAAGGGGCTTTAGAAAAGAGAAAAGTAGTTGATAAAATAGCAGCAGCAATTATTTTACAAACTTTTTTAGATACAAAAAAATAGATAAATTTGGGAGGAGAAATGGGATCAAAATTACTGATGAGATTATCCCTTGTTATAGTTGTAGTAATAGGAGCTATATGGCTTAGCTTTTTTAAACCAACTAAACTAGGACTAGATCTAAAAGGTGGAGTATATGTAGTTCTTGAAGCTGTTCCAGAAGAGGGAGTAACTATTGATGACTCTGCTATGAATAGATTGATAGAGGTATTAGATAGAAGAATAAACGGGCTAGGAGTAGCTGAATCATTAGTTCAAAAAGCTGGAAGTAATAGAGTAATTATTGAACTTCCAGGAATAAGCAACACTGAAGATGCTATTAATATGATAGGAAAAACAGCACTTCTTGAGTTTAAAATTGAAAATCCAGATGGAACTTTAGGGGAAACTCTTTTAACAGGTGGAGCATTAAAAAAGGCAGATGTAACACATGACAACTTAGGAAGACCTCAAATTCAATTTGAAATGAACCAAGAGGGAGCAATAAAATTTGCTGAAATTACAAGAAATAATATAGGAAGAAAATTAGCAATTACACTAGATGGAAAAGTTCAAACTGCTCCTATGATCAACTCTGAAATTCCTAGTGGAAATGGAGTTATCACAGGAAACTACACTTTAGAAGAGGCTAAAGCAACAGCAACTCTTTTAAATGCAGGAGCTTTACCAGTAAAAGCTGAAGTTGTAGAAACTAGAACAGTAGGGGCATCACTTGGAGATGAATCAATAGCTCAAAGTAAACAAGCAGCTATGTTTGCTATGGCTCTAATTGGTATATTTATGCTTATATTCTACAGACTTCCAGGAATAGTAGCAGATATAGCACTTATTATATTTGGACTTATAACTTTTGGATCTTTAAATTTCATAGATGCAACATTGACACTTCCAGGTATAGCAGGACTTATTTTATCAGCAGGAATGGCAGTAGATGCTAATGTTATCATATTTGAGAGAATAAAAGAGGAGTTAAAATTAGGTAATACAATTCGTAATGCAATAGATGCAGGGTTTAGCAAAGGATTTGTAGCAATATTTGACTCTAACTTAACAACATTGATAATAACAACTATCTTATTTACTTTTGGAACTGGACCAGTAAAAGGGTTTGCAGTAACATTGACAATAGGTACATTGGCATCAATGTTTACAGCTATTACAATTACTAAAATATTATTAGTTACATTTGTAACTATGTTTAAATTAAATAAACCAGAACTATTTGGAGTTAGGAGGAAAATATAATGCAAATAGAAATTATAAAAAATAGTAAGAAATTTTTAGGTATTTCAGCAGTTTTCCTAATAGTCTCTCTAGTAGTTTTCTTTGCTAAAGGATTAAATTATGGAATTGACTTTTCTGGTGGAAACCTATTTCAATTAAAATTTGAAAAAAGTATAACTTTAAATCAAATCAACAACAATTTAGATGAGATAGCTAAAACTATACATCAAGTTAATCCTAATAGTAGAAAAGTTCAAATTTCAGAAGATAATACAGTTATCATTAGAACACCTGAATTAAAAGAAAGTGAAAAAACAGAAGTACTTGATAATTTAAAAAAAATAGGAAACTTTGAAATCAATAAAGAGGAGAAAGTAGGGGCAAGTGTAGGAGAGGAATTAAAAACATCTGCAATTTTAGCTTTAAGTATAGGAGCAGTTTTAATAATTCTATATATAACATTTAGATTTGAATTTACATTTGCTGTTGCAGCAGTAGCAGCTCTATTCCACGACTTAATAATAGCTATTGGGGTTATAGCACTTTTAGGGTATGAGATAGATACTCCATTTATAGCTGCAATACTAACAATTCTTGGATATTCAATCAACGATACAATAGTAGTTTTTGATAGAATAAGAGAGAATATGAAACGTAAAAATAGAGGAACTTTTGAACAATGTCTAGATAAGAGTGTTAACCAAGTTATGATAAGATCTTTAAATACATCAGTAACAACTTTATTTGCTATTATAGCAATTCTTGTTTTTGGTGGAGATAGCTTAAAAACATTTATTATGACTCTATTAATAGGAATTTTAGCTGGAACATACAGTTCAGTATTTATAGCAACACCTTTAGTTTATATTTTCGATAAAAATAAAAAAGGACCAAATAAAGGGTTTAATAGTTTCAAAGAAGAAACAAAAAAAGAAAATGAAGAGAAAATATTAGTCTAAATATAAAAATTAATATATAATATAAGAGGGCAACTGAGAATGATAAAATTTAAAGTCGCCCTCTAAAATTTTACACATATAGATAAAGAAGGGAATAAAAATGAGAACTTGGCTAGAGATAGATATAGATAATTTAAAATACAACATAGGAAAAATACAAAAACTAGTTGAGGGTAAAAAAATTTTAGGAGTGGTAAAAGCTGATAGTTATGGTTTTGGAGCAGTTAAGATAGCGAAGGAACTTTCAGAGGTTGGAGTAAAGATTTTTGGGGTAGCTTCATTAGATGAAGCACTTGAATTAAAAAAAAGTGGAATAGAAGATGAGATTTTAATTTTAGGATCGTTGTTTGAAGATGAAATTTTAGTAGCAGATAGAGAGAATTTTCAAATAACAGTAAGCAGTAGAAAACAATTGAAATTTATAGAGGATAACAGATTAAATGTAAAATTTCATATAAAAATTGATACTGGAATGGGAAGATTAGGTTTTACTGTAGAAGAGGGAGATAGAGTAATAGAAGAGTGTATAGGGAAAAATATGAATATTACTGGTATCTATTCACATCTTTCTGATGCTGATGGTATGAGTCAGGAATCTATTGATTACACTGAGGGGCAACTTAAAAAGTTTACTATTTTCAAAAAATATGAAAATGTAGTAAAATATATTCATATATTAAATAGTGGTGGAATACTTCATTTTAATAATAGATATGCAGGAAATTTAGTAAGAGCAGGAATATGTATGTATGGTATGCTTGGAAATGAGAGAATAGAAGGGTTTAAAAGAGTATTTACAGCAAAGGCTAGAGTTCTATCAAAGAGAACTGTAGAAGAGGATTCTTATATCTCTTATGGAAGAACAGCTCAACTAAAAAAAGGGGAAAGTTTTGCTACATTATCAATAGGTTATGCAGATGGGATGAAAAAGGAGTTTTCTAATAAAACATATGTTATAATAGAAGGTGAAAAATGCCCAGTAGTTGGTGAGATATGTATGGATATGTGTATGGTAAAAATTCCTAGTTCTATTGTAGAAAAGATAGAGATTGGAGCAGAGGCTATTGTTATTAGAGATGATATAATAGAGGAGATAAACTCTATTCATAAATCTACTTGGGATATTTTAACAGGTATAGGAAGAAGAGTTTATAGAGTGTATAAAAAGAATGGAAGTGTAGATTTAATAAAAAGATAAAGGAGAGCAGATGGCAAAGGTAATTTTAATAAGTGGGAAAGAGAAAAAAATAGTAAATTTTTACCCAAATGTATTTAAAGATGAGGTAAAAACTATTGTTGGAGATATAAAAAATGGAGATGTAGTTGATGTTTGCTCAGCTGATGGAGCTTTTGTTGGGAGAGGGTATGTAACAGATTCAACATCAGCATTTGTAAGAGTTTTAACAACTAAAGATGAAAAGATAGATAAAAACTTTATACTTGAAAAAATTAGAAGAGCATATAAAAAGAGAGAGCATCTTTTTAATGAAACTAACTGTGTAAGAGCATTTTTCTCTGAGGGAGATGGAATCCCTGGGCTAATAATAGATAAATTTGAAAAATATGTATCTGTACAATTTAGAAACTCTGGAGTAGAAGCTTTTAGACAAGAGATTATAAATAGTATTAAAAAGGTTATGAAACCAAAGGGAATCTATGAGAGAAGTGATGTTGAAAATAGAACTCTTGAGGGAGTAGAGCAAAAAACAGGAGTAATTTTCGGTGAGATTCCTGAAAGAGTAATAATGGAAGATAATGGACTAAAATATAATATAGATATTATAGATGGGCAAAAAACAGGGTTCTTCCTAGATCAAAGAGATTCAAGAAAGTTTATTAGAAAATATTTAACTAAAGATACAAGATTTTTAGATGTTTTCTCAAGTAGTGGTGGGTTTTCAATGGCAGCCTTAAAAGAGGGATGTAAAAAGGTAACTGCTATTGATAAAGAGCCACATGCCTTAGAATTATGTAGAGAGAACTATGCTTTAAATGAGTATACAGGAGATTTTGTAACTATGGAAGGAGATGCTTTTCTACTTCTTAAAACTCTTGTAGGAAGAGGGGAGAAATTTGATGTAATTACATTGGATCCACCTTCATTGATTAAGAGAAAAGCAGATATTCATAAGGGAAGAGATTTCTTCTTTGATCTATGTGATGATAGCTTTAAACTTTTATCTGATAATGGAATTTTAGGAATTATAACATGTGCTTACCATATTTCACTTCAAGATCTAATAGAAGTAACAAGAATGGCAGCTTCTAAAAATGGGAAATTACTTCAAGTTATAGGGATAAATTACCAACCTGAAGATCATCCATGGATTCTTCATGTTCCTGAAACTTTGTATTTAAAAGCTTTATGGGTAAAAGTTGTAGAAAATTAAAAAGGGTGATGAGATGTATTTAGATATAGCAATAGGAGTAGTTATTCTCTTTTCATTATTATATGGATTTAAGAATGGATTATTTGTAGAGTTTATAGCGATATTTGGAGTGGTAATAAACTTTATTATAGCTAAAAAATATACTCCAGCAGTTATAGATTTTTTAAATCTTTCTAAAGATAAAGATCGTTATTTTGTAGTATATGTAGTTACTTTCTGGGCTGTGTATATAATATTGGGAATAATAATTAGTTTGATTAGAGGTTCATTGAATAATCAAGGAAAAGGGATAATAACTAGATTTTTAGGTGGAGTTTTAGGAGCTATAAAGGGACTATTTTTAGCTCTAATAATTCTTTTGATTTTTAACTATTCAGCAGATATTTTTAAAAGTCTGAGAAAATATTCATCAGGAAGCTATGTAAATAAACTTTTTTTAGAAAAAGCTCCAGAGCTAGAAGAATATATACCAGATGTTTTTCAAGCTAAATTAAAAGAACTAAAAAATGGAGAGTTAGTAGATAAATATATTGATAAACTTTTTTAGGAGTGGGTAATGAAAATAATAGAAAAGTATATATTAGAAGAGGTAAAAATGCCAGTATTGTTTGGTATCTCTCTATTTACTTTTATATTTTTAATAGATATTATTGTGGCTATGATGGAAAATATAATAGTAAAGGGAATATCAATTATTGATATAATAAGAATACTATCTTTTTATTTACCTCCAATATTATCACAAACTATTCCAATGGGAATATTTTTAGGTGTGATGTTAACATTTTCAAAGTTTACAAGAACAAGTGAAGCAACAGCTATGAGTTCAATAGGAATGGGAATAAAAGAGATTGTAAAACCTATATTTATTTTAGCTTGTGCTACAACTCTTTTTATATTTTTTCTTCAAGAGAGTATAATTCCAAGATCCTTTAAAAAATTGCAATATATAACAACAAAAATAGCATATGAAAATCCAGTATTTCAATTAAAAGAGAAAACGTTTATTGATGAAGTAGATGAGTATAATCTTTATATTGATAGAATAGAGGGAAAAGATAGACAAGCTAAAGGTGTTCTTATATTCCAAAAGGATGAGAATGAGAATTTTCCAACTGTATTAGTGGGAGAAAAGGCATTTTGGAAAGATTCAGCTATGGTTATAACAAAATCTAAGTTTTTTGATTTTGATAAGGATGGAAAAGAGAAACTTCGTGGAGAGTTTGATGATAAGAAAGTACCTCTTACAGCATACTTTGATGGAATTGATATCAAAGTAAAAGATATAGAGGCTATGAGTATAGGAATGCTTTTGAAAGAGATTAAAAATCAAACTCCAGATGAGAAAATAAGATATGAAGTTGAAATAAATAGAAAAATTGCACTGCCACTGTCAACTATAATGTTATCTCTATTAGGGGTATTTATGTCAATAGGACATCATAGAAGTGGAAAAGGAGCTAATTTTGCTTTAAGTATGGTAGTAGTATTTGCATATATTACACTTTTAAATATTGGAATGGTAATGGCAAATAGAGGAAAGATACCACCATTTATAGGAGTTTGGACACCTAATTTTGTGTTATTCTTTTTGACTTTCATATTTTATAGAAAGAAAGCCAGGGGGATATAGATGAAGATAATTGATAGATATATAAGTAAAAATTTTATAAAATCATTCCTATTAAGTTTAATAGCCTTTGTTGGAATATTTTTAGTAAGTCAATTATTTAAAGTAATAAGATATGTAAGTGATGGAAGATTTTCAGCAGATGAATCAATTATCTACATTCTTACAATGATACCTAAGATCTTAATTGATGTAGCTCCATTAGCTGTACTTCTTGGATCACTTATGACAATAAGTTCAATGGCATCAAATTTAGAGATAATCTCTTTGAAAACTTCTGGAATTAGTTTTAAAAGAATAATTCTTTTTCCAGTTTTAATCTCATTAATAATCTCAGGTGTAGTATTTTATATTAATGATTCTCTATACCCTTACGCTCTTAGAAGAAATAGGGAGATAAAAAGTAGAGATGTTATTGTAAGAGAGGCTCCAACAGAGAAGAATAATGCTTTTTTAAGAGGAGAAAATGGAAATTATATCTATTTGATGGGAAAAATTAATAGAAAAAGTGGTTTTGCTGAAAATATAGAGATTATAGACTTGAATAGCAAATTTGATAAGGTAGAGAGAATAATCACAGCAAAAGAGGGAAGATATAATTTTAGCAAAAAAGTTTGGATGTTAAAAGATGCAAATATCTATGATGGAGAAAAAATAGCTAAACCTATTGAAAAAGAGATATTTACTGAAGAGAGATATAATGATGAGCCAGATAAATTTATAACTCAAAATGTAGAACCTAGAACTCTTACTATAAAAGAGTTGAAAAAATCTATTAGAGAGATAAAAAGTGTAGGTGGAGATACAAGGGAGTTTTTAGTTGAATTGGGAAATAGGTACTCTTTCCCATTTGCAAGTTTTATAATCTCTTTCTTAGGTTTATCTTTAGGAAGTAGATATGTAAGAGGTGCATCAGCTATAAATTTAGCATTGTCAGTAGCCTTAGGATATGGTTACTATATTGTTCAAGCTTCATTTGAGGCTTTAAGTATAAATGGTTTTTTAAATCCATTTATAGGTGGTTGGATTCCTAATATTATATTTTTAGTTGTAGGAATCTATTTTGTGTATAGATCAGAGTATTAAGAAAGGAAAATAATGAGCATAGTAGTAAAAAAACTAGATAATGGAATACCTGTTTTAATTGACAATATTGAGAGTATTAATACAGTAAGCTTAGGAATATTTGTAAATACAGGATCAAGAAATGAGTATCCAGAAGAGAGTGGAGTTTCTCACTATATTGAACATATGATGTTTAAAGGAACAGAGACAAGAACAGCAAAGGAGATTTCAGAGGCAATTGACAATGAAGGTGGAATGATCAATGCTTATACAAGTAGAGATATTACAGCCTACTATATTCAAATGCTTTCAAATAAGATAGGAACTGGAATTGAAATATTGTCAGATATGTTTATGAACTCTACCTTCAGTGAGGAAAACTTAGAAAAAGAGAGAAATGTAATAATTGAAGAGATTAGAATGTATGACGATATTCCAGAGGAGATAATCCATGATGAGAATGTAAAATATGCAGTTACTGGAGTTCAATCAAATAGTGTTTTAGGAACTATTGAAAGTTTAAAAGGAATAACTAGAGAGAGATTTTTAAAGTATTTTAATGAGCAATATGTAGCTTCAAATCTTGTGATCTCTGTTGCTGGAAAAGTTGATATTGATGAGATTTACAATCTTTTAAATAAAGGGCTTGGAAAATTTAGAGATAGCAACTTTAGAAGAGATATTGATACATCATTTACAATTAATGGTGGAGAAAATATAATAAAGAAAGATACAAATCAAGTACACCTATGTTTTAATACAAGAGGTAATGGGGTAAAAGATGATATGAAATATCCAGGAGCAATTATCTCTAGTGTATTAGGTGGAAATATGAGTTCTAGACTTTTTCAAAAAATAAGAGAGGAAAGAGGATTAGCTTACTCTGTATATAGTTATGGTACAGCATTTTTAGAAGGTGGACTATTTACTATCTATGCTGGAACTACAAAGGAAAGCTATAAAGAAGTATTAGAGATTATTAAAAATGAGTTTAATGATATTAGAGAAAATGGAATCTCTGAATCAGAGCTTCAAAAATCTAAAAATCAATTTTTAAGTATGCTTACTTTTAGTTTAGAAAGTAGTAAGGGAAAAATGAGCAGAATGGCAAACTCTTATCTATTATATGATGAAGTAATTGATATAGATGAGATAATTGAAAAGATAGAAAAGATAACTTTAGAGGATATAAAGAAAACAGCTGAATATCTATTCCAAGAAGAATACTATTCATATACAGTACTAGGAGATATATAAGGAGAAGAAAATGGAAAAAGTAATAGTTAAAATAGTTAGAGAAAATGATAAAATTGAATTACCAAAGTATGAGACATCTGGAGCAGCTGGAATGGATGTTAGAGCAAATATAACAGAACCGATAGTATTGGGATCTTTAGAGAGAACTTTAGTTCCAACAGGGTTAAAAATAGCTATACCAGAGGGATACGAAGTACAAGTTAGACCGAGAAGTGGACTTGCACTAAAACATGGAATTACACTTTTAAATACTCCTGGAACAATAGATAGTGATTACAGAGGAGAATTAAAAATGATTATAGCTAATATGAGTAAGGATTCTTATACAATTAATCCTGGAGAGAGAATAGGGCAGCTTGTTTTAAACAAGGTTGAACAAATTGAGTGGGAAGTTGTAGAAACTCTTGATGAAACAGAAAGAGGAGCAGGAGGATTTGGGCATACAGGTAAATAAGGAGTAAAAGGAAAATGGGAAGAGGAAGAGATTTTAGATTAGGTTTAAAAAAGATAAAGAAAATGAATATCTTTCTTTTACTTAATGCACTAATAATAGTGGCTATTAGTATCTTAACTATATATAGTGCTACAATACATAAAACTCCATCTTTTTATAAAAAAGAGCTATTTTGGGGAGTTATAGGGATTTTTGTCTATCTGTTTTTCTCCTTTGTAGATTATAGAAAATATGCTAAATACTATAAAGTCCTCTATATTATGAATATAGGAATTTTAGCATCAGTATATGTTTTAGGAGTAAAAAGATTAGGAGCACAGAGATGGATAGATTTAGGACCTATCAGCATACAACCTTCAGAGATAGGAAAGGTTTTAGCAATACTTACTCTTTCAGAATTTTTAGTAGTGAAGTATAGAGATAGATTTGTTGGACTAAAAAGTGTTATTGTAGCTGGGTTGCACATTCTTCCTATAATGCTTCTTATACTGAAACAACCAGATTTAGGAACAACTCTTATTTTAACAATGACATTTTGTGTAATTATTTTTATACATGGAATAGATTGGAAAACTATAATAATTATGGGAATAGGAGGAATTGTATCTGTACCAGCAGCATATTTTTTCCTTTTAAAACCATATCAGAGGCAGAGAGTACTTACATTTTTAAACCCAGAGGCTGATTTATTAGGAAGTGGTTGGAATGTAACTCAATCAATGATAGCCATAGGTTCTGGTGGAATGTATGGAAAAGGGTTTCTACAAAGTACTCAAAGTAAGTTGAGATTTCTTCCAGAGGCTCATACAGACTTTATAGGTTCTGTATTTTTAGAGGAGAGAGGTTTTGTAGGAGGACTTGTTCTTTTGGGACTATATTTTTTACTTATAGTGCAGATAGTTTATATAGCTGATACCACAGAGGATAAGTATGGAAAATTAATTTGTTATGGGATAGCTTCTATATTTCTATTTCACTTGATAATCAATGTTGGAATGATAATGGGAATAATGCCTGTAACAGGAAAACCATTGTTACTTATGAGTTATGGAGGGACATCCCTTCTTATAAGTTTTATGATGTTAGGAATTGTTCAAAGTGTAAAATTGTATAGAGATTAGGTGGAGTTGTGGAATATATAATAGATAAAGAGTATGAAGATGTAAGATTAGATAGATTTTTAAGAAAAAAATATGAGGATATATCTCTAACAGAGATTTTTAAAGGGATTAGAACTGGAAAAGTAAAGGTAAATGGGAAAAAAAGCAAGGAGAATTATAGACTTCAGCTTGAAGATGTAGTTAAAGTATTTTTCAATGGTGGAGAGACTAAAGAGGAAAAGCCAGTTTCTATTGAAAATAAAGAGATAGAGAAGATAAAAAAATCTATAGTTTATGAAGATGAAAGAGTTTTAATTTTTAATAAAAAAAATAATATGGTAATGCACAAAGGAAGTGGCTATGAATATGGAATCTCTGAGATGATAAAATCATATTTAAAAAATGAAAACTTTAACTTTGTAAATAGAATAGATAAGGCAACTTCTGGACTTATAATAGGGGCAAAATCTTTAGTTGTAGCTAGAGAATTAGCTGAGGATATAAGAAATAGAAATATTGAGAAAAAATACTATATTCTTGTAAATGGAAGAGTTAGAGAGAAAGAGTTTAAAATTAAAAGTTGGTTGAAAAAAGTTGAAGAGAGGGTAATTGAAGTTGAGGAGTTTCAAGAGGGAGCAAAGGAGAGTACAAGTAGTTTTAAAGTAGTTGAATATGGAAAAAATTGTACTTTGTTAGAAGGAACTCTTGGAAGTGGAAGAACTCATCAACTTAGAGTACAACTAGCTAATAGAGGAAATTATATAATAGGTGATAATAAATATGGAAAAGGTAAAGAAAAAATGATGTATTTATTCTCACATTATGTTAAAATAGAAAGATATGGAATTGAGATAAATTTGCCAATTCCAAAGGAATTTTTAGATAGGTTAGGCAACAATTAAATTTTAAAATATAGGAGGAGAGAAATGTCACAAAATACTGGTATTTTAGAAAATTATTTCAAAATATCTGAAAGAGGAAGCACTGTTAAACAAGAGGTAATAGGAGGAATTACAACATTCTTAGCAATGTCATATATTATCTTTGTAAACCCTGCTATTCTTGGAGATGCAGGAATGGACAGAGGGGCACTTATCACTGTAACTTGTTTAGCATCAGCTTTAGCAACACTTTTATCTGGAGTTTGGGCAAATGCACCATTTGCATTAGCACCTGGAATGGGATTAAATGCATTCTTTACTTATACACTTGTATTAGGAAAAGGTGTACCTTGGCAAACTGCATTAGGGATTGTATTTATTTCTGGATTCTTTTTCCTTATTCTTTCAATAGGGGGAATTAGAGAGAAGATAGCTAATGCAATACCTTTACCACTAAAAATAGCTGTTGGTGGAGGAATTGGAATGTTTATCACTTTAATTGGTCTTAAAAATATGGGAGTTGTTGTAGCTAATGATGCAACATTAGTGGCATTAGGACCAATAACAACAACTGTATTAATAGGAGTTGCAGGTTTAATAGTTTCTATGGTACTTGAGATTGAACGTGTAAAAGGTGGAATGTTAATAGGAATTCTAGTTTCAACAATATTAGCATTTATTACTGGTAATGTAGATGTGCCATCACAATTTATCTCTATGCCACCAAGTGCAGCACCTATAGCTATGAAATTAGATATTATAGGAGCATTTAAACTATCATTAATCGGACCAATATTCTCATTTATGTTTGTTGACCTGTTTGATACTTTAGGAACTTTAATCTCTTGTTCAAAACAAATGGGAATGGTTGATGAGAAGGGACATATTCAAGGACTTGGAAAAATGCTTTATACAGACGTTAGTGCAACAATAGCAGGGGCTATGATGGGAACAAGTACTGTTACAACATTTGTTGAATCAGCAGCAGGAGTAGCAATTGGAGCAAGAACAGGACTTGCATCTGTAGTAACTGCACTTATGTTTATAGGGGCACTATTCTTTGCACCAATAGTTGGAGTAGTTCCAGCATATGCAACAGCACCAGCTCTTATTATAGTTGGAGGATATATGTTTAAAAATGTAAAAGATTTAGATTTTACAGATATGAAATCACTATTCCCAGTATTTATTATAATAGTAGCTATGCCACTTACTTATAGTATCAGTATAGGATTAAGTTTAGGATTCCTTGCTTATATTTTACTTCACCTATTAACAGGGGATTTCAAGAAAATTAACTTTACACTACTATTTATAGGAGCACTTTGTTTTGTAAATCTTATAGTGTAGGATAAAAATTAGATAATAGATAAAAATAAAGAACTGTAGTAAACTAATGATAAAAAGTTGTTAGTTTATACAGTTCTTTTTCTTTTGTACTGGTAAATTATTGTTTTTTAGAAAGTTTTGCAACTTATAGAAGACAAATTTTGAATTTTTATAAAAAAATGATAGTATAAAAGACAAAAAAATCCCCTTAACTAAAAAAATTAGGTTAAAGGGATTTTTTATTTTTAAAGAGTTCGTTTTTATACAAATAGACGCCTAATGCTCAATATTATTATCTATTAGAATACTACTTTTTCTGTCTCTTGTCAATAAAATATTAGTCAAATAGATCTTTTTAATAAATTAAACAAATTATAAAAATGGAAAAATAAGCTTTAGAAAAGAAAAAAGTTCTTCTAATTGTATAAAAGCGAATTAATAATAAAACAGTAAAGGGGAAGAACATTGAAGAGACAAAGTGTAAAAATACTAATGATAATTTTACAATTTATTTTCTATTTTGGAGTTAATAAACTATTTAATGTGCCAGATAGAATTGTGTATAATACCTTTTTTATTTACCTAATTTTAAACCTTACTAAAAATATGTATTCCTTTAAAACAATACTAATATGGGAAGAACTGAGAAAACAGATTAGAGTTCATACTGAATATTTAATAGTGATGTTAATAAATGATATAGCGTTTTGGGGAGTTAAATATATCCCAGTTCATTTGGTAGTAGGAATGACATTTACCTTTTTTAACATTTTAATAATAAAATTCATCAGAAGACAATTTATAGGATTACTAGAAAAAAGATTATTGATAATAGGAGTGGGAAATACAGCAAGAGAGTTAACAAAGATAATAGGTGAGAACAATTTTACTATGTACAACTTACGAGGATATATTTCAGCAAATAACTTGCTTGGAGTACATCAAGAAGTTTGCATAGACAGAGATAAAATATTAGGAACTTATGAAGAAATAGAACAAGTAATATCAGATAAAAGAATAAATGAAGTAATAATAGCAATGCCATTAGCAGATAATAATCAGATGTTTGAAATAATAAATAATTTAGATGGAAAAGTAAATAAAGTTAAATTTGTTCCTGAGTTAAATGGAGTATATACATTTAACTCAGAGATAGAAGATTATGATGGGACAATGTTAATATCAGCTCAAATAAACTATGTAAGAGGATTAAGTAGGTTTTTAAAAAGAGTAATGGATATAGGAATAGGAATTGTAGGGGGGGTAAGTCTAATCCCACTAACAATTTTGGTATGGATAAAAACTAATAGTGAAGAAAGGAAGCATGGACTTTTTTTTACTCAAGATAGGATTGGGAAAGATGGAAAAAGTATAAAAATCTATAAGTATAGAAGTATGGTAACTGGAGCAGATAAAATTTTAGAAGAGATGATGGCAAAAGATGAAAAAATAAGGGAAGAATATGAAAAAAATAAAAAACTAAAAGATGACCCTAGAATAACAAAAATAGGAGAGTTTTTAAGAAAAACTTCATTAGATGAGTTTCCTCAATTTATCAATGTATTAAAAGGGGAGATGTCTTTTGTAGGTCCAAGACCATATTTACCAAGAGAAAAAAAAGATATGGGAGAATATTATGAGAAAATAATAAAGTCAAAACCAGGAATAACAGGAATGTGGCAAACACATGGAAGAAGTGAAACAGATTTTGAAGAGAGATTAGAACTAGATGAGTATTATTATAGAAACTGGTCTTTATGGCTAGATATAGTAATAATAATAAAAACAATAAAGAATGTAATTTCTAAGAAGGGGGCATATTAAATAATATGGATATAAAGATTTTAGTAGCAACACATAAAAAATATGAGATGCCAAGATATTCATGTTATCTTCCTTTACATGTAGGAAAAAAAGGAAAAGATAGTTTGGGGTATGTTGGAGATGATACTGGAGATAATATCTCAGAAAAAAATCAATATTATTGTGAATTAACAGGTGTTTATTGGGCTTGGAAAAATTTAAAAGCTGATTATATAGGACTTGTTCATTATAGAAGACAATTTAGAGGGAAAAATAAACAGAAAACTACTTTATTCGATACTGTTTTATCTGATATTGAAATAAAAGAGTTATTAAAAGAAACAGACATAATCTTACCTAAAAAAAGAAATTATTATATAGAAAATCTATATGATCACTATAAGCATACAATGTATATTGAACCATTAGATATAACAGGAGAGATAATAAAAGAATTTTATCCAGAATATCATCAAAACTTTCTAAAACTTCATAAGAGAACATCAGCACATATGTTTAATATGTTTATTATGAAAAGAGAATATTTTGATAAATATTGTGAATGGTTATTTGATATCCTAGGAAAATTGGAAAAGAGAGTAGATAGTTCAAAGTATGATTCCTTCCATGCTAGATTTTATGGAAGAGTAAGTGAACTGTTATTAGATATTTGGTTAGAAACAAATAATTTAAAATATAGAGAAGTCCCAGTAATGAGTATGGAAAAGGTGAATTGGTTAAAGAAGGGTGGAAGCTTTTTATTAGCTAAACTTACAGGGCGAAGATATGGAAAAAGTTTTTGAGGAGAGTATTATGAAAAAATATAATTATTTAATAGTTGGAGCAGGGCTTTATGGCTCAATATTTGCACATGAAATGAATAAAAAAGGTAAAAAATGCCTAGTGATAGATAAAAGAGATCATATAGGTGGAAATATCTATTGTGAGAATATTGAAGGAATAAATGTTCATAAATATGGAGCACATATATTTCATACAAGTAATAAAGAGGTATGGGAGTATATAAATCAATTTTGTGAATTTAATAACTATATAAATTCGCCAATAGCTAACTACAAAGGAGAAATACATAATCTTCCATTTAATATGAATACATTTAATAAGCTTTGGGGAGTAAGAACACCTGAAGAGGCAAAAAGAAAGATAGAGGAACAAAAGAAAGAGTTTGGAATAGTAGAACCTAAAAATCTAGAAGAACAAGCAATTTCTTTAATAGGAAAAGACATATATGAGAAACTGATAAAAGGTTATACAGAAAAACAATGGGGAAGAAAGGCAACAGAACTCCCAGCATTTATAATAAAAAGATTACCAGTAAGATTTATCTATGATAATAACTACTTTAATGATAGATATCAAGGAATTCCTATTGGAGGATATACAAAAGTAATAGAAAAAATTCTTGAGGGAGTAGAAGTAAAATTAAATACAAACTTCTTTGATAACAGAGAATACTTTGAAAATATAGCAGAAAAAATAGTTTTTACGGGAATGATAGATGAGTTTTATAACTATCAATTTGGAAAATTAGAATATCGTTCATTAAGATTTGAAACAGAAGTATTAAATGAAGAAAATTACCAAGGAAACGCAGTAGTAAACTATACAGAAAGAGAGATACCATATACAAGGATAATAGAGCATAAACATTTTGAATTTGGAAAGCAAGAAAAAACAGTAATAACAAGGGAATATCCAAGTGAATGGAAAGAAGGAGATGAACCTTATTATCCAGTAAATGATGAGAAAAATAATAATCTTTATGAGAAATATAAGGAATTAGCAAAAAAAGAAACAAATGTATTATTCGAAGGAAGATTAGGAGAATATAAATATTATGATATGGATAAAGTAATTGAGAAAGTGTTGAGGGATATAAAAAATGAGGGATAAATTATATTATCTTTGTGATTCAAATTACAATTTTGATTCTAGAATCCAAAAAGAATTAGTATCATTAAAAAAAATTTTTAAAGAAGTTATATTAGTATGTTGGAATAGAGAAAAAACTAAATCAAGTATTATTAATAAGTATTATATTAATGATATTGAAATAAAAAGAATAGAAATTTGTTCAAAAGGAAAATATGGTGGTGGTATTTTCAATTTATTTTCTTTAATTTTATTTGAAATAAAATTATTTTTTGTATTAAATAAAATTTTAAAAGAAGAAGATATTATACATGCTTGTAATTTACCTTGTGGACTTATAGCATTAATATTAAAAATCAAAAAGAAAGTAAAATATATTTATGATATTTTTGATTTTTATTGTGATAGTCATTTTAATAATGAGAAATCTTTATTATATAAAATAACACATAATTTAGAAATAAAAGTTATTAATAATTCAAATGTAACAATTTTATGTTCTGAGAAAAGAAAAAAGCAAATATTTGGTTCATTTCCACAAAAATTAACTATAATTCATAATTCACCTAATGAATTAAAAGAAGAAAATTATAGTAATGAAAGATATGAAGTTAAAAAAAATGATAAAATAAAGATTTGCTATGTTGGAATAATAGATGAAAATAGACCAATAACTTTATTAGCTAGAGTAATAAGTAAAATGCAAAATATAGAATTTTATTGTGGTGGTTTTGGAAATGAAGAAGAAATTATTAAAAAATTAGCTGCTGAAAATGAAAATATTCATTTCTACGGAAAAATGAATTATAAAGATGTAATTTACTTAGAAAGACAATGTGATATTTTACCAGCATTGTATAGTCCAACTTTAAAAAATCATAAATATGCAGCTCCAAATAAATTTTATGAAGCATTGATGTTGGAAAAGCCAATTCTTGCATTAGAAGATACTGGAATAGATGAAATGATAGAAAAATATAATTTAGGAGTGGTATGTAAAGAAACTGAAAAAGAACTTTTAGAAGGATTAAATAAACTCATAAAGCAGATAAAAAATAATGAAATAAATACTAATAAATTCCAAGCACTTTTTAAAGAAAATTTTTCGTGGAATATTATGGAAAAAAGATTAAAAAGCTTGTATGAAGAATTATAAGAAAGGAAAATATAAAAATGAAAGTAGGATTAATATTTGGAACAAGACCAGAGGCTATAAAAGTAGCTCCTGTATATCATGAGTTAAAAAATAATGGAATAGATGTTAAAGCTGTAGTGACGGGGCAGCATAAAGAAATGCTTTATCAAGTACTTGACTTATTTGGAATAGAACCTGATTATGATTTACAAATTATGAAACAAGGACAAGGACTTTCAGAACTTACTGGAAGATTAATAATAAAACTTGATGAGATTGTAAAAAAAGAGAAATTTGATTATATATTAGTTCAAGGAGACACAACTTCTGTTTTAACTGGTGCACTTGTGGGATTTTATAATCAAGTACCAGTAGGGCATATAGAAGCAGGACTTAGAACAGGAAATATATATTCTCCGTTTCCAGAAGAGGCTAATAGAAAATTAGTTGGAAATATTGCAGATATACATTTTGCACCGACAGATATAAATGTAGATAATCTTTTAAGAGAAAATTATCCTAAAGAAAAAATATTGAAATGTGGAAATACAGTTATAGATGCACTTTATTGGATAAAGAAAAATAAAAGTAGTGATATAGAAAAGATAAAAGAAAAATATAATCTTTTAGATAAAAAATATATTTTAATCACTATGCATAGAAGAGAAAATTGGGGACAACCGATGGAAGAAACACTTACAGCAGTAAAGGATTATTTAAAAGAGCATAAAGATTTATATTTAGTATTTCCAATGCATTTAAATCCACTAGTAAGAGAAGTAGTTCATAAAGTATTAGATGATTTTGACAGAAAAATATTATTAGAACCATTAGAATATTTAGAGTTTATAGCAGTGATGGATGGAGCATATTATATAATGACAGATTCAGGAGGAGTACAAGAAGAAGCACCAAGTTTAGGAAAACCAACATTAGTATTAAGAGGTACAACTGAAAGACCAGAAGGGATAGAAGCTGGGACAGCAAAACTTATAGGAACAAAATATGAAAATATAATAAAATATATGGAACTTTTAGAAGGAGAATTATATCAAGAAATGTCAAAAATGAACAATCCGTATGGAGATGGGAAAACTTCTGAAAGAATAAGAAGGTATTTAGATGCAGTGTATAAAAAATAATACAATAAGAATTGAAAAAATATTTTCACTTCTTATTGTATTATTACCATTTTTATATCAATATAAAGGTTATGTATATATTTCTTTAGGAGAATTATTACTTTTGCCTTTTATTTTTTATTTTTTTATTAATGAAACGAAAATAAAATCTTATAAATATAAAAGTAAAGAATACTTATTTTATTTTTATATTATATTTTCATCATCTTTTTGTTTGTTATTTGAATATTTTAAAATAAATGATGCTTTAACATTAAGTTTAAGAATGGTATACTATGCTTTATTATTAAAAGAAGCTACTTGTCATTTTAATTGGAAAAGTGTAAGTAAAATTTATGAAAATATAGTTTTTTTCTTTTCTTTATATCTTATACTACAAGTAATTTATAATAACTTAACAAATCGGTATTTACCTATTTATATAAAATATGATTGGCTATTTCCTCCAGAACAAAGAGCAAAAGATTTAATAGAATATTATAGATGGAGTTTTAGAGCATCTTCCTTATTTTTAGAACCAAGTTATTATGCACTATATTGTATGCCTTTTTTGTGTATTAAAATATTAAAAGAAAATAAAACTATACAAGATAATATAAAGTTAATAGTAGTAACTTTTGCAAATTTTTTATCTGGAGCAAATTCTGGTATTATAGGAATAGTAATTTTATTTTTTTATTTTATATTTTATAAACTAAAAAAATCTAAAATTGGTAAATTAAGTTATATAGTGATGTTTTTTTTAACAATTAGTTTTATAATTCTTTTTTATTTTTGGGATTTTAAAAGTGGGGGTATATTAGAAAGGATACAAAAAGGAGGATCATTAAATCAGAGAGTCATAAGAGGAATAATTATTTTTAAAGAACTTGGATTATTTCATAAAATATTTGGGCTTGGAATAAATAATGTAGAAGCATATATGTTAAAAAATAGCATAACAACTCCTTTTGATGAATTACTTCTTAATTATATGTGTTCTTTTTTACAAACCTTAAACTTTTCTGGAATAGTAGGTTTTATTTTTTTATTAAATTATATATTTGCAATCTGGAAAAAGATAAAAAATAATTTGATTTCAAGAGGAATATTTTTAATTTTAATATTTATTATGTCATATGAAGCCATTTTATTTAGTTATAGATTTGCATTTTTATTTATTATTATGGAAGCTATCTCAAAAAGGGAGTGCTCCTGCATACTAAAAGATAAATAGTAACAATATAAAGATATCTCAATTTAAAATTAAAGTATCTTAAACTTTAAAAATATCTACAAGGAGGTATCCAAGTGAATTGTAAGCAAAATTTTAAAGTCAGTCAAATAACAGAGAAGACTATAATATTAAGAATTGATATAAGTAGCTCTACATATTATATAAGAGTTTTTAATTAGAGAAGTTTATAGCTTTGAAGAATTTAAAAATTTTTTTTGGTTAATGATTTGTATTATAGAAATAATAAGAGTAAAATAATCACAGAGCTAGAACCTATAGGACATTACTGTTTTTTTGGTTGAATATTTAAGAGATAATAATATAACTATTGCAATAGTTAATCTTTATCACGTTAAACAAAGTAAGGAATTAATGATAATGTACAGACTAAAAATAATTTAAAAGATTCTAAAGTAATTGCTAAATTAGTAATTGATAGGAATACAGTTTCCTATATATTTCTGAAAGAGTTTATGAAGAATTAAGAATAGCTAATAAATTAAAAAATGATGTAACAAAACAAATAATTTCAATTAAAAATAAGATTCATAGATAGCTAAGTATATATTTTTCTGAATATAAAAAATATATTATTCAATACATATTAAAAGTAGTTTCTTAATTTTAAAAGAAACTACTTTACCAAAAGATATTATTGAATTAAGCAGTGAAGGAATAGTTAAGCGATGAAAACAAGCAAAAAAAAACTAGAATTTAATAACAGAAGAATTAAATGGCTTATGTGAAGAAATTCCAAAGATAAAAGAAATCGTAGAGAATGGCAACAGCTATATTTTTTATTGCTGAAATAGGAGATATAAGATGTTTTAAATCTGCTAAACAAGTGCAAAAATATGTAGGTTTAGTTCTTAGAGAAAAAATAAGCGCTAATAGTTATTTGCTTAAAATAATTAGGATATTTTTCACAATCTTATCAAAAGGAATTAAATATGATGAAAGTAAGATGATACAAGATATGAAAAGATCTTTAGCAGATTAAATAATCTAAAAATATTAAATTTAAAATAAATAAAAAAAATAAATAAGAGCAGTAGTTAATATTCGTTCCATTAGAGCCGAAACTCGGCAAAAGAGTAAAAAGGTACTCAAATTATGGAGATGTAGAACAAAGGAATTTAGGTCAAAGAATTTGATAGATATAGGAGGTTTGTATCCATAAAAAACTTTGAGAAAATATATTTTTATAAAAAAAGTAAGAAGACATTTAATTTTGTTATAAAAAAATTGATAAATAAGGAGATAAAAAATTAAGATATATTTAGGAGAATTGTATGAAATTGATGTATTGTTTAAACTCTCTAAAAATAAAAGGAGGTTTAGAAAGAGTATTATCCGAAAGAGCGAATTATATGGTTAAGAATTTTAATTATGATATTGTTATTATAACAACAGATCAAAATGATGAAAAATTAAGTTATAAATTAGATGAAAAAATAAAAATAATAGATTTAAAAATAAATTATTTTAAAAATGATAATAAAAATATTGTATTAAAACATTTTTTTAATATAAAAAGATATATTTTTCATTGGAAAAAAATTATAGAAATTATAAAAAAAGAAAAACCAAATTATATAATTTCTTTTGGTTATGAAGATAAAATGATATTATCATTTTTAAAAAAACAAAGTTTTAAATTAATAAGAGAATTTCATATTGCAAAATATGACAAAAGTAACTCTATTGTAAATATATTTAAAAATATACTAAATAATAATTTATTAAAAAAATATGATAAATATGTTACTTTAACTTTAGATGATAAAAGTTTAAGAAAAGATAATAAGACAATAGTTATAAATAATCCTTTAACAAATATTCCTTTAGAATCTTCTAAATGTAAAAATAAAAAAATTATAAGTGTTGGAAGATTAGAACATCAAAAAGGTTATGATATTTTAATAGATGTATGGAAAATAATATCAAAAAAATATCCTGATTGGATTTTAGAAATTTATGGTGAGGGAAGAGAAAGAAATAAATTACAAGAAAAGATTAATATTTTAGGATTAGAAAAAACATTTTTATTAAAAGGAGTAACTGAAAATATTCAAGATAAATACTTAGAAAGTTCTATATATGTAATGAGTTCAAGATTTGAAGGATTTGGTTTAGTACTTATTGAGGCTATGTCTTGTGGTTTACCTGTTGTATCTTTTGATTGTCCATGTGGACCTAAAGAGATAATAAAGAATAATGAAGATGGTTTTTTGATAAAATTTAGTGATATAGAAGTTATGGCAGAAAAAATAGAATATCTAATTCTTAATGAAGAAAAAAGAAAATTATTTGGTAAAAATGCAAGAAATAATGTTCAAAGATTTTCTCAAAAAAATATAATGTATCAATGGAAAGAATTATTTGAGGACTTTTAAAATAGATAATATAATTACAAATTAGGAGAATTAATTGAAAAAAGAAATTGTTTTAAACTTTGTGTTTACAGCATTAGCTGGCATAGTGATGTTTTTACAAAATAAATATTTTGTTCAGTATATGGGATTAGAAATATTAGGAATAATGAAGTTATTTACCCAGTTGTTGCAATATTTGAATATAGTTGAAATGGGACTAGAAAGTGCTTCAGCGTTTGCTCTATATAAGCCTTTAGCTGAAAAAAATTATAAACAAGTAAGTGTTATTTTATCAACGATAAAGAGTACTTATAATAAAATAGCTATATTATTATTTATATTAGGGATATTTATAACTCCATTATTACCTTTTTTTATGAAAGTAAAAATATTTAATAAAATGATATATCTTTATTGGATTTTATATGTATTAAATACAGTTTCAACTTATCTATTTATAAAGTATGTTATTTTATTTACAGCAAATCAAGAATTTTTATTTACGAGAATTGTTAAAAGTCTAAGTATGGTTTTTTATCAAATTTTACAAATATTTTTGATTGTTAAATATCAATCTTTTATATTATGTATAATTTTATTATTATTAGATAATTTAACCCAATATATATTATTAAAAAAACATTTTAATAAAAATTATTCTTTTGTTTATCAGACTAAAGATAAATATAATGGGATAAATAAAGATATAAAGAATTTGTTTTGGCATAAAATAGGAGGGTTAATAGTTTTTAATACAGATTTTATTTTAATATCAAAATTAATTTCTTTAGAAGTAGTAGGGATATATGCAAATTATCAGTTAATAATTCAAATGATAAGGACTCTTATTAATGTAGTAGTAAATATTATTAAGCCAAAGATAGGAAAATATATAGCTTTAAATTCTAAAGAAAATATATATCAATTATTTAGGAAAATAAATATTATATTTTTAATGATAGGGTTAATATTTTCATTTTGTTCATATATATTAATAAATAATTTTATAAATTTATGGATAGGAATAGAGTATATTTTGCCAAAATTTACAGTACAATTAATATGTATAAATATTTTTATAGTATTATTTAGAGTGATTTTAGATATTTTTAAAGATGGAAGCGGATTTTTTGATGATATTCAATGTCCAATATTGGAAAGTATAATAAATTTAGTTTTTTCAATTATATTAGGAATAAAATATGGATTAAATGGAATTATAATGGGAACTATTATTTCAAATATTTCAATAATTTTGATATATAAACCTATACTAACGTTTAAAAAATGTTTTAATCAAAATTTAAAAGAATATATAAAGGTATATGGAAATTATGTGCTTTTAATAATAATTTCTTTATTAAGTTTAAATAAAATTATTAAAATTTTTATAGTGAATGAAATAAATAATTGTCTTGATTGGATATTATATTCTATAAAAATATCTATATTTATAAGTATAATATTAAGTGTTATATTTTTATTAAATAAAGATTTTAGAAATGTACTGAAAGAAATATATTATAATTTTTTTAAAGGGGTAAAAAATGACTAAAATATCATTAGTAATAATGGCAGCAGGAATAGGATCACGTTTTGGTGGTGGAATAAAGCAATTAGAACCAGCAGGTCCAAATGGTGAAATTATTATGGATTATTCCATTTATGATGCTATTAAATCAGGTTTTAATAAAATTATTTTTATAATTCGTAAAGATATAGAGAAAGATTTTAAAGAAGTTATAGGGAACAGAATAGAAAAAATATGTAGGAAATTAAATGTAGAAGTCCATTATGCTTATCAAGAGTTAGGTAATATTCCAAGCAATTTTAAAGTTCCAAAAGATAGAAAAAAACCATGGGGAACAGGACATGCGGTATTGTCATGTAAAGATATAATAAGAGAACCATTTGTTGTAATAAATGCAGATGATTATTATGGAAAAGATTCTTTTAAAAATATGTATGAATTTTTAAGTGAAAATAATAATGAATTTTGTATGGCAGGGTTTAAATTAAAAAATACTTTAAGTGATAATGGAGGAGTAACAAGAGGTATTTGTCAAGTAGATAAAAATGATTATCTTACAGAGATTATAGAGACTTCAAATATTATCAAAGTAGGGGAAAAGGCAGTTGTAGAAGATAGAGAAATAGATATAAATTCAAATGTATCTATGAATATGTGGGGATTAACTCCAAAATTTATTAATATTTTAGAGCAAGGCTTTATAGAGTTTTTAGAAAAAGAAGTAAGTAATATAAAAAGTGAGTATCTATTGCCAATCTTTATAGGAGAATTGTTAAAAGAAAATAGAATAAAAGTAAAAGTATTAGAAACAAAAGATAAATGGTTTGGAGTTACTTATAAAGAAGACAAGGAATTTGTTAAGAATTCCTTTAAAGAATTAATTGAAAAAGGAGAGTATAAAGAAAGTTTATTTGAAGATATTTTAAATTAGAAGGTAAAATCATGACAGAGAAAGAATTTTTATTATTATATAAAGAGAGAAGAAATCTAAAAAGTATGAGAGAAGCAAAGGAGAGTTTTGAAACTCTTTGGGATTCTATCTTTTATGCTTTAGATACAGATGAGAAACTTATAATTAAAGATTGGGGAATTTTTGAAAAGAAACTATTAAAATCAAAGAGAGTATTTAATATTTCAACAAAGGAGATAATAACAACTGAGGATAAGAAAGTTATAAAATTCCGTCCTAGAGAGAAGATGTTGGAAAAATTAGAGAATCCAGAAATGGAGGGATAAACTTGAATACAAAGGAGTTTGTCAACTATTATAGAAGATTAAGAAAAGAGAGAAATAATGAAGAATTAACTTTTCAAGAGGCAAGGGAAGAAGTAGAAACTTTTTTTGATCTTATAGGTGATATAGTGGCAATGGACGAAGAGATAAAATTTAAAAATAAAGGGAACTTTATTTTGCAAAAGAGAAAGAAAAAAAAGATAGGAGTATTTAATAGTAAGGAAACAAAAGAGATAGAACCAAAAGATACAGTAAAGTTTGTTCAATCTAAAGTATTTAAAAAAAAGCAAGATAACAATTAAAATAGGTATATATGAGATAGGTAAATAACTCATTGATTATTAGTGTAATAATTTGATTTTATAATGAAATTTACTTGTCTCATTATTTTTTTACAAAATCAAGAAAAATTTTTGATAAATTATATTAAAAGAATCAATTAAATCAATATTTTATTGACAATATATGAAAAAAGTAGTATTCTTATACAGAGTAATATTGGATATCTGTGTAAAATATTTTATAAAAAGGGGAGAATAGAGATAATGAATGAATTACAAGAAAGAAAGTATATAGAAGATGATGAAATTGATCTAATGGAAATTATAAAGATATTGATTGATAATAAAATAACAATAATTGTTACGACATTAGTCTTTACATTAATTGTTATTTTAGGTGGATATTTATACAATAAGAAAAATTCAGCATATAATACTATTTTAGGATTTAATTATTTAGGGATAGAAAAAGGATTGAATCCAAATGGAACTCAATTTAATAAGAATGATTTGGTTAGTACAAATGAACTTAATTATCTTTTTGATAAATATAGTGAAAAAGGATTAAAGTCAAAAGACTTAAAAAGTTTAAGACAGAATATAGAAGTAAAAGGAATAGTTCCACAATATATAACAGAAAGAATAGAGCAAGCTTTAAAAAAGGGAGAAACTTTATCATATACTCCAACACAGTATAGTATATCATTAAAAGATGGAAATAAGGATATAGCAGAAGAGTTAGTACAAGATGTAATAGCTGAATTTAATAAAAAATATAAACCTCAATATGAAATTTCAGAAGTTTCTTTAAATAATAGCTATGATTATGATGATTATATTGTTATATTAAAAGAGCATATAAATAGATTATTATTAGAAACAAAAGGAGAGATGAAAGAAAAGTTTTCTTCAAAAATAACAGGTGTATCTTATATAGAGTTAAGTAGAAAAATCCAAAATTATGAAAATGTAAATTTAAAAAAATACATATCATATATAGATGTGTATAATTTTTCTAATAACGCATTAATAAAAAAAACTAGATTAGAAGCAGATATAAAAATGTTAAAATTGGAAAAATCTAAGTTATTAGGTGAGGCAGAAGTTGTAAAAAAAGCACTAGATGAGTATAAGCCAACAACAAAACAATTAGTTTTACCTAGTATAGGAGAAATGGGAATAAAATTAGATACAGAAAATGAATATTATTCTAAATTACTTGGAAAATATATTGAATTAAACACGCTTGCAGCAAACAAAGATTATGAGATTAGATATAAAAAACAAGAATTAGAAGAGATAAAAACACCAAGTTCAACAGAAGATGAAGCTATTCAAAAAATAATAAAAAATTTAGTAACAGAATTAAATAAGATTACTGAGGAAATAAATAATTTAAATAAGGAATATTTTGATGTTGAATATGGAGAAATGGTAAAGAAGATAGCTCCAGTAGAATTAAAGACAGAAGGTAAATCAGTATTTTTATATGCAATAGTAGGAATTGTTTTAGGAGCATTTATAGGAATTTTTATTGTATTTATAAAAGAATTTTTTAAGAGTTATAAATTAAAATACAATAAGTAATTATTTTACTACATCCAAAATCTTAGGAAATTAAGATGAAGGATGTAGTTTTATTTTAAATGAAATTTTAATTTACTTTTTTTAGTTAATATATTATACTATTTCAGTATGTCATAATTTATGTTGATATACTATAACTATAAAAAAGGAGAGATGAATGAAAAAATTATTTACATCTGTATTGTTTTTACTTATTAGTGCTTTTGTTTTTGCAAGTGGTATAGTAACTACATCAGGAACAGGAGATGGATTTTCTGGAAAAATAAAAGTTGATGTTGTAACAAATGGGGAAAAGATAGAGGATATCAAAGTTGTTTCAAATTCTGAAACTTTTCACATAATTTCAAGAGCGTTTCCTATATTAAAAGAGAGAATTTTAAAAGCTCAATCACCTATTGTTGACAGTGTATCAGGAGCTTCTTATACTTCTTTTGGAGTTAAAAAAGCTGTTGCTGAAGCTCTTAAAGCAAATGGAAAAGATTTTTGAAGAATTAGATTTAATACTAAAGCTCCAGAACAACCTGTTGCTAATTTAGAAGCTGTAAATACTGATCTTGTAATTATAGGGGGAGGACCTGCTGGATTGGCAGCTGCTATATCTGCTAGAGAGGCTGGACTAAAAAATATAATTCTTATTGAAAAATTAGATATTCTTAGTGGTAATGGAAAATATGATATGAATTTTTATGATCTTATTAATTCAGAAGCTCAAAAAGCTAATGGAATAAATGATAGTGTTGAAGCCTTAATTGCTGATAACAGCAATCCTTTAGATACTCCTGAGAGAATAAGAGCACAAGCTGAAGGAGCATTTGTTTTAGACAAATGGTTGAGAAGCTTTGGTGTAAAATTAAATTATAACTATGGGAAAAGAGGACATATGGCAGAATCTAATGCCTATGCTGGAACTCATATTCAAGATGGTATGGAAAAGAAGGTTAAGGAATTAGGAATAGATGTTCGTACAGGGACAAAGGGACTAGATCTTATTATGAAAGATGGTAAGGCAGTTGGTGTAAAAGTACAAAATAAAAATAATTTTTATGATATTAATGCTAAAGCTGTAATTCTTGCTACTGGAGGATTTTCAGCTAATAAAGAACTACTTAAAAAGTATGTTCCAGGATCTGAAGTTTTCCAAACTTCAAACCAACTAGGGGCTACAGGAGATTTTATTCCTGTATTTGAGAAGAATAATATAAAAACTGCTAATCTTGAAGTATTAAATATATTTCCTTTTATCATTAGACAAACAAGAGATTTAACTGGTGGAGGAGATGGATTTATTCTTGTAAATAAAGAGGGAAAAAGATTTACAAGTGAAAGTATTTCTTATGCTACTAGATTTTCTACTGCACAAAAAATTCTTGCTCAACCTGATTCTGCTGCTTTTTATATTTATGATCAAAAATTATATGATTCAAGTTATCGTTTACAAAAACATACAGCTCAAGGACTTCATACAAAAGCTAATACTATTGATGAATTAGCAGATAAATTGGAAATTGATAAAGATAATTTAAAAGAAACAGTAAAAGAGTTCAATATGGCTGTTCGTGGGGAAATTAAAGATCCATTCAGAGAAAAGCCTACTAAAAAAGAATTTATGAGTGAAGGACCTTATTATGGTGTACAAGTAGAATCAGCAGTTCATATGACTAGAGGTGGAGTTGTTGCTGATGAAAAAACTCAAGTTTATTATGAAAATGGTAAAGTAGTAAAAGGATTGTATGCAGCTGGAGAAGTTGCTAATAGCAATTCAGGGGCTTATAGTGCTGCTGTTATTTTTGGTAGAATAGCAGGAGAAGAAGCTACTAAATATATAAATAATAATTAATTTTTATAGAAACTGAATCTTTCTTATATAGAGGGATTCAGTTTTTTTATTAATTAGGAAAGTATAGATTTTAAAATTCAAAAAAATAAAAAAATATTAAAAATAATTGACTAAAATAGAAGAAATTTTAGTATAATATTAAATATAGAGATTTTTGAGAATTACAAAAAAACACATGGGTCAGATGTGCAATGTAAAATTATTAAGCGCATATTATTATGGTGGAGAGATGTAAATTTTAATCTTAGGAAGAAAGAATCCATATTTATAATGATATAAATATATTAACTCCATAGAAGTTCCACACTTGTTACAAGAGAGTGGATTCCGCTTGTGCAAACGACGGTGAAATGGTGCCAACAAAATCGCTGTAAAATGCCAGTTGCGTCGCTCAAATCGTGCCAGTAAAATCGGACTAAAAGTGCCACTTAAAAACTCCCAGAAGTATAAAAATTCTGGGAGTTAATTTTTTTATTCTTTTCTTAGTGAATCTCCTGAAATTATTATTTTATAGGCTTTTGAAGACAACCTATCTAATACTCCATCTGCAAGTATATTTCCACCAAGTTGTTTATGCCATTCTGTTATCTCTAATTGAGAGCAGATAATTACACTACCAACAGATGATATCCTATAGTCAAGTAAGGTAAATAAATCAAAACATTCTTTTTCGTCAAGAAGAGTTATTAAAAAATCATCAATTATTAAGACAGACGGCTGAATGTATTTTCTCATCGTATCTCTAGTACTTCGTTCAACAAGTCTTTCATCAGCAAAGTCAGCAAGTAAATCATACATTCTTACATATCTTACAGAAAACAAAGAATCACACGCATGATTTCCAAGTGCATTTACTAAATAACTTTTTCCTGTTCCGCAAGCTCCTAAAACAATTATATTTTTTCTCTCACCAATATATTTATTTGTACTTAATTTAGAAATTAATTCTTTATTTAATTTTCTGTCAGCAGTATATTTAATTTCATTAAGAGAAGCCATTGGTTGAGAAAACTTAGCTTTTTTCTTTAATTTAGAAATAGTATTATTTTTTCTAGAAACTACTTCATTTTCAGTTATTTCATCTAAAATATCAACGATATTTTTAGAAAGAAGTTCACCATTATCTTTCATAGAAAGTAAAAGTTCAGCCATTACAGGCAGCCTCATTTCTCTTAATCTTTTTATGATTTCTTCAAATTTTTTATCATCTTTAGAGTTATATATTTTTTTACTTACCAAAGTAATCCCCTCCTCTTAAAAAAGTAGTAGCTGTATTTTCAGATTCTTCTTTCTCTTTTCTTTCTTGACAAATATCTTTATTAGTATTTAAGATATATTTAAGATTCTTTCTGATTGGCCTTATATTTAATTCTAAGGCATATTGGCAGGCACTATTTAACCTTTCATCTGAATATGTGTCTGCCAATTTTAAAATTGAATGAACAGTTTGATAACAAGTTTGCTCAACCTTTGATTTTTCAAAAATTTGAGTAATTAATTTTAAAACAAATTCTCCTTTTGCTTTAGCCCAATTAAGATATCTTTCTTTATTCCATTCTTGATAAATATTACTTTTTTCTGGCATATGTGAAGGTTCTGTTCTGTAATTTCCTAAAAAAGATGATGGGAAAAAGGTATGTGTACAAACTAATTCTTGATGATAATAGACTTTAAAATATTGCGGATAAATCTTTAATTGTACTTCTTCACCAATTAAATCATGCGGTACCGAATAGTAATTTCGCCTTATGCTGATATGACTATTTTTTTGAACTTTAGCTATTTTCCATTCGCAAAGTTCATAAGGTTCTGGTGGTAAAGGAGTTAATGTATCTTTTTCAATTTCATTAAAGATAGAAAACCTGCTGCCTTTTTTCTTTTGAAATGATTTAAGATTAAATTTTTCTAATTCTTTTTCTAAGTGTAAATTATATTCATCCATTGAAAAGAATTGAAGATTCCTCATTTTTGCTAGAAGAGCAGTAGTTAATTTTCCAACAGTATTTTCTACCATTGCTTTATCTCTTGGGTGTCTAACATGAGTTGGAACTATTGTAGTTGAATAATATTCTGCAAGATCACTATATGTTTTATTAAGTACAATCTCATCTTTGGTGTTTTTAGTAACTCCTGTTTTTAAATTATCTGAAACTATTATCTGTGTAACTCCGCCAAAGTAATTAAACATTTGAATATGTGCATCTATCCAACTTTCAGTTTTCATATTAGGATAGACTTTTGCAAAGGCATATCCGCTAAATGGCAAAACTCCTACAAAAAGATATCCGTATTGTATTTCTCCTGTATCAGGGTCAGTCCAATTAGCTTTGCTTCCAGCCCAGTCAGTTTCAATTTTAACTCCAGCCCTATTTTTTAAAACATCAGTAAATTCATGCGTATTTAAATGGTCATTAAAATATTTTTTAAATTGAGTTAATTTATATGGTAGTGTACCACTTAACCTGCACTCATCACTATATTCTTCCCATAAAAGCTGCATAGTGACTCCAGGTCTTGAAAGTTCTTTAGTTAGCTTCTCATAATCAGGCATAACATATGAAGTATCTCTTTTGGGAACTATTTCAAAATTAAGAAATTCTTGTATTTTCTGTTCTTCCATAACTTCAAATTCTTGAAAAGTCCGCTTAGTGCTGCTCATTTTTTTAACAATTAGATTTACAGAATTTCTAGAAAGTCCTAAAGAGTCAGCAATTTTTCTGTTTGAAACATTTTTACTTTTTAGTCTAGCAATTTCTTGATATTTGTTACTCATATATTGAAACCTCCTTAAAAAAAAATGTTGTACAAAACTTTGTTTGTACAACATTATTATACCTTATTTTGGAGTGGCACTATTACAGCGATTTTTATATCATGATTTGAGTAATGAAAATGGCACTTTTAGTCCGACGCAAGTGGCACTCTAACTCCGTCGTATGCAGCTTGAAATCTCTATATATTCTTTCAGTCCAAGTTAACATTTTTCTAAAAAAAGA
>OGZM01000633.1_pt1 | contig 41274 bp, 24 predicted proteins | sample 1576821 | NCBI WGS metagenome assembly OGZM01 (sample SAMEA3541491, study PRJEB24748) | human gut metagenome | biome: human gut; feature: human-associated habitat; material: faeces | place: China | collected 2012
CCTCGAAGGGCCCTCAGACTCTCATCCGACTGTCCAATTTAGTATAGCCACATCACGCCTTCTCCCTGTTCGTCAGCCGGTTCGGGTCGGTGCCCGGGTCTTTTTTTACGATCTCGAGGGTCGCCTCGCGCACGTCCAGCTCGAGCTGCACCTGTCTGAGGCGCGCCTTCGCCTCTCTCAGCATGTCCTGCAGCTGCCCGATGTCGTCGGGAAGCTCGTCGATCTCCTTGGCCACGGGAAGCCCTTTCTCCTGGTGTCTCCCTCCATTATGGCCCATGATCTCCCTGCGCCATGCGTAAGGCGCGGTCCGCGACACGCCGTTCCGCTCGGCGACCTCCGCCGCCGTGCCCGTCCTGGCCTCGAGCTCCGCGACCACCTGCACCTTCCTTTCCAGGGGCACGGGGCCCCGATCCGGGCTCGGGCCCCTGCGTTTCCTCTGGCCCGGCGCATATTCGTCGATCCACTCGCCGAGCAGCTGGCGGCTCTTGGGATAGCCGAGCGCCCTCGCCGTCCGTGCCAGGCTCCTGCCATGGCCGAGGTAATAGTCGACCGCGGCGCGCTTCATCGCGTCGGTGTATGTCGGGTCGGAGACGGACTTCCGGACAGGCACCACGCCGGTCCTCTCGTATTCCCTCCACCAGCCCCTGAGCGTCCCCCGGTTGGGATACCCCAGCTCGGCAATTGTGTCAGCATAGCTATGGTCGAACCTGATGAATGTCTCGAGGGCGCTCCTTCTCTGCTCCTCGCTGTATGCCATGCGATGGCCTCCTTGAACTCCTTTGGTCCAAGTTCTCCACCGCAGTCCCGAATGGGCAGTAAAATCTGAGCAGGGTGAGCACGGAATGTGCTCATCATCTCCGCCCTGCCAGCGAAGCCGTAAAGACATCCCCCTGCGGGTGCGCATACCACGGCCATGTCCTGACGAGACCCTACAATCACCTCGGAGGGAAGTGATTAAGTTGCTCAGCGGAAATAATCTGTCGGAGACCTGCGGGATCCCACTAGAACGCAAACGCACCCATGTCGAGGTGGAGCGCCTTCCAGGGAGGCTCAACGGCGATGGGGATATACCCAAGAGGTTGATCTTGCCCAACGGCAAGATCTGACCCATAAGGACAACCGCCCGCCGCGTGACGGACGGGTGAGCGGTGTTCGGCACCCTCGTCGAGAGGTTCGACGTCTTCATAGAACGCGCAGGCGAGCTAAAGGCGATACGGCGTCAAAGCGGACGCTGGCTTGTGAGGGAAAGCGATGACAAAACCACACCCCCGCCCAAGCCTCCTTATTTCACAGCCCCATCTGCCGACACGCCAAATACCCGAGCACTAACACCCCAGTTTCTATGGGATACTTTTGTCAGAACATCGGACAGGAGAATCTATGGATGACCCTTTATTATCTTTCGCCAAGGATGCAAATACACCCACTTTGAATTGGTGCGAGTTTCTAGATCGATCTCTCGACCCCACTCACACTCTTTCTAGAAGGCAGCGCTGCACCGCCCTAAATTTATATCCGAACACCGGAATCACTTCCACATCGCTTGGCTTTTTGAAGCGCATGAAGGAGCTCGGACTCCCCGGCATGGTCATCGGCGTATCAGACTATCAGCGCGAAGCGCTCATGCTCTGCCTCGAACTTGCGTTTTCAACCGCATTGCGCACTAGGGTGAGACATTCGACTCTGCCTCAGAAGCTCCGCTTCGGCGATTTGATTGGCTTCTCTGACACGGTAATGGAATATAGAGGCACAAGCGAACATCCCGATCTCGGCACAGTTTTGGAATACTGCCCTGGCAGGAAGATGAAGCTTGACAGGTTCCCAAAGCTCCATCGGGTTCGCTCAGGGAGCACAGTCAATGTGCTCAATAAGAAGAGACTGTCCCTAAGTAAGCAGATTAAGGCTTACAGGGACAAACCCAAATCCCTCAATCACATCTTCGATGTCTGCTCGTACATACCCGAGGCAATCGGCATTGGAGTTCCAAGCACGCCACTGCCCAACGTTGCACCCAGGACTCTTGGGTCAATCGAAATCGAAGTCAAGCATAAACGCTACAGCCTCAGAGAACTATTACCCATAGCGCGTTATATGGGTGACGGAGATTACCATCTCGACTATGCGTACAAAATCGATGCTTCGCCTTCTGTCGTTTCCGCAAAACGCGATCGGGACGGAAATTCGGACCTATTTGACTTTGTTGACTACCTCGAACGAGGGGGGAAGCTGTCGTGCGTCATAGTCGAGCTTTCCAACCCCCAGGGACTGAACGGCTACATCGGCGAACTCAGGGACCTTTGGGAAAAGCACCGAGTTCATACCATGATTTTCTGCGACGCGGCGGTCGCAGCGGAAATTGAACATATCGATGACCTGAACTACGAGCGATTCATCTGGTCAAAACGGCTGTTGTCGCACCATGCGGACCTATTTCCCGATTTCTGCCTGAGCGGAGCACAGCAGGCACTCGTGAATCAAAGCTGCGCCATTCTTCCCATCGAGCCGAAGCAAGAGATTTCCAATTCTGCAAAAGGACTCGAAGCATTGTGGTCCGCTCAGCAGCAGATGACGCTTGATGAGCAGGCATCACTCTCTCAGCTCACCCGCCTACACTACCAAGCTCTTCGCCAAACAGCGCCACTCCCCCTCGACATACATCAGCAGATCGTCTCCCAGCTCGACAGCATCAAGAGATCATTATGCGGAGATTTGGGCGGGTATTCGCTGACCAAGGAGGAAACCTCCGTAGTCCGCGCCGTTTGCGATGAAATCCTCATCTCTTCCACACCGAGCACCTTGCCAAACAAGGCCGCAGCAATCGCAGGCAGACTTGAGACCCTTGGAAAAAATGAACGCCTCTGCCTAATTGTGCCCAACGAGGATTCCAGAATGACCGAAAGCCGTTTTTGGCGAGGCGAGGCATCGCGACTGGGGCTCGACCCCGGGCACTTGCGATTTTGCACACCAAGGCAATTCCTAAAAGAAGGCCCGTCCGCAAATGGCGAAGCAGTTGTTGTAAGCGGATGGTTCAATAGATCGCAAATGGACCAAATTCTTAATTCGGGCAATTCAGAACTCTACTATCTACTCCTATACACCGGCGAGGCACTAGAGGTCGATTGGTACAAGCTTGCTCCAAATGCTTGGAATCGCCGTGAGGTCAGCGCTTCCGCATGGAATCGTAATTGCCTCGAAAAGCTCGGCGTATCTCTACCCGAATGCCTAATCCTCCAGTCCAGTCCTACCCCCAGCCCCCTCTCGTCGCAAGACGACCAAGGTGACCCGATGGAGAACCGTGAGCGCTTGGGAAGGGTAGCCGACCAGACGCGCATAATCAGACTGGAAGGTGACGAGCGCCTCGCGCGACAGGTATCTTTCTCGAATGGAGATTACTGCTTCTTAGAATGCGCGCCGGCAGGAGGCACGAGGCCATGCGTTGTGCCCGATCAATCCAACTTGGCATACGGGTGCCTCAGAAAAAATGCTGATTCCTTGGAACCCGGAGACGCAGTCCTCCGGATTCGAAGCGATGCAGACCGCATTGGGGACGCCGAGCTGTATTCCAACCAATACGCCATCGCCTTCTCGGAGGCACGCGCTTGGCACGTTCCTATTGATGCCGCGCTGAGATATATGTCGCGAAGCAGGATTGTCGACCGCATTTCAAACGCTGGGTGTTCGCGCAACTTTGCGACGATTTCTCGATGGATTGACGATCCCGACCTAATCATGCCGCACAGCAAAAAGGATGTCGAATATATCGGAAAGGCACTCTCCATGCCTTTTAGCGAGGAGGATATCCGGAAGATGTCAGAAGCTGCCAGCTATTGTCGAGGAGAGCGGATTACAAAGGGCAGGGACTTCGTGAGTGATGGAACCGATAGGTTCATGTTCCACTACCTCTCACTTGGATCGGCCCAAGCCGCCCTTCAAGAATGCAACAAGGAGTCAGAGGGACGTTGCACCTTTGAATTGCTTCGGGTGGACACAGTCAGCGACCGGATTGCTGTTCCCAGGAAAAAGCTTGGCTGGGTCATTCGTAGTAACATGGAGGAATAATGACAGATAACGATATGAGAGACGCGCTCTACAACGCCGTCTATGAGAACTTTGTCGGTCCGATTGATTCAGAAGACGCAGGACTCACCAAGCGATATCCCCTGGGCAATGCGGGATATGCGGCGGGCGTACTCTACCCAGTTGGAAGCAGCTTTTCCGAGACTCCGGATCATGATGAAAGCGATGCCCAACAATCAACGGACGACCCACAAAACAACGCTTCCAATACAGACGAAATCGTTGCCCCCGATGAGATTGAGCCACAATCCAGCGATCTTTCAGACTACGAAGAGCCCATTTCGCTCTCAAACTCCAACTTCCAATCGGCAATCAGCCTGACCGTTCGAATTCCGGACGACAGCTCCCTGAAGGTCGAAGTCCATGCCGCCACCTACAAGGAGGAGAAGTCCGACAAGACGAATTATCGTCGCCGTCCCATAACCTGGAACTGCACTGTCCGTATTCCCAGCAGCAATAACCCACGGGAGCAGATCGGTGTTCCAGAAACCAATCTGGAATTGGTCGCCGTCTACCGCTATCGCCCAGATGGCTACTCAACGGTTCTCAGCATCGCACTGAGAAACACAAATAAGGCATCAGACAGCGGCCGTTCCGGCCTTGGTAAACATTACTTCCAGTGCTCTCTAACCGTCAGCTCCTCGTCCGCCTTTCTCCCGGTTGAACTTCAACGGCCGGATGATTACCAAATGACAGAGGAAGAGCTTTCCGACTATCTCATCTACTCCCCTGTAAAGAACTACGCGCTGGGGCACGGCTGTGCCGCCGATTGGGATTCAGGTTCAGCGGCCCCAGAGACAGTCAGGACACGAATTCTGCCTCTTGAAGAAGTAAGACCGACCCTGTCGACGATTGAAGAACTTTCCGAAGTTCGATTCGAGATGCGCTCATTCGCCGAAGAGTCCAACTGGGAAGAGACTCGTGCCGCTCTCTCGGCTCTTTGCGATGCCTACGAGAGGTGGATTTCGGACACCTCCGACACCGCTCAAGATCTCCATGATTGGCGCCTCAAGCCGGCTACGGCTAATTTGGATAAATGCCGCGCCTGCCTTCGCCGAATGCGAGAGGGCCTCGACCTGCTCACAGTCGATGGAGTTGTTCGAAGTGCATTCATCATGGCGAACGAAGCAATGTATGAGCAGTACCTGCATTACAGCATCGCATCCAGGGCTGCAGACTCCCTCGAAGCCGCAGCAGCAAAACCGCGCGATTGGAGGCCTTTCCAGATCGCGTTCATCCTTCTCAACATCACCTCCATGTCAAAACCCGAAAGTGACGACCGCTCCCTACTCGATTTAATCTGGTTTCCGACCGGAGGCGGCAAAACCGAGGCGTACCTTGGACTTACCGCCTTCACGCTCATCTTAGAGAGACTCAACGGCGAGAAGTGTGACGGTACGAGCGTTATTATGCGGTATACGCTCAGACTGCTCACGAAACAACAGTTCTCTCGTGCGGCGGCCCTCATCTGCGCCCTAGAAGTCATGCGCGCGCGGAATCCAAACAGGCTTGGCAGCAAGCGCTTCTCTATCGGACTGTGGGTCGGACGCTCAACCACTCCAAATACTTGGGAACAAGCATTGCAGCTCTATGGAGACCTAAGAAGGGGCATCGAGCCCGAACAGGACAAAGGAAGTCTTCCTATACTCCAGTGCCCTTGGTGCGGCGAGCCCATGGGACAGGCAACAAAGGATGCAGCGGGGTATATCAAGACCAGAAAGCGCGATTCCACTGGAAAGAGAACCGATTACCTTCGCTTTTTCTGCCCGAACCATCAATGCCATTTCCATCAAGGAGACGACTCTCTCCCGCTATTAGTGGTGGATGAAGAGATCTATGAGAATCCACCTTCATTGCTACTTGGCACCGTAGATAAATTTGCGATGATTCCATATAGGAAGGAATCGTTCCGCCTCTTCGGCATAGGAGACGGAGGCGAGAGATTCCACACCCCGAAGCTGATCATCCAAGATGAGCTACATCTAATATCTGGGCCACTCGGGTCGATGGTCGCGTGCTACGAGACGTTGATTGACGCTCTTTGCAGCTACGGTAGTACTGGGGCATCTCCAAAAATCATCGCCTCAACCGCGACCGTAAGTCGCGCCAAAGAGCAATGCAACCAGATATTCGCCTGCGCAATGGACAATGTCTGCCAGTTCCCCCCTTCTGGGATCAGATATGATGACTCCTTCTTCGCACGCATCGATCATGGGGGTGACGGCAGACGGTACGTCGGCCTTTATGCCCCCAGCATCACCGCTGCCACCGCCTCCATCCGCCTTTATACCGAGTTGCTTTGGGAGCCTTGCACCTGGCAGGTGGATGACGATGTCATCGACCCATACTGGACCGTTACCGGCTACTACAACACCACTAGGGAGCTCGGCCAAGCTTTGACTTGGACAGTTGCCGACATCCCTGAACGCCTGCTCGAAAAGCGCCGAGCCAATCCTGTGGAGAAGCCCCGCTACCTCAATCGAACCCTTGAGCTTACCGGGCGCAAAAGCGCCTCGGATGTGCAGGACGGGCTAGAAAGACTGTCTGCTAAGCATGCAACGAATGGTGGCCACGATCGCTCTATAGACCTTTGCCTTGCAACCAACATGATTTCTGTCGGCCTTGATGTCGGCAGGCTAGGAACCATGGTCGTCGCAGGACAACCGAAAGAGACGTCGGAATACATCCAGGCAACCAGCCGAGTCGGCAGAAGTGATAACCATGGAATAGTATTCACGGCGTACAACGCATCGAAGCCAAGGGACCGATCCCATTACGAAAACTTCAAGAACTACCATCAGAGTTTCTACAAGCACGTCGAGCCCTCAAGCGCCACTGCGTTCTGTCAGCAGGTCAGGGACCGCGCCCTACCCGCAATCCTCGTCGCCCTCTATCGAATGCAAAACCCGTCGCTCGCCTCTCCGAACAATCCTCAGCTCCGCGCCATTGAGACGGCAAAGCAGATCATACTCACACGCATCAACAGCATCGACCCAAATGAGGTAAAAGATGCCGAAGCCGATCTGGACTACTGCATACAGCAGTGGGTGAACGAGGGTTACGACGTCTGGTACGACTTGGGCTTCCCCCAACCAGACACACCCACACCGCTTATCCACCCCGTCGGTGTCATTAATCCAGTTTGGGGAAACGCGGGGTTTGATGCCCCCACAGCAATGAGAACCGTTGATGGAGACTGTCAGGTCGCCGTTCTCCAGCGACGAAATGATGGGGAGGCAGATGATGTCTAGAAACCACCGCTCCAAAAGCAATCACAATCAAATCCAGAAGAAATGCAGCCTTCGCAAAAACCAGCTTTTCGGCCCATGGGGTCCCGGGGCGATACTTCCATGCCCTGACGGGTCGTCGTTGATGATTGCAGGACTTGATGAGTTCCCCTTCCAAAAAGATATGAATCAGGTTCACGATCGAAGACTTGCAAGCTTCATCGGCGTCACCCGCCTGCTTGAACCGCCAACGAATGAGGGCACCAGAATCTATGCAGTCAGATTCCCTCTCTGGATGTATTGTCCTAGGTGCCATACGATGTACAAAAGCAAACCCATTGAAACATCGATTCCGCGTTGCGGTAAACCCTCTTGCAATCATTGCAATTTGGTTCCAGAGCGTTTTGTCGTCGCTTGCCCAAATGGACATATTGATGACCTGCCCCTCCTAGAACTCATCCATGGCGAACCTGTTAATCCGGAAGAGCATGTTCTAGTAAGAAAAACGCGCGGAGGCAGCGGGACTCTTAGAGACATCTACTACTATTGCGAAAAATGCAACAAGGGCATCCCACTTGACACCATAGCCTCTCCTGGGGCTTTGGAGAAATATGGGTATCATTGCCGCGGCAGCAGACCTTGGCTCGAAGAAACCCCCTCTTCTCCATGCGACGCACCTACCTCGGACCTACGAGTCATTCAGCGAGGCGGAACCAACGTATGGTACTCGCAAACGATCAGCTCTATCTATATCCCAGATACGCATAGAAAAGCCGCTCTCGACTATGCGGAAGCAAAGTACGACTACCTCACCACCATCTCAGCATGTGGAGGGGAAGCATTCAGAGAGGTTCTTTCTCACGAGGCGAGACGCGCTGGAATTAACACCGACGAGCTGCTTGCAGCGTTCCAGTCTCTGCAGGAAGATCAAGGCGCACAATCGACGCGCTCGGAGCTTGCATATAAGCATGAGGAGTATGGCGTCCTATCCGACCCCGACAGATTCAAAAGCGACCTAGAATCGTTTGAGGGAAGCGCACTACCCTCTTCGGAGTACTCATCAAGGCTGCTGAAATCGGCCGTTGAATCGATATCCCTGATTTCAACCCTTAAAGAAACAAAGGCTCTTATCGGGTTTTCTCGCCTCTACCCCAATGTAAAGCCCGGCGTATCGTTCGACGAACAGCGTTCGATGCTATCACGGAATAGGCTCGATTGGGCGCTTGCAACCCAACTAACCGGAGAGGGCGTCTTTCTCAAGCTGAACGAGGGACTACTAGACGCTTGGAGCTCTATCCCCTCCGTGCGGAAACGAACCGAACAGCTTGAAAGTAATCTAAAGCACCCAGCGAACAGCTTTAACGCTCAAGAAGCTGATGGCACGCTTAACCCCCGCTACATTGCGCTGCACACCCTCGCCCACATACTCATGCTAGGGATAACGCAGGAATGCGGCTACCCAACGGCATCTGTACGCGAGCGGATCTACTGCAACCGCTCCCTTGATGATCCCTCGGATCAATCTATGAACGGAATCCTGATTTACACCGCTTCTGATGATAGCGAAGGGTCGCTAGGCGGACTCGTCCGTGCGGGTCGTCCCGGTATTTTTGAGCGAATCTTCGACAAGGCGATTTCCGATGCGCGATGGTGCTCCTCAGACCCCGTTTGCATCGAATCCCCCGGGCAAGGGCAGGGGTCGTGCAACCTTGCCGCCTGCTACAGCTGCGCCCTTGTCCCAGAAACATCCTGTGAGAACGCAAATAAGATTCTTGATAGGGCAATGCTGACTGGGACGCTCGAAGACCCGAGTATTGGGCTGTTTAATTTTGACGGCGGCCCTATATCGAACGATAGCCAAATGGCCGTAAGGGAGCCGCTGAGCCTTCTGGACGATACCGACTATTCCCAAACATCCGTAGCTGATATCTGTTCATCCGCTTCGTACGGCATCAAACCATCAGAAGCCGAATACATTAGTTTTCTTTCTGACGCCCTATCCTTCAAGCACATAGAGCATCCAGCCCCAAATTGCATAATCGGCAACCAGAGCATAGAGATACCTGCCACCCTTGGATGGGCGGTTGCCCGTGTCGCCCTTCTATCCCAAGAGGATGTTGAAGACAGCGGGATGTCTCTTGAAGAGCTGCGGGATGCCGCGCGCGGTTGGGACGTATATGCAATAGACGACGCTCCCGCCCCCGAAGAACTGCTCAACATCCTGGAGAATAACTGTGGCTAGAATGATTCCCTCGCGTGGCCCACGCGACTTTACCCCTGCGAGTCAAGAAGGAATAATCTATGATGCCTTGGCCTCACTCCCAGATGAATTCGTCGTGGTTCACTCGATGCGCATGGTCACCTCGCTACGTGACGACCTTCGGGAAAACGAGGCCGACTTCATCGTTTTCCACCGAGATCTTGGAATTCTGTGTATTGAGGCCAAGGCGGGACAAGTCAAGTATGAAGCCGGGGAGTGGCGGTACGGAAGCGGCCTATTGATGCCGCGCGGAGGCCCATACAACCAAGCTTCAAATTCAAAATACAGGCTCATCGATCGCTTCGAGCAGCTCCGTATGAGAGATACGCTAAGGCACTGCAAGCTGCTTCACGCGGTGTGGTTCCCCTCCGTCCGAAGGGAGGCGCTCTGCGGATACTGCCTTCCACCCGAGGGCGATCTTAAGATTACTCTCTTCTCCAACGACCTTATTGATCCAGAGCCTTCGATTCGGCGAATCTTCTCTCTTCAGGTCGCTGGAACCGCAACGCAGCTATCAGAAAATGCTGAAAACAGGGTCATATCGAAGGTTCTTTGCCCCGAGCTTAACCTAATTCCCAGCAAACGCTTCTCATACGATCTAGCAGAGCTTGCCTTCATTAGATTGCTTCAGTCTCAGCAACGCGTTCTGGATTTTCTTTCTGAGCAAAAGAGCGCAATCATCTCCGGACCGGCAGGATCTGGAAAGACCCTCATCGCCGTCGAGCGTGCAAAACGCGCGGCGAGCACCGGAGACGAGGTCCTTTTCCTGTGTTTCAACACTATGCTAAAGAACGACATTGCCAGTCGACTCGCCGAATTCAGCCGGATCGAGGTAAAAACCATCGCAGGACTTGCGCACGAGAAATGCCTGACGTCTCCCCCTAGCTACGAAGGCCTCGCGGAGTATCTACTTACTCTCGATGAGAACTCTTTCCCATATAAACATGTTGTCATCGATGAAGGACAAGATTTTGGAATAGCCGAAATCGAACAGTCGGAGATCTTGGACCTACTCTTCGACCTCATCAAGAAAAAAGATGGAAGCTTTTACCTCTTCTACGACAAAAACCAGTTCATCCAAGGCTCTGAGCTTCCAAGCTTCTTGTTGCAGGCTGACTGCAAGCTATCCCTCTATGTAAACTGCAGGAACTCTGTCAATATCGCCCGATGCTCATACGGGGCTCTTGAGTCAAATCCGGGAATTGAGACGAAGACCACCTCCGCACCTGGATCTGCCCCGAAAATGATAGCGACAACCAACGTCGGCAAGATGATCGAATTCATCAACCGGGAGATTTCCGCCTTACAATCAGCAGGGATTGATGACATTGTGATCCTCACCTGTTCATCTGTAACGCAATCTCCCCTGAATGAGGAGGTTGTCGACGAGCGCTGGCGCGGGAGCGACGTGCCCTTCTATTCCTGCCGACGCTTCAAAGGCCTCGAAGCTGACGCTGTTATTCTTGTCGACATCAATAGCGATCTATGGGATGACGCCGAATTGAGCGGCGACTACGACTCAGGCGACGGACTCATGTTCTACACCGGAGCTTCCAGAGCAAAACATGAGCTTAGACTGGTCTTCGATATGTCGGAAACCGAAAGCCTTGCAGTTCTAGAAAAACTCGGCATTCAGGCTCAGCGAAAGCCCCTCAGGTCACTTGCTCGTCGCCTCAACGCCCTCATTGTCCCGGCCTAATCGAGCACTAGCTGCCTCTTCTCGACCATCTCGCAGAAGCCGCCGACATCCATGAGCCACTCCTGCTGGGAGGGCGTGTAGGTCGGGAAGAGCTGGGCGGGAATGACGAGCTGGAGCCTGCTGTCGCGCATGGCGTTCGTGTAGTCCGTGCTCACGGCGGGCTCCAGCGTGATGAGGTGCTTGCGCTCGATGCGGTTCGCCTCCTCCAGAACCTGCCTCCAGCGCTCCTTGATGGTTGTCTTCGCGCCGAGCATGGTAAGGCTCGCCGAGGGGAAGCTCTCGTCGCGGTAGCACTCGATAGATGGGAAGATGAAGTCCGGCTTCGACTTGCCCTCGGTGTAGGGTTGCGCGGAGTAGCGGATCCCCCTGCCCTTGAACAGGAACTCGAGCTGGTGCTCGAACGCGGTGCCCGCGCGGGACTTCCTGCGCTGGAAGGTGGACATGGTGGTCTTGAGGACGCCGTCCACGTCGAGCTGGCCGTTCAGGTAGGGCGCGAGGTCCCGTTCGAGCAGGTGGCGCTCGAACACCTTGAACAGCATCTCCTCGCGCTCGTAGCAGGAAAGCAGGCTGCCGTCGGGGTCGCCCGCCCAGTCGAGGTCGTCCAACGTGGACACGGAGTATTCGGTGAAGTCCAGCCCGCGCGGGAACGCGTGGCCGAACCTCCCCACCATGTCGTCCAGGTACGCGTCGGCGCTCAAGGGCGCGCGGGTCTCGATGCCCATCATGCCGAGGATGCGCGAGGCCACCGCTCCGATGCGGTTGCGCTCGCCCTTCGACACTGCGTAGCCGGAGCGGTCCGGTTCCTCGAAACCGAACAGCCATTTGAGCTGGGACTCGATACTCGAGCCCTTCTTGGCGAAAAGGATAAGCAGCCCCAAGTCGTCTGAGTTGGCGAGCACCATGAGATCGCCGGTGCGCGCCTGCCGTATCGCGGGGTTGTCCTTGTAGTAGAGGCGGTACTCGGTGCGCGTGGGGTGCTTGCGGCGCGCGTCGTACCAGGTCACGGTCCCGTCGCACATCTCGGGCTCCGCCTCGTCGCACATGTAGGCGAACGTGGTGCGGATGTCGCGGATGTCGTCGTCGCCGAACAGCGACCTCAGCGGCAGCGTGCCGTTGAACTCGTGCTGGTTGCTCTTGCCCGCGTCGATGTCGACGTCAGCGAGGACCTTCGAGACCGCGCCGTCGAAGTAGCTGCTAAGCGCCCCGTAATCCATCCTTGCACGCCCCCATCATGAGCTTGGCCACCGAGCGGATGACAGGCACCGTCACCGAGTTGCCGAACTGGCGGTATGCCTGTGTGTCGGAGACCGGGATAATGAACCGGTCGGGAAATCCCTGCAGGCGCGCGCACTCCCTGGGGGTCAGCTTGCGGGGATTCTCACCCTCGCCGCGCGAGACCAGGATCTCACTCCCGTCCTTATGATAGCGCGCGGAGAGCGTCCTCGTGGTATCCGAGGGGGTGATGAGGCCGTAGCCGAACCCGTTGCCGGCGGCCTCGTGTTTCGCCTTGTACGCCTTCAGGTAGGACCACAGCTTGTCGGAGAGCACGTACCTCTCGTCCGCGTCCTCCTCTAGGATCTCCGCTGCCTTCTGGCCGCTGTTCGGGCAGTCGAGGTCGTCCCACGAGAAGTCGACGTCGTCACGGAAGCCGACGATGTAAATGCGCTCGCGGTGCTGGCACGTCCAGCCCTTGGAGTCCAGGACCTTGTAGTGGACGTGGTAGCCGAGCTCGTCCTGCAGGACCTGCATGATGACGTCAAACGTGTTTCCCTTATCGTGACTCACGAGGTTCTTCACGTTCTCGAGCAGGAAGGCCTTGGGGCGCTTCTCGCTCAATATGCGGGCCACCTCGAAGAAGAGTGTGCCCTGGGTCTTGTCCTCGAAACCCGTGGCGCGGCCGAGCGAGCGCTTCTTAGACACGCCCGCGAGTGAGAACGGCTGGCATGGGAAGCCCGCGAGCAGTACGTCGAAGTCGGGAATATCGGATGCTGCGACCTCACGTATGTCGCCCGCCGGGGTCTCTCCGTAGTTCATGCGGTAGGTCTTCTGGGCGAATTTGTCCCACTCGCACGAGAATACGCACCTGCCGCCGAGCTCCTGGAACGGCATGCGGATCCCGCCGATGCCCGCGAACAGGTCGATGAAGGTGAATGCGGGCTCCCCCTCCTCCTCGGGCGCAAAGGGGGCACGGTGGCCGAGGGTGGAGATGTACTTCGACTCAGCTGCGGTGGGCCTCGTCTCGCCCGTCTCCCAACGGCGCACCGTGCGCTCGCCGTTGGGACCCATGCCCAGCGCAGCGGCGAACTCCTTCTGGGTCAGGCCCAGCTCCTGCCTTTTGGCCTTTACCTCATCTGTTGAAAACTGCATGACGTACCTTCTGGATAACTAACAGGACGTTATGTCCTCATTTTGCCACAGCGGGTCATTCATAGATATGATCGGCAAACGAGATGCCTGCGGCCCATGGGTTCCTCACTTCCACTTAAGCCAACTGGAATACGCCACCGAATACACACCCCATCCGCCGGAGCAGTCCCGATAGCGATAAGCTACCCTCTCGTCCGGACTTTATTATTGCTTTCAGCTCGTTAGGGAATGGGGGCGTCCGTTGGTCAATACTTGCCAGCAGCGTCTTTTGTTTACAAATAACCGCCTTCTCCGCTTCTTAGCATCTGGCTTTTTCTTCGCAAATTCTTCGCGGCTTTTAAGCGAAGGTGGAATCAAAAAAGAAAAGCAGCTCAGAAGATTTAACCTCTGAGCTGCTAAAAGTTCTTGGTCGCGGGGGCAGGATTTGAACCTACGACCTCCGGGTTATGAGCCCGGCGAGCTACCAGACTGCTCCACCCCGCAATGTCCGGACGCACCGTGTGCGCAAGGAGTTATATTACGCGCAGAGCCCCTTCATTGCAAGGGCCTCCTTAAGTGTCTTCACAATTCTGACACCTTTCAACCCCGTTGGAATCGACACGCCGTTCCCAACGGTGCCCTCCGGGCACATGCTAAATCAAACCGAAATGCCGCAGCGCGTGGACCACGCCATCGTCCTTCACATGGTCGGTCACGTAGTCCGCGCGCTCCTTGAGCACCGGCATCGCATTACCCATGGCGACCTTCGTCTCCACCGCATCGAACATCGGGAGGTCGTTCTCGGAGTCACCGAACGCGAACGTGCCCGCGACTTCGAGCCCCTCCAGCTCCAGCACCTTGGCAATGCCGCTCGCCTTGGTCACGCCCCTCTGCGAATACTCGCTCGCCAGGCCCATATCGCACACGTCGAAATTGGCCTCGACCAGCTCGCACAGGCGGGCGTCGCCCATGATCGAGGGCGCCTTCAACATCCCGGGCTGCGTGAACTTGCAAAACCGCAATTCGGGAGCGAGCCCCAGCGCCTCCTCGAGGGAATGGGCGACGGGCATGTCGGGAAACGCCGGGACGGCCTCCAGCGTCCGCGACACCACGAGCGGCGTCTCGCGCGATTCGAACATCACCGTCGTGTCCACGGCGAGCACCAGGCGAATGAGCTCAGCCGCCAGCTCGGAATCGATCAGCGTCTCGTGCACGACCTCGCCGCCCAGCGACACGCACGACCCCGCCGCGGAGATCACGCCGTCGAACCCGGCGGCCACGAGCGCGTCGCTCACCATGGAAAGCGGGCGCCCCGTGCAGACGTACGCATGGTGCCCGCGCTCCCGCAACCGCCCGATTGCGTCGAGCACGCCCGACGTCGGCAAGATCTTGGTGAAATCCTCCCCCTCGGGGATGTTCGCAGGGTCCACCCAGACGAGCGTGCCATCTACATCGAAGAACAACGACGCCGAGGAGTCCCCCAATCCGCGCGCCGTCGATGTAGCCAAAGCCGCTCCGGCCTCCATAGAGGCCCCCGCAAGGGGCGTCCAAACCGCACTCGAATCATCGAGCATACATATCCTTCCCCTCTCTTGTGCTCGAACCATGATAGCAAGCTCATCAGCACAGAAGAGGAGCGTACGCGTAAGGAAGCTGCCATAATACAAAGAGATTATGGACAGACGGCCGCGCATCATACGCACGATTTTGCCGCCACTTATATTAGGAGTGACCATGGCGCAGACGCCCCTCACGCCTCCCAACACTGCCGCGCACGAGTTTTACGCGAGCTGCCCCGAGGGCTTTGAAGCCGCCCTTGCCGACGAACTGCGCTCTTTCGGCCTGCGTCAGGTTCGGCGCCTCAAGGGCCGCGTCACGTTCGCGGGCGCGCCCCTCGATGCCTACCGCGCCTGCCTGTGGTCGCGCCTGGCGAGCCGCGTCTTTGTTGCCCTCGCCCGCTTCGATTGCGTCACCGCGGACGACTTGTACGAGGGCTCACGCGCCATCGCTTGGGAGAACGTCCTCGCGCCTGGCGCAACCATCGCCATCTCGGCGCGCGGCACGAGCGATGAGCTGCGCAACTCCCATTATTCCGCCCTGCGCGTGAAGGATGCCCTGTGCGACCGCCTCGTCGAGATCGCCGGCCGTCGCCCCAACGTGGACGTGGATGACCCCGACGCGCGCATCCTGCTCACGCTGCGCGGAGACCGCGCCAGCCTGCACCTCGACCTTTCCGGCGACCCGCTGTTCAAGCGCCTCCCGCGCGAGGCAATCCGCCCCGGCGCCGCCCACGTGCTGCGGCCCGACTACGCCGCGCTGGCCCTGACGCAGCTTGGCTGGCAACAGGCCTGCTCGCACGCCATGGCATGCGCGAGCGACACGGCGGCCTCCACCGCGGACGACGGCACCGCCTCCGTCTTCCCCATCCTGGTCGATGCCTGCTGCGCTGGCGGCGGCATCGTGCTGGAGGCAGCCCAGATCCTCGCCGACCGCGCGCCCGGCCTCGAGCGCGACAACTGGGGGTTCAAAGCATGGGCGGAGTACGACGAATCCGCGTGGCTCTCCCTGCGCAAAGAGGCGCTCGGGCGCATCGACGCGGCGCGCGACCGCACGGCGCGCATTCTTGCCACCGACATTTCCGGTGGCGCCGTCTCGTACGCGCGCCGCGTCCTCAAGGCATCCGGCCTCTCGGACCGCGTGATCTTCGCCCAGCCCGACGCGCAAAAAATCGTCCGCAAACTCGCCATTCCCGCTATCGGCGACACCCAGATCGTCGGCGGCATCGTCATCGACACGACCGAGGTCCCCCTCACCAAGCTGCCGCGCCTTCTCTCCCTCGTTACCGACCTGCGCACCGGCGCGGGCGCACCCTTTGGGGAAGCCCTCATCGGCAAGCCCGTCACCGTCCTCACGCGCGACAACGTCCTCGAGCAAGCCCTCGGCACCCCCCGCGGTCGCCTGTCCATCATGCCGAACAACGAGGGGGCCCAGCTCCTCACGTTCGCCGAACTCTCTGAGGGTGACCACGAGGACACCGAGGCCGCAGACGACGAGCGAGTCGCACCCGCGGGAACCACCGCCATCGACCTGGGCGATGGTAAGCCCTGCCCCGTCATGCTGCCCGAGTCCGAGCAGTTCGCGCGCCGTCTGCGCAAAGTCGCTAAGCAGCGCCGCAAGTGGGCGCAGCGCGAGGGCATCACCTGCTACCGCGTCTACGATGCCGACCTGCCCGATTACTCCGCCGCCATCGACCTGTACGAAGGCAGTGCCACGACCCCGGGCCGCTGGCTCGTGGTTGCCGAGTATGCCGCCCCGCGCCACATCGACCCGGCACTCGCCGAGGCGCGTCTGCTCGACATGCTCGCCATCGCGCCGCGCATCCTCGACGTGAACCCCGAAAACGTATTCGCCAAGGCCCGCATCCGCTCGCGCGGCGGGTCGCAATACGGCAAGCAGGCGGGCGGCACGTCCGCGGCGGCAATGGGTGGCAACGGGGTCGTCGGCGTGCGCAAGGGCGGCGCCGGCCAAGGCCCGAGCCCCAAAGCCGCCGCTCGCGCACCCCAGGGCACCGGCGCGGGGACCCCGTCCGACATCCGGACTCGCAGGCTCCCCCTCATCGAAGAGGGCGGCCTCACCTTCGCCGTCAACTTCAACGACTACCTCGACACGGGCATCTTCCTCGACCACCGCATCACGCGCAGCCTGGTGCGCGAGCACGCCCGCGGCAAGCGGTTCTTCCTCAACCTGTTCGCCTACACCGGCACGGCCACCTGCTACGCGGCCGACGCCGGCGTGGAGGAGACCGTCACCGTGGACCTCTCCAACACCTACCTGGACTGGGCCGAGCGCAACATGGAGCAAAACGGCTTTGTGGGCCCCGACCACCATTACGTGCGCTCCGACGTCATGAGCTGGATCCGCGACATGCGCGCCACACGCAACCGCTGGGACCTCATCTTTTGCGACCCGCCCACCTTCTCCAACTCGAGCAAAATGGGTCGCCGCACGTGGGATGTCCAGCGCGACCACGTGGAGCTGCTCGTGGGCCTCTCGCGCCTGCTCTCCCGAGAGGGCGAGGCGATCTTCTCCTGCAACCTGCGCACCTTCCGCCCCGATACCGAGGAGCTCGCACGCGCCGGTGTGGTGCTCACCGACATCACCGCGCAGACCATCCCCGAGGACTTCGCCCGCAACCAGCGCATTCACCACTGCTACCTGGTCCGCCGCCACACCTCCGAGGAGGCCATGCGCATGGTGGGCATGGACGAGAGCGCCATTCGCGAGCGCACGCGCGAGCTGCGCGAGAACGCCCGGCGCCATGACGATGCACGTAGCAGCGAACCGAGCGGCAGCAACACCCGCCGCGAAAAGACGCGCCGCCGCGATGCGCGCGGCGGGCGCTGACCCAACATGAGGGCCTAAGGGGCGTGCACTCTTCGGTATCTGCGTTCCCCGAGAGTTAACTCTCGGGGAACGAATCAGGCGAACCGGGAGAAAAGCTCCCGCGAGAGTTAACTTTCGCGGGAGGAGGGCACGGGACAGGGGAAGGAAACGGAAGCAACCCACCCTTCTATTTGCGTTCCTGCAGCTTGTGACATATAGCGTTTGCCCTGCACAATCCCTATAATGGCTTGAACGTTAGATGGCATGCATATGCCTCTCGGCGCGCTGGGGGAAGGCCGGCGCCGGGTCATCTTCGCCAAGGAGCAATACCGCAATGGCACACTCAACTGAATCATCCGAGCACGGGCACGGTTCTGCCGCGATCCCGGTAAGCATCGGCGCGATGCTCGTCACCCTGGGCGTCGTGTACGGCGACATCGGCACGTCGCCCATGTACGTTACCAAGGCGCTGCTTGCGGGCCAAGGCGGCATCATGACCGTGACCGAGGAGTTCATCCTCGGCGCGCTCTCGCTCGTCATCTGGACGGTCACGCTGCTGACCACCGTCAAGTACGTGCTCGTCTCCCTCAAGGCCGACAACCACGGCGAGGGCGGCATCTTCGCGCTCTACAGCATCGTGCGCAAATACGGCAAATGGCTCATCCTCCCCGCCATGCTCGGAGGTGCCGCCCTGCTCGCCGACGGCATCCTCACCCCCGCGGTGACCATCACCACGGCCATCGAGGGCCTGCGCACCATCCCCGCCGTGCACGACATCATGGGTGACAACCAGATGAACGTCGTGGTCATCACGCTCATCATCGTGTGCCTGCTGTTCGCGGTGCAGCGCGTGGGCACTTCCAAGATCGGCCATGCCTTCGGCCCCGTCATGACGTTTTGGTTCCTGTTCCTCGGCGGCGCGGGTCTCATCTACGTGCTCGGCAACCCTGTTGTCCTGCTCGCGTTCAACCCGCTGCGCGGCATCAGCTTCCTGCTGTCTCCCAACAACCATGCCGGCATCATGATCTTGGGTAGCTGCTTCCTCGCCACTACCGGCGCCGAGGCCCTCTACTCCGACATGGGCCACGTCGGCCGCGGCAACATCTATGCTACCTGGCCCTTCGTCAAGATCTGCCTCATCCTGTCCTACCTCGGCCAGGGCGCTTGGCTGCTCGCCAACGCCGGCAACCCCGAGCTCGCCCTCATCGAGGACCTCAACCCGTTCTTCCAGATGCTGCCCGAGATGGTTCGTCCGTTCGGCGTCATCCTTTCCACCTGCGCCGCGATCATCGCGAGCCAGGCGCTCGTGACCGGCGCGTTCTCGCTCGTGTCCGAGGCCAGCCGCCTCGATCTCATGCCCCACATGCAGATCTTCTACCCCGCCGAGACCAAGGGCCAGCTCTACATCCCCATGGTCAACAACGTCATGTGGGTCGGCTGCGTTATCGTCGTGCTACTGTTCCAGAGCTCCGCTCACATGGAGGCCGCCTACGGTCTGGCCATCACCATCACGATGATCTGCACCTCCGTGCTGCTCTTCTTCTACCTGCACGGCGTGCGCAAGATGAAGGTCTTCCCCTGGGCCTTCGTCATCTTCTTCGTCGCGCTTGAGGGCTTCTTCTTCGTGTCCTCGCTCACGAAGTTCTTCCATGGCGGCTACTTCACCATCCTGATGGCCGCGCTCATCATGGGCGTCATGGTCAGCTGGTACAACGGCAGCCGCGTCGAGCGCCGCCAGTACACGATGCTCCCCGTGCGCAAATACATCGACCAGCTCGACCGTCTACGCAACGACTCGCACTACGAGACGCTCTGCGACAACCTGGTCTACCTCACCAACAGCACGTCGACCGACATGCTCGACCGCGACATCCTGTACTCGATCTTCGATAAGCACCCCAAGCGCGCCCGCGCCTACTGGTTCCTGAACGTCGAGGTCACCGATGAGCCGCACACCTTCGAGTACTCCGTGGAAAACTACGGCACCGACTTTGTGTACCGCGTGCACCTCCACCTGGGTTACAAGGTCAATCAGCGCGTGAACGCCTACCTGCGCCAGATCGTTTCCGACCTGTCCGCGTCCGGTGAGCTGCCGCCGCAGGTGCACGATTACTCCGTGTATGACAAGCCCGGTGTGGTCGGCTCCTTCCGCTTCTGCCTGATCCGCAAGACGCTTGCGCCCGAGTCCGACGTCGAGCAGCGTGAGCGCCACGCCATCGCGATGAAGTACGCGATCCGCCGCTTCGCCGGTTCGCCGGTGCAGTGGTTCGGCCTGGAGAACTCCAGCGTGTTCTACGAGTACGTGCCGCTGTTCACCAAGTTCAAGCCGGTCGACCGCATCGCACGCGTCGCCATGGATGAGCGCTGCTAACGAGCGCCTCCGCAATCTCACTGAATGTCAAAAAGACCCATCCAACCGGATGGGTCTTTTTTGTTTGCGCGTACCAGGACGTTCGCCACGAAACCGAGGCCCCAGCGGAGCCCCGAGCATCGCGCTTGAGATGTTTCTACCAGCCCTTTCCAAGCCAATTCCGAAGCCACAAGTCCATCGACCGGCTCATCTCGGCCATGAAGTCGCTCGTGTGCTTGCGCGTGTAAATGTCGCGCACACGCGCCCCGGACTCCGTTGCGTGAGGGCGGAACATCGCGTCCATCTCGGCGATTTGAGCGTCCATAGTCGGAGCGTCGGCGCGGCGATAGCGCTCCTCCATCACAAGGTTGACGGTCGGATGCGGGGTTGCCGGGCGCTCCTTCTTAGGGGTTCCAAGGATGAGCATACTCAAGGGCACGGTGTGCTCGGGCAAATACAGAAGGTCACGCACCTCCTCGGCGTTCTCTATGATGTCGCCTATGTAGCAGGTGCCCAATCCCACCGCCTCGGCGGCAATTGCCGCATTCTGCGCCGCAATCACCGCGTCCTGCGCCGCGATTCCAAAATCGCCCAGACCGGGATGCGGGCGGGCAGTGCAGCCAGATTCGGTCGCGAATTCCTCGGTCAAGCACCCCACGTGCTCGAACAGGTCGGTCCACTTGCAGTAGTCCACCACAAACACCAGCGCCCACGGCGCCTTGGAGATCATCGGCTGATTGTCGCAAAGCACCGCGAGGCGATCTCGCGTCGCCTGCTCGCGAATATCGATAATCGAATACATCATCATCGCCCCGGCGCTTGGGGCCCTACTCGCAGCATGGAGCACGGCCTCCCGCTGTTCGGCCGTGATTTCCACCGTCAAGTCGAACTGCCGTGTCGAGCTCCTGCGCTCGATGCAGTCGAGCACCGCGTTTCCCGTCATTCCCATTTACCGCCGTCCTTAAGCATCGGTTACGCTTCTTGGCCCATTCTATGGAAACAACGGATACCTGCAGCTTATCGACTAAATCTCGACAATCCGTGGGTAGTATGTTCCCTTGTCGCCTTCCGCGCGTAGCACATGTTTATCAAGGCCGGGTAAGCGCTGTCCAGGATTTGGGCACGCCGCCTGCTTCAACATCCGTTGAGCGAAGAAGAGGTTGTCGTATGTTCACTGCCATCGTATCCATCGCGGGGCTTGTCGCCTCCGCCTACTTGGGCCGTCGGGAGCTCACCCGTCGCAAGGAATCGGGTGATCGCTCCGGCATGGGCTGGGGCATCACGTTCTGCATCATGCAGGCCATTGCCGTCGCGCTGGGCTTTCTCGGCATGGCGCCCGACGACATCCTCTCTCCCATCATCCTGAACGCCGTGCTCACCGCCTGCACTTGGGCCTCTTTCGCGCGTGACATCACCTGGGCGCGCATCGAATCCTACATGCGTTTCGGTGACGAACTCGCCGCCCGCACCTTCCGACCCGACTGCGGTGCATGTGACAAGTACGATGCGTGCGCACATCGCATCACCCGCGACGAGGACCTCTCCCGCATCGGTCGCCTGGGCCGTAAGCTGCGCGGCCGCGCCCACGAGCTCCGCATCGCGCTGCACCGCCCCACCGCGGTCTGCGTGATGTTGCTCTTGCTCGCCGGCCTGTTCGCCATGCTCGGGCTCGAAACCCCCTCCAACCATGACCTCACCTGGTGCTACCCGCTGTGCATCCTGCTTGAGTGGGCACTCATCACCGCCGTCATGGCCGGCCTGTTCTACCTATTCCAGCGTCGCGGTGGCGCCCCGGCGTTCGTCGCCTTCCTATGCTGGGGCATCGGCATGGCGCAGTTCTTCGTCATCACGTTCAAGTCCATGCCCATCCAGCCCGCCGACCTTTCCGCCCTGGGCACTGCCGCTGCGGTGAGTGGCGGCTTCACCTACATCTTCAGCGCGTTCGGCCTGTACGGCATGACCTTCCTGGCCATCTCCATGCTGCTGTGCTCGCTCGCCGGCGTCTTCCGCCCCGAGCCCGCCAAGCGCAACCGCCGCCTCTTCCTCACCAACCTGTTGATCGGTGCCCTGTGCCTCGTTGGCGTTGGTGCCCACGTCACGCTCATCGACTACTACAACACCCTCAACATCACCGTGTACACCTGGCGCCCGCTCGAGAGCTACTACCGCCAGGGCTTCATCCCCACGTTCATCTCCTCCGCGCAGACCATCAAGCCGCCCGTGCCTAAAGACTACGATATGGCCAAGGCCGAAAAGCTCGAGAAGAAGCTCGCCGGCGAGTACGACGAGACTGCCGGCAAGACCCAGCAGCGCACCGATGCCGAGGCCCAATTCGCCAAGGAAAAGCCCACGGTTATCGCCATCATGAACGAGACGTTCTCCGACCTCTCCATCTACCAGAACATGCATGCCGGCTACAACGGCCCGCAGTTCTTCAAGAACCTCCCCGACACCCTCTCGCGCGGCACCCTCTACGTGAGCGCGTACGGCGGCGGCACCTGCAACACCGAGTTCGAGTTCCTCACTGGTAACTCCATGTCTTACCTTGGGTCGGGCGTGTACCCCTACACGATCTACGACCTGCTCGACACCAAGAATCTCGCCGAGCAGTTCAAGGATCTGGGCTACACCACCACGGCCATGCACCCCAACCACGGCACCAACTGGAACCGCGAGAACGTCTACTCCGGCTTCGGCTTCGATCGCTTCATGACGATCAACGACTTCCAGGATGCCGAGAAGCTCCGCGGCATGGTGTCCGACGCCGCCACCTACGACAAGATCCTCGAGATGCTCGAGTCCGACTCCGCGCCTCAGTTCATCTTCGACGTGACCATGCAGAACCACTCCGGCTATGACACCGGCCTGCTCCCGCCCGATAAGCTGAACAACTACCTGATCGACGGCGCGGTGAACAACGAGGTCAACGAGTATCTGTCCCTCATTGAGGAATCCGACCGCGCGCTCAAGGACTTCGTTGGCAAGCTGCGCAAGCTCGACCGCCCCGTCGTGCTCGTGTTCTTTGGCGACCACCAGCCGTTCTTCCCCGACAAGTACAACAACCGCTGGTTCACCAATGAGGATAAGGCCGAGCACAACATGCGCCTGTGGACCACCGACTACCTCATCTGGGCGAACTACGATGTCGCCGGCAACGACCAGGACAGCCATGTGGACAACCTCTCCACCAACTACCTGGGCACCGAGATGATGAACATCATCGGCGCGCCGCTCAACGACTACCAGAAGGCTCAGCTCACCCTGCGCAACGCGCTGCCCGCCATCAACACCACCGGTTACCTTGACGCCACCGGCACCATCTACCTGTCCAGCGTCAAGGAGGATGAGAACGGCGGAGATGCCCATACTTCGCTGCAAAAGGCAATGCAGGCGCGCTCCGAGTACGCCACGATTCAGTACTACGAGCTCTTTGGCGACGGCAAGGATGTGTACACCAAGCTTCGCCAGAGCGCCGCGAACGAGACCGATCCGAACCTCGCGCCCGGCACGACGCAAATCAAGTAACCCGAGCGAAAGGTCAAGAGGCAAGCGCTCGGCCCGCTTCTGCATATCATGACGTCAAAACCCCTGCATGCGATCAAAACATGCAGGGGTTTTGCATATGATTGCCGTCTCCGTTTTTCACTTGAGGGACTTTTGGTAATTACTTTCCGACCTTGCCCGGTAGACAACCCCAACGCCAAGACAAATCCGCAGGTCGGGCTCCCAACTTCTCACCCGCCATTTCACGGTTTCGAATTCTAATTACCAAAAGTCCCATTCATGAACTTTCCGACACGCCGCACCCCCCCCCACGAAGCGATCACCCAAACCTCAGTCGATGCGCAATCCGGTCGAGCACGGCGACGGGAACCCCGGCGTGACCCTCCAGATACTCCCGGACCGTTCCGTAGCGCTCGTGCAGATGCTCAAGCGTCAATTCCATCTCGGCGGGAATCGCCTCGAACAGGCAACGAGGAGCGCGACGACACAAAAGTGCGGAAACAGCCACGCGCTGAGCACGCATCCCCCGCCCGAGATACCGCTGCGTAGCCGCATAGTCCGCAACGATGTCCTCATCCGAAACCCCAGCGAGTCCCAGCAGCAACATCGCCACAACGCCCGTCCGGTCTTTGCCCGCCCGACAATGAAACAGCGTGCAGCCATCCTGCCCAAAGGCGTCAATCGACTCCATCACGCGTCGGATGCTCGAAGCGTGATTGTCGAGCAGCCCCTTGTACACCGTCGACATGCGATCCGGCAGTGCGTCACGAAACTTTCCCGAATTGAGCTGGTCGAGCATCTGAACATGCACGTACGCCACACCGTCTCGGCCGCGGGCATAAGGATCGGGCCAATGACCAACCTCAAAATCGCTGCGCAAATCGACAACGCATTTCAGACCCTCTCCGTACTCCTGCAGATATTCATAGTCTCCAGGTGTCAATTTGCGAAGAGACGGGCCGCGAAGAAAGATGCCGTATGCCGTTTCCCCTTGCGAGCCGTCCTCCGCCCTATACGCACACCCGCCCAAATCGCGCACGTTTCTCACGCGGGCAAGCGGAAGCTGCTGGGGGCCGGCGGAATGAACTGCGGCATCGCGCCGCTCAGTTGCAATTTCCATATGTGCCAATCCACCTTGCGAATCGAAGCTCTCATACGCTGGATTTTTCCATACGGTTTGTACACTACATCGTATCGCTCGGTGTTCGCCACTTGCTTACGCAACGTTTACGGCATCCCGCTCTGCCTCGAAATGCCCGAATCGCCAAAACAAAGGGGCGGATTCCATTGCACCCGCCCCGCTCTCTCAAATTGAAGATGGTCCCTGGATGAAGATGATCCCCGAATTGAACGTTTGGCGTTGGGGCAGTCCCCGAATTGAGACTGTTTGGCATTTGCGCACCCTTACAGGTCGCGCGCCTTATACACCCGCAGAGAGACCAGCGCGCTCACGATATAGCACACCACACCGGAGATCAAAGCGCCCATGGCAAACGACGTCAGGCCCTCAGGCGTTTCCGCGAACGAAAGCGCCTGTTGCATGGCCATAATGGCCTCCTCGCCCATGAAGCCGCCCACCATTAACGGCGCAACTCCCAAGAACATCATGATGAAGGGCAGCCACTGCGTCGCCTTGGTCTGGCCGAATTTGAAGAACACCGGCATGGACACCGATGCAATCACAAACCCCATGGCACTGCAGAACGCAAGGGCGAACACCCCCGCCCGAATCATATCCGCATCGAGGCGCACCATGTTGGCGACCACCTCGGGAAGCAGCGAAGCCCCGCCCATCCAGGACAGCAGGCACGCCGCTACGGAAACGAACAGCGACGCGATCAGCGTGCCCGCCAGCACGAACAGATAGCGACCCAACACCACATCTCTGCGCGACACAGGCATGGTCAACCTAAACGCAGCCCAATCGTTTTGCTCGTCGTAATGACTCGCGCTATTTGACAGGCTGAACATCCCCATCATGAAAATGATGCCCGGCAACATGGAAGTGCTGCCCATGCCCACCGTGAAACACACCGCCATGAACAGGATGCTGAACGCCAGCTGCCTGAGGTATTGCCCAGACACCGTGAGCTCCATCTTGAGCATGCGCATCATCGCGCATCACCGCCTTTCTGGACGCCGTCACGCGGATGCAGGACCGTGCCCTTGAGGACGAGCGCCATGTAGTCGTCAATCGACACGCGGTCACATGGGATCTGCGGGAACGCGCGCATGAACTCAAAACGATCGGAAACGAGCAGGTCCACACCATAGTCGTGATGCAAAACGCGCACCTCCATAGGCGCCTGCGCGCTCGCCAGCACCTGCTCGACCTCCGCCGCACGGCACCGCGCCACTCCCATGAGGTCGCAGATTTCGTCCTTGTCGCAGGCAAACACGATACGCCCGTCATCGATGCACACCACCGTGTCGGCGATCTTGTCGAGATCGCTCGTGATATGGCTGCTCATCAGAATCGCATGCTGCGGGTTTCCCGCGGCATCCTCCACCGCCACAAACTCGCGCAGCATGTCGAGCACCTCATCGCGTGCCATGGGGTCGAGCCCGGCGGTCGCCTCGTCCAAGATGAGCACCTGCGGGTTGTGCGCCAGGGCGCAAGCCAAGCTCAACTTCATACCCATACCGCGAGACAGCTCTTTAATCGCCTTCCTCGAATCGAGCTTGAACCGGTGAAGATACTCTTCGAACACGCGCGCGTCCCAATTCCGATACGCGCGCTCCATAAGCTTGCCGACCTCGGCGATCTTGATATGCGGCGGCATCGAAACGGTGTCGAACACTACGCCGATGCGCTCCTTCACCGCGGCGTCGGCGCCGGACAGCCCGCGCGCATCGACACCCAAGATTCGGGCATCGCCCGCATCGATACCGATGATGCCGAGCAGGGCCTTGATGGTCGTTGATTTACCAGCGCCGTTCTGCCCGATAAAACCCACGATTTGCCCCGGTTCCACCGTGAGGGATACGCCCTGCAGTGTGAAGCCGTCGTAATGCTTGGTGATATTGCGAGCCTCGATAAGAGGCGCGCCCACTCGTGATGAAGTCATAGCTAGTCGTCACTCTCCAAAAGGGTCCTCATCATCTCGATGAGCTCCTCATCGCCCAAATCGAGCGCCCTGCCAGCTTCGATGGCCTGAAGCAGGCGCTCCTCGACCTCGCGGAGCCGCTCCTCGCGCAGCAGATCGGCGTTGCCGCCTGCCACGAAGCTGCCCTTGCCCTGCACCGTCTCGATGAACCCTTGCGTCTCCAAGTCCGCGTAGGCGCGCTTGGTCGTGATGGCGCTCACCCGCAGGCTATTCGCGAGCGCGCGAATCGAGGGCAACTGCTCGCCCGCCACCAGGTCGCCTGCCATGATCTGGCTTTTGACCTGTCGGACGATCTGCTCGTAGATGGGCTGGTTGCTCGAGTTCGAAATGATGATTTCCACGAATCAATGTTCCCTTCCCGTCTGCGCGTTGGGCGTCCCCGTCGCGCCACGGTCGCTCCCAGACGTCATGAGGCGACCACAACCGAGCATACTGTATATACTCGATAGTTACAGTATATACACACCTATACACAGTGCAAGCATTTTTTGAAGATACGGGTTGAGGGAAAAGCGCGGGATGCGCAGCCGCTTCAAAACAAAACGGGCAGCAGGACCTCCTCCTGCTGCCCGTGATGTGTAAAAAGGGGTCTGCCCCCATTTTGCACGTGCCCTTTTTACACGCGCTATGCCAGGCGGGCTCCCACCATCTGCGCGGCGGCGGGCTTGTCAAAGTTCCCGTTCGTCGCCTTGGTAAGCGCACCCATCACACGACCCATATCCTTCTTGGACTCCGCGCCGATCTCGGCGATAACCTGGTCAATCAGGGCCGCGAGCTCGTCGCCGGACACCTGAGCGGGCAGCAGGCTCTCGAGCACGGCCACCTGCTCGCGAAGGTTCTCGGTGCGCTCGGAGTTGTTGCCCGCCTTCTCAGACATCTCGAGTGTCTCGTTGGTCTGCTTGAGCGTGCGCTTGATCTGGGCGGTCGTCTCCTCCTCGGTGATCTCATGCGCCCCGCCGCGCGATGCGGCGTTCTTGAGCTCGCCCAGCACCAGACGGGTGACGCCCAAACGAACCTTATCCTTCGCCTTCATAGCGGCGACCATCTCGGCATGAAGCTCTTCGTACGTCATTACTATCCCCTACTCCTCGGAATCCGTGTCCTCGTCCGCTTTCGCCTTGCTCATATCGACGTTATACGGAGCATCCTCGGGCATCTCGTTAATCTTGATGTCGGCCTTGTCAATGTAATCATTCAGCCACGTGGAGTACTTCGCACTCTCCTCCTCGGTCTTGATCTTGCTCGAAATCGCATCACGGATAGCCTCGGGGATCTCGTCAGCGGAAGAAACGCTCTCGACGTTGAACTGATCGGTGCACAGGATGATGTGGTACCCGTAGGTCGTCTTTACCAGACCGCTCATCTGCCCCGTGGAGAGCGCGCTGAGCGCATCCTGATACTCGGTCACAAAGGTGGTGAGCTTATCCCAGCCCACGTCGCCACCGTCATCGGCGGATGAGTCCTCGGAGTACTCTTTCGCCGCATCGGCGAACTCGACCTCGCCGGCGTTCAGCTTGTCAAGCACCTCCTGAGCCTTGGCCTCAACCTCAGCGCTCTCTTCATCAGTTGCATCGTCGGCGACCTTGAACAGGATGTGGGACGAACGACGGGCATCGTTGTAGGTGTCGAGATTCTCATTGATGTAGGAGACGATCTGGTCGTCGGTGGGGTCCTCGACAGATGCGACCTTCTCACGCAGCTTCTCTTGAGCGAGCGAGCTCTTGGTGTTCTCCTGGTAGGTCTCTTTGGTGAACCCGAACTGGGTAATCATATCAACAAAGGTGTCCTCGTCGCCGCCGTAGTTTTCAACCGCCTCGTCCCAGGCCTCGTCAAGGTCATCTTGGGAGACGGTGATGTCGTACTCCTTCTCCGCCTGCGTGAGCAGGTACTGGCGGGCGATGGAATCGATGACGTTCTCGCGATAGCTCTCGGGCGTAAGCCCCTGTTGAGACAGGTACGTCGCCCAGTCTTCATCGCTCTCATACGAGCTCTGGCGCAGGCTCATGATCTGCTCGGTGACGGTGTCTTCCTTAATGTTGACGCCGTTCACGGTTGCCGCGACGCCACCCGTGAGCTTATAGTCCTCCTGGCTCTGCACCTGGTTGAGCACGCCGGAACACGCCATCGCACTCACGGAAAGCAACATGGCGGCGATGCCAATCACCACGAGCACAATCTTGCCTGCTTTGGAAAGCTTTTCCTTGCGCGCCTGCTTCACCTGCTTTTTGCTTGGCGCCGCCTCGGGCACCGGGTCGCGCTTGATCTTGGCGCTTCGTTTACTCACTGCCATTTGAGGTCTTCTTTCGTAGCTCTGTATGGTTCGTCGCTTGGGCGACGAGTCCCGTGTTCACACATTTGGTTATTGTCTCACACGCACTTTTAGATGCGGATGGTATTCGAGCATTCCCACACACTTCCCTTTACGGGGCCCTCAGCACACAAGGCACGGGGCCCTCCGCATGCGCAGAGAGCCCCGTGCCACCAAGGGAGTGCGGGGGACGACGCTAGCGCGTCTTGCGGCTGTGGGCAATCATGACCGCACCTGCCGCAACTGCGATGACGGCAGCTGCGCCCACACCCACCACCAGGAGCATGGAATTGTCTCCGGTGGTCGGCAGTCCGCCGTTGGGCTTGTTCGCGCCAGGCTCATCGGAAGGATCATCGGGCGTCTCGGGAGCAACGGGAGCATCCCCGTCCTCGACCCACTTGGCCGTGAGCATAAGGTCGCTCGTGACCGGCGTGTCGAAGTCCCACTTGTTCTTCCAACCGCCCTTATAGCCATCGGTGAACCAGCCGTCGAACAGATATCCGGCAAGCTCGGGCATGGGCTGAACGGGGACCTTGTCACCCCTCTTGACCACGATTACACGATCCTCATGTCCGGGAATGCGATCGTCGAAGGTGACGGTGAACTCGTCCTCGTCGGGATCGGCTGTCTTCTCGTCAAGACGCAGAGACTCAATTGCCTGAGCGAGCTCGCCCTTGAGTGCGAAGACGGAGTTGACGTCGCCGCTCTGATCGGCAATGACCTTCTCGGCCTCGGCGATCTTGGCCTGCAAGGCATCCCATGTCTCGGCCGTGAAGGCATCGTGCTCGCACGAACCGTCCTTCTGAATGGCCTTCGCGGCGTCAACCAGCGTCTGCAGGGTCGTGTAGTCGGGCTTTACATCGGCGTTGATCAGATTGAGCTCGGCGGCGCTGCCAAAGCCGCCCTTGCCCTCATCGACAACGAGCTTGATCGCCTTTGCCCTGACAGGCTTATCGAAGGTGATGGTTTGCGCACCATCGGCATCCTTCAAAGAACCCTTAGCCACCTCAACCATCGATTCGTCAGTGCCAGCTTCTGATGCCATAACCGTATACTTGAGAACCGTACCGTTACCGTGGCCGCTGCGAGCGGTGTACACCAGTCCGCCAAGCGTCATGACGTCCTCTTTGCTGGTCAGAGTAATGCTATGTGGGCCACTGGGCTTGCTGGGGCTGTACATGCTGTGCCAGTACGTACCAAGGTTGCCATCGAGAACATTTGAGGCCTTACCGTTTTCTCCTTCAGTCTGCTCCGAGTTGGCGGTTGCTGCAAGCTTGCCCTGATCAACAAGCGTGAGGTCGCCTCCCGTCTTGAGCTCGAGCGCGTCAAGCGCGCTCACGATGGCACTCTCATACGAATCGACCGTGGACTGCATGCCCGCAGGCAGGTTCTCGCGGACTTGAGCCCATACGGCCTGAACGCGCGCAACAGACGCGTCGGTAAAGAGCTCGTTCAACAGTGCTGCGGCGTCACCGTCAAGCTGAAGCTGCGCGTAGGCGTCAAGGCGACAGTAGTCGGCAGCCTCGTAGGAAGGCTTGCCGTCCTGGTCGGTTAGCAGAGCGTTGATCTGCGCAACCAGGTTGTCAATGTCTGCCTTGGCCGGATTGGCGTTCAGGAACAGGGCATATGCCTGCTCAAGAAGTGCGCGCAGCCCGGGGACGTCCTGCTCGGCAAGAACCTTCTCAGCGGTGATGACCGCGTAGTCGAGAGGCATTGTCGAAGCAAGCGGCTCTTCGGAGGCTTCGGTCACGCGTACATCGTCCACATAACCCTCAAAGGCGTTCGTGGCAGAGCCCAGCGTATTGACCGGGAGCATGCACGTGGCCTTGAGCTTGCCGCGGCTACCGTTACCGGTCGAGCCGATAGTCTCTACTTTCTCGCCGTTGACATACAGCGTAGTGACTTCGAACTCGTTCTTGAACTCAAGCTCAACCCACTCGTCGACCGGCAGGGTGTAGTTGAAGGAGTAATCGCGGTTCTCGCGGGTGATGCCGACCTTGCCGGTGTCCTTCTGAATCGCCTTGATAGCACCGTACTCGGACTCGAACAGAACCTGCTCGTCAGTCGACGCGCTCGTACGCTTAACCTTCACGCGCAGATCGCTGCCCAAACCGAGGGTGGTAAGGGCGTCGTCCTTGACGGACACGTAGGATTCGCCGCCGTTGAGCTTGAGGGCACTGCGGCCGTCAACCTTCTCAATCTTGGCGTTCTCGCCCTCGACAAGGTCGCGTTTCAGGCCAGAGGCGTCCGACAAGTCGTCCATGTTCCACTGAGCGATGGTGCCATCCTCGGTAGTTGCGACGTCGTAACCAAAGTTGCTACCGGGGGCGTCACCGAGCTTGGCAACGATCTCCTTGGCGGCAGCGGTATCAATCGAGCCGCTCTTGCCCCAACTGTTGGCACCGAACAGACCAGCGGAGCGGTTGATGCGGTCATAGATGTCATACTCGGACATGCCGTTTTCCTGGTTGTCGCACATGTCGTTCCAGACGGCAAATGCACCACCGATCATCTGCGGATCGCCAGCGGGAACAGAGTACCCACTAATGCTGTTCAGTCCGTCGGTGTAAGCAGCATCGCCCAGGTAGTCGTAGTAGTACGTTGCATTCGGAACGACGTAGAAGACACCGTCCTGACAGTCGATAAGCTCGAAGCCCAAATCGTACATCTGCTTAAGATCGGCCCAACCAGGGTTCCAAAGATTCATCTGGCGGCGCTGGCCAGACTCGGAGATGCCGCTGACATTAACTGTACCCTTGATGCTCGTGAGGGAACCCCACACACGAGCAGTCTTTCCGTTCCCTTCGGCATACTTGAACATATCGTTCACGAACGTGCGGTATGCGTTGCCGTCGGCACTGTACTCATCCGCGCCAATATGAATGACATCTGAGCCGGCGAAAACGGCATTTTCGCCACCCTTCACGTACTCGTCAAAGATGCTCTGGACGAACTTGAGGCTATCGTTATACAGCGTAGTGAGATTGAGATGGTCGTTCTGGCGTCCATCGGTGCCGTGACGCAGGTCGGGACGCACCTTGGTCAGCGCCAGCGAATGCGCCGGGGTATCGATCTCGGGAATGATGTTCACGCCAAGCGCCTTGGAGTGCTCGATGTACTCCTTGAAGTCGGCCTTGGTGTACCACACGTCGGTGGAGGTGAGGTCGGCCTGGTTCTTGCCGTCGTTGCCGCCCTTCTTGATGTCGGACTCAAGACGGAAGCCAGAGTACGCCTGGAAGACATCCTTCCCCGCTTTGGTGTACTCCTCGAGCGGAATATAGTTGTCGTTCAGGTGAATCTGGAAGTCGTTCAGCTTGAACCATGCCATCTGCTCGGTCATCTGCTTGAGCCAGTCGAGCGTGAAGGTCTTTCGACCCACGTCGAGGATGAGACCGCGCACCTTGTAGAGGGGGTAGTCGCGGGTGGTGCCCACCGGGAAGGTGGAGTTGCCCGTCTTCATACCCTGGAGGATGGTCTTGCCGCCCCAGTTGGCGCCCGCCACGGCCTCGGCCTTGACGGTGATGCTGTTGGCGCTCGCCTCGAGCAGGTAGCCCTCATCCTTGAGGCCCCGAGCCTTGTCGGCGCCGAGCGTGAAGAAGATGTCGCCAGCTTGGGCTGCGGTGCCCTGGACCACCTCGAGCTTAACGCCCGTGATGATTTGGAAATCCGCGGCAAAGTCCTCGGCCATGACCTTGAGCGAGTCCTGACCGTACACTACGCGCTTGGCGGCAGATGCGGCGAACTGTCCCTCGCCACCAACCCACTCGCGGAGCTCAGGCAGAATCTGCGGCGCGGCATTAGCCTCGGCCTTGGCGGTCATGCTGCCGGGGACCTTGACGTCGAACTCCTTGAACGCGTAGTCCGTGTTGTCCTTGGTGTTCTCGATCTTGAAGGAGGCCTTGACGGTCACGTCGGAGATCGGACGGTAGATGGTGCCATTCAGATCGATGACCTGCTCGTAGTCGGTGCCGTTGTACTTGATCTTGTAGCCCTCGGGAACGTCTTCAGGCAGGGTATAGGAGAGCGTCTTGGTGTCGGCAGTGACCTCGGCGACCTTGATGTCGTTGAGGTAGTCCGCAGGCTGCTTCTCGGGCGCAGCGGGCACTTGGTTCCATGCCTCGAACTCCATGCAGGAGACACCATACCCTGTGCTCATACCGGTGACGCGCAGTAGGAGGTAACGACCGGTCGCAGGAGTCTTCAGGGTAATCTCATTGAGACCCTTAGTGTTGTTCTGCTCATTGACAACCGGGGCGCCCCAGCTCTGGTAGTTGTCGCCCTCGGCGTTCCAGACGCTTTCATCGTTGGAGACGTACACCTCGAACTTGGTTGCGTAGTTGGAGGCATCTTCCCACTGGATGTTGAAGTGCTTGATGGTTTCTTCCTTACCCAGATCAACGCGCAGCCACTGGGTCGGCGCGGTCTCGGTCATCCAGCGATCGTTGCTCTTGCTCTCCTTCTTGCCATCGACTGCACGGGCACCGTTCTTGTTGTGGTAGTCCTTGCTGGCCTTGGTGGCCTTCTTGAGTGCGAGGTTGGTTGCCTCGGTAGTCGGCTCATCAGGCGTCTCTGTCTGCTTGTCGGCATATACCTCGAGCTCGTAAATGGAGACCGCATCCCAATCGACGGCATCGCCATACGGGTCATTGCCCGTGAAGCCGGTGATCAGAAGCCGAACATAGCGCGCAGACGTCGTATCGAAATTGATGACGCTCGTCTTGTCCTTGGGGCGCTCGGTCGTCGTATAGACGTCCTTCCAAGTCCACTTGGTCGAGTCGTTATCCTTTGCATCTTCGGCCTTCGCGACCTGGATCTTGAATCCCGTGGCCTTGCGGGCCTCCCAGTAGACCTTTGCGGACGAGACCTTCTCGTCCTTGCCCAGATCAACGTAAATCCAATGCTCGCCATGGCTGGCGTCAACCGCACTACCCCAACGAGACGACTTCGAAGTCGTGTCGCCATCGGTCGCGTTCTTCGCCTTAACCGAATCGGCCTCTTGGCTGTCGGCAACGGCGTTTTTGTTCAGCGCCAAGTTGCCTTCGGCGGCGTACACCTTCTGCGCAGGCAGGAGCATCGTCGCGGCACACAGCGCCGAAAGGCACCACGCGACGACTCCTCCCCAGCGTAGCTTCTTCATACGCATCCCCTTCCGTTTGCGTATCCCCGTCTCGGCAAGGAACCTTACCGGCTGGCGTCCGAGCGCCAATCCGCAGCAACCAACGCCTTGCCGATCCATGGGCATCCCCAACATAGATTGCTTCACTGTACGGATTCACGTTGGTGCGCGTGAAGGAGAAATCCACTCGGATTATGCATCTTCTATTCGATTTTATTCATTTTCTATTGGTTTTTTCAGAAAGATACCAGCTTTGTTGTTATGCATATACAAATGTGCATTTGACACTGAGGGTCTTTCGCCCCCCAATTGTTTAACCCACTAGACAGGAAGGCATTCTAGGGGCTTTCTTCCGATTTTTCTGATTCCCGCCACATTTATGTGAAATGGCAGACGGACGGAATACATCGGTAAACGGCGCACCTTATGGAAGAGCGGTGCTTCAGAAGGAAGCGAGAAGAGAGCTCGAAGGGTCGACCATGGCGAGTTGCAAATAACGCGCGCCGGATAAGACACCGGCGCGCGCTTCTCGTACACGACTAACGCACTTCGACCGTAAGGTTCTCCCGCACGTGGACACGACCATCGGCGAGCATTTGCACCACCTCGGGATACAAAACATGCTCGATGGCGTGGATGTGCTCTTCGAGGGTATCGACGTCCCAGCCCTCCTCGACCACGAGCGCACGCTGGGCGATGATCGGGCCCATATCGTACACCGCGTTGGCAATGTGCACCGTAACGCCCGTCACCTTGACACCGCGATCGAACGCGTCCTGGATACCATGGGCACCCTGGAAACTGGGAAGTAGGGCGGGGTGGATGTTGATCACTCGATCAGGGAACGTGACGAGCAGTGGTGCATGCACCATGCGCATATAGCCCGCCATGATCACGTATTCGCAACCGGCAGCCAGAAGCTCGTGCGCGATGACTTCATCCGCCTGGATGGGGTCGGCATAGGTCTCCTTGGAGAGCGTGAGGGTCTGAATACCCGCAGCCTCGGCGCGCTTGAGGCCGTACGCGGAAGGACGACTCGCCACCACGAGCTTGATCTCCGCGTTGAGCTCGCCGGCATCGATTGCGTCAATAAGCGCCTGGAGGTTGGTGCCCGAGCCCGAGAGCAGCACACCAATGGGCAACGGGGCACGGTCCGCCTGGTCCTGCGCGGCGCGTTCGTCTTGCAGCTCGTTGATACCGGGTCGCGCATGCGAAGCGGCGGTATTTCCGGCATCCACTTCGCGCTCTGCGGCATCGCCAAAAAACGCGTCGCTCGGAAGCGCCTCGGGGGCGAGGGCCGCCTCCTCGATGAGGCGACGGTACTCGTCGGCGGCCGCCTGGGCCTCGTCCCTACTGCTCATCTGCGTACTTCACCTCGCCGGAGCCCGCAACGCAGGTGCCCACGCGGAAGGGCTTCTCGCCCATGGCGACGAGGGCCTCGGTGACTGCGGCCTCATCCTCGGCAGAGACGATGAGCATCAGGCCGACGCCCATGTTGAAGGTCTTGCAGGCCTCGTTGGGCGCGAGCTCCGCATGCTCGGAGATGTAAGTGATGACCGGCGGGACGGCCCAACCCATCTTGGCACCGTCGCGCAGCACGAGGGCGTCAACGTCCTTGGGCAGGGCGCGGTTAAGGTTCTCGGTGATGCCGCCGCCGGTGATGTGGGCGATGGCGTGCACATGCTTGCCGGCCTCGCCGCGGAGCAGCTCGAGGATGGGCTTGACGTAAATGCGGGTGGGAGCCAGCAGCGCGTCGGCGAGGAGGACGCCGGGCGCGACCTCGATGGTCTCGAGCTCAGCCTTCTTGGCCTCTGCCTCGGGCGTGCCCGGCACGATGCCGTCGACGCCGATGACCTTGCGCACGAGCGAGTAGCCGTTGGAGTGGACACCCGTGGACGGCAAGCCGATGATGACATCGCCCTCGCGCACGTTGGCGGGATCGATCATCTTGGGGCGGTCGACGACGCCGACGGTGAAGCCAGCGAGGTCGTAGTCGTCCGGACGCATGACGCCGGGGTGCTCGGCCATCTCTCCGCCCACGAGCGCGCAGCCCGCGAGCTTGCAGCCATCGGCGACGCCCTTGACGATCTTGGCCATGTGCTCAGCCTCGATGTGGCCGATGGCGACATAGTCGAGGAAGAACAGGGGCTCGGCGCCGGAGGCGAGGATGTCGTTCACGCACATGGCGACAAGATCCTGGCCCACAGTCTCGTGACGGTCGAGGATCTGGGCGAGCACGAGCTTGGTGCCCACGCCGTCCGTGCCGGAGATGAGGATCGGATCCTCCATGTCCTTGAGCGCCGCGGCGGAGAATAGGCCGCCAAAGCCGCCGATACCGCCAATGACCTCGGGGCGGTTGGTCTGCGCGACCATCTGCTTGATCGCATCGACCGCGCGGCCGCCCTCGGCGGTGTCGACGCCGGCGTCCTCGTACGTAACGTGCTTGCTCTCGGCCATGTGAGGTTCCTTTCGACCCAGGGAATTCCTAGTACAGCATGATAGCAGGGCACAGCCCGCATCGACCAAACCCCTCAATTGGGAGCGGATGCGGCCAGTCGCGGGCGCCTCGTTGCAGGGCCGCGCGTGCAACGTCGAAAAAATCGCGATTGAAGCGCGTCATTTTCGACATTACACGCGCGCACCCGTTCTATTCGCATTACGCGTGACGCGTGCCAAAGGGACACGTCCCCAATTGGCACGCGACGGCACGCCTCGTCTTAGCCCTCGTGCGCCTCTTCCCAGCTGCGGTCCTCGGCCTTATCAACAACGCACGTCTCGGTCACGAGCTCGGGCTTGGTCAGGTTGCGCGGCACGTATCCCTTGATGAACTTCTCGCGACCGAAGCTCTCGGGAATCGCGACCGGATACTCACCGGTGAAGCAAGCGGTGCAGTAACCCGCCTTGGGTACGCATTCGAGCAAAGCGTCCACAGACAAGAATGCGAGCGTGTCGGCGCCGATGAACTCGCAGACCTCCTCGACCGACTTGGTCGCGGAGATGAGCTGGCTCTGCTCGCCGGTGTCCACGCCGTAGAAGCACGGCCAGATGTCCTCCGGGCAGTTGATGCGGATGTGAATCTCCTTGGCGCCCGCCTGGCGCAGCATGCGGACAAGCTGGACCATGGTGGTGCCGCGCACAATCGAGTCGTCCACGACAACGATGCGCTTGCCCTCGATCACATCGCGCAGAGGATTGAGCTTGAGGCGCACGCCCATGGCTCGCAGCTCCTGCGTGGGCTCAATGAACGTGCGGGCAACGTAGCGGTTCTTGATAAGGCCGGTGCCGTAGGGGATGCCGCTCTCGAAGGCGTATCCCTCGGCGGAGGGCAGGCCGGAGTCGGGCGTGCCGATGACCATGTCGGCTTCAACGGGGCACTCGAGCGCCAGTTTGCGACCCATATCGTAGCGGCAGGCATAGATGGACTTGCCATCCACGATGGAATCGGGACGGGCGAAGTACACCTGCTCGAAGATGCAGTGGGCGCTCTTCTCGGCGGCAGGGACACCCTGCTCGGACACGAGACCCTCGGCGCTGATGCGCAAGATCTCGCCGGGACGGATATCGCGCACGTACTCGGCGCCAATGATGTCGAGCGCGCAGGTCTCGGAGGCAACGACCCAGCCTGCGGTGGAGGCGAGCACCTCATCGCCCACCAAGTCCTCGGCGGACGCGGCATCACTCGGCAGCGCGGAGGCCGCGGCGGCGGCATCGGCGGCGGCGAGGCCCTCGTCGCTGGTCAGACGGCCGAGCACCAGCGGACGAACACCGTGCGGATCGCGGAAGGCGTACAGTGCCTCCTCGTTGATAAGCGCCATGGCGTAGCCGCCACGAATGAGCTCCATCGTCTTGCGGATACCCTCGCGCAGGTGATGCGTCTCCTGCGTGAAGTAGCCGATGAGCTTGACTGCGACCTCGGAGTCGGAATTTGAGTTGAAGGGAACGCCGAGCTCGATGAGCTGACGGCGCAGCTCGTCGGTGTTGACAAGGGTGCCATTATGGGCAAGGGCGACGATGACCTCCCCGATAGTGGCAAGGTGGGGCTGCGATGCCTCCCAACTCTTAGCGCCGGCGGTGCCGTAGCGCACGTGACCCACAGCGAGTTGACCGGGCAGCGAGCAAATGTCGGCGTTGGAGAAAACGCGGCTCACCAGGCCCAGGTCCTTGCGGACCATGACGGTTCCGCCATCGCCCACGGCGATGCCGGCGGATTCCTGGCCGCGGTGCTGCAGAGCGCGCAGGCCGAAATAGGTGAGACGGGCGACGTCGCGGTCGGGCGCCCAAACGCCGAACACGCCGCACTCGTCGTGCGGATGATCGGTGTCGGAATCGAACGCGGTGAATTCGGACAGGTTGGTGTCGAGAGACATGCGGCTTCCCCTCTGGATACCATGCGCGGTCATACGTTGGGAATTATACGCTCGCAAAGCGTTCTGCCTGCGCGCACGCCGAAACGACATGGCTTCGCGACTCAAATCCCATTCATTCAAATCCCATTCATGGCCTCAATTTAGCGCCTGTCCCTCAATTGAGGTCGCGGCGGTATGGTGAAACGGGGCGTTTTGGAACGAACAGCGGCACCACGGGCGCACTCCCGCATGATTCACCATACAATGGCGGTATTACACCCGCTATCCCACGAGGTGGACATGGACGAGCAGAACGCACCGCGCCCAACGGCAGTCCCGCGCGGAGTCTCCGAGGGCGCGCACCAGCGACCCGGTCGCAAGCACATGGGTATCGCAACCAGCGACCCCACCTATCTGCCGCCCGTCGACAACCCTCGAGCACCTGCGAGCAATCGCGAGACGCACACACCCAGACGCAAGGCATCGCTTGGAAAGGGTGGTTCCGCCCAGGCGAGTGGCGGCACGGCACGCACGGGCGGATACATCCCGCCGAGCAGTCCCACGCTGCAGGTTCGCGGGCGCGGCGGCGAGCAGGGCCTCGGCCAGCCGAGCAGCTATATTTCTCAGCCTAAAAAAGGGCGATCCATCTTCGTGTCCCGGCATGATCGCGCACGCAAACGCGTGCAGCTCCTCCTGCTCATCTTGATACTTGCCGCCATCGCCCTCGCCCTGTTCTGGTTCTTCGTTCTTCGATAGCGCCATTGACCGCCATGACCAACGCCAACGAACCCTATGTGTACGCCGACAGTGCGGCAACCACACCGCTCTCGCCCCGTGCGCTTGAGGCGATGATGCCGTACCTGACCACGAAGTTCGGCAACCCAAGCGGGATCCATCGCATGGCGCGCGAGACGGCCAGCGCGCTCGACGGAGCACGCAACGACATGGCGCGCCTCCTTGGGGCGGCGAACGCGTCGGACATCTTCTTCACGAGCGGCGGATCCGAGTCGGACAACTGGATACTACGCGGCGCCGTGCAGCGCTACCGGGACCTCTACGGAGCGGCTACGCCCGTTCGGATTGTCACGAGCGCCATCGAGCACCATGCGATCCTCCACTGCTGCGAGGCGCTCGAGCGGGAAGGAGTCCAGGTGACGCACCTGCCCGTTGATCGCCAGGGGCTCGTGCACGCCGAGGATCTCGAAGAGGCACTCACCGCCAACGAACGCGCCGCCGCATGCGGTATCGAGGCTCCCGGATTCGCCGCGGCTCCCGGGCACACCACTGCCTCCGCGGGCGGCGATGCCCCTGGACTCGCCACCCCGCCCGCCACCGCCTTGGTCTCGATCATGCTTGCGAACAACGAGGTCGGCACCATCGAACCCATCCGCGAGCTCGCCGCCGTTGCCCACGCCCACGGTGCTCCCTTCCACACCGATGCGGTGCAGGCCGTGGGGCACATCCCCGTCGACGTGCAAGAACTGGGCATCGACGCCCTTTCGCTCTCCGCGCACAAGTTCCACGGCCCACGTGGCGTTGGGGCGCTCTATCTGCGCAAGGGCTTCTCCATTCCACCGCTCATCACCGGCGGGGCCCAGGAACGCGGTGAGCGCGCCGGTACCGAGAACGTCGCAGGCATTGTGGGCATGGTCACCGCCCTCGAGGAAGCGTGCGAAACGCTCCGGTCCGACATCCTGCGCATCTCATCCTTACGCGATGAGCTCGTTCGCCACCTTCTCGGCGAGGTCGAGGACATGGCCCTCACCGGCACGCCAATCAAATGCACCTCAGCCGATGGCACGAAAACTCCGTGCACCCCGGCCTGCGATGCGTCTGCCCTCCCGGACCGCAATGCACCAGTCTCCCGCGCCACGGATGACGGCGCGACCGGCGAACCCAGCGGTGCCTCCGACGGAGAGGCCCTAGACTGCTCTCCCTCAATCGGCCGTCTCCCCTCGATCGCATCCTTCACCTGCGACGACGTTGACGGCGAGCTCCTCGTGGTCCTGCTCGACCGGGCAGGCGTCGCGGCGGCAACCGGTTCTGCCTGTTCCACCGGCTCAACCGAACCTTCGCACGTACTCACTGCCATGGGGATTCCCGCGCAGCGCGCCCGCGGTGCGCTGCGCCTTTCGCTCGCGAGCGACATCACCGCCGAGGACGTCACCCTCCTCAGCAAGCGCATCCCCGCCTGCATCCGCAAAGCGCGCCTCATCAGCTCCATACGGTAAAGGACGGTGGTCGAAAGCGCGGTTGCCGAACGGGCAGCTGTCGGACGACGGCCCTCCGTCCATCAGCTCGCCCATCAACCCGCTCTCATCATCGGGCTTCACAGCCCCTCGCGGTCGGCATGGCCACGCCGACCGCCAAGTTCGATGAGGTTTTTCGTATCAATTTTGCAATTCCGCGAGTACAAGGTAATTTCAGCTGAGTCCGACCTGCGTTTTTCATTGCAAACCATGTCTGCTACCAACCGAAATTAAAAATCAATACGAAAAACCTCACCCAACTCGCGCTCGGCGCGTCTCAACCGCCCGCCACGCGCCCCAAG
>OGZM01000661.1_pt1 | contig 39969 bp, 34 predicted proteins | sample 1576821 | NCBI WGS metagenome assembly OGZM01 (sample SAMEA3541491, study PRJEB24748) | human gut metagenome | biome: human gut; feature: human-associated habitat; material: faeces | place: China | collected 2012
CTGTAGAACTAACGATATATTAGAAAACCTAGCTTAGCTAGATAAATTATAGTTTGAAAAATAATAACTTCTTTGAAAGAAAATTAGTCTAATAGAAAAATAGGATATTTTTTATATGCTTAAGAAAGAAATTCTACAATTAAGAAAAAAATTGTGTTATAATAATATAAAAGCAAATCTTTTGCAAGGAGGATGATCATAAGTTGTTAGGAGCAGAATTATTAAAGACAGAAATATTTAGAGATTATAGCAACAAAGATCTTATTAAAGAAGAGGAAAGTTTAAGATTTTCACTTTTAGAAAATCCTCAAGATATAGAGAAATTAAGAGAATTAGCAATAGTATTATACAATAAAAAAGATTATGATGGAGCTATCAATTTATATGAAAAGTTAGCAAAGATTAAGCCAGAAAGTTCTGAGATTTTTGCTTTTTTAGGATACCTTTATTATGAAAAAGAGAATTATGCTAAATCAATAGAAAATTATGAAATAGCACTAGAAATTGATCCAGGAAGATCTTTTGTCTATTTTTTATTAGGGAACTCTTATTCAAGAGCAGGTTTAATTAAAGATGCTATCAATAGTTATGATTTTGCTATATTCTTAGATTTAGACATCTATACTGCACATCTAGATTTTGCAAGAAAATATGAGGCTATAGGACAGAAAGAAAAAGCTTTAAAAGAGTATGTTATAGCCTATGAGATAGATCCAAGAGATAAAAAGATAGCTGAAGATATAGCTAGATTAAAATCTGAGCTTGGAAGAGGTTAAAGATTATTAATAGAAGGAAAAGGGTAACTTTTCTTTCTATTTTTGATTTTTAATTTAAAAATAAGGAGAAAATAATGCAAAGTATTTCATTAGGTTTTATATTGATTATATTCCTATTTATAGGAATGACATTTGGGTTTAATAGAGCATTAGCCTCAATCCCATTTTTGTTTTTTATATTTGTATTAGTATGGTTTTTTGGTTGGTTTGTAATGGCATTTTGGCCGCTTATATTGATAATAGTACTTATAAACTATCTGTCAAATAAGAATAACCCAAAGACAACAAAGAGAAGAACCTACTATTATAAATTTGATAGGACAGAGGATTTTGATGAGTTTTTCCGTAAGGCTGGGCAACAAAGTGGAGGGTACTCATATGGAGGTTCAACTGGAGGAAATCCTTTTGGTTATGCAGAGGATAAAACAAAATATTATAAAGTGTTAGGTGTTAATCCTAATGCAACAAAAGAAGAAATTAAAAAAGCTTATAGAGAGTTGGTAAAACAACACCACCCAGATAAATTTACAAATGCTCCTGAAGAGGAAAGAGCATATCATGAGAAAAGAATAAAAGAGATAAATGAGGCTTATGATAAATTATCAAAAGATTTTTCTTAACTTGAAATACATAGGAAGCTATGCTATAATGAAACTGTGTGCTTAACATTAAGGAAAATTAAGTCAGCCTTAACATCAAAGGAGAAATTATGAAACTAAAAACATTGATTTTAGCTGCGGGAAAAGGAACTAGAATGAAATCAGAACTTCCAAAAGTTATTCATAAAGTAAATGGAGTTCCAATGATTTCAAAAATAATAAGTGTTCTTAATGGATTGGAGCCAGAAGAAAATATATTAATACTTGGACATAAAAAAGAAGAGGTATTAAAAGTAGTTGGAGAAGAGGCAGATTATGTTGTTCAAACTGAACAATTAGGAACTGGACATGCTGTAATACAAGCAAAGGAAAAACTTGCTGATTATGATGGAGATGTAATGGTTCTTTGTGGAGATACACCACTATTAAGAGAGGAAACTTTAAGAGATTTATATAATTTCCATAAAGAGAGTGGAGCTGTAACAACAATACTAACATCTATATATGAAAATCCATTTGGATATGGAAGAATAGTTAAAGAAGATGGATTAGTAAAGGCTATTGTTGAAGAAAAAGAGGCAACTCCAGAGGTTAAGAAGATAAAAGAGGTAAATGCAGGAGTTTACTGTTTCAATAGTAGAGAGCTATTTAATGCTTTAGCTAGAATAAATAATAACAATGAAAAAGGTGAATACTACCTAACTGATGTTATTGGAATACAAGTTGGAGAAGGAAAAAAAGTTCAAAGCTTTGTATTAGAAGATAATATGGAGATATTAGGAGTTAATTCAAAAGTTGAATTAGCACAAGCTTCAGAAGTTTTAAGAGGAAGAAAAAATCTTGAACTTATGGAAAATGGAGCTATATTAATAGATCCAAAAGCTACTTATGTAGAAGAAAGTGTAAAAGTTGGAAAAGACACTGTAATCTATCCTGGAGCTGTACTTCAAGGAGATACAGTAATTGGAGAAAATTGTGAAATTTTAGGAACTACTAGAATTATAGATAGTGTTCTTGGAAATAATATAAGAATAGAGAGTTCAGTAATTGAAGAGAGTCAAATAGATGACTATGTAACAATGGGACCTTATGCTCATTTAAGACCAAAAACTCATTTGAAAGAAAAAGTTCACATTGGAAACTTTGTAGAAGTTAAAAAATCTACTCTTGAAAAAGGGGTAAAAGCTGGGCATTTAACATATTTAGGAGATGCTCAAATTGGTGAAGATACTAACATAGGAGCAGGGACAATAACTTGTAACTATGATGGTAAAAACAAATTTAAAACAGTTATAGGTAAAAATTCATTTATAGGAAGTGATTCAATGTTAGTTGCTCCTGTAAATATTGGGGAAAATTCTTTAGTAGGAGCTGGATCTGTTATAACTAAAGACGTTCCTGAAAATTCATTAGCTGTATCAAGAAGTAAGCAAATCATTAAAAATGACTGGAGGAAATAAAAAATGTTAAAATCTGAAAATGTTAAGATTTTTGCTGGAACATCAAACGTAGAATTAGCTAAGAGAATAGCAGATTGCTATGGACTACCACTAGGAGAGGCTGAAGTAGTTAGATTTAAAGATGGAGAAGTATTCGTTAAAATTGACGAAACAGTAAGAGGAAGAGATGTATTTGTTGTTCAACCTACATCTGAACCAGTAAACGAAAACTTAATGGAATTACTTGTATTTATCGATGCATTAAAAAGAGCATCTGCAAAAAGTATCAATGTAATTATCCCTTACTATGGTTATGCTAGACAAGATAGAAAATCAAGCCCTAGAGAACCAATTACTTCTAAATTAGTAGCAAACTTATTAACAACAGCAGGAGCAAGCAGAATAGTTACTATGGACTTACATGCTGACCAAATTCAAGGATTCTTTGATATCCCAGTTGATCACATGCAAGCACTACCATTAATGGTAAAATACTTTATGAAAAAAGGACTTTATGGAGATGACGTAGTTGTTGTTTCTCCAGATATCGGAGGAGTAAAAAGAGCAAGAAAACTTGCTGAATGGCTAGATTGTAAAATAGCTATCATCGACAAAAGAAGACCAAAACCAAATATGTCAGAAGTAATGAACCTAATCGGAGAAGTTCAAGGAAAAACAGCTATATTTATAGATGACATGATTGATACTGCAGGAACAATAACAAATGGAGCTTCTGCAATTATAGAAAGAGGAGCTAAAGAAGCTTATGCTTGTTGTACACATGCTGTATTCTCTGATCCAGCTATTGAAAGATTAGCAGCTTCACCTTTAAAAGAAATTATAGTTACTGACTCTATAGCTTTACCAGAAAGAAAGAAACTTGATAAAATAACAGTTCTTTCAGTAGATGAAATCTTCTCTGAAGCAATTAGCAGAATTGTTAACAACCAATCAGTTTCTGAATTATTTGAAAAAGTTGAAGGAAAAAGAACAAACAAATAATTGAGAGAATAAAATAATTTTATTAAAAAGCTAGTAGTTTTACTAGCTTTTTATTTATATATATGATAAAATTATTAATATTTTAAAAAATAAATTTTATCAGATAAGGTGCTAATCATGGATAAAAAAGAATATAATGCTTTAAATATTAATTATGAAGAGATTGAAAGATATTTGAGAGCAGGAAAATTAATAATCTATCCTACTGATACAGTGTATGGTGTAGGAGGCATTATAGAATCAGAAGAAACTATAGAAAATATATATAAGGCTAAAGAGAGAAATTTTAAATCTCCACTGATAGTATTGGTAAGCGATGTAGAAAAAATAGAGAAAATAGCTTATATAAATGAAAAAAATAGAGAAAAAATAGAAAAGTTAATAAAAAGATTTTGGCCAGGTGGACTTACAATAATTTTAAAAAGAAAAGATAATGTACCTGATATAATGGTTTCAGGAGGGGCAACAGTTGGAGTTAGAATGCCAGAACATGAAATTGCTCTAAATATAATATCAAGAGCTGGAGGAATGTTACCAACAACAAGTGCCAACATTTCAGGAGAGGCTACTCCTAAAAGTTATTTAGAACTTTCTGAAGAGTTTAAAAGTCGGGTAGATATAATAGTTGATGGTGGAGAGTGTCCAATTGGAAGTGCCTCTACTATAATAGATATGAGTGATGAGCCAAAAATATTGAGGCTAGGTGCTATATCAGTTGAAGAGATAGAAAAAGTGATCGGAAAAATTAACGGGGAGGAAAAAAATTAATGAAACCACAAAGAGTAAATCCAAATATGATGAATCCTATGGAGATGAACAACATGTCTGCTATGATGGGTATGATGAACAATCTTCAAAGAATAGGAAAAGGAAAAAGAAAATATAAAGTAACTTTAGATAAAAATAGTAAAAAGTTTTTAGCTAAATTTATGGAAGAGGTTAAAAAACAATTTGCAACAAGTCCATTAGGAGCTCAAGGACAAAATGTTTCAGACTTCTTTAGCTATGTAAAAGAATTAGCAGATTCTAAAGATCAAACAGAGCTTATGTTAAGCTTTGAAGAGTATGAATTCCTAAAAAGAATGCTTATTGATTCAATAAGAGGAATGGAAGGAATGGAATTCAAATGGTACCAATTTGTAAAAAAAGGTATGAGAAAATTAATGACAAAACAATATAGAGAGATATTGAAACAATTTAAATAATTTGAGAGAGGGAATTATAAATCCCTCTTTTTTCATATTACTAGAAATAAAAATACAATTTGTTTTTTTATTAGGATATGTGATATTATTGAATTAGGGTTAATACAATAATAACTAGGGGTGGTTTTTTATGAAATTTTTAATGAAAAACATATTAGTATTAAATCAGAAAACTCTTTTAATCACTTTTAAAGAGATTGAAAAATCAACAGGGGAAGATTTAGCTTATCTAGTTTCAAATCTAAAAAATTTAGATGAGTTAAATGAAAATATTTTAAAAGAAAATAAAATTGAAGTGGAAGAGCTAAAATTAGAGGTTTTAAAAGTAAGAGAAGTTCTTAGAATAGTTGAGGATTATAGAGATAAAAAAATAGAAAAACCTCAATTATTAAAGGAATTAGAAAATATAAAAAATAAAAAAGTTGAGATAAAAAAAGTTGAAAAAGCTAGAAAAGAAGATTTAGAAGAGATATTTAAAATGTTAAGAAGAGATCTTGTAACAGATAGAGTTCATATAGATATGAATGAATTAGCTGAATTTGAAGAAACTGAAGATGCTTTGATGTTCTGTAATAAAATTCTAGATCCATACTTAGATAGATATTTTAAAGGTGGAAACTATTCTAATGAAGAGAGAGATGAGATGAAAGATAGGATATTTGATATAGTAAGAGGATAGAAAAATCCCCAGATAGCAGGAAAGTTATCTGGGGTTATTTTTTTATCTATAAGCATTACCAATAAGTCCAACAGCCTCTTTAGCTCTCATTACCTTTTCTCTAGCAATAGCTCTAGCTTTTTTAGCTCCTTCATGAAGTACTTCTTCAACATAAGCTCTGTTCTCTACAAGTTTTTCTCTTTTTTCTCTAGCTTCTCCAAAGTATTCTAAGATAGCATTAAGAAGCTCAGTCTTAGCATGTCCATAACCGAAGTTTCCAGCTAGGAATTTTTCCTTTAGTTCATTTTGTTTCTCAATAGAAGCAAAAAGTGCATAGATTTTAGCTATATTGTTATCTGGATTTTTAGGCTCTTCTAGTGGAGTAGAATCTGTAACAATACTCATAACCTGTTTTTTAAGCTCTTTTTTAGAAGCAAACATATTGATAGTATTACCATAAGATTTACTCATTTTTTGTCCGTCAGTTCCAGGAATAACAGCTACTGAATCAAGAATTAGTGGTTCTGGAAGTTTAAATAGATCAACTCCATATTGTTGGTTAAACTTCATTGCAATATCTCTAGTCATCTCAAGATGTTGTTTTTGATCTTTTCCTACTGGAACAACATCTGTATCATAGATTAGAATATCAGATGCCATAAGAATAGGATAAGTCATAAGTCCAGCATTTGGTGAGAATCCTTTAGCAATTTTATCCTTATATGAATGTCCTCTTTCAAGTAATCCTACTGGAGTTACATTTGAAAGAAGCCAAGATAATTCAACATGTTCAGGGATATCTGATTGTAAGAATATTGTAGATTTTTGAGGATCTAAACCTAGTGCAAGATAATCTAAAACAATATTATATGAATTTTCTTTTAAAGCTTTTGGATCAGTTAGAGAAGTTAAAGAATGATAGTCAGCTATGAAATAAAATCCTTCATAATTCCCACTGTTTTGATTTTTAACAAACTGGCTAATAGCACCAAAGTAGTTTCCTAGATGTAGAATACCACTGGGCTGAATACCAGATAAACTTCTTTTCATAGAAAGCCTCCTAAAATATAAATATATCTAACATAGTATCATATCTAAAAAAAAAATTCAATAATACTGATTTTTTTAAAATTGTAGTATAATTAATTATACAGTTCAATAAAAATTATGGAGGGATACAAAATGAATTATTATGCTGGAGTAGATCTAGGAGGAACAAATACTAAAATAGGAATTTTAAATAGAGAGGGGGATATTTTAAAAAGTAGAATAATAAAGACTTTATCAGCAGAGGGAGTAGATAATACTTTAGAGAGAATTTGGAAAACAATACAGGAGTTAGCTCAAGAACTTGATATAAATATAAAAAATATTAAGGGAATTGGGCTTGGAATACCTGGACCAGTGTTAGAACAAAGTATAGTAGCATTTTTTGCTAATTTCCCTTGGGAAAGAAATATCAATATAAAAGAGAAACTGGAAAAACTTACAGGAATTGAAACAAAACTTGATAATGATGCTAATATTATAGCTTTAGGAGAAGCTAAATATGGAGCAGCTAAAGGAAGCAAAAGCAGTGTAACAGTGGCACTAGGAACAGGAATAGGTGGAGGAATCTATATAGATGGTAAATTAGTTTCTGGGGCTAAAGGTGCAGGTGGAGAAGTAGGACACATGAAAATAGTAAAAGATGGAAAACTATGTGGATGTGGACAAAGAGGATGTTTTGAAGCATATGTTTCTGCTACTGGGTTAATAAGAGAAGCTGTTTCAAGATTGACAGTAAATAAACAAAATCTTCTTTATAAGATGATAGATGGAGATTTGATGAAACTAGAAGCTAAAGATATTTTTGATGCAGCTAGAGAGGGAGATGCTTTTTCATTAGATTTAGTAGATTATGAAGCAGAATATTTAGCTTTAGGAATAGCTAATATTTTAAATATAATAAACCCTGAGGTTGTAGTTTTAGGTGGAGGAGTAGCTTTAGCTGGAGATATTCTATTAAATCCTATGAAAGAAAAAATGGTAAAATATGCTTTACCAGTAACTTTAGAAGAATTGAAAATAGTTCAAGGTGTATTAGGAAATGAAGCTGGAATTAAAGGAGCAGTTGGATTATTTAACTAATTAATTGAAAAGAAAAGAGAAAATCAAGAAAAAAATGGTAAAAATTAAAAACTAAATATCTTTAGTTTAAAAAGTTTTCATAAAAACAAAATAACGGTATTGACAAAGTTGAGATAAAAGATTATATTTATAGTGATAGTATAAAAATAAAATTTTAACTTCGTAAACAAATTATAAAGTTCTAATTTTAAACAGTGCACACTATATAAAATCTCAGGAGGTATTTTGGTATGAAGAAAACAAGTTTAATACTAGGAGCATTATTATTAGCAGCAGGACTAACTGGTTGTGGAGATAAAAAAGAAGCTGCTCCAGCAGAAAAAGCAGCAGAAGCACCAAAAGCTGAAAAAAAATTAAACATAGGATTTACAGCTTATAAATATGATGACAACTTTATCGCTCTATACAGAAAAGTTGTATTAGCAGAAGCTGATAAAGTAAAAGACAAAGTTGAGTTATCAATGGTTGACTCTCAAAATGCTCAACAAACTCAAAATGACCAAATAGATGTAATGCTTTCTAAAGGAACAGATGCATTAGCTATTAACTTAGTTGACCCAGCAGCAGGACAAACAGTTATGGAAAAAATTAAAGCTGAAAATGTTCCAGTTGTATTCTACAATAAAAAACCTGCAAAAGAAGTTTTAGATGCTTATGATAAAGCTTACTATGTAGGAATCGACCCTAACGCTCAAGGAATAGCTCAAGGGGAACTTATTATGAAAGCTTGGAAAGCTAACCCTGAACTAGATTTAAATAAAGATGGAAAAATTCAATATGTTATGATTAAAGGAGAACCTGGACATCCAGATGCTGAAGCAAGAACTATCTATTCAGTAAAAACTCTTAACGATAACGGAATTGAAACTGAAGAACTTCATCTAGACGCTGCTATGTGGGATACTGCAATGGCAAAAGATAAAATGGATGCATGGTTATCAGGACCTAACGGAGATAAAATTGAAGTTGTAATTTGTAACAATGATGGAATGGCTCTAGGAGCTATCGAATCAATGAAAGCTATGGGTAAAAACCTTCCAGTATTTGGAGTTGACGCATTACCAGAAGCTCTTGTAAAAATTGAAGCAGGAGAAATGGCTGGAACAGTTCTTAACGATGCTAATGGACAAGGAAAAGCAACTTGGGATATGGTTGTAAACTTAGCAGCAGGAAAAGCACCTACTGAAGGAACTGAATGGAAACTTGATGGAAAAGAAATCTTAATTCCTAGTATTGGAATTGACAAAGAAAATGTAGCACAATTCAAATAAGATGAAATTATAAAACATTAAATTAGAGGGGAGATTGTTTTGTAACATCTCCCCTTTAAATAAAGAACGACATTGTAACAAAAGGAGACACGATGAAAAATTTAGAATATATTCTTGAAATGAACAATATTTCTAAAGAGTTTCCGGGGGTAAAAGCGTTGGATGGGGCTAACTTAAAAGTAAGACCACATTCTGTTCATGCATTAATGGGTGAAAATGGAGCTGGAAAATCTACTTTAATGAAATGTTTGTTTGGAATTTATGAAAAAGATGGTGGAAATATATTATTCGACGGGAAAGAAATAAACTTCCACTCTGCAAAGGAAGCACTTGATAATGGTGTTTCAATGGTTCACCAAGAACTTAACCAAGTTTTACAAAGAAATGTGTTAGATAATATCTGGTTGGGAAGATATCCTAAAAAAGGTTTCTTTATAGATGAGAAAAAAATGTATGAGGATACTAAAAAGATATTTGAAGATCTAGAGATAGATGTAGATCCTCGTGCAAAAGTAGCTGACTTAGCAGTTTCTGAAAGACAAATGATAGAGATTGCAAAGGCAGTATCATATAATTCGAAAATAATCGTGATGGACGAACCTACTTCTTCACTTACTGAAAAAGAGGTTGCACATCTGTTTAAAATTATAAATAAATTGAGAGATAAAGGTTGTGGAATTGTATATATTTCACATAAGATGGAAGAGATAAAAGCTATATCAGATGATATCACTATTCTTAGAGATGGAAAATGGATAGCTACAGAATCAGTTGCTAATTTAACAACTGAACAAATTATTAATATGATGGTAGGAAGAGATCTGACAGATCGTTTCCCACCTAAAGATAACCAAGTAAAAGAGTGTATTTTAAAAGTAGAAGGACTTACAGCAGTACAACAACCATCTATTCAAGATGTTAGTTTTGAACTACACAAAGGTGAGATCTTAGGAATAGCAGGACTTGTTGGAGCTAAAAGAACTGATATAGTTGAAACAATATTTGGTATAAGAGAAAAAGCTGAAGGAAAAATTACTCTTAATGGAAAAGAGGTTAAAAATAAAACTCCTAATGAAGCTATAGAAAATGGATTTGCTCTTGTAACAGAGGAACGTAGAGCTACTGGAATTTACAGTATGCTAGATATACTGTTTAACTCTGCAATTTCAAATCTAGATAGTTATAAAAATAATTTTAAACTACTAGATAATAAGAAGATGGCTGAAGATACTCAATGGGTAATTGACAGTATGAGAGTAAAAACACCATCACAAAGCACAAGTATAGGATCACTTTCTGGAGGAAACCAACAAAAAGTTATTATAGGAAGATGGCTTCTAACTGAGCCAGATGTACTTATGCTAGATGAGCCTACAAGAGGAATAGACGTTTTAGCAAAATATGAAATTTATCAATTAATGATAGAACTAGCTAAAAAAGATAAGGGAATTATAATGATCTCTTCTGAAATGCCTGAACTTTTAGGTGTTACAGATAGAATACTTGTTATGAGTAATGGTAGAGTTGCTGGAATAGTAAAAACATCAGAGACAACTCAAGAAGAGATTATGACTTTATCAGCTAAATATCTATAGGAAGAGGGAGAGTAAAAAATGAATATTCGTAAAAAAGATGGAAGTATAGATTTTAAAAAATTACTAATTCAAAGTGGATTGTATCTTGTACTATTTTTAATGTTGGTATTAATTGTTGCAAAAGAACCTTCATTCTTAAGTATAAGAAACTTTAAAAATATTATTACACAATCATCAGTAAGAGCAATTATAGCTCTTGGAGTTGCAGGACTTATTGTTACTCAAGGTACAGACCTTTCAGCAGGAAGACAAGTTGGACTTGCAGCAGTTATTTCAGCAACACTTCTTCAAGCTAGTACAAATGTAAACAAAGTTCTAGATATTGGAGAATTACCAGTAATAGTTGCTATCTTAGTTGTTACAGTAGTTGGAATGATCATAGGATCTATCAACGGATTAATAGTTGCAAAATTAAATGTTCACCCATTTATTGCTACTTTAGGTATGATGACAATTGTTTATGGAATGAACTCACTATACTATGACTCAGTTGGTAAAGCATCACCAATATCTGGATTTAGTAAAGCATATAGTAATTTTGCTCAAGGAACTATCGGTTCAGGAAGCTTCTCAATATCTTACTTAATTATATATGCAGCAATAGCTACAGCAATTATGTGGGTATTATGGAATAAAACAAAATTTGGTAAAAACGTATTTGCTGTTGGAGGAAACCCAGAAGCAGCTAAAGTATCAGGGGTAAATGTAACAAGAACATTAGTTGGAATCTATGCTCTATCAGGAATCTACTATGCATTTGGAGGATTACTAGAAGCAGGACGTATCGGATCAGCAACTAACAACTTAGGAAATATGTATGAAATGGACGCAATTGCAGCTTGTGTAATTGGAGGAGTTTCATTCTATGGAGGAGTTGGAAAAATTTCTGGTATCATTACAGGAGTTATCATTCTACAAGTTATCAACTATGGATTAACTTATGTAGGAGTAAGCCCTTACTGGCAATATATCATTAAAGGGATTATAATAGTTGCAGCAGTTGCATTTGACTCTATTAAATATGCTAAGAAAAAATAATTAGGATTAAAAAAATAGAATAAAATAAAAAAGTCTGGCTAAATAGTCAGACTTTTTTAATAACGACGATGAAAAATTTATGTTTAAAGTATATAAAAAAATTGTATAATATTCAACAAGAATTGAGACAAAAAAATATAATAAAAACGACATGGAGAATGAAAAATGCAAAATTGTGAAATAAAAACAAATGAAAATAATGAAGAATTAGTACAACATGGAGATTATGAATTTCCATGTGCTGTATATTTTTCTGATATAGATATATATACAGCTAGTGAGATAGCATGGCACTGGCATAAGGAGATAGAGATAGTTGTATTGTATGAAGGAAGCGTATCTTTAGAAACAGCAAAAGAAAGTATTATTTTAAAAAAGGGAGATGGAGTATTTATAAACTCAGAGGAGCTACATTACTTTAAAAAGATAGGGGATGAAAAATGCGTATTAATATCCTATGTTTTTGATAAAAGCCTTGTAATAGGAGATAAGGGGAGTATTATAGAGAGAAAATATATAGAACCATTAGTACAAAATAAAACTCTTTCTCTATTTAAAATTTCAGAAAAATTAAGTAGAAAATTAGAAGAGGTATTTTTTGAATATGAAGATAAAAAATTTGGAGTAGAAATAAATATAAGAAATATTTTAAGTTCAGTTTTATTAGAGATAATAATTGAAAATAGAGAAAAATTAATAGAGAAAAAAACTTATAAAAATTTGGATAACCAGAGAATAAAGGGAATGTTAGATTTTATTCAAAAAAATTACTCTAATGAACTTACTTTGAAAGAGATAGGAGAGGTAGTATTTATAGGAGAAAGAGAGACATTAAGATGTTTTGCTAGAACAATAGGAATATCACCAATAGAGTATTTGAAAAAATATAGAGTTACAGCAGCAGCTAATTTACTTACAACAACTGATCTGCCAGTGACAGAGATATGTATACAGTGTGGTTTTAATAGTCCTAGTTACTTTTCTAAATCATTTCAAAAGATTTTTAATGTAACACCAAGGGAGTATAGAAAAAATAAAATTGCAACTATATAATTTAAAATAAAAAAATTATTCGAAAAAAATTAGATTATGTGTTAAAATAAAGGGAAGTCTAAAAATAACAGGTGATAAATTATGTTTTTACCTACAACGATGGAAGAGGTAAAGAAATTAGGGTGGAACTACTTAGATATTATCTTAATATCAGGGGATACATATATAGATTCTTCATATAATGGAACAGCATTAATAGGAAAATGGCTGTATAAACATGGCTTTAAAGTTGGAGTTATAGCTCAACCAGATATCAATAGTGATGTTGATATAAAAAGATTAGGAGAACCAAAACTTTATTGGGCTGTATCTGCTGGTTGTGTAGATTCAATGGTGGCAAACTACACAGCAACTAAAAAGAAGAGAAGAAGTGACGATTTTACTCCAGGTGGAGAGAATACAAAGAGACCAGATAGAGCCTCAATAGCTTATACAAATCTTATTAAAAGATATTTCAAAAATAGTGAAGTACCAATAGTTTTAGGTGGGATTGAAGCTAGTCTTAGAAGAATAACTCACTATGATTATTGGAGTAATAATCTGAGACGTCCTCTTATCTTTGATGCTAAAGCAGATATTTTATCCTATGGAATGGGTGAAAAATCTATGCTAGAATTAGCTAGAGCAATTAGAGATAAAAAGGATTGGAGAGATATAAGAGGATTAAGTTATATATCAAAAGAAATCAAAGAGGGATATTTAGAACTTCCTTCATATGAAAATTGTGTAAAGGATAAGAAAGAGTTTATAAAAGCTTTTGAAACTTTCTATCATAATTGTGATTCGATTTTATCTAAAGGTTTATATCAAAAGTGTGGAGATAGATATCTTATTCAAAATCCACCTAGTGAAAATTTTTCAAGTAGAGAGTTAGATGCTATCTATTCAATGGATTTTGAAAGAGATGTGCACCCATATTACAAGAAGATGGGAGAGGTAAGAGCTTTAGATACAATAAAAACATCTGTAACAACTCATAGAGGTTGTTATGGAGAATGTAACTTTTGTGCAATAGCTATTCATCAAGGAAGAACAGTAATTTCAAGAACAGAAGATTCAATAGTAGATGAAATTAAAGAGATTACTAAGATGAAGAAATTTAAAGGAAATATAGCTGATGTAGGTGGACCTACGGCAAATATGTATCAAGTTGAGTGTAAGAAAAAGTTAAAATTTGGAGCTTGTCAAGATAGAAGATGTCTTTATCCACAAAAGTGTCCAGCTTTAAAAATAGATCATAGTAAGCAGATAGATCTTTTAAAAAGATTGAAAGGAATAGATAAAATAAAAAAAATATTTATTGCATCTGGAATAAGATATGATATGATTTTAGATGATAAAAAATGTGGACAGATGTATATGGAGGAGATTATAAAAGATCATGTATCAGGACAGATGAAAATCGCTCCAGAACATACTGAGGATAAGGTTCTTTCACTTATGGGAAAACAGGGGAAAGCACCATTAAAAGAGTTTAAAGAAAAATTCTATGAAATAAATAAAAAGCTTGGAAAAAAACAGTTTTTAACTTATTATTTAATAGCTGCACATCCTGGATGCAATGAAAAGGATATGCTTGATCTGAAAAGATTTGCATCAGCAGAGTTGAGAGTTAACCCAGAGCAGGTACAAATATTTACACCTACTCCTTCAACATACTCTACTTTGATGTATTATACAGAGATGGATCCTTTTACAGGAAAGAAACTTTTTGTAGAAAAAGATAATGGAAAGAAACAGAAACAAAAGGATATCTTAATTCCGAGAGAAAATAATAAGAGAAGATAAATTTTAATAGGGAGGTACAAAATGAAGCCTATTGTTGCAATAGTTGGAAGACCAAATGTTGGAAAATCAACACTTTTTAACAATCTAGTAGGAGATAGAGTTGCTATCGTTGACGATATGCCAGGTGTTACTAGAGACAGACTTTATAGAGAAACAGAATGGAATGGAACAGAATTTGTAATTGTTGATACAGGTGGACTTGAGCCAAGAAACAACGATTTTATGATGACTAAAATAAAAGAACAAGCTGAAGTTGCTATGAATGAAGCAGATGTTATTCTTTTTGTAGTTGATGGAAAAGCAGGGGTAAACCCATTAGATGAGGAGATTGCTTACATTCTTAGAAAGAAACAAAAACCTATCATTCTTTGTGTAAACAAAATTGATAACTTTGTGGAACAACAAGATGATGTATATGATTTCTGGGGACTTGGATTTGAAAACCTAGTTCCTATTTCAGGGGGACACAAGGTAAACCTTGGAGATTTACTTGATTTAGTAACAGAGATGATAGAAAAAATTGAACTTCCTGAAGAGGAAGAGGACACATTAAAACTTGCTATTATAGGAAAACCTAATGCTGGAAAATCATCTCTTGTAAATAGATTATCAGGAGAGGAAAGAACAATAGTAAGTGATATAGCTGGAACAACAAGAGATGCTATAGATACAGTTGTTCAATACAACGATAAAAAATATATGATAATAGATACTGCTGGTATCAGAAGAAAATCAAAGGTTGAGGAAAGCCTAGAGTACTATTCAGTATTGAGAGCTATAAAAACAATCAAAAGAGCAGATGTATGTATACTTATGCTTGATGGTAAAGAGGGGCTTACAGAGCAAGATAAGAGAATTGCAGGAATTGCAGCTGAAGAGTTAAAACCGATAGTAGTTGTAGTAAACAAATGGGACTTAGTAGACAAAAATAAGGTTACTATGAAGAGTATGAGAGAGGAGCTATACGCTGAATTACCATTCCTTTCATATGCACCTATTGAGTTTGTATCAGCACTTACTGGACAAAGAACTACAAAAATTCTTGAAATTTCAGATACAATCTATGAAGAGTATACTAAGAGAATTTCAACTGGATTATTAAATACAGTATTAAAAGAAGCTGTATTGATGAATAACCCACCTACAAGAAAAGGTAGAGTAGTAAAAATCAACTATGCTACACAAGTATCAGTTGCTCCACCTAGATTTGTGTTATTCTGTAACTATCCAGAGTTAATTCATTTCTCATATGCTAGATATATTGAAAATAAGTTTAGAGAATCATTTGGATTTGAAGGTTCACCAATTCTTATTAGCTTTGAGAAGAAAAACGCAGAGAAAGAGTAAAAAAGAGAAAAGCTATTGTAAATTAATGAGTTATGTATTAATTTACATAGCTTTTTTTATGATTTTTTCTTGTAAAAAGTATAATTAAAATTTTATAATAAAAATACAATTTAAATATTATATATTTTTAAATGGGGGAGAAATGGAGAAAAGAAAAAAGAAATCTATATCAATGACAGAGGGAAATATAGTAAAAAGTCTTTTACTGTTTTCAATTCCATTGATATTAGGAAATCTTCTACAACAAACATATAATACAGTGGATTCAATAATAGTAGGAAACTATGTTGGAAGCAGTGCTTTAGCAGCTGTTGGATCAAGTACAGCGTTGATAAATCTATTGATAGGGTTTAGCCAAGGAATATCTGTTGGAGCAGGGGTAATTGTATCTCATTCCATAGGAGCTAAGGACAATAAAAAAATTGAGCTTTCAGTTCATACAGCTATGATGTTGTCAATTTTATTTGGGACTTTTCTTTCAATAGTTGGTTTTATATTTACACCTCAACTTCTTGAATGGATGAAAACTCCAATTGAAGTTATGCCAGAATCAATAACTTATTTGAGATTATTTTTTTTAGGAACAGTATTTAATATTGTTTATAATATGGAAGCTGGAATTTTAAATGCAGTAGGAAACTCAAAACGTTCTCTTCTATATTTGGGAGTTGCCTCAGTAACAAATATTATTTTAGATATAATTTTTGTTAAAATTTTAGGAATGGGAGTAAGTGGGGTAGCTATCGCAACAAATATTAGCCAATTTATCTCTTGTATATTAGCACTTAGATTTTTAGTAAAAGTATCTGATAATTATAGAGTATACTTGAATAAAATAAAAGTTCATAAGGAAACAGCTATAAAAATTGTAAAAATAGGACTTCCAACAGGGATTCAAAGTATGGTAGTATCTCTTTCAAATGTTCTTATTCAATCAAGTGTAAATACTTTTGGTGCCAGTGTAATGGCAGGTTTTGGAGCTTATTTAAAGGTGGATGGATTTAATATATTACCTGTTTTAAGTTTGGGAATGGCTAGTACAACTTTTACAGGACAAAATTATGGGGCAGGAAAGAAAGATAGAGTTAAGAAAGGACTTTGGATAACCATAGCTATGGGAGTAATTTATACAACTATAATAGGAATACTGTTATTTATTTTCTCTCAATCCATTATGCAGCTATTTACACAAGATGAAAAGATAATAGATGCAGGTATTAAAGCTATGAAATATTTCTGTCCTTTCTATGCACTGTTAGCTATACTTCATTCATTGGTAGGAGCAGTAAGAGGAACAGGAAAAACAATGCCACCCATGATAATTCTCCTTTTCTCAATGTGTATATTTAGAATTATTTGGCTTCACTTTATCTTACCAATGAATAATACAATAGATAATATCTATGTTCTTTACCCAATCTCTTGGGGAATTGGTGTTATACTAATGGGAATTTATCTTTGGAAAGCTAAATGGTTATAATAGAAAAATATTAAGAGATTATTACTGGGATTTGAATCTCAGTGATATACTCTTCAATATTATCAGTAATATGAATTTCAATGTGATAGATCTCAATAATATCCCCGATAACAGTAAGATTATTGTTAGTGATAAAATTTTTTAAATTTTTATAGTGATCTATCACATTTTCATAGCTTCCTTTAAAAGTAAAAGTTAGATAAGTTCCTTTAGGGATAATATGATCTGTTTTATCTGTTGTAATAATAAAAGTGCTGTTGTAATCAAAATAATTTTCATTTTTCCAATTTTCAAGTTTTATTGTGGCTCCTATTTCACTCTCAGTAAAAATAAAATCATTATCTTCAAAATTCAATCTCTTCAATTTTTTAAGTTCAAAATCTATCTCTTCTTCCTCTTTAAAATGCCCTTCTTTGAATAGAACATACCTGTCGTCAATCTCTTTTATTATAGGAGTTTCAAAGTGAGAAAAATTTTCAAAATACTCTATATTTTTCTTTTTCTCTTCAAGTTCCTCTTTTAAAGAGAGAAGTTTTTTTAGTTGTTCATTAATTTTAGTAAGTTGAAAATTAATTACAGTTTTAGTTTTTTCCATACTTCTATCGTTTAAAAAGTTAGTTATCATCTCTAGAGAAACTCCAAGATTTCTTAGATTTCTAATATTATTTAATTTCCATAGCTGTTTTTGAGAATAATATCTATAACCATTTTCCCCTCTCATATCAGGAGATATTAATCCTATTTTCTCATAATATCTCAAAATATCACTGCTTATATTGTATAATTTGCTGATCTCACCAATTTTATAAAATTTTTTCATAAAATCACCTGTTTTTTCCAACATTATAACATATTTTACTTGACATTAGAACAGTTCCAAGGTTTATCATATAAATATAAAAGTAAGGGGTGATTTAAATGAAAGGAAACAGAGGACTATTAAAGACCATTTTGAGGTATAGTGTACCTTCAGTTATTTCAATGTGGATGTTTACTATTTACAGTATGGTAGATGGAATCTTTATAGGTAAATATGTAGGTCCGTTGGGATTAGCAGGGGTAAATATCACTATGCCACTTATTAACTTTACATTTGCTATTGGAATAATGATAGCTGTTGGAAGTTCTACACTAATAGCGATACACTATGGTGCTGGTGACTGAACAGCAGGGAATAAAATATTTACAATGGCAACTATATCTTTAGCAGTTTTTGGAGTTCTGCTATCAATATTAATTACTATTTTTATTGAGCCAGTTATTCACTTTTTAGGTGGAGAGGGAGTTCTTTTCTTATATGTTAAAGATTATATGAGCATTATTATTTTATTCTGTGTATGCTATATGGTAGGTTATGCCTTAGAAATATATATTAAAGTAGATGGAACCCCAGTATATCCAGCTATATGTGTTCTAATGGGTGGAATTATGAATATTGTATTAGATTATCTTCTTGTAGCAGTTTTTCCATATGGAATAAAGGGAGCAGCTTTTGCAACAGGAATATCTCAATTAACAACAACATCAATGTTATTTTATTATATTTTATTTAAAACTAAAAGGGTAAAATTTACAAAGATTAAGTATTCATTCTTAGAGTTAATAAAAATTTCGAAGGTAGGTTTTGCTGAATTCTTAGCAGAAGTTTCAACAGGTATTGCTATTTTTGTATTTAACCTTGTGATACTGAAATCTCTAGGAGAAAAGGGAGTATCAGCATTTGGAGTTATAGGTTATATCTCTTCATTTGTGGTAATGACAATGATAGGATTTAGCCAAGGAATACAGCCAATAGTGAGTTTTAATTTAGGTGCTAAAAAATATGATAATGTAATAAAAACATTGAAGATAAGTTTGATAATGATAATTATTACAGGAACAGTATTCTATGGAGGAATAAATCTTTTTGCTGATAAGATAATACATACTTTCTTAAATGATCCTGATACTTTCTCATTGACAAAGTATGCTTTAGTAATATATAGTTTTGCCTATATTATAAATGGACTAAATATAGTAACTGCTGGATATTTTACAGCAATAAAAAAAGTTGATATCTCTACCTTAATAACTGTGTTGAGAGGGGTAATATTAATAATAGCATTTTTATATATTTTGCCTAAATATTTAGGTAATGATGGAATTTGGTGGACAGTGCCTATTGCTGAACTATTGACATTGATATTATCAACTTATTATATTAAAAAATATAGTTTGCAGTATAGTAGAGCTTAGGAAATAACTAACTCAAATTGATTATTTCAGTTTGGGTTAGTTTTTTTATAAAAACTTTTCTATTATTTGAATTTTTGTTAAAATATCTTTAAGTTAAAAGAAACTATTTGTGTGTGAGGTGAATATGGAAAAGTTAATAAAATTTTATGATGACTTAACTAATAGTGAGAAAGAGATTTTTGATTACATATTTAATCATCAAGATGAAGTTAAAAATATGAAAATAATGGATTTAGCTAAAAAAATATTAGTTTCAAAAACATTGATAATAAATATGACCCAAAAATTAGGTTTTAGTGGATATACAGATTTTAAATATTATTTAAAATCTGGGAATATACCTAAAATAAAAAAAGATGAGTATGAAAGTATTCAATCAAATTTAAAAGAAGATATAGAAAAAACATTTTCTTTAGTAAATACTAAGGAGATAAAAAATATAGTTAGAGAGATTCAAAAGGTAAAAACTATATATGTTGTCGCTAGAGGAACAAGTAAATCTGTAGGATCTCATTTAAATCATTTGCTTTTAACTTTAGGATTTAGATGTATATTTTTAGAAGATTATAATTTGATCACTAATGTTGCTAAAACATTAGAAAGTAATGAGTTAGTTATTCTAATTTCTCTTTCAGGAAAGACAGATAAAGTATTGGAGATAGCTAGAATAGCAAAAATAAAAAAAACTAAAATAGTTTCTATCACTAATTTTTATAAAAACCCTTTAAGCTCATTAGCTGATTTCAAGTTATACTGTATATCAGAGCAAAAAGATACTAAAGTAAATGATAGTGCTTCTAGAATAGGAATGTATTTAATAGTTGAAATTATAATAGAAACTTTAAAGTATCAAATGACATAAGTCATATTTTATGACTTTTTTTTGTAAATAGATAACATATCATCTGTTTTAAATTGAATTACCCTTTTTCATATGCTAACATTTAGTCAACATATATATGCATAAGAGGAGGGTAAGATGAAAAGTTATACTGATAAAATTCAAAAATTTGGTCGTTCTCTATTATTACCAATAGGTGTTATGGCTCCTATTGGAATGATTTTAGGGATTACTGGTGCTTTTGTTCAAAGTTATATGATTGCTAAATTTCCTGTTTTAGGAAATCCAGTTATTAATGTTACATTAAAAAGTCTTAGAACAATAGCTGGAACAGTATTTGATAATATTCCTTTATTATTTGCTATGGGAGTTGCTTATGGATTAAGTAAAAAGGATAAAGGAATAGCTGTTTTTGCATCTGTTTTAAGCTATTTAGTTTTAATAGTATCAATGAGTGTGTGTTTACAAGTAAGTGGGAATATGGCAGACTCAGCTGTAATGAGTCAAATGGGACAAATAAAAATATTAGGAATTCAAACGTTAAATATAAATGCAATGGGTGGAATTTTAGCTGGAGCAATAGCAGCTTGGGCAACTGATAAATTTTATAATCTAGAATTACCAATAGCTTTTGCTTTCTTCGCTGGAAAGAAATCTGTATCTATAATATGTATGGGAATAATGGTAGTTATAGGAGTTGTTCTTCCTTTTATATGGCAACATTTTGTAACAGGGCTTACTGGGTTATCTGTGGTATTTTTAAGTAAATTTGGTCCTTTCTTCACTGCTGGAGGAGAAAGATTGTTTATTCCTTTTGGACTTCATCATCTATGGAATGCGTTATTTAGATTTACAGAAGCTGGGGGAAGTTATGTAATAGATGGAACTACTTTTGTTGGAGTTGTTCCTACAATGGGAGAGATTCTTTTTAAACAAGGTCCAGATTCTCAATATTGGTCATTGATGCCAAAATTAACTAGATTTATGGCTCAACAACAAATGCTTTGTACTATGTTTGCTTTTCCTGCTATAGCTTTAGCTATGTATAAAACTGCTTATAAAGAAAATAAGAAGATGGTAAAAGGATTGATGATTACTTGTGTAGTAACTGCACTATTAGGAAATGTAACAGAACCATTAGAATTTTCATTTGTATTTTTATCACCAGTTCTTTATGCAATATATGCTTGCATAATAGGTTTAGGAGCGGTTTGTCTATCTTTAGCTAATGTTGCTATTGGTTATATTCGTGGAACTATTTTTGACTTTGTAATCTTTGGATTATTATATAAAGGAACTAACTGGTTATATTTTATTATAATAGGTTTATGTCTTTCAGTAGTTACTTACTTTATTTTTAAATGGTTTATTTTAAAATTTGATATAAAAACTCCTGGAAGAGAGGAAGCTATTTTAACTACTAATGAATTAATAAAAGAGAAGAGATATGGTGAAATTGCTAAAATTGTAATAGAAGGTTTAGGAGGAAAGGGAAATATTAAAAATGTTGACAACTGTATCACTAGATTAAGAATAGATTTAGTAGATAGTAAATTAGTTGATCAAAAAATTCTAGAAAAATCTGGATATACAGGAATTTTCTTTCCAATGGCTAATCATATTCATTTAGTATATGGTCCTTTAGTTGAATTTGTAAGAAATGCTGTAGATGACGAGTTAAAAAAATAGAGGTGAATAATTGATGAAAAGAAAAGAAAATGTGATAACAATAGCTGGAGCTGGAAGTGCAAGAGTACCTGCACTTTTAGGAAACTTAATAGAGTATAAAGAAAGATTTCCGCTAAAAAAGATAATTATGTTTGATATTGACAATGAACGTATGGGACAAATGGAAGCTTATGATAGACTTGTATTAAAAACTTATTATCCTGAAGTTGAAGTAATATTTACTACTGACCCTGATGTAGCATATAAAGATATAGATTTTGTATTTTGTCAAATGAGAGTTGGAAAAGGAGAGATGAGAAGCTTTGATGAAAAGATTCCTTTAAAATATGGACTAGTAGGGCAAGAAACTTGTGGTCCTGGAGGTTTTGCCTATGGAATGCGTTCTCTTCAAGGGATGAAAGAGATGGTGGAAAAAGTAAGAAGTTATTCAAAAGATACATGGATTTTGAACTATACTAATCCTGCTGCAATTGTTGCATTGGGACTTGACAGAATGTTTCCTGAGGATAAGAGAATTTTAAATCTATGTGATCAACCATATTCACTATTAAAATCATATGCTAAAATTTTAGAAGTTCCACAAGAAACATTAATTCCTAAATACTTTGGTCTAAATCACTTTGGATGGTTTACAGGATTAAAAGGAACAGATGGAAAAGATTATTTTGATAAGTTAAGATTTTATTTAAGAGATCATGATTTTAAGCCTTTTAATGCTGAGCAAAGAGATAAATCATGGTTAGATACATATGTTAGAGTAAATAAATATATGAATTATTTTGATGAGTATATACCTACAACATATTTACAATATTATATGTTTCCAACTGAGATAGTTCAAGAAAGTGATCCAAAGTTTACTAGAGCTGATGAAGCAAAAGTAGGAAGAGAAAAAGAGGTGTTTGAAACTTGTAAATTAGCAGAGAATAAAAAAGATATGTCTGGAATAAAAATGTTAACTAATAGTGTATTTGGAAAATTAATGGTAGAGGTTGCTGAATCAATAGCTTATGATTTAAATAATTCTTTTGTTGTAATGGTAAAAAATAATGGAATTATTCCTAATTTTCCACAAGATGCTATTATAGAAGTTGATGGAACTATAGGTAAAGATGGAGCAAGGGGAAATTATTTTGGAGAAATTTCAACTTTTTATAAAGGATTAATGGAAAATCAATATGCCTATGAACTTTTAACAGTTGAAGCTTTTATGGAAAAAAATTATACAAAAGCTCTTCAAGCTTTAACTCTTAATAGAACAGTAATTGAACCAAATAAAGCAAAATTAGTTTTAGATGATTTAATGGAAAAAAATAGAGAGTATTGGCATTTAGATTAGTTTAAAAAGTAAAAAATAAGAATAAAGACATTTTTAATATGATATTTTTTAGTTACATTAAAAGTGTCTTTTTATATTTTTTGGCTATAAAAAATTTAGAGTTTATTTAAATATAAAAAACTTTATTTTTCTAAAAATAATATGTTAAAATAGAAAAAAGTTAAAAAGGGAGCAAAGGCAATGATAAAGTTAATAGTAGCAGATATGGATGGAACACTTTTAAATGATAATAATGAGATAAATGAAGAGTTTTGGGAAGTACATAAAAAATTAAAAGAAAAAGGTGTAATCTTTGCAGTTGGAAGTGGGAGACAGTATCACAATTTAAAAGAGAGATTTTCTTCTATAAAAGATGATATGCTATTTATTGCAGAGAATGGAACTTATGTAGTTTATCATGATGAAGAGTTATATGTAAATGTTATTGAAAAGAAAGATATAGAGAAAATCTTAAAAATATCTAGAAATATTGATAATTGTAAAGTTGTTTTATGTGGAAAAAACTCAGCTTATACAGAGGCAACAGAGGAAAATTTTTTAACAGAGATGAGAAAATATTATTCAGAACTAAAGCAAGTTGAAAAATTAGAAGAGGTTGAAGATGATATAATGAAAGTAGCCTTTTGTGATTTTTCAGGTTCAGAAGAAAATAGTTTTAACTATTATAAGGATTTTGACTCAAAATTTAAGGTAGTTGTATCAGGTAGAATTTGGCTGGATATTATGAAAGATGATGCTAATAAGGGAAAAGCAGTTGAGATGGTACAGAAAAAACTTGGAATAACTTATGATGAAACAATGATTTTTGGAGATTATTTAAATGATTTAGAGATGATGAGTATGGGAAAATATAGCTTTGCTATGGCTAATGCTCATGAAATTTTAAAGAAAAATAGTAATTATATAGCTGAAAGCAACAATGATAATGGGGTTGTAAAAGCAATAAAAGAGTATGTCTTATAATTTTTTTAATTTTGTAACAATATTGACATAAATAAGGAGTATAGTTAAAGCATAATAAATCTTTCCCCAAGATGTTTTATATATAGTATTAAAAATAGAGCTGACGTCAAGTGCCAGCTCTATTTTTAATTTAGAAACTTTTTGTATGTGTTATCTATTGCTAAAGCTCCCAATGGAGCAGTGATTAAAATAGCTAGAACAGCAATAGTTAAAACAAGATTTCCACAGTTTAATCCCATAGCTAAAGGGATTCCACCAATAGCAGCTTGTACAGTTGCTTTAGGAGTGTAGGCAAATATAGTGAAAAGTTTTTCCTTTTTATTCAAGTTACTTCCTATTAAACAAAGAAAAACTCCAAACATTCTAAAGATTAAAACTAGAAGAATAAATATAATAGCTGTTGTACCAAAAGAGAGAGCATACTTAATATTTACAGTAGCTCCAACTAAAACGAAAAGTAGAATCTCAGCAGCTACCCAAAGTTTAGAAAATTTTGAAGAGATTCTTTTAGCAAGAATTTCATAGTTTTTCAATATCCCTATACCTATGCTCATTATAGATATAAGAGCTGAAAAAGGAATAAATCTACTTAGATGTATTTCTAGTTCTAATAAAAGGAATGCAACACTTAATAGAATAACTATCTTTATAGAATCTCTCATATGGAAAGTTTTAAAGAATTTTATAAGTATTAAAGAGATTAAATAACCTATGATTATTCCAGTTAAAATAGCAAAAGGCACTTGTAAAAGAGTAGTTGCAGAGAAATTTCCACCTTTTTCAAAATTTAAAAAAGATGTGAAAAGTACAATTACAAAAACATCATCTACTGAAGCTCCAGCCATAACAAGTTGAGGAATACTTTTATCTGTTCCTTTTTTTGTTTCTATTAATTTTATCATTCTAGGAACAATAACTGCTGGAGAGACAGCAGCAAGTACACTTCCTAAGATAGCAGCCTCGATTATAGTAACATTAAAAAATTTAGGTGCAATTAAAACAGTTCCTAAAATTTCTAAAGTTGCAGGAAGAAAACACATAAGAATAGCAGGACGCCCTACTTTTTTTAGATCCTCTATATTTAGAGATAAGCCAGCTCTAGTTAAGATTATAACTAAAGCAAGTTGTCTAAGTGAGGAAGAAATATTTAGGATAGAGCTATCCAGCAAATTTAAAGAGTAAGGACCTAGAATTATTCCTGTCAGTATCATTCCTAAAAGAGCAGGAAGTTTTAATTTGATAAAAATTGAACCTAATAAAAGACCAAGTAAAAATATTAAAGCTAGACTTGTTAACATATATCCTCCTAAAAAATTAATAAAATAAAAAAACTGATAAATTCTGCATAACAAAAAAATGCAGAAGTCATCAGCTTAAAAGCGGTTTATGTTTAAAACAAAGGGAGACCTCATTCCCTAATTTTTCTTAAATATTATCATTTTTTAATTTCTTTGTCAAACTTCAAAGGGAAAATTTAAAAATTTTGATTAAATTTGAAATTGATATATAATAGAAATAGTATGATATTTGGAGGGTAGAAATGGGAATTGAAAATATTAAATTAAAAATAGGAAAATTACCAAAGGGAAAGAATAACTTAATAACAGATGTAAAGGGAGTAAAAGTAGGACATAAAACCTTAGATAATGGCAATATAAAAACAGGGGTAACAGCTATAATTCCCCATAGTGATAATATATTTAGAGAGAAATTGATCAGTTCATCATATGTGATAAATGGTTTTGGAAAAAGTATAGGTCTTGTTCAAATTAATGAATTGGGAACTTTAGAGACTCCAATTATTTTAACAAATACTTTAAGTGTAGGAACTTGTAGTACAGCCTTAGTAAAATATATGTTGAAGGAGAATGATGATATAGGGGTAACAACAGGAACAGTTAACCCAGTAGTATGTGAGTGTAATGATGGATACTTAAATGATATTCGTGGACTTCATGTAAAAGAGGAAGACGTTTTTGATGCTATAGAAAATGCAGAAATAAACTTTAAAGAGGGAAATATTGGAGCAGGAACAGGTATGAGTTGCTATCAACTTAAAGGAGGAATAGGTTCTGCTTCTAGAGTTTTAAAACTAGATGATAAAGAGTATACAATAGGTTCTCTTGTACTTTCAAACTTTGGATTAAAAGAGGATCTTTTAGTAGATGGAATAAAAGTTGGAGAAAAAATTTTAGAAAAAGAGAGTGAAGAGTTAGAAAAAGGATCTATAATAATAATTTTAGCTACTGATATTCCTATGAATGAGAGACAATTAAAAAGAATAGCTAAGAGAGTTCCAATAGGATTAGCAAGAACAGGATCTCATATAGGAAATGGAAGTGGAGATATAGTAATTGCTTTTTCTACTGCTAATAGAATAAAACATTATGAAGATAGAGATATAGTAAGTATAAAAATAATAAATGAAAATATTATAGATAAAGTTTTTAGAGGAGTAATAGAATGTGTTGAAGAAGCTGTTATTAGTTCACTTTTACACAGTGAAAAAACAATTGGAACATCTGAACATAAAAGGGAATCATTGAAAAAATATATTGATTATTTAGTTAAATAGTTACTAGAATTTCTTTGATAAATATGCTAAAATAGAAAGTCGGAAAAATTTATAAAAATTATTTAACGTGTTTTTTAATAAAAAAGGAGAGATAGATGAAGATAGGTTTTGATCATAACAAATATCTAGAAGAGCAATCGAAGTATATCTTAGAAAGAGTTAATAATTATGATAAGTTATATTTAGAGTTTGGAGGAAAATTATTGTTTGACCTTCACGCTAAGAGAGTACTTCCTGGTTTTGATGAAAATGCTAAAATAAAACTACTTCAAAGACTTAAAGAGAAGGTAGAGGTAGTAATTTGTGTCTATTCTGGTGATATAGAGAGAAATAAAATCAGAGGAGACTTTGGTATTACATATGATATGGATGTTTTCAGACTTATAGACGATTTAAGAGATTATGAACTACAAGTAAATAGTGTAGTTATAACTAGATATGATGACCAACCTGCAACAAATCTATTTATAACTAAATTAGAGCGTAGAGGTATAAAGGTATATAAACATAGAGCTACAAAAGGGTACCCTATGGATATAGATACAATAGTAAGTGATGAAGGATATGGAAAAAATCCATATATTGAAACTACAAAACCGATAGTAGTTGTTACTGCTCCTGGACCTGGTAGTGGAAAACTTGCTACTTGTTTAAGTCAATTATACCACGAATACAAAAGAGGAAGAGATGCAGGATATTCAAAATTTGAAACATTTCCTGTATGGAATGTACCTTTAAAACATCCTTTAAATATAGCTTATGAAGCAGCTACAGTGGATTTAAAAGATGTAAATATGATAGATCCATTCCACTTAGAAGCTTATGGAGAAACTGCTGTAAACTACAATCGTGATGTAGAAGCTTTCCCTCTTTTAAAAAGAATTATAGAAAAAATCACTGGAAAAGAATCAATCTATAAATCTCCAACAGATATGGGAGTAAATAGAGTTGGTTTTGGAATTGTTGATGATGATGTAGTTAGAGAAGCATCAAAACAAGAGATTATAAGAAGATATTTTAAAACAGGTTGTGAGTATAAAAAGGGATATGTTGATAAAGAAACATTCCAAAGAACAAAAGTTATTATGGAATTTTTAAATCTAAAAGAGCAAGATAGAAAAGTTGTAGGAGTAGCAAGAGAAAGACTTGAGAAACTAAAAAATGAGCAAAGTGATAAAAATGGAATTTGCTCTGCAATAGCTATGGAACTTCCTGATGGAACAATAGTTACAGGTAAAAAATCTTGCTTAATGGATGCAGCATCAGCAGCAATATTAAATGCAATAAAACATTTTGCAAACATCAATGATGAGATTTTATTAATATCTCCAGTAATACTTGAACCAATTATTAATCTAAAGAGCAAAACACTTATGAGTAAAAATGTTGCGTTAGATACAGAGGAAGTATTGATAGCTCTAAGTATATCAGCAGCAACAAACCCTATGGCACAAGTGGCTATGGAAAAACTTCATATGTTAAAGGGAACACAAGCACACTGCACAAATATTCTTGGTAAAAATGATGAGCAAACATTGAGAAAATTAGGAATAGATCTTACTTGTGATCAAGTATTCCCAACAGAAAACTTATATTATAATGCATAATAAAAAGCACCCTTTGCATAAAACAAAGGGTGCTTTTGTTTGTAACTACTCACTTATTACATATAAAATATATAAAAATCAAAATTTTATCCCAATATCAACTAAAGCCGTAATTCACTAGAGAATATTAGAATCCCTCAGCGAAATGAAGTTAAGAAAATGCAACGTGTTTGAGCAAAGCTTGCGAAGCGAGTTTTGCATTTTCAACGGGATGAGCCATAGGGATTCTTTATTCTTTAGTATGAAGGCTAGTTGATATTAAAAATATAAGTTTTGAAAACTGAACTTAAAAATATAATCTAGTATCATAAAAATTAAACTTTAAGCTAGCTAATTTTTTGTAGAATTTGATTAGCTGAGTAGATACTTTTGTTTTTATCTTTGAGGAATTATCTCAATCCAATAACCATCAGGATCAGTAATAAAATAGATACCCATTGATGGATTTTCATAAGCTATACAACCCATAGCTTTGTGTTTTTCATAAGCTTTGTCAAAATCATCAGTAACAAGAGCTAAATGGAACTCTTCATCTCCAAGATCATAAGCTTCCTCTCTATCTTTTAACCAAGTTAGCTCAAGAGAGAAATTGTTTTTTCCATCTCCTAAATAAACAAGAATAAAGCTATCATCACTAGCTACTTTTCTTCTTACCTCTTTCAATCCAAGTGCTTCTTCATAAAACTTCAAACTTTTTTCTAAATTTAAAACATTAAAATTAAAGTGATTAAATGCAAAATTCATAAAATACCCCCTTTAGTAAATTATACTTTAAAGATATACTATCTTACTTCCAAAGTCAATAAAAAATAAAGAAGAGTAAAAAAGTTTAAAATAAACATTTTAGATTTATAAAATTCATGGTATAATATATAGTCGAAAAATAATGAGGTGGAAGAATGAATATTTATTACATTTATCATAGTTGTTTTGTAGTTGAAGATGAAAAAAATATATTAATTTTTGATTATTATGAAACTCCTAAAAAATCAGAAGCTAAAATAGATATTTTAGATTTTGTTAAAAGAAAAGATAAGAAGGTATCTGTTTTTTCTTCACATATACACCATGATCATTTTAATCCTGAAATATTAAAATGGCATGAAATTAATGGAAATATCAAATATATTTTTAGTTCAGATATAAAAGTTAAATCAAAGGATTTAGATATAATATTTTTAGAAGAAAATCAAGAAGTTAAGATCTCAGATTTAAATATAAAAACTTATGGTTCAACAGATGAGGGAGTATCTTTTTGGATAGAAGTAGGAGAAAAGGTAGTGTCTCATGCTGGGGATTTGAATTGGTGGGCATGGTCAGATGATACTTTAGAAGAAGAAAAGTATATGAGAGAAAAGTTTCAAGGGATAATAGAGAAGATAAAAGAAAATGATAAGAAAATAGATATTGCATTTTTTCCAGTAGACCCTAGATTAGAAGAGAATATGTTTAAAGGTGGGGAATATTTTATTGAGAAGCTAGAGCCTAAATATTTTGTTCCTATGCACTTTGATAATGGTTATAAAGAGATAGAGGAGTTTAGAAAACAGTTTTCTAATTCAAAAACAGAGGTATTAAAAATAAAAGATATTTTAGAAAAAATTGAATACTAAAATAGAATAAAATAAATTATATAACATTGATAAAAAGCAGAGTTTTTGTTATAATATACATTAAATGATAAAAAATATAGTAAGGAATGATTATGAACTGGGAAAAGAAAGAATACAGAATAGAAGATATTTATATAATGTTAAAAACAGATGAAAAGGGAAAATATATAGTTCCTGTTTTGAGTAAAGATGAGATATTAGAATCTTTAGATTTTATAGATATAGATGATGAAAAATATAATAAGATGAAAGCTGTACTTTCTTATATTAAGGGGATAAAGGAGGACAGCTTCTTTATTGATTGGGAAAAGGAGTATCAAGAAGCTTACCTCAGCGAACATTCAAATCTGATTCCCTACCTAATTGATAATGAAAAATTTGTTGATGAGAATATGAACCCTATAAAGTGGGAGAAAGAGAATAATATTTTAACTCTTATTATTAAAGAAAAAGAGGAAGATACAAATCTATTGTGTACAGAGCTTCTTTTAAATGAGAGTTACAATGATTTTGAAATAGTTACTGAAGAGGTATTAGAGAGAGAAGGGGTATTTTATCTTTTACCTTTTGAAGATAATAATCTTCACACTCTTAAAGAGCTTATAGGTACAATAAGTAAAAAAGAGTTGGAAAACTTTATAACAATGACAGTAAAATATTTTAAAAATATTGAGATAGAATATTTAGATTATAAAATTGTAGAGGGAGAGAAGAATACTCCTGTTCCTCAAGTTATTATAGAAAAAATTTCTCAAGACAATAGTTTATACTTACAGATAAATGTTGTTATTTCAACAATGGATTATGAGTTTTTAAAGAAAAATGAGATCACGAAAACAGCAATAGTAAATAATCTTGAGAAAAAAATATCAATAAGTGAGATTGATTTGAGAAAACTTCCAGAAGCTGTGGAAGAAATTGTAAAAATTTTAGCAAAGCTTCAAAAAAATATAAAGATGAAGTCAGGTTTCTATTTAGATGATGATAACTTAATAATTTTACAAGAGAAATTAGCTAAGGAATTTATAACTAAAGAACTACTTCAACTTGCATCAAAGTATAAGGTTGTTGGAACTGATAAGTTGAGAAAATATAATATAAAAGCTGTAAAACCAAAGGTTATTGGAAACTTTAGCCACTCAATAGATTTCTTAGAGGGAGAGGTAGAGCTTGAGATAGAGGGAGAAAAATTCTCTATTTTAGATGTGTTATCATCATATAAAAAAGATTCATATATAGTTTTAAGTGATGGAACAAGTGCTCTTATCAATAGAAAATATATTGAAAAACTGGAGAGATTATTTAAAGATAGCGACGATAAGAAAAAAGTTAAACTTTCATTCTTTGATCTTCCAGTGATAGAGGAGCTTATAGAGGATAAAATATTTACTCAAGAGATGAATAAAAGTAGAAACTTCTTTAAGGGAATTAATAGTGTAAAAGATTATGATATAGAAGCTCCTAAGGTAAAGGCAAAATTGAGAGAGTACCAAGAGTATGGATATAAATGGTTAGCATATTTAATGGATAATAATTTAGGTGGTTGTCTAGCTGATGATATGGGACTTGGAAAAACTCTTCAAGCCATAGCAGTACTGACAAGATTACATGAAGTTAAAGGAAAGAAAAGTTTAGTAATAATGCCAAAAAGTTTGATATATAACTGGGAGGGAGAGATAAAAAAATTCAGTCCTAAGTTAAAAGTTGGTATCTATTATGGAAACTTTAGAAATACAGATATAATCAAGAAAAATAATGTAATACTTACAACTTATGGAACAATAAGAAATGATATAGAGGCATTGAGAGAGATGCAATTTGATACAATAATTCTTGATGAGTCACAAAATATTAAGAATATAAATGCACAAACAACAAAGGCTATAATGCTTCTTAATTCAAAAAATAGAATAGCTTTAAGTGGAACTCCAATTGAAAATAATTTAGGAGAGTTATACTCACTATTTAGATTTTTAAATCCTGCTATGTTTGGAACAGCAGAGGAGTTTAACACTTATTATGCTGTACCTATTCAAAAGGAAAATGATCCTGAAGCAATAGAGGAGTTAAAGAAAAAAATATATCCATTTATTTTGAGAAGGGTTAAGAAAGAGGTTTTAAAAGATCTGCCTGATAAGATAGAAAAAACAATGTTTATAGAGATGAATCCAGAGCAGAAAAAACTTTATGAAGAGAGAAGAAGTTACTATTATAAGATGGTTAATAGTCAAATTAAGGAAAATGGACTTGGAAAGACACAATTCTTTATTTTACAAGCTTTAAATGAGTTGAGACAGATAACAAGTTGTCCAGAATCAAAGAGTAATGGAGTTATGTCTAGTAAACGTGAAGTACTTGTAAACAATATTCTTGAAGCAGTAGAAAATGGACATAAAGTGTTGGTATTTACTAACTATATCAACTCTATTGAGAATATTTGTGAAGATTTAGAGAAGAATAATATAAATTATCTATCAATGACAGGAAGCACAAAGGATAGACAATCATTAGTTGATAAATTCCAAAAGGATAACAAATACAAGGTATTTATAATGACATTGAAAACAGGAGGGGTAGGGCTTAACCTTACAGCTGCTGATACGATATTTATTTATGATCCTTGGTGGAATAAAACAGTAGAAAATCAAGCTATAGATAGAGCTTATAGACTTGGACAAGATAGAACAGTATTTTCTTATAAGTTAATTTTAAAAGATACAATAGAGGAGAAGATACTTCAACTTCAAGATACAAAAAGTAAATTGTTAGATAGTCTTATTTCAGAGGATAGTGCCTCAGTAAAGACACTTACAGAAAAAGATATTGAATTTATACTTGGAGAATAATTGACAGGGAGAGGAAAATGGGAATAAGTAAAGATAGATTTAGGGAGGCATTAAACGAATTTTACTCAAAAGAAGTTTTATTTAAATTATATAATAAATATTTTTTAGATTGGATTGCTGAAGGGTATATAGGAAGTAATCTAGGACTTTTTGAGATATCCCTTATTTGTGAAAATAGTAATAAACAAACTTTTATTGATCTACTAGAGCAGGTTTATTTAAAGAAAGAGGTATTCTGTACAGCTTTTTCAACATTAGATGAAAATGTAAAAGAGATATTTAAAGATATTGTATGGAATGGAAAGGTTTTTATATCTCCAAAAGATAGAGAAAAATATTTTAAAATGGAAAATAACTATGATCTAAATAAAGATTTAAAAGATGAGTATCTATTTTTTAAAGTAGAGAAAGATAACAAAAAAGGGGAATATTTTTATTTAGACTATGATTTGATAAGGGTAATAAGACAATTTATGCCTAAACCAGCTGAATATAATTTGATTCCTTTAGACAAAATTGAGGAGTGTTTAGTAAATAATAATGAGAAAGAGCTAATTGAAAATTTAAGTATATACTATGATTTTTACAAACAAGGTGGAGTAGTACTTTCTAATAGTGGAAAAATCTTGAAAGAATCAAAAGTTAATATGAAAAAATATTGCAATATAAATGAGTTTTATGAAAATTCAAAGGATTTAGATTTCTTAAAGACAGAGACTATTGCACTATTTTTCTTCTTACTAAAAGAGCAATACTTAAAAGATGAGTATTTTAGAGTTTCAAATATCAAGGGAATAGTTCAAGATTTCTTAAATGGAGAATCTATTCAAGAGGAAAACTATCATTATACATCTCTTTATCTTAATTATTTAAAAGGTGTAAAAAACATATGGAAATCTAAAGAAGAGATAAAAAGAGGACTTTTAACAATTAAGAAGATTCTTAATGAGATCCCTATGGATAAAATTGTAAGTGTGGATAATATAGTAAAAACTATTTTATATAGAGATGAATTTATAGAGATTATAGATGTTAAAGATGCTTATGATTATATTTATATAAACGAGGCTAACTATGAGAGAACAAAGATTTTAAATTATGATAGATATCTTCTTTATGTAGTTGTTCCATTTATAAAGTCTGTTTTATTTATACTAGGAGTGTTGGGAGTACTAGAATTATACTATGATTTACCATCTATAAATAATCGTTTATACTTAAAAAATGGATATTTAAGTAAGTATGATGGAATTAAATATATAAAAGTTACAGAGTTAGGAAAATATTGTTTAGATAAAATAGAAAAATATGATTTCTCTCACATTAAGGAGGAGGGAGAGATCTTATTAGATGAGGATAGATTGATAGCTACTGTTATTGGAGATCTACCTATAAAAACTATGTTCTTAGAGAGGGTAGCTCAAAAAATAGCACCTAATAAGTATAAGTTTACAAGAGAAAGTTTTTTACGTGGAATAAAAGGTTGCGATGAGTTACAAGAGAGAATAGATGAGTTTAAAAATAAAATCTCATCAGAATTAAATAGTTATTGGAACTCTTTCTTTGAGGATATGCTAGAAAAAAGTAGTGCAATTAAGGCAGATCGTGAATATGTAGTTTTAAAATTAAAAAATGATAGAGAGTTAATTTCGACAATAACAAAGGATACTAGATTTAGAAGTTTAATGCTAAAAGGTGAAGATTATCATATTTTAGTAAAAAGTGAAAATGTAAGTCAAGTCGTGGATCTTTTTAAAGAATATGGTTACTATGTAAACTTTTAAAATATCAAAGTATTTAAATTATTAATAATATATTTGAAATAATATATTTATTATATTTTACTTTTATAGTTTTGTAAAGTATAATCAAACTTAAAAAAATAGGAAATGATAGAGGAGCAGAAAACATTAGTAAAAATAGGGAGTTAGCAGACAGTGATCTATTTTGAAAGGGAATTTTGCCGAAATAAAAAGAGTGCTAAATCTTTTTATTGGTAGTATGGAGAATATCTATGCTACTGTCATTGAATTTTCAATGGAGAGCTATCTGTGAATTTGAAACTATAAAATTACTTTATATTTGAATGAAAATCACAGTTTGTAAACCAGACTGTGATTTTTTTATTACATAAAAAATCTAGTAAAAATATAGGCTGAATGAAGAAAATGAAGTATTTTTTTACAAAAAGTTGATTTTTTTACAAACATAAAGTATAATAATAGTATTAAAATGTATGGAGGGAAAAAATGAAGAAAAAATTTAACATGCCAGATACCTATGTTATAATATTCATAGTAATAATACTAGCTGCAATATTAACACATACAGTACCTGTAGGAAAATTCCAAATGGAAAAAGTAACTTACATTACTGAAACTGGAGCAGAAAAAACAAGATCAGTTCCTGTAGCTGGAAGCTTTGCTTATGAGTTAGATGAACAAGGAGAGCCTCTAGTTAAAGGAATTAAATTCTTTGAACCAGGTGGAGAAGTTGGAGTAGCTAACTACGTTTTTGAAGGAATTGTAAGTGGAGATAAATGGGGAACTGCAGTAGGAGTAATTGCATTTATCCTTATTACAGGGGGATCATTTGGTATTATTTTAAAAACTAAAGCAGTTGAATCTGGATTATATGCTCTGATTAAAAAGACTAAGGGATCAGAGTGGCTTTTACTTCCAATTGTATTCTTTGTATTCTCTTTAGGAGGAGCAGTATTTGGAATGGGAGAAGAGGCGATACCATTTGCAATGGTGCTGATACCAATAGTAATTGGAATGGGATATGACGGAATTACAGGAATTTTAATTACTTATGTTTCAACTCAAATAGGATTTGGAACATCTTGGATGAACCCTTTCAGTGTTGCTATAGCTCAAGGGGTAGCAGGAATACCAGTATTATCAGCAGCAGGATTTAGAATTGTAATGTGGTCATTCTTTACAGCATTTGGAATCTTATATACATTAAGATATGCGAAAAAAGTAAAAGCAGATCCTACAAGTTCTATCTCTTATGAAGCAGACAGATATTACAGAGAAGAATTTAAATCTGATGACCAAGATAAAATGGAATTTAAATTTGGACATACATTAGTACTTTTAATAGTTTTACTAGGAATGGCTTGGATTATTTATGGAGTAGTTAAATTTGGTTACTATCTACCAGAAATAGCAACTCAATTCGTTATAATGGGAGTTGCAGCAGGAATTGTTGGAGTAGTATTTAAATTAAATAATATGACAGTAAATGATATTGCAACATCATTCAGAAAAGGAGCTGAAGATCTAATTGGAGCAGCTCTTGTAGTTGGAATGGCTAAAGGTATCGTATTAGTATTAGGAGGAGCAGATGCTGATACTCCAAGTGTACTTAATACAGTTCTTAACTGGGTTGCAAATGGACTAAGTGGAATGCCAGCAGCAATGTGTGCATGGGTAATGTATATATTCCAATCTGTATTCAACTTCTTTGTTGTATCAGGATCTGGACAAGCTGCATTAACAATGCCTATCATGGCTCCATTATCAGATCTAGTAGGAGTAACTAGACAAGTAGCTGTAATAGCTTTCCAATTAGGAGATGGATTTACAAACCTTATCGTTCCTACATCAGGAATACTTATGGCTATACTAGGTATTGCTAGACTTGAATGGGGAATTTGGGCAAAATTCCAAATTAAATTCCAAGGATGGTTATTCCTATTTGGATCACTATTCGTTATAGCTGGAGTTTTAATGAAACTTCAATAATATATAATTGAAATTGTTTAAAGAGCAGAAAAGATTGTATCTGAGTATGCTCTTTTTTTTATTTGTATAAATATATTTTTCTTGAATTTATTTATAATTTAAGATAAACTTATTTTGAAATTTAGAAAAGAGGTTAAAAATGAATTTAGGAAAAATACTAGAAAATATATTAAATAACAATAATATAATAGGAACAATTTCATCTGTATTAATAGTAATATTAATAGGTTTTATTTTTACTAAGAAGAAAATACTATCTGAAGTAACAGCAGAAAATCTGAGTAAGATTATTCTATTTTTAGCAATACCAGCTCTTTCATATAATGCATTTATGCAGGATATGGATAGTGAAAAATTAAATCAAAGTATGAGTTTATTGATTTGGAGCATAGTTATTCATTTAGCTTTGATATTTATAAGCAGCGTTATCTTTAAAAAATATGGTAAAAGTGAAAAAGATGTTTTAAGAATGATAACTATTTTTGGTTCTACAACTGTTTTTGGAATACCTGTAATACAAGCTGTTTATGGAGATTTAGGAGCTATGTATGCTTCAGTATTCAATCTGCCTTATAGAGCATTATTATATACTTATGGTTATATAACTATATCAGAAGTAAAGTTAAAAAAGGAAAATATAGGAAAGATTATAAGCAATCCTGTTATAGTAGCAACTTTTTTAGGAATGGGAGTTTGGATATTTCAAAAATATCTTCCTCAAATATCTATAAATGAAAATGGAATTGTAAGAAATTATGGAATTTTACGTATTGATAAAACAGCTTATTGGCTTTTTAAACCTATGCAGTATTTAGCAGCATTGAATGCTCCCCTTTCATGGTTATCTATTGGAATTACATTGGCAGGAGTGCCATTAGATGAAACATTAAAATCAAAGATTTCATGGAAATATAGTATTTTAAAAGTTGGTATAATTCCAATAGTATTAATTTCTATTTTTGTTGGATTAAAATTTATTGTTGGTTATGGGATATCCTATATAGCAGTAGCTACAATTATAATAATGATGGCTACTCCAGCAGCAACAGTGATAGCAACCTATGCTATTAATTTTAGAAAGGAACCATTGTTAGTTTCAAGTTGTTCATTAGCATCTTCTATATTGGCAGTGTTAATGATTCCTGCATTTATTGTGCTTATTGAAATTTTAAGAGAAATTGGAATTTTCATATAATAAAAATAAAAGGTTATTGTTTATATTAATCGACATAAGCAATAACCTTTTTATATTATTTTTTAATAAAAGTAGCAGAGTTTACATATTCAAGAATTAATTGAGAATCAATCATATTTTTATCTTTATCAAGAGTATCAACGCCTTTTAAAAATACAAATGTATAGATATCTGGAACAAATTTCATTGAGTTACCTGTAAGAGTGATATCTCCATATTTTTCATTAATAGGTTTAGTATCAACATTTTTTCCCATTTTTTTTACAGTATCTAAATAAATTTGTTTAACCTCATCTCTACCAACAACATCTTTATTAAACAAAATTTCCACTTTAAAAAGTTGATCATTTACAAAGTAAAAAGAGTATTTAGAGATACCTTCATTTGGTTTAGGAAATGAAAACACTTCAACTGATGGATCTATTGATATTTCTTTTTCAAGTTTTGGAAAGATAAGTTCAAGTCTACTTTTGTTATCTCCCCAATTGATATCAGGAAAATCAACAATTCCAAAGGCTAGATTATATAAAAATAGAAATAAAAAAATTAATTTTTTCATAAGAACCTCCTAAAAATATTATATAAATTATTTTACTATAAAATAGAAAAAATATCACTATATTTAAGTAAAAATGTGGTATATTAAAAATAAAAGATGAAAGGAAAAAATAATATGAAAAGAGAAGATTATATTGAATGGGACGAATATTTTATGGGGATAGCTCTTCTTTCAGCTAAGAGGAGTAAAGATCCGAATACTCAAGTTGGAGCTTGTATAGTTAATACAGATAAAAGAATAGTTGGAGTAGGTTATAATGGGCTACCTAAAGGGTGTAGTGATGATGAGTTTCCTTGGGAAAGAGAGGGAGATTTTTTAGATACTAAGTATCCTTTTGTATGCCATGCTGAATTAAATGCAATACTAAATAGCACTAAATCTTTAAAAGATTGTACTATATATGTAGCACTTTTTCCATGTCATGAGTGTAGTAAAGCTATAATTCAAAGTGGAATAAGAGAGTTGGTTTACCTATCTGATAAATATTCTGGAACAAAGTCAGATCTAGCTTCTAAAAAGATGTTAGATGCTGCTGGGGTAAAGTATAGAAAGTTAGAATCAAAATTAGATAAATTGGTTTTATCTTTTGATTCAAAAGATTATTAAAAAAGATAGTCTGTAAATTTACAGACTATCTTTTCTTTTTAAAGAAATCTTTAAAAGATTTTTTAGGTGTAACATCTTTCATCTCTTCCTGCTGTTTTCTATAATTTGACCAGTTAGGATCATTTTTCATATTTTTTTTAAGTTGACTCATATATTGATAAGTTGTTTTAGCATCATTATATCTTTTTTTGATGTTAAATTTTATATCTTTTAATGTTGTTATAAAACCAACACCAACCTCTTTTGTATCATAGAATATTTTTCTTAAAAATGTGTATTTATAAATAGATCCACAGTGAGGACATTTATATTTTGCTGTTTTATCAGAAATTTTCATTTTCTTTTTACAAGCGGGACAAAGTAAAATTATTTTTTTCATAAGGCATACTCCTATTAATTTTTTTAATTAATTTTAACAGAGAAAGAAAATCTTTTCAAGTGAGTAACTACAATTATTACTTTGATAGAAAACTCTAATATTAGTTAAAATTTACTCTATTGAAGAAGAAAAAAATAAAATTAAATAAAATTTTAAAAAAGTTGTTGACAGAAAATATTATTTGTGATAATATAAATCTTGTCCGCGAGAGAAAAGGACAAAATAAAAAAAGAAAATAAGGACATTAGCAACAGAATAGAGAAAGATGATAAAAATCAACAAACAATAAATTGGTGTAAATATCAGTTATGCAACTGAGTAAAATAGATTGAACGAAGAGTTTGATCCTGGCTCAGGATGAACGCTGACAGAATGCTTAACACATGCAA
>OGZM01000665.1_pt1 | contig 39617 bp, 29 predicted proteins | sample 1576821 | NCBI WGS metagenome assembly OGZM01 (sample SAMEA3541491, study PRJEB24748) | human gut metagenome | biome: human gut; feature: human-associated habitat; material: faeces | place: China | collected 2012
TTAATCAAAATATTTCATCCGAAATATGGGTTCTTCTATCCAAAAATTAATTTTCATCTTCCACCATAATATTGTACGCTTAATAATTATTACATTGCGCATCTGACCATGCGTATTTTTGTAATTCTTAAAAATCTCTATATTACATATTATACTAAATTTTTATTTGTTTAAAGAATTATTTTTGATAAACTTTCTTATTTTTTATAAGTCAAAATTCTATACTTTCCTAATAAATAAAAAAGACAAGGTTTGGCAGCCCTTGTCTTTTGCTCTTTGTTACTAATAATCTTGTGTTATCTTAATAATAACATAGATTTTATGTGGGAGGTTTTGGCAGAACCTCCTGCTTTTTATTTAAATATTCTATCTAAAGTTTTATTATAATCATCATCAATTAAAATATAATCAGCTTTATATTTTTTACACTCTCTTAAATTCTTCAAATTATCTTCCAGCAACATCTCTTTTGTACAGAAAGAATCATCAATCCTTTTTTCTGTTACACTGGCATATTTTTTTATTTCTGAAAAATGATTTTCTATATATTTTTCACTCATAATAAGGCAGTAATAATTAATCTCTTTCAAATATCTTTCCTCAAAATATTCCTTCCAGTTAAAAGGAATATAACACCCTTCGATAATAAGATTCTGTCCATTTTCAACAGCAGTTTTTATTATTTCTTTAACAATTCCCCAAAGGTAAGGAACAAGCTCATTATCATCTTCTGGTGTAAGAAGTGTATTTCCGCTTCTTATAAGTCCCATTTTTAAATGGTCTATTGATAAATAGGGATATTTATATTTCTCTAATAATTTTTGTGCTAAAGTTGTTTTTCCTGTGTGTGAGGAACCTGTTATTAAAATAATCATAGAATCACCTCATTATTTTTTAGATTTACTTTTTGTAATATTAAAGCTTAAATCTAAAAGTTTAAAAATCTCTTCGTCTGATACACTTCCGTCAAGAATAATAGTTATCCAGTTTTTCTTATTCATATGATATCCCGGAAAATATGATTTATTGTCCACTAAAAAATCAACCAAAGCCGGTTCAAGTTTTATATTTAAAATATCAATTTTATCTTCCTTAACTAAACCTAGTTTATCCTTTGAAATATTTAAAATTGCTGCATACCATTTTTTATTATCCTTATGCCTCAAAATTCCATAGGAAGGAAATTTATCCCATAAATATTCAGGAAAAGTTCCATATTTCTTCTCTGCATATTGTAAAATTCTGTCTCTATGAGGTTTTTCCATATAACTTCAGCTCCTTTTTAAATACTGCTGTAAACTTCATAAGCAGTATATTCATAGTCAAGTTCATATCCAAGTTTTTCTGCCAAAGCAAGAGATTCTCTGTTGTGAGCATCCCAGCTGGGATAAAGTCCTCTTTTTATACTTTCTAAAATAAGAGCTGCTCCGCATATATATGCAAGCCCGTTTCTTCTGTAGTCCTCTCTTGTATCAATCTCTATCTCAATTCCTTATCAAAACCTTTTTCATTTTTCAAAGCATATCTTACAATCTTTACTGCTCTTTCTTTATAACTATTCTCTATTAAAATTTCCCAGTATTTATTTTCAGGAACAATAATTCTATACTCTTTTTTGTCAAATTTAGAAAGAAGGAGCTGATTAGGTATCCCTGCAGGAAAATAAAAATCTCCCAAAACAGCTAAAACAGATTTTGGGTCACAAGAGTTATCAACATAAATTTTTCCCATAATATTCTGCACACATGAAAGAACAAAAGTTTTTTTCATCTGTTCAGCAAAAATTTTTCTTATCATAAAACAGACTCCTCAAAAAATATTATTGTTCATATACATTATTTTAAATCTAATCTCATAAAGACTGCATCATCATCTGGGCTTTCATTATAACGGGGAATATCATAAAATCCAAACTGTTTATAGCAGTGAACTGCACTTTTTAAAAAAGGCAGACTGTCAAGATACATATATTTATATCCTATCTCTTTTGCATCAGAAATTATTTTTTCTATAAGCATATTTCCAAGATGTTTTCCTCTGTATTCAGGTTTTACAAATAATCTTTTCATTTCACATTTTTCATCATCAAGTTTTCTTAGAGCAATACATCCTGCTGGTTTTTCATCACAAAAAACAATATACAGTCTTCCGTAAGGGTGTCCATATTTTTTTCTAAGATCTTTTATTTCTTCTTCATAGTTTTGAATTTTTAAATATTCTGCAAAATTTTCCTGTTTTGAAAAAAGCATTGTTGTATATTCTGTAAAAAGATTTAAAATCTCTTCTCTATAATCATATCCCTCTCTGATTTCAATTTCCATATTTATTTCCTCCTGTGATAATACAGCATTTATTTTCATTTTATCACAGGAGGATGAAAACTTCATCTTAAATAAATTTTTTTAAAGAGAATATTCTTTTGGAGGATTTCCAGAGAAATCAGCAATAACAGCTTTTGCCTCGTCTATATAAAATACTTCAAAAATAGGATTATCAGGAGTCTGATAAATATTTTTTACAAGAACAATGTTCATGCATGCCTCTTTAACTTCCATATCATTTTCAAAAACAGCTTTCCCATTTACTCTTATCCATGCAAAAGCTGGACTTGATGTTGTTACTTCTATATATGGATTTTTCTGCATCTCTTTATAAACATCTTTTTGATTATTTGTACAAAACCATAGTTTTCCATTTTTCTCTAAAGCAAACATAAATGGACGGCATTTTGCCTTTCCGTCACAGCCTACAGTTGCAAGATACTGCACAGGATTTTCACTTAAAAATTTTACAACTTCATTCATTTTAATACCTCCAAAATATTTATTGCACAAGTTTACTTGTGAGGATATAATATATCTGTAAGGAAAAAAAGTAAAGTAGGCACTATTTTGTGCTGTAGATACCTTAAAGATACTATTGTGTAAAAATGGGGGATTAATATGATAAAAGATTTACCTGCATGTCCTGTTGAAATTACTCTTATGATGATAAGCGACAAATGGAAAATTTTAATTTTAAGAGATTTAATGGATGGGACAAAACGTTTTGGAGAATTGAAAAAATCCATAGGAAATATTACCCAAAAAGTTTTAACATCCAATCTTCGTTCTATGGAAGAAAGCGGACTTCTTACAAGAACAGTTTACGCTGAAGTTCCTCCAAGAGTAGAGTATACTCTTACTGAAACAGGATACAGCTTAAAATCTGTTATTGATTCTATGATTGAATGGGGAAACAGTTACAAAGAAAAAACAAAAAAATAAAAAATTATTATTGATAGTAAACACTATATAAAAAATATAGGAGGAATTATGTTTAAAAAGGGCATCTTTTCAAAAGATGATTTATATCGTGGTTCGCTCCCTTTCTTTCTCTCTGATGAAAAAAACGGAGTGATTTTTCTTGCTTCTTCCAATAAAAATATTGAAGACTATTATTATACCCTTAAAGATATTTACCAAGGTGATGTTTTAAAAATAGATGATTTTGAAAATGAAAATGATGAATACAAAAAAAATTATGCTCTCATAGACTGCCTTAAAAACAGCAGAGAATATATAATTCTTATCTCTCTTCAAGGGATAATGAAAAAATATGTAAAAGAGGGAGAACTTCTTTCTTTTGAAAAAGGGCAGAGTGTAAGCAGAAAAGAGTTAGAAGAAAAACTTATCAAAAGCGGTTATACGAAAAACTATCTTGTTGAAAAAGAGATGGAGTATTCTTTCAGAGGAGATATTCTTGATATTTTTCCATTAAGCAGTGAACTTCCATACAGAATAGAATTTTTTGATGATGAAATAGAAAGAATTACTGAATTTGATTTTTATACACAAAAAAGTATAGAAGAAAAAGATTTTGTTCATATGTATATAGACAAAAATAATAATAAGAGATTTTCTTTTCCTGAAATATTAAAAGAATTTGACAACTCTTCCAATAAATGTTATATTGAAAATCTTGAAATTCTAAAATATAAGCTTGAAGAGTTTATTTTAAAAAACAGGGATATGGAAGAGGAATACAGAAATATTTTTAATGAAATCTCTTCACAGTTCACTCCTGTTGAAACTAAAAGATTTGATTTTGATAATGTAAAAAAATATGAAGATTTGGAAGTTATAAAAAAAGAGAGCAGAAATCAGAAAATTCTTATTCTTTCTGAAGAAAAAAAGAGATATGATGAGATATTTGCCGGCTGCAAAAATATAGAGATAAAAAAATATCCTCACTATGAAGGGTTTTATGTTGACGATACTTTGGTTCTTACTGACAGAGAGATAAAAGGAATCAGAGTAAAAAAAGAAAACAGAATAAAAGGCGGAATAAGATATGAAAACATTACCCAGATAAGAGAAGGGGACTATATTATCCATGAAAATTTTGGTGTTGGAAAATATCTTGGTATTGAAATTATAGACGGCGGCGATTATCTGATGATTCAGTATGCAGGAGAGGACAAACTTTATGTTCCCACTGAAAATCTGAACAGAATAGAAAAATATATCTGTGATCCGGGAAATATTCCTGAAATATATAATCTTGGGCGTCGTGGTTTTAAAAAGAAAAGAGAAAAACTTGAAAACGAAATGAGAGAATTTGCTCAGGAAATTATCTCTATTCAGGCAAAACGTAAAACGGCTGTGGGATTTGCTTTTTCAAAAGATACTGTGTGGCAAGAAGAGTTTGAAGAAGGATTTCCATATACAGAAACAAAAGATCAGCTTGAGGCAATCAGAATGGTTAAACAGGATATGGAATCTGACAGAGTTATGGACAGAATTATCTGCGGCGATGTTGGATTTGGAAAAACAGAGATAGCTATGAGAGCTGCATTTAAAGCTGTAAATGACCATAAACAAGTGCTTATAATTACACCTACAACTGTTCTGGCAGATCAGCACTATGAAAGATTTAAAGAGAGATTTCAGCACTACCCTATAAATATCTCTCTTATGAGCAGAATAACAACAGGAAAAGAGCAGCAGGAAATTTTGAAAAAAATGCTTTTGGGCGGTGTGGATATTGTTATCGGTACTCACAGACTTCTTTCAGATGATATTCAAATGTCAAATCTCGGGCTTATTGTTGTTGATGAAGAGCAGAAGTTTGGAGTAAAAGCAAAAGAAAAGTTAAAGAAAATGAAAGACAATGTTGATCTTCTAACTCTTACTGCAACACCTATTCCAAGAACTCTTAATCTGGCTCTTCTTGGAATAAGAGATATATCTGTTATAAAAACAGCTCCTCCTAACAGACTTCCAATAGAAAATATGCTTATTGATAATAATAAAAATATAATCAGAGATGTTATTATGAAAGAGCTGGGAAGAGAAGGACAGGTTTTCTATATTTACAACTCTATTTATGGAATGGAGTATAAAGTAAAAGAACTTACAAAAATTCTTCCTCCATACATAAAAATAGGATATGCTCATGGAAGAATGCCTGCAAAACAGATTAAAGAGGTTCTTCATCAATTTGAAAACGGAGATATTGACGTTCTTGTTACTACAACTATTGTAGAAAATGGAATTGATATTGAAAACGCCAACACAATAATTATTGAGGGAATTGAAAAGCTGGGGCTTTCACAAATTTATCAGCTTAGAGGACGTGTCGGAAGAGGAAAGAAAAAAGCATACTGCTATTTGGTTACTGACAGCGAGAGAAAATACAACAAAAAAACAACTATGAGAAAAGAGAGCATTGAAAAAATAGAAGGGCTTGGAGGAGGATTTAATCTTTCTCTTGAAGATATGAATATCCGTGGTGCAGGAGAAATTCTCGGAGATAAGCAGCACGGTGCATTGGAAACTTTCGGATATAATCTCTACATGAAACTTTTACAGGAAGAAGTGGAAAAACAAAAAGGACAATATAAAGCTAAAAGCAGTGTTAAAATTGAACTTAATGAAACTGCATATATTCCCAAAAATTATATTGAAGAATATGAAAAAATTAATATTTATAAAAGAGCTGTTGAGATGACAGACTTTCAGGAAATTCAAAATCTTTTATCTGAAATTGAGGACAGATTCGGAAAAGCACCTGATGAAGTAAAAAATCTTTTCAGATTTTTAGAAATAAAAGCTCTTGCTTTAAAATACGGAGTATCACAAATAAAAAAAGAAAACAACAGTTCATATGTTATGACATTTAACAAAGAAATAATCATTCCTGAAAAAATAATAAGCATGATTACCAAAGGAAAATGTAGTTTAAAAGGAAAAGATACTATTAAGTATTCAAAAGATATTATGGAATTTTTTAAAGAATACGAGGAGGAAGAAATTGAAGGAATTTTATAGATTAGTTGAAATTATGGATGTACTTCGTGGTGAAAACGGCTGTCCTTGGGATAAAAAACAGACACTTGAAACTCTTAAGCCTGCTTTCTTGGAAGAGGTCTACGAAACTATAGAAGCTATGGACGTTGGAGGAGAAGAACTTAAGGGAGAACTCGGAGATGTTCTTCTGCATGTTGTTTTTCAGGCAAAAATAGCTAAAGAAAAGGGAGAATTTGATATAGAAGATGTGGCACATGAAATATGTGAAAAACTTATCAGACGTCATCCCCATATTTTCGGAGATGTTCATGTGGAAACAAGTGAAGAAGTAAAAGACAACTGGGAAAAAATTAAAAAAGAAGAAAAACTTCACAAAAACAGAAAATCTGTTCTTGACGGTATTCCAAAAATTCTTCCGCCGCTACTTAAAGCAGAAAAGATGCAGAGAAAAGTGGCTGCTTATGGTTTTGACTGGGAGAATCCTCAAGATGTTTTCAATAAAATTCAGGAAGAACTTAAAGAGGTACAGGAGGCTGCTGCTGAAAAAAATCAACAGCATATTGAAGAGGAGATTGGAGATCTTCTTTTTGCAATTACAAACTATGCCCGTCATATGGGAGTAGATTCTTCTGAAGCTTTAAGAAAATGTACTGAAAAATTTGACAGAAGATTCAGATATATTGAAGGAAAATGCGATATAGAAAAAGCAAGTTTGAGCGAAATGGACTTTTTCTGGGAAGAAGCGAAAAAATCTGAAAAAAAATAAAGCAAAAAAAATAAAATGTAATTAAAAACAAAAAAATAATTGACTTATGCTGAAAATAAGGTATATATAATAGAAAGGGGCATTACATTAATGAGATTAGATAAATTTTTAAAAGTGAGCAGAATCATAAAAAGAAGATCTATTGCTAAAATTGTTGTTGACGGCGGTAAAGCAAAAATAAACGGAAGAACTGCCAAAGCGGGAACAACACTTAAAATCGGTGATATTTTAGAACTTGAATATTATGATAAATATTTTAAGTTTGAAATTTTAGAAGTTCCCGAGGGAAATGTTCCTAAAGATAAAAGCAATGATCTCATAAAAGTTCTTGACAGCTGTGGTATTACAGTTGATTTAAGTTCTGAAAAGGAGATTTTGGAATAATATGTTAATATCCGTAAAAAGTAATGCAAAAATAAATATAGGGCTTAACATTATTGAAAAACTTCCAAATGGTTATCATAGTCTTGATATGATTATGGTTCCTGTATCTCTTGCTGATGAACTTAAAATAAATTTTAAAGAAAAAAAAGGAAATCTCCTTATTTCGTCTAATATAAAAGATATACCCACAGATGAAAAAAATATTCTTTGGAAAATATATGATGCTTTCTATAATTTTACAAACATTGAAAGAGAAAATATAGAAATTTATCTCCATAAAATTATTCCACATGAGGCAGGACTTGGAGGAGGAAGTTCAAATGGTGCATTTTTTCTAAATGAACTTAATAAATTTCATAAAAATATTTTATCTGATGATGAGCTTATCTCTCTTGGAAAAAGTATAGGAGCTGATATCCCGTTTTTTATAAAAAATTATCCATGCAGGGTAAAAGGAATTGGAGAAAATCTTCAAAGAATAGAAAATAACCTGCAATATGATGTCGTTTTGGTTAAACCAAAATTTGGTGTATCAACAAAAGAGGCATATTCTCTGTATAGTCAGCTGAAAGAAAAAAAGAATGCTGACATTGATAAAATTATAACAGCTTTAAAAGAAAATGATTTAGATACTGTTGAAAAATATTCTGAAAATATTCTTGAACAGGGACTTCTTCTTTCAGATGAAAACATACAAAACTTTAGAAAAGAATTAATGAAAATACCAGATAAAAAGTTTTTTATGTCAGGAAGCGGAAGCTGTTATTATGCTTTTTCTCCTAAAGGAGAAGGAAAGGCATATGCTGAATTTCTTAAAACAAAGTTGAGTAACTGTCAGATTTACAGCTGCAGTTTTTTATAAGTTACAACATTACTAATATTAAAGGACGGTGCATTGAAACATGAAAATTACAGACATAAGATTAAGAGCAGTAAAGAGCGAGAACGAAGTAAAACTAAAAGCATATGCTGATGTTACTTTTAACGGATGTTTCGTTGTTCATGGATTAAAAATAATTGATGGACAAAAAGGAATGTTCGTAGCTATGCCATCAAGAAAAATGCCTGATGGGGAATATAAAGATATAGCTCATCCTATCACTCCTGAATTAAGAAAAGATATAACAGATACTGTTATAGCAAAATATAATGAAGTGATAGCAACTGAGGGAGCTTTACCTGAAGCAGAGGCTGTTGAAGAATAATTTTTTAAAGATACCTTTTTTAATAGAAAAGGTATCTTTTTTTATTTATTCAAATTCACTTGGTTTAGAAATTTGGATAAATTTGCATTTATTATGATTATAAAATATTTTTGAAAACTCAAAAGGAGTTCCATCTGCTAAAAATGAAACAAGTTCTATTTTTAAAGTAGCAGCAGCATTAGGAAGATCTAATATCTCTTTTACACTTTTACTTGGAACTGTAGGAAAATATTCTCTTATTGCATTTCCTATTTTAAAACCTTTTTTTCTAAGATATTGGTATTTTGATATTTCTATATCTTCTGGAGTCATTTCTCTTATTAACTCCTTTGGCATATAAGTATATTCCAAAGCTATTGGTATATCAGACATATATCTTACCCTAACAACATAATATACTTCAGCTCCATCTTTTATTTTTAATCTGTTTGCTAAAATAGGATCACTTTTTTTTATTTCAAATTTTAAAACCTTAGTTGCTGGATTTTTCCCTTGTTTTTTTAATCTATCTGTAAATCCTATCATTTCATCAAGATATAATTCTATTTTATCTTCTCTGTTAGCTACAAATGTTCCGCTTCCTCTTCTTTGATACAAATATCCTCTTGATACTAAATTCTGAATAGCTTTTCTTGCTGTCATACGGCTTACTGAAAATACTTCTAATATTGTATTTTCAGATATTATTTTGTCTCCAGGATTATAAACTTTATTTTTAATAGAGTCTATTATAGCATTTTCTATATCTGTTACTTTTGACATTTTTATCCCCTTATATAAATTTTCTAGTTTTATAGTACCATACTTTTTAAACAAATAAAAACACAATATTTATTTGCTTATAAATAATAATATTTTTTCAAGATTAATACAAAATATATATAAATATTTCAAAAAAGTATTTACTTTTTATTTTTTATATGCTATATTTTCATTAACACAAAAAGTTGTATATACAACTTCGGTTTTATTTTTAGGGAGGTTAATATGGATTTTACCAATATCACAAACAAAAATTTAATCAAAATTGCTGCAGACTATACTTGTAAAGAAGACGCTATAAAAAATATGGTCAAATTAATGGCTGAAAACGGAATATTATCTGATAAAGATGAATATCTGAAGGCTGTTTTTGAAAGAGAAAAACAAGGTCCAACAGGAGTTGGTCTTGGTCTTGCTATTCCTCACGGAAAATCTCAAGGTGTTAAAACAGCTGCTGTTGCTTTTGCTACATTAAAAAATAAAATTACTGATTGGGAAAGTATTGAAGATGATGATCATATTGAACTTATCGTTCTTTTGGCTATTCCTGAATCTCAAGCAGGAAATACACATATTGATATACTTACTTCTTTAAGTACAAAATTAGCTGATGATGATTTTAGAAACTCTCTTCTTTCTTCAAAAAATTCTGAAGAATTATTAGAAAATTTAAATAGAAGTAATATAGATGAAAAAAATAAAACTACTGAAACTACTTCAGAAAAATTAGTTGTATGTGTTACTGCCTGCCCTGCTGGAATAGCTCATACTTATATGGCTGCTGAAGCTCTTGAAAAAGCAGGAAAAAAATTAGGAATAAATGTTAGAGTAGAAAAACAAGGTGCAAAAGGGTTTGAAGATAAGATAACAGATGAAGAACTTGAAAAAGCCTGCGGTGCTATATTTGCTACTGCTGTAAGCGTTAAAGAAAAAGAACGTTTTAATGGATTAGAAATTTTAGAAGTAAGTGTGTCTGAACCTTTAAAAAAAGCTGCTGAACTTGTCGAAAAAGCAAGTAAATTTACAAGAATTGCTCCAAGAAATAAAACTTTGACAGCTTCATCAAATAAAATAGATGAAAAAGTAACTTTTAAAGAAGAAGCTAAAAGAGCATTACTAACTGGAATTTCTCACATTGTTCCACTGATTGTTGCTGGAGGAACTGTTCTTGCTGTAGCTGTACTTATTGCACAAGTTTTTGGATTACAAAATGTTTTTGCGGAAAAAGGAAGCTGGTTATGGCTATATAGACAATTAGGTGGAGGAATGCTTGGAACATTAATGGTTCCTATGTTAGCAGGATATATTTCTTTCTCTATCGCTGAAAAACCAGGTCTTGCTCCTGGTATTGCTGGGGGTATAGCTGCAAATCTTATCAATAGTGGATTTATTGGTGGAGTTGCCGGAGGATTTATAGCTGGCTATACAATGAAATTCCTTAAAAAGAATCTTAAGGTCAATAAAAATCTAAATGGTTTTTTAATGTTTTATCTTTATCCAGTACTTGGAACTTTAATAACTGGAACTCTTATGCTGTTTGTATTAGGAAAACCAGTTGCAGCTGTAAATATGGGACTTACTAACTGGTTAAACGGATTATCCGGTACTAATGCTGCTCTTCTTGGAGCTGTAATAGGAGCATTTGTATCTTTCGACCTTGGAGGACCTGTAAACAAAGCTGCATATGCTTTCTGTATAGGAGCCATGGCTAATGGAAACTTTATTCCATACGCTGCTTTCTCTTCTGTAAAAATGGTTTCAGCTTTTACAGTAACATTAGCTACTTCTTTAAAACCAAAATATTATTCTGAAGAAGAAATAGAAGCTGGAAAATCTACTTGGCTTCTTGGTTTGGCAGGTATTACAGAAGGAGCTATTCCAATGATGATAGAAGACCCTGCAAGAGTTATACCTGCTTTCATTTCAGGTTCTTTAGTTACAGGAGCAATAGTTGCAATGGCAAATATAGGTCTTCAAGTACCTGGAGCTGGTATTATTTCTATGCTTGTTCTTGAACCAAATCCAGAATTTTCAAAACTTACTTCAGCTGGTATTTGGCTTGGTGCTGCTTTACTCGGTACTGTTATTTCTACTGTAGTACTGACTGTTTTAAAAGCACAAAAATTTAATAAAAAAAATAATTAATGATTTTATCTTTGTACCTGTAATGTCATACATTGCAGGTACAAAAAATTTTTTAATATTTTAAGGAGAAAATTTTATGAATAAAAAAGTTCATATAGTACCTCATATGCATTGGGACAGAGAATGGTACTTTACAACCGAAGAATCCAGAATTTTATTACTAAATAATATGGAAGAAATATTAACTCGCTTAGAAAATGATCCTGATTACAAGTATTATGTTTTAGATGGTCAAACTTGCATCTTGGAAGACTTTTTTAATATAAAGCCTCACGAAAAAGAAAGAGTAAAAAAGCTGGTTCAAGCTGGAAAACTTATTATTGGACCTTGGTATACACAAACAGACGAAATTATAGTACATGGTGAATCTATTGTAAGAAATATGATGTATGGTATCAGAGACTGTAAAGAATTTGGCAAATACATGGATATTGGATATTTACCTGACTCATTTGGACAAAGTGAACAAATGCCGCAAATATTAAATGGTTTTGGTATCAATAGATCTATCTTTTGGAGAGGAACATCTGAAAGACATGGAACAAATAAAACAGAATTTTTTTGGAAAGGATATGGAAAAAGTAAAGTTTTAGTCCAGCTTATGCCTCTTGGATATGCAATTGGAAAATATCTTCCAACTGAAAAAAATCTTTTAAAGAAAAGAATGGATGAATACTTTGGAGTTCTTGTTCCTAAAGCAACAGGAGAAAATCTTCTTGTAGCAAATGGACATGACCAAATGCCTCTGCAACAAAATATTTTTGAAATAATCTCTATATTAAAAGAATTATATCCTGATAAAGATTTTTTTATCAGTAATTATGAAGATTTATTTAAAGAGCTTGAAAAAAATCCTTCTATATATGATACTATTTCAGGAGAATTTCTTGATGGTAAATATATGAGAGTACATAAAAGTATATACTCTACAAGAATGGACATAAAAAATATTCATGCTAAACTTGAACATAAATTAATTAATATTTTAGAGCCTCTAGCTTCAATTGCTTGGTCTCTTGGTTTTGAATATTATCATGGACTTTTTGAAAAAATCTGGAAAGAATTAATGAAAAATCATGCTCATGACTCTATAGGATGTTGTTGTAGTGATGAAGTTCACAGACAAATCATGGCTAGATTTCAACTTGCTGAAGATATGATTGAAAATCTTATTACTTTTTATAAAAGAAAAATTATTGATGCTGTTCCAAATAAATATGGAATTGATAAAATAGGCGTTTTCAATACTCTTCCTTATGAAAGAAATGAAATTATTACTGCAAAAATAAGAACAAAAATGAAAAATTTTAATATTGTTGATGAAAATAAAAATTCTATTCCATATTGTATAGTTAAACAGGAAATTATTGATGCTGGACTTATTGACAGACAATTAGTTCATTATGAAAATTATGATCCTTTTATAGAATACACAATAGAATTTGAAGGAAAAAATATTCCTGCTTTAGGATATAAAGTATTCTATGTTATTGAAGGAGAGTATAATTTCTCTTCTATGATTAAATCAAAATCTGAAAATACAATAGAAAATATATATTATAAAATTTCTATAAATAAAAATGGAACTATTAATATTTTTGACAAAAAATTAAATAAAAATTATGAAAATGTATTAATGATTCAAGAAAGTTCTGATGATGGAGATGAATATAACTACTCTCCTGCGGAAAATGACTGGATAATTGACTCTAATGATATAAATGCTTGCTATTCTATAAAATATGGAGAATTTTCTCAAGAAGCTCATATTGAATTTAAAATGCCTATACCGAAAGATTTAATAAGCAGGGCTGATAAAATAAAAGATTCTGTTCTTTATATAAAAATTGGAATAAGACTTGAAAAATTATCTGATATTGTTAAAATAAACCTTGTATTAAATAATCAAGCAATTGACCATAGAGTGAGAATTCTTATACCAACAGATATTTCATCTAAATTCTCTTACAGTGATAATCAATTTGGAACAATCTGCCGTCCTGTTGAAGAAACTGCTATTAAAGTATGGGAAAAAGAAAACTGGAAAGAAAAACCAATTTCTATAAATCCAATGCTCTCTTTTGTTGATATCTATAATGAATCAAATGGTATGGCTATATTGACTAATGGACTTAGAGAATATGAAATTATAGGAGAAAATTTTGATACTATAGCTATTACACTTTTTAGAAGTATTGGAGTTATTGGAAAAGAAAATTTAAAATGGAGACCTGGAAGACCTTCTGGAATTAAAATGGAAACTCCAGATTCTCAAATGATAGGAAAAATCTCTTTAGATTTTGGAATTGTTTCACATAATAGTAATTATATTTCTGCTAATATACCACAAAAGGCAAAACAATACTCTTCTGCATTATCAATATACAATAAAATGCCATATAATGCTATGAAATTAAATCCAGTATCTTTTAATACTCCCGAGTATTACTCTTTATTCGCTGCTGAAGGAAAAACAGTAATTAGTGCTATAAAAAAAGCTGAAGATCAAAATAAATTAATTATTCGTTTATTTAACCCTTCTACAGAAAAAAATATCTCTGAAAAATTAAGTATAAATAAAAATATAACTACAGCTTTTTATGGAGATTTACATGAACATGTAAAAGAAGAAATAATAGTTAAAGACAATATTATTCAAATAGATAAAATTACTCCATGTGAATTTAAAACAATTATTTTCTAACACTAATAAATTATAGAATTATTAATAGGGAGCTACAAGCAAATTTAATTATTAATTTTTGATAATGCCTGTACTCCCTTCTTTAATATTTTATTCTTTCATTGTGCTTCTTTAAAATTTTTTAAATTTATATATTTTTTACTGTTGACAAAAAAATAAAACTATGATAAAATCCTTATGTTATTGGGGTGTCGCCAAGCGGTAAGGCAACGGACTTTGACTCCGTTATGCGTTGGTTCGAATCCAGCCACCCCAGCCATTTTTTCAAAGTAACAGCCAATCGCTGTTTTTTTTATGCCTGTTCATAATAAAATTTTTATATATAGTCTCATTAAATAAAAAGTGCTTAAAATTAAGCACTTTTTATTTTTAACCATTTTTTAAACAATCCATGTTATAATAAACAAAAAAGTTAAAAGGAAGATAATAACTATGATAGAAACCATTTTATTTTATGACAACATGATTTTAAATTTTATTCAAAATTTTCGTACTCCCTTACTAGATAAAATAATGCCTCTTATAACTTCTCTTGGAAATGTGGGAGCTGTATGGATTTTCCTTGCTCTTATTTTATTAATTTCAAAAAAATACAGAAAAATAGGAATAACTCTTTCTGCTGCTTTGATATTGTGCTTTGTTATAGGAAATCTTGGACTTAAACCATGGATAGGCAGAATAAGACCTTTTGATGCAAATCATTTTACAGAGCTCCTTATAAAAGCACCAAAAGATTTTTCTTTCCCTTCAGGACACACTTTAGCCTCATTTACAAGTGTCACTGTACTTATAAGCTTTAATAAAAAGTTTGGTTTCTCTGCTTTAATTCTTGGAACTCTCATTGCTTTTTCAAGGCTTTATCTTTATGTTCACTACCCCACAGATGTACTTGCAGGAATAGTATTTGGTATAATCTTAGGAAAATCTGCTGTAAAAATTATAAATATTTTTTATAAACAAAAAAGCTGATTGGAAAATTTCCAAATCAGCTTTTTATTTTTAATATTAATTATTCATCAATATAGTTATCAAAGTAACCTTGAATTAAGATAATTGGAGTTCCTTTATCTCCGCTTCCAGAAGTTAAGTCACATAATGAACCGATAAGGTCTGTTAATCTTCTTGGAGTAGTTCCCTGAGTTATCATTTGTCCTTTAAGATCTGAATCTTTTCCTTTGATAGCCTCAGCAACAGCTTTGTTTAATTCTTCTCCAGTTAATCCTGCAAGATCATTATCTGCTAAATATTTTAATTTGATTTCGTTTGGAGTTCCTTCTAATCCATCTGTATATCCAGGAGATACTACAGGGTCAGCAAGTTCCCATATTTTTCCAACTGGATCTTTGAAAGCTCCGTCTCCGTAAACCATAACTTCCATATCTTTTCCAGTTTTTTCTTTAAGCATTTTTTGTACTCTGTCTACTAACTCTTTACAATCACGTGGGAATAATTTTACTGTCTCTTCAGTAGCTTTATTAGAACCAAGTAATCCGTAATTTTCATTATATCCGCTTCCGTTGATAGAAGATGCCATAATTTCATCCATACCAAATACTATTTTAGCTCCTGCATTTTTAAGTAATCTCTTAGTTCTTACACGAGTGTGAATATCACAGTTTAAAACGCAGTCTGTATATTTTAATACAGCTGTAGGGTTGTTAGCGAATATTACTTCTACTTCTGCTCCCTGTTCTCTTATTAATTGTGAATAGTACTCAATGTAGTTTACTCCTGTGAAAACGTGTACAGGGTTTCCGAATTTTTCTGTAAATTCAGCTTCTGTTAATACATCGCTCCAAGGGTTTACACCTTTCTCATCTAATAAATCATAATCAATAAAGTGGTTTCCAACTTCATCTGAAGGATAGCTAAACATTAAAACAACTTTTTTAGCTCCTCTTGCAATACCTTTTAAACAAACTGAGAATCTGTTACGGCTTAATATTGGGAATATAACTCCAACAGGGTTATCTCCAAATTTAGCTTTTACATCAGCAGCTATATCATCTATAGAAGCATAGTTTCCTTGAGCTCTTGCAACAATAGATTCTGTCATAGCAACTATATCTCTATTTCTTAAAACAATATTATCACTTTCTGCTGCTGCTAATACTGCATCTACTACAAAGTTTGCAATATCGTCACCTTGATGAATAATAGGTGCACGAAGTCCTCTTGAAATAGTTCCAACTAATCTTCCCATATTTTTATTTCTCCTTTGACACAAAATTTATATCCTAACAGTTAATTATAATATTTTTTCTGTATGTTTGTCAACTTAGAATCAATTATCCTTCAATGATATTTAAATCAGCCATTTTTTCATAAATGTCATCTAATCTCTTCATTTGAGAAAGTCTGTTATTTTTAACAGCCTCATCTTTATCATTAATCATTACACTGTTAAAGTAATTATTTACAATATCTTCTCCGTTTAATACAGCTGCAAGATATCCTTTGTAATCTTTAGCTGAAAGAAGTTCGTCAGTTGATTTATCAAGATTTTCTACATAAGCAAATAAAGCTGTTTCAGCTGTTTCCTTAAACAGATCTTCTTTAACCTCTCTGCTGCTGTGATCTTTAACAATGTTTCCAACTCTTTTGATAATTCCAACAAGATTTTTAAAGCTTTCTTCCTGAACTGCTCCTTCAAGAACTTCTATTACAGCTTTAGTTTCTATAACATTATCCCAAGATTTAGCAACAACTGCTAAAATTACATCTCTTCTATGGTTCATATCTGTAAATACGTTGATTACTCTTTGTTTTAAGAACTCAAGCACTTCTTTTTCAAGAGCTGCTTTGTCTTTTTGAAGAACTCCTGCCTCAGCAAGAATTTCTATACTTTTCTCTACAAGTTCTTTTAGAGATACGTTAAGTTTAGAGTTTATAATTACATTTACTATTCCAAGAGCTGCTCTTCTTAAAGCAAATGGGTCTTTAGAACCGGTAACTGTTACTCCAACTCCAAGACATCCAACTAAAGTATCCATTCTGTCACAGATTCCTGCAACGATTCCCTCTTTAGTTTCAGGCATTTTATCCCCTTTGAATCTTGGGAAGTAGTGCTCTTGAATACCTCTTGATACAGTTTCTTTCTCTCCGGATTTAAGAGCATAATCTGCTCCCATTAATCCTTGAAGTTCTGTAAACTCTTTCTCATTTATCATATTTGATACAAGGTCTGCCTTGCAAAGTTTTATTGTTCTGAATATATCCTCTTTTTCAGCAGTATATCCAAGTCTGTCAGTTAAGAAATCTGCAAGTTTTGTCACTCTGTCCATTTTAGCTGCAATAGTTCCTAAATCTTTTTGGAATACTACTGTATTTAATTTTGGTACATTAGCCTCTAAAGGATTTTTTAAGTCTTCCTGATAGAAGAATCTTGCGTCTGCAAGTCTTGCTGATAAAACTTTTTCGTTTCCTGCTTTAACTTTATCTGAATATTCAATACCATTTCTTATAACAACAAATTTAGGAAGAAGTTTTCCGTTTTTGTCTAAGATAGGGAAGTATCTTTGGTGAACTTCCATTGATATGATAAGAACTTCCTGCGGTACTTCAAGGAAATCAGAGTTGAATGTTCCAACTATTGGGAATGGATATTCAACAAGGTTTGTAACCTCATTTAAAAGATTTTCATGGATTAAAACCTGTTCATTTTCTTCAGTACAGTTTTTCTCGATAAGATTTCTTATCATCTGTTTTCTTTCTTCTATATCAATAATTACATTGTTTTCTCTTATTTTTGTGAAATATTCATCAATGTTTGATACTGTAAATGGTTTTCCAAAGAATCTGTGTCCTTTAGAAGAAAGTCCGCTTTCAATACCCTCGATTTCAAATTTCACAGCTTCGTTGTCTGCAATAGCAAGGAACCATTGAATAGGTCTTGCAAATTTGAATTTTCTGTCTGCCCATTTCATTGATTTTGGAAACTCAAGTTCAAGAACAAGAGATTTTAATATTTCAGGTAAAAGAGTTTTTACAGCTACCCCTTCAGAGAATTTTCTTACAGCAATATATTCTCCTTTTGGTGTATCAACTATTTCAAGATCTTTTCCCTCTACACCTTGAGATTTTGCAAATCCAAGTCCTGCTCTTGATAACTCTCCGTTTGCATCATAAGCAACTTTTCTTGCAGGTCCCATGTTAAGTTCGTTTAAATCTTCCTGCTTCTCAGCAAGTCCCTCAACTAAAAGAACCATTCTTCTAGGTGTTCCGAAAGTTTTTATCTCTTCATATTTTATTCTTTCATCTTTTAATTTGTTTTCTAAGTTTTTCTTTAAATCATCTAATGCTTTTACTAGGAATCTAGCCGGATTTTCTTCCATTCCTATTTCAAAAAGTAGTCTCAATTTATCCATCTCCTTTCATGTTTACAAAAATTATTTTACTCTTATTTTTTTAATAAAGGATAACCTAAATTTTTTCTATTTTCTACATATATTTCAGCACATCTCTTTGCCAGATCTCTTACTCTAAGGATATATGCCATTCTTTCTGTTGTAGAAATAGCACCTCTTGAATCCAAAACATTAAATGTATGAGAACATTTTAATACAAAATCATATGCAGGAAGAACTAATCCCTCTTCTAATATTTTCTTAGCCTCTTTTTCATATTCATCAAACCATTTGAAGTATAAGTCTAAATCAGCAAGTTCAAATGAATATTTTGAGTTTTCATACTCATATTGATATCTCATATCTCCATATTTTACATTTTCTGTCCAGTCTAAATCATAAACATTTGATTTATTTTGAATGTATAATGCTATTCTTTCAAGTCCATAAGTAATCTCAACAGGAACTATATCAAGCTCTAGTCCTCCAACTTGTTGGAAATAAGTGAACTGAGTGATTTCCATTCCGTCCAGCCATACTTCCCATCCTAATCCCCATGCTCCAAGTGTTGGTGATTCCCAGTCGTCCTCAACAAAACGGATATCATGTTCTTCAGGAATAATTCCTAATAATCTTAAGCTTTCTAAATAAAGTTCCTGAATATTATCAGGTGATGGTTTCATAATTACCTGAAACTGATGGTGCTGATATACTCTGTTAGGGTTTTCACCGTATCTTCCGTCTTTTGGTCTTCTTGATGGTTCAACATAAGCTGTTTTCCATGGCTCTGGTCCTAAAGACATTAAAAATGTGTTAGGGTTGAATGTTCCTGCACCAGTTTCCACGTCGTAAGGATTTCCCAATACACATCCTTTAGAACCCCAATACTGTTGAAGAGTAAATATCATCTCTTGAAATGTCATTTCTTTTCCTCCTAATCTTTCCTTCTTTTTAGCAGCAGATCCAGAAGTAATAGTATCACTCCTATATTTATATATACATCTGCTATATTAAATACAAAACTCCAAATTCCTCTGAAATCAAACATATCTACTACATACCCTCTCATAAGTCTGTCAATCATGTTCCCTATTGCTCCGCCTATGATAAAAATAAATGCTGCTGTCTCAAAAGAATTAGATTTTTTTACATTTTTAAAAAAATAAAACACAATTCCTATTATTGCTGTAACAGTGGCTATGCTGATAAAATCCACTTTTCCCTGAAAAATACCAAAAGCTATTCCCCTGTTCTGTACATATGTTATATGGAAAAAATCTTTTATCAAAGGTATAGTATCTCCAAAAAACATATGTTTGTCAACTAAAATTTTCACTGCTTGATCTATTCCTATTAATAAAATTATTGCTGCCCAGTAAAAAAGCATATTGTTCTCCTGTTTTATTTATTCTGTCTCTGTCTTTTAATTTTATAATAATATTTTATTTTTAGCAAAGTTTTTTATTTTATTCTTAATGTTTTTATATTTCTTCGCTTTCTTTGAACATATTTAGTGTTATTTTTACAGTTGTTCCCTCATCAGGTTTTGAACTGAATTTAATTACCCCCTGACAGTCTCTTATAACTCTCATAACCAAAGGTATTCCCAATCCCGGAGTATTATCTTTATATGTTACAAAAGGCTCCTGAATTTTTATAAGCTGTTCTTCGTTCAAACCGATTCCATTGTCTTTAATATCTATTTTTATTTTATTTGCCTGTTTGTCCCTTATAACAATAACATTAATCTTTTTAAGTATATTAGGACTTGCTGTAATTGCATCATAGGCATTTTTAAGAAGTTCTTTAAAAGCTTTTTTCAGTCTTTCGTTGTTTCCTAAAACGTCTCCTGTATAACTAATAAACTGAGATATTAAAATTCCTTCATATCTGTTTTCTGCTTTCAGCTCAGCTTTAAATTCTTCTATAACCTCTGCCATTAAATGCTCTATATTGACTTTTTCAAGAGCACCTCTGCTTGGGTTGGAATATTCTAAAAGAATTTTGTTGCTTTTTTGAATTTTTCTTATCTTATTTTCAAGCTCTTTTATTACTTCTTCAAAATCATATTCTTCCCCTGATTTTGATTTATCAAGTATTTCCAAAAGCTGATTAAGCACAGATTCTCTTGTATCAATAAATCTCTGCGCTATTTTATTAATAGTAGCATTTCTTTCTATCTCTATTTTGTCTTCTTCATTTATTTTATTTTTAAGTCTTACAGAGATATTCATAAGAAGAAGTCTTAAAAGCTCTATATCCTCTTCTGTAATCTCTTTATCTTTTATGAAATAGTCACATATAATAACACCTGAATAATAATCAACATTATAAATAGGAAATATTAAAAAGTTTTTAAGCCCAAGACTGTTGAACAAATCATTTCCCAAATCATGTTTGTATCCTTTGTCATTATAATATATAATATCTTTATTTTTTAAAGCTCTGCTTGGAATGTTGTCTTCTGAAAAAGGAATTTTTATAAGAGGAACAACGTCTTTAAGTTCATTTATCTGGAAATCAAATCCGCTTTTTCTCTCTCTTAAAATATCGTTATTTTTCAGTTCTGCTATGTGGGTATTTATCTGCGTACATTCTCCCATCATAACATTTCTTTCACGGCTGTATCTGAAGAACATACATCTGCTGAAACCAAGCCCCATTTCTGACGTAAAAGCTGACATTATTTTTCTTACAGCCATTGTTACGTCATCTTCTATCTGTATTCCTAAAAGCAGCTGCTCTATTGTAGTAATTTTATTCAGGTTCTCTTTCAGCTTTTTATTTTTTCCTTTAAGTTTTTTCTGGTTTTCTTCCAGTTTCCCAAGCATTTTTTTGATTGAAACAGCAAGAGTTTTTATCTCCCCGCTTCCTTCAAACTTTATCGGTGTTTCATAATCTCCTAAACTTATTCTTTCTGTTGCCTCTGTAATATCTCTTAAAGGAGAAAGAAGTTTTTTCAATACTCTGCTGAATAGTGTTGTACACATTCCAATAAGCATAATTACAATTATTGCAATAAAACTGCTTATTATTATTTTTGTTTTTGCTGCTTCTGCTCTTGAGATAGCAACGCCGAAGTTTCCTATATATTCACCTTTGTAGTCTTTCAAAGGTAAAATTGTCATATAATAAGCCTCGTTCTGAATTTTTTTTCTTTTGTAAAAATATTTATATTTTGCTTTTTTCAAAATATTATAGCTTTCTTGTGAAATGAAATCAGAATTATATTCAAGGTCAAAATCACCATTGATATATTTATCCTGTATCATAGCGAAAATTTTGTCATTATCTCCAAGCTCTATAAAATTTTTCATATACTGAAGAAAGTTTAGATCTAAAGGCACTGCTGCAAGAATATATTTTGTTTTGTCATTTGGATAAGGAACTATTACTTTTGCAAATATTCTGTCTTTCATTTCCACAAGATAATTTCCCTCTTCTATCCCCTTAGAAATTCCTGAATATTTGAAACATGCCTGAGAGTCTAAAATCTCTTTTTCTCCTGATGCACCTAATACATTTCCTTTATCATCTATTACTGCTATTCCTATTCTGTAATAAACCTGAAAATCCCCTCTCAGCAGCGAGCTTTTAAAAACCTGTGCTGCAATATTATAATCCTCTATTTTTCTTATATCATATATATCATTTTTTCTTGAAACCTCATACAGATCTTCCCTTATTTCAGAAAGATAGTTTGTTTTTGCTTTGTCAAGAAGAGAGATTTTCTCTCTTGCTGTTGCCACAAGCCTTGATTCCATATCTTCAAATGTAATAAAAGTAGTTATAAGAGCAATAGCGATAGCTGTTACCACTATCGCTATATTATTATAGAAAATTATCTTAACCAAAAGAGAATCACGATTTATTCTCATAATTACATTCCTTTCCTAGTAAGCCCCACTCTTTCTCTCTTTAAATCAACATCTTTGATTTTAACTTTTATTATCTGCCCAACAGAAAGAACTTTGCTTGGGTCATCTATAAATTTGTCTGATATTTCAGAAATATGAAGAAGAGCGTCATTTTTAAGCCCGATATCAACAAATGCTCCAAATTTAACAACGTTTCTTACTGTTCCTTCAAGCTCCATTCCCTCTTTAAGATTATCTATTTTTAAGATATCTGATTTTAAAAGCGGTTTTTCAAGCTCATCTCTCGGATCACGTCTGTCTCTTATAAGAGCCTCATAAACGTCTTTTACAGTTTCTTTTCCATAAGCTTTTTCATCTGCAAATTTGTTAAAATTAAATCTCTTTAACTTTTCTCTGCTTTCAGAAAGTTTGTTTCTGTATTCTTCCATTGTTATTCCCACAGATGAAAGAATCTCTTCTGCTATATAATATGATTCCGGGTGGATTATTGTATTGTCGAAAATATTTTCTCCATCTTCAATAATCAGGAATCCTGCCATCTGCTCATATGCTTTTGCTCCAACACCTTTTACTTTTAAAAGTTGTTTTCTGTTTTCAAAGTTTCCGTTTTCCCTTCTGTATTCAACAATATTTTTTGCTGTATTTTTCTTTACACCGGACACATGCTCAAGAAGTGCCCATGATGCTGTATTTACATTAATTCCTACACTGTTTACCACTGATGCAATTACTTCGTCAAGAGAGTTGTCCAGTTCTTTTTGGTCAACATCATGCTGATACATTCCAACTCCGATTGATTTAGGGTCAATTTTAACAAGTTCTCCTAAAGGGTCTTGTATTCTTCTTCCTATTGAAATAGCTCCTCTTACTGTAACGTCTAAATCCGGGAACTCTTCATTTGCAAGTTTTGATGCAGAATATACAGATGCTCCTGCCTCGTTTACTATTACATATTTTACATCTTTACTGCATTCTTTTAAAGTTTTTGCTACGAAACTTTCTGTTTCTCTTGATGCAGTTCCGTTTCCAATAGCAATAATATCAATATCATTCTCTTTTATATATTTTAATATTTTATTTTTTGATACTTCAAGCTGTTTTTCTGTGTTCATTCCCTCAACAAGATAAAAAACATCGTTTGTTACAAAGAAACCATTTTTATTTACTATTGCAACCTTACATCCTGTTCTGTATCCAGGGTCAAGTCCAAGAACATTTTTTTCTTTTAAAGGAGGCTGTAATAAAAGATTTTTTAAGTTTTCTTTAAATACTGCTATTGCCTCTTTCTCACTTTTTTCTGTAAGAATGTTTCTTACTTCTCTTTCAATAGACGGGAAAATAAGTCTGTCCAGAGCATCTGCTGTTATTGTTTTATGAAACTCTCTTACAGCTTTGTTGCTGAATTCTCCCAGAAGAATATTGTCTATCTTTTCTCTGATGTTGTCTTCCACTTTTACAGAAACAGACAAAATATCCTCTTTTTCTCCTCTGTTTACTGCAAGAACTCTGTGTGACGGAATAGTTTTTATAGGCTCAGAATATTCATAATAATCTGCATAAACTTTTTTCTCATCAAGTTCTTCTGCTTTTTTGCTGTTCTTTGAAACTATTATTCCGTTTTTTAATAAGATTTCTCTTAATTTCTCTCTGTATTCTGCTTTCTCAGAAATTCCCTGAGCAATTATAAGTTTTGCTCCCTCAACAGCCTCTTCAACTGTTGGAACCTCTTCTGTTATAAATTCCTCTGCTTTTTTTAATAAATCAGCTTCTGATTTCATAAGATATATAAATTGTGCCAAAGGCTCTAAACCTTTTTCAATAGCTATATCTGCTTTTGTTTTTCTTCTTTTTTTGTAAGGAAGATATAAATCTTCCACTTCCTGAAGTTTTTCAGCTTTTTCTATTGCTGTTCTTAATTCTTCTGTAAGTTTTCCCTGTTCTTCAATAAGAGATATAACTTCCTCTTTTCTCTTTTCCAGATTTCTAAGATATGTTATTGATTTTAAAATATCTCCTATCTGATTTTCGTCAAGATTTCCTGTAACTTCTTTTCTATATCTTGAAATAAAAGGAACTGTTGCTCCCTCATCTAAAAGCTTTACTGTATTTTCAACCTGAGTTAATTTAAGATTTAACTCCCTGCTGACAGCTTCAAAAAGATTATTCATTTATTTCCTCCAATTTTGTTTCACATAAATTAAACCATTATATTATATCATAAATTAACTTTGATTTCTAAAAAATTATAAAATAAAAAATCCACACAGATAAATTTCTGCATGGATTTAATTTTTTATTTTTCTATTAGGAAATTATTTTCTATCTCTTCAGCTGACTGAGGCTTGCCGAAATAATATCCCTGAATATAATCTATCCCTATATCTTTTACCAAATCATATTCCTCTTTTGTTTCCACACCTTCCAGACATACTTCAATATCTACATCATTGCATATAGCTGTTATGAATTTTATAAAATTCATATCGAATTTACTTTTAAGAATATCTCTTACAAAAATTCTGTCTATTTTTACTATATCAGCTGCTATTTCTTTTAAAACTCCCAAGGAAGAATATCCTGTTCCAAAATCATCTAAGGCTACTCTTATTCCTGAATCTCTTAATTCATCATATAGTTTTTTCATAAAGCCCATACTGTTTATACTGCAGCTTTCTGTTAATTCTAAAATAATATTTTTAGTCGGAATATCCAGCTCTTCTATTATTTCTTTTAAATCACATAAAAAGTTTTTATCTAAAAGCTGGATAAAAGAGATATTCACACTCATAGTAAGATCAGGATTATATTTCAGCCATTCTTTACACTGCTTTAAAGAATTTCTTAAAATCCATTTTCCCACAGGAACAATCAATCTTGTATCTTCTAAAATAGGAACAAACTCCATTGGAGATATCATTCCAAGTTTTTCATCTTTCCACCTTAAAAGAGCCTCTACTCCTTTTATCTTTTCAGTTTTCGAACTTATCTGAGGCTGATATACAATACTGAAACCATTAAAATCATTAGCTATACTTCTTTTTAAAAGATATAACACTTCAAGATGACGTGATTTATTTTCAATGATTTCTTTAGTAAAGAATGTCATCTTATTTTTACCGTCTTTTTTAGAAGATTCTAAAGTATAGTTAGTATATTTATACAACTCTAAATAGGAATTCCCGTCCTTAGGATAAATTGAACATCCTCCTGAAATTGTTAAAAGCAGCTTTCTTTTTTCTATAATCTGACTTGTTACAAATTCTGTCTTTATTTTTTCATAAATCTGTACTATTTTTTCTTCATCAGCATCTTCGATAATTAAACCAAAATTATCTCCGTCTAGTCTGTAAAGTTCCTCATTGTATAATAAATTAGACTGTATTATTCTGGTTATTACCTGAAGTACTTTATCTCCTGTTTCTCTGTCGTGAAAATCATTTACCTGCTTAAAATTATCAATTCCCAGAATTACCATTCCTATATTTTTCAGACCGCTGTCTATTTTCTTTTGGAATCTTTTACTGAATTCAGTTATATTTAATAATCTTGTTACATTATCAATTTTATTTTTTTCTTCAAGACGTGAGATTACTCCTGCAAAAGTACTGGGATTTCCCTCTTTATCCCTTACCATATTTCCACAGCATCTTACCCAGATATATTCATCTTTAACTGTTTTAACTCTAAATTCTATGTTATGGTAATCTTTTTCTCCTGAAATAATTTCCATGTTGCTTTCATAAAATTTTTCCCAGTCAGCTTTATGAACTATTTTCTGCCATAAAGATATTGGATTTTGTATAACTTCACCGGGAAATCCAAGCAGTTCTGCCATTACTAATGGATATCTGAATTTTCCGGTTTTTAGATTACCTATAAAGATAAAATTCTCTGTACTTTTAATAAGAGCTTTATAGGATTCTTTTTCATTATAAATGAAAGATTTTTTGTCTTCTGCGGAACTTAATTTTTCACTGATGCTCTTATTAACTTTTTCAATATTATCCATTAATAACTCCTCATTAAAATTTTCAATATATCTATAAAAAATTATAATTTTGCTGTACTTTGATAGTACTATAATAATATTTAAAAGTCAAGTTTTGTTAATTAATACAAGAATTTTTTTATATGATTTTAAATGTTTTAAGTCAAACTTTATTACCAAAGTTGATTAAGAAAAGATTTTGTGATAAAATTACATTGTTATTTCGTCATTTACACTATAAAATATATTTTTTTAATTATTTTAAAAAAAATAACTCTTAATATCTGTGAGAGTTAAGTTGTTTTTTTATTTTTTATTATATTTAGGAGAATTATGGAACCATTATTAGTTAATCCACATTTAATAAAAGTAATGCCTCATTTATTTGAATCTTTGCTGGAATACAATTCCAGCAGTAATATGATCTATTTTCATTGTCATAAACCAAATACTTCCATTGAAAAGAAATGGTATAACTATGATGAGATTTTCCAAATTTATTTGAAAAAGTATATCTATCCCGCTGATCAAAATTTAATAATAAGTTTCTTTTCAAAAGAGGGAATAAAAAACTTTCTTAACTCCGGAAAAGAAAGTTCCTCTATACATATTCGTTACATTAAAAATAATACTGATTTTGAATGGCATGAAATTTTTATAAATAAACTGGATAATGATAATCTTATTTTCAGTAACAGAAATATACACTCAGAGCAAAAATATAAAGTTCTGAGCAGAGCTGTTGAAAAACAGTTTGACTATGTTGTTCATATTGATATTAAAAACAACAGCTATGTTTTATATCCTTCTCTTGTTTCTAATAAAGCTTATCTTCCTCCTATTATAGGAGAAAACTATCATAAAGTTCTTGAAGAATATAATTATAAAGCTGTTGATTATGAATCATTCACTTTGGATAAACTTAATTCCTTAATTGAAAATATGAGAATTCCAAATGTAGTAAAAAGATTAGAAACAACTGACGAATATAATATTTACGTTACTACAATAGAAAATAATGAAAAAAGATATAAAAAATTATCTTTCCGTTATTTAAATGAGAAAAAAGAAAAACTGTTGTTATCCCGTATTGATATCAGTGAATTTATCAATGAAAAGAAAATAAGTCAGCTGCTTTTAAAAAACAAAGCTAAATATCAGGAAAGACTGACAAAATATTTAGATGATATGCCTATTGCATACTGCACTATCAAGGTTCTTGTTGATGAAAACAATAATCCTTACGATTTCGTTTTTGTTTACTGCAACAAAGCTCACAGTGAATTGGAGGGAGTTGAACACGGGGAATTAATCGGAAAACCTTTTTATAAATTTTTTGAAAATGCAGATAAAAAATGGCTGAAATATTATTATGACACTGCCTTTAACGGTATTGCTCACACAATAAGCGAATACAGCCCTGAAATCGGCAAACATCTTTTGATTTATACTCACCAGCCTGAAAAAAGTGTGTGCGGTTGTATTCTTCAGGATATCTCTTCAAAAAGAAAACTTGAAATTGAACTTGATAAAACAAGAGAAAGATTAAAACTTCTATTAAAATCTGCAACAGAGGCTATTTTTTATTATGACCCTGAAACAAAAACCCTTTCTCCTTTTATTGAAGATGACATTAAGTATGACTCTTCTGTTATAGAAATTGAAAATATTCCTTTTGGATTAATAGAAAGAGATTTTGTAGATAAGGCTTATCTTGAGGATTTCCAAAAAGCTCTCCTTGAACTGGAGAATGGAAAAGCTGAAATATCTTTTGATTTTAAAGGACGGCTGTATACAGGTGAGCCTTTAAAATGGCTTAATTTTACTTTTTTCAATTATAAAGAACTTTATACAGACCAGAAAAAAGTTTTATGTTTTCTAAGAGATGTTGATCTCATAAAACAACGTGAAGAATCTTTAAGAACAGAAGCCCAGCGTGACCCTCTGACTAAGCTTTTAAATATTAAAGCCGGTAAAAATTCTGTGAAAAATTATATTTTTTCTCAAAAAGACTCTTCTTTTAACGCTATGCTCATAATTGACATAGACAACTTTAAAACTATTAATGATACTTTAGGACATCAAAAAGGAGACGAAGTTTTAAAAAATTTTGCTGAGGCTTTCAATGAAATTTTTAGAAACACCGATATTATTTATCGTCTTGGCGGAGATGAATTTATTATTTTTATTAAAAGATTAAAAAATCCTGAAACTGTTTTAAATAAAATAATGGATAGATTTTTTATCTTTCTGAAAGAAAAAGAAACTAACCAGCAGGTTAAATTAGAATGCAGTATTGGAATTTTCGCCACAAATAAAAAACATAGTTATGAAGATTATTATGCTCAAGCTGACAAAGCTTTATATGAAATAAAAAGAAAAACTAAAAATAATTATCATATTATTATAGATAAATAAAGGATTACTATGGAAACAAAATTAAACGAACAAAAACAGATAAAAGTTATGGCTCACTTATTTGAGCTGTTATGGAAATGTGATATTAATACAAATGAAATATACATTTATTTGGACAAAGTTACTCCTGAACTTTCTGATACATTTCATGACTATGATTATATTTTTAATTTATATCTAAATAATCACATTCATAATGTTGATAAAAATTTATGGAAACATTTTTTATCCAAAGAAAATCTTTATAATTTTTTCAATTCAGATGAAGAAAGTATAACTTTTTATATTCGTTTAGTTAAAAATGACGTTTCTTTTGAATGGCATGAAGTTTTTATAACTAAAACTGATGACAACTGTATTATGATAAGCAGCCACAACACTAACTTCAATTATCAGTACGAATCCATCAGTAAAGCTATTGGAACAGAACTTGATTATGTACTTAATATTAATACTGAAAATAACAGTTATGTATTATATACACCAAATTCTCAAGAGCTGAACAATGCACCTCCTCTTCCTGTTTTTGGGGATAACTATTATTCTACTTTATTTGATTATTATAATATTTTTGGAGTAATGGAAGAAAGCAATGAATTTTTTGAACAGTTAAAATTGAACAATATTATTGCTCATTTAGAAAAAGATGAAGAATACATTCTTTATTCTACTATATTTCATAAAAATAAGTATTTTTATAAAAAACTTCGTTTCTGTTATCTGAACGAAGAAAAAAATCTATTTTACTATCCTGCCTTGATGTAAGCGACACTTTTAAAGAATATGAAGTTTTGAAAGAAGAAAAAAACAGATATCAAGAACAATTAATTCACTATCTTGATAATATGCCTATTGCATATTGTACAACTAAAGTATTGGTTGATGAATCAGGAAAACCTTATGATTTCGTTTATACTTATTCCAATAAAGCCCATTCAGAATTAGAAAAAGTTAAATATGGAGAGCTGGTAGGCAAGGCTTTTTATAAATTTTTTAAAAACACAGATGAAATGTGGCTGAAATATTATTATGATACTGCTTTTAATGGAGTGCCGCATATTTTAGATGATTACAGTCCTGAAGTAGATAAATCTCTTCTTATTTATACTTATCAGCCTGCTGATCAATTCTGCGGCTGTGTTGTTCAAGATGTATCAGCTGAAAAAGAATTGGAAATAAAAGTAAAACAAAGTCAGGAAAGAATAAATCATCTTCTTAATTTTACAACAGATATCATATTTCAGTTTGATTTGGAAACAAAAACTATTTTTTCTTCAACAGAAGATATTGCAAAACGGAATCTTTTACCTGAAATTTCTAATGCTCCCTATAGTTTATTTGAAAATAATCTTCTTACAGAGGAGTCTTTAAAAGAATTTGAAAAAGCTGTCGAGCTGCTTAAGTCAGGAAAAAAAGAGATATCTTTTAATATTAAAACCCGTTTTAATAAAAATGAAGATTTCAGATGGTTCAACCTTACTTTTTTCAGTTATACTGAAATATATACAAATAAATTATGTGTACTTGGCTATTTAAAAGATATTGATTTTATAATACAGCAGCAGGAAATTTTAAAAGCTGAGGCTGAACTTGACCCTTTAACTAAAATTTTCAATGTGAGAACCGGAAAAAAATTAGTTGAAAAATATCTTTTCACAGAAAATGCCTGCGAAAACTATAACGCTATGCTGCTTATGGATTTAGACGATTTTAAAAATATAAATGATACTCTGGGACATCAGGAAGGAGATAAAGTTCTTAAAAGATTTGTAAAAATACTTTTATCTTTATTCAGAAACACAGATATTATTTATCGTCTTGGAGGAGATGAGTTTGCAGTCTTTGTAAAGAATATTAAAGACCCTGAATTTATTATCGAAAGAATTATGAAAGATTTCTTTTCATCATTAAAAGAAAAATCAGACTCTGCTCCATTTAACAGCAGTGTAGGTATATTTATGACAAATAAAGAATACAGTTACGATTATTATTATCTTCAGGCTGACAAAGCTTTATATCGAGCAAAGAAACAAGGAAAAAATAATTTTAATGTTATCTTTGATTAATTTTAATAATATTAAAACACAGAGGCTTTTGCATTTTTATTAATCTGCAAAAGCCTCTATATATTTAATTTATTCTTTCTTCATACAAGATTTTTCCATTTTGTTCTGACAAAATAATTTTTAAATCTTTTAATTTTAATTCTGCTGTATCTAAAGGAACTTCTTTTTCTATTCTGCTTTCTCCTGTTCTCAGAGATGTTCCAAATCTTCCCTCTGCCAGTTTTTTATTTCCGTTTTTTATAATATAATTTATTTTCAAAGCTGTATTTCCTTTTGATAAAACTTCAGCATTCATATAAAGAAGTCCTCCTTTATAATATGAATTAAATTTTTTTATCTCTCCTGCTGTTTCTATATTTCCTGTTTCACCAAAAACATTAACAGCAACTTCTGTAACAACTTTTAAATCAGTTATCAATTCTTCTGTTTTATCTGCAGTTTCTTTTTTTATCTCTCCAGGCATCTCTTTGAAAACTAAAAAACTTCTGTATTCTCCATTTTCCATATTTTCTGAAGGTTTCACTCTGAATCTGATTTCCTGCTTTGCTCCGGGTTTAATAGAAATCATTTTAGGAAAAATAGTAATATTTTCATTTAAATTATAGTTTTCATAAGATTTTGGCGTTTCTGTATAAACTTTTATTCTCAAAGGTTTTGAAGTGTTGTTTATCAAATAAGCCTCATGATTTGTTGTTTTTGATAAATCTGCCTCAAATTTTGTAGGTGCTATGGAAAAATTTAAACTCCATGCTGTAATACTGAAAAATATAAACTGCATTATAAATATAACTTTTTTCATAATTTCACAGCTCCTTTAAATCTCAGATAAAATTTGGTCATATTTTCTAAAGTTCAGTTCTCTGTTAAACTTCTTAAATCTTTCCAAAATATTATCCTTTAATACCTTGTTTTTATCTTCTTCTTTTATGCTGCCGTCAGGATTTATCAGCATTCCGTTTTTATATGACATAGTCTGAATTATAGTTCCTCCTTTGTCATAAATCAAAACTTTTCCGTTTTTCAATCCATTCAGATAAGGTATTATAGTTTTTATTTCTCCCTTTTGATAATAAAATCTCCACACATTTTCTCTTTTATTATTTTTATACACACCTGAAAGAAGTTCTTTTCCTCTTCTGGAAAATATTTTTATGTCTCCGTTTATTTTTCCGTTAACAAAAGTTGTCTTTAATTCAGGTGTATCTCCTCCATAATAAAATACAACAGGTCCATTCAAAAGTCCGTCTCTGTAATTCACTCTTGTTATAACCTCACCTTTAGAATTAAAAATTACTGTTTCACCAGACAGACTTCCATTTTCAAAATTCTCATAAGATTCTATCTGGTTGTCTTCAAAAAAGTAAGACCATTTTCCATAAGGTTTATCATAGTTATATTTGATAACTGCTTTTTTATGTCCGCTTGGATATCTTATTATCCATTCTCCATGTTTTATTCCTTCAATATATCTGCCTTCATAAGTATATTTTATATTATCTTCTGTAAATTCACCTTTAAAAAATCCATTTTTTATCCCTAGCTGATATTCCTCTTCTATATTTTCAGCAGTAAATTTTCCGCTGTAAGGTTTGGATTCATTTTTATAATATACTATTCCGTTTCTTACCTCTTTATTTATTAAATTTTCTGCTCTGAATCCGCCGGCAAAAGAGATATTAAATGCAAGTACAAAATATACTGTCAGCAGCAATAACGTTTCTGATTTCAATATTTTCATCTCCTTCATTAATATTCTCCTATTATGTCATCTTGAAATTCATCTGAAACCTCTTCAGTTTCTTCTGTTCTTATCATCTTAGTATCAAATCCTTCAAAATATTCTCCCTCTTCTGTATCTGAAAGTTTCACTTCTATTTCCAGCTCAGGATTTGAGAAACCTATATTATCCTGCCCTAAATATTGGAATTTAATTTTATATTTTCCTGAAGGTACATCTTCAAAGAAAAACATTCCATCAAATTCAGGGTCAACCTCATCAACTATCTCTCCGTCTTTTTCTAAAAGAATTGTTGTCATTGTCAGATACTGAATAAATTCTCTTTCGCTGAGCTCCTCTGTGTTCCAGATATTTCCTGTTACCATTGAAACTATGCTTATAGGGATATCTATTTTCATTCCTGCTGATTTTCTTACTTTTACTTTAAGTGTTCCTTTCAAGTGCTTTGTCATAGGATCGATTGTTTTTCTGTCTATTCCAAAATTAATTACATCATTAGAGTAAAGTCCTTCTGCAGTATAATTTCCATTTTCATCTGTAAAGAATATTGCATTATCTGTTGTTACTCCAACATTTGGAAGAGAGATTTCTCCTTCATCAAAAACACCGTTATTATTTTTATCAAGGAATACTTTTCCATGAATCCATGCATTAGTTAAAGATATATTCTTTTTAATCTGACGTGCAGGATTGCTTATATCAACAATTTTACTTAAATAAACTCCTGTTGTTGTAGAAGACTGTCCGCTTTCGTTTATTCTTGTATTTGTATTTATTCTTCCGTAAATTAAATCATCAAGTTCTATATTAAATGTAATTCCATATGTAGGTTTGTGGGTATCATTTCTGTATCTTGCTTCAAGACCAAAATCTGCATACACTTTACCGTTTAAAAACTTTTGTCTTCTCAGATTAAATCTCAAAGAATATTCCTGTTCATATTCATCTCTGTTTTCTTCTTTTTCGATTTTAGCATCTGCAATTACACTCATTCCATTATTTCCAACATAACTTATATATGGATTGTATAATATTTTTTCGTTATCATCATCAATACTTTTTTCTACTTTCAAAGACAGAAAAACAGGTGAAAGTTCATAGCTTTCTATCAATCCGTAAATACTTTCATATGTATTTTCCTTTTCTGCTTCTTTTTCTGCTTCTTTTTCTGCCTCTGTTGTTCTGCTGAATCCCAGCTCCAAAGAGTTTCTTTTAAAAGATTTTCCAATAGAAACAGAGTCATATTCTTTTGTTCCGCTGTCCTCATAAATATATCTTGAATACTTATTTTTTGTATATCTTAAGTTATATTCAAAAACTTTCTGCTCTGCTGAAAACTCAAAACTATTCTCTTTTTCGTTAAATTCATAATAATTTTTATATTGAAACAGAAGAGGAAATTTCTCTGCTCCGGTTCTGAAAACAACATCATTTTCTAATATTCTATACTCTCTTCCGGAAAAAGAAGTAAGATTCATTCCTCCAATTCCTAAAGTAAGATTATCTCCTGCTCCGTAATAAAACTTCCCTATTCCCTGTTTATCATCTGTATTGTCGCTTTTCCCTGCTTGAAGAGATATACGGCTTTTTCCCTTTGATAAAATATCAGAATCTGATAAGGAATAAACTTTTCTTTCCTCTATACTTCCATCTTTATAATAAATTTTCAAAATATAATCTGAATTTAAAACTCCGTCATCTATTCTAAATTCAAAATTTTCTCCTGTAAAACCGGTTTCTCCATGATTTTTATAATCCATCAGAAAAGCATTTCTGTATAATTCAACTACATCTGCATTTATAGCCTCTCCACGAATGATTGTCACTCCTCCGTCTCTTGTCATATAAGTATCATTGTTGTCAAAGCTTACCCCGAGAACTTTAGAATCTATATCTAAAAATGAAGGAGCAATTATATTAAAATGCCCTAATACTAAATCGTTATCTTTTATTATATTTGAATAAGTCAAATTTCCATAATCTATTTCTGTATCAGGTTTAAATTTTCCTGAAAGATAAAACTCCCCATATAAAAGCTGAGAAGCATATTCAAAATTCATATTATATTGCGATTCTTTTATCTCAGGTTTTGCATATTCTATTTTAAACAAACCTGGTGTTATCAGCTTCCTCGGCATCTCAACGTCTATTTTTTCACTCTCTTCCTCTCTGCTGCTTTCCAGTCTTAATCTTTCTATTTTTCCTTTTTCTCTTTCTTCATAAGGAAGTTGAAAATCAGGCTCAAGGCTTATTTTTAATGCCTCAGGACTGTAAGATGCTGTTTTAAAATTTAATCTCTCTTTTAAAGCACTAAGCTTAACATACAGTTCATTTTCCATAACTTCATATTCATTTGGCTCAAAAGTTACACTTATTTTATTTTTATTTATTTCCCCAAAAACTCTTTTTTTGTCTATATCAACTTCTAAAGCATAAAGCTCCATAAAATAAAAAAGTGAATTTAAACCAACATATACTTCATCATGCAAATTATCATATTTTATCATAAAAAAACTATCTTTTAAATCTTTTACATTTATCTGTACATAATAGTCTTCAAAATTTTTTTCCTGTTCAGCACTGTAAGTCAGTGTAGAAAAACACATAACCAAAGCTGTGAAAAAAATTTTTATTTTTTTAATATTCATATTCTACCCTAACCGTAAATGCTCCTTTATAATTTCCCCTGCTGCTCTGTTTTGTCTGCAATGCTCCGTTTATTACCACTGTTTCTGTTATTCCTATATTTTCTTTCCCGCTTTTCTGATTAAGATTTTTTTGGACTGTAAGATAACTTTTTTCTCTTTTAGTCATTTCTCCATTTCCAAATCTTAAATTTACTTTTAAAGTATCTCCGCTTTCATTTTTTATATCTGTTGTTTCAGGTATCATTATTTTTACATTTTTGTTTATAATTCCCTCAACTTCTATTTTGGCAGGTGTTCTTGAAGGCTCGCTTGTATCAGCTTTCTGTCCTGCAATAATAGTTCCAAAATCCATATGTTCTTTAACATTTACTTTAAGAGAAGAAATTATATTAATATAATCTCCTAAATTTATATAAACGTTTCCTATTTTATCAGCTTTATCTGCATTTCCATTTCCTACATACATACCTGCTATTTTTATAATCATTGAAGAATTTTTATTAAACTTTGTCCAATCAAAAATTAATTTTCCTGTAATATTCAATTCTACACTTTTTGTATTTTCCTCTTTATCATTTTTAAAATTAACGTGGTTATTGGCATGCTGATTTCTTACTTCAATTGGTTTGATAAATTTATCAGAAAATACATCATCATCCTCTATTCTAAGATACTGGTGTTTTATTACAATATTTGGAGTTACTTTGACTCTTGCTGAAAAATTTATTATTCCTGTTTTTCCTTCAATTATTGAATTGTTAGTTGAAAAAGTTATTACTTCTGAATATACATCTTCCTTATGAACAGAATATGCTGATATGAAAAATGACATATAGATAAATAAACAAAATAAGATTTTACTTAACTTTCTCATTTTAATCTCTCCTCATAATTTCTTAAAAGTTCTGTAAACTCAGGTGATGCAACTGCAAAATATTTATGATGCTCAATTATTATATAAGGTATATTTTTATGAATCAATCCTGCCATTTTATCAATAACAGCCTCTCTTTTTTCCTTACTCTTTTCATCTTTTACAATTTTAAAAAACGGCTGTAGAGCATTATAAAGCTCAATATTTTCAACATCGTTTAATAAAATATTGCTCATTGAAAAAATCAAATCATTATTTAAAGTTATAATATCAAAAAGTGCAATATCAAAATCTTTTCCTGCAATTTTATTATTATATGATTCTATCTGGTGAGGAAGAATTTTCACTTTTATTCCTGCTGTTTCCAGAGATGATTTTATTTCCTGAGCATATTTCATATTGCTTTCTGTATTTAAAATCATAAGTTTTAATTCTTTATTTTTTAATTTTTCTGCCAGTTTCTTCTCTTCTTTTTTATTATGTGAAGTATCAATTTTAGAAAGCTGAGCTTTTAACAAACTTTTCGGGAAAAAAGTATCTGCCTTTCTGGGCATAATTTTTTCAAGTATATTTCTTGTTTCAAGAGAATAATCGTTTTCTTTTCCAAAAAGAATAACTGTTGTTGATAATGCTCTGCTTGGAACAATCAGATTTTCTTTTGAAAGAATACCTAGATTTTTTCCTTCGCTGATTGTTCCCTCCTCCATATCAAGTGCTATATCTGCAGAATCATTAAACAGACTTATAATTCTCTGTTTTTCATCCATTTCCCAAGTAAATTTTATCTCTTTCAGCTGAGTAGCTTCTCTTTTATAATTTGAAAAAGTTTCAAGTTTTATCTCTTTTCCTGTCATTGCTGCAATTTTATATTCCCCTGTTCCCAGAACTTTTTTATTCTCTCTTTTTGCAATAGAACTTATTTTATATGTAAGAGAATTTAAAAATGTGTTATCCTCTTCTGCTATTTTTATTACAAGTTCATTTCTGCTCAGCACTTTTATATCCGTTATTTCAGAATAAAGATTTTTCAATGTTCCCTGTTCTCTTAAAAAATTCAGAGATTTTTTTACATCTTCCGCTGTAAGCTCGCTGTTATCATGAAATAGTATTTTCGATTTCAATTTTAAATACAGTTCTCTTTCTGATAACCATTTATATTCTTCTGCAAGAGAATTTTCTATTTTCCCATTTGAATCAATTGTAAAAAGTGTATCGTATACAAAAGGGGTAATTTTCTTTGAATATTCATCTCTCATTAAAGCAGGATCAATATTAGAAACTTTCATTCTTTGAACTATTACTGCCTTAACAGGTTTCTCTGCTATTTCATTAGTTTCATAATTTTCAATAAATATATTTTCTGTATTTTCCAAAAAATTTCCAAAACTAGCCAGAAAAGAAAAATTAAATATTAATAATATTAAAAATTTTTTCAATTTTTTCTCCTCTCTTATAATTTTCCTATTAAAATGCTATTTTTTTAAAGCTGTTAAAATTTCATCAGCCAAATAAACAGCAACATTATTTTCTTTATATATCTTTTCAAATATCTTATTTTCTTTTACAAATATTTCTACTAAAACAGGATCAAAGCTTACTCCGCTTTCCTCTTTTATTATCTCCACAGCTTTTTCGTGACTCATTCCTTGTCTGTATACTTTATCCTGTCTTAAGTTATCGTAGATATCTGCCAGAGCCGCTATTCTTGCTTCAACAGGAATATTTTCTCCTGCTATCCCTGCAGGATATCCTTTTCCATTCCATTTTTCATGGTGGTATCTTACAATATTTTCAGCTGTCTTTCCTGTTTTTAATTTACTTATCAGTTTATATCCTATTACAGTGTGTTTTTTAACCTGTTCAAACTCTTCTGCTGTCAGTTTTCCAGGCTTGTTTAATATTTCATTAGGGATAATAACTTTTCCTATATCATGCAGCGGAGTATATTTTTTTATCTCCTCTATTTTCTTTTTATCAAGATTTAGTTTTTCTGCAAGGAAAGCTGAATACATGGCAAATCTCTTAGCGTGATCTCCTGCTTCTTCCTGATCAAATTGATTTATGCTTTGGAAAGTTTCCACTAAAATGCTGCTTAATTCTTCTGCTTTCTTTCTATTTTTTTCTGATCTTATTAATACTAATATTAAAATGATTATAAAAATAACCACAGGAACAGCAATTTGTATCATTAATTTATAGTTTTTTGCAACAAGGATATTCTTGCTTGCCTCAGCATCAAATACTGTCTTATCAATAGAAAATCCTCTCATTATTGTTCTTATTACCTGACAAAGTTCCTCTTCATCTTTGTTTACCCCAAGACCTAAAGCAAAAGTTTCATTCATTGTACCTGCAATTTTTACTTTACTGTCAAGGAAACTGTTTGTGATTCCGCTTTCAAGGAAACTTGAAAATGTTATAAAATAATCTCCTTCTCCTTTTACTAACTTTTCAAATCCCTCTTCTATACTTGAAGCTAAAATTATTTCAGCGTTATTTACAATTTTAGGAATATAATTTACAAATGCTGCATCTTCAAGAAGAATTATTTTTGAATTATCCAAATCTGAAAGCTCCACTGTAAAAGAATCATATTTTCTGTTGGCAATTCCTATTACACCTTGATAATAAGGCTTGCTCATCACATATTTATCTCTGCTCTCTTTTCCTTCAATTACAAAAGCATTTATATTTCCTTTTTCTGTCGTTACTTTAACAGGAATTTCCAATATTTCCTCTATCTCATCTAAAATATCTATCAGCATTCCTTTATACTGCCCGTTAAGAAAATAGTAAAGAGGAAGAGCATATTTATCTTTTAAAATATTAACTTTTATTTCTTTATATTTTTCTTTAACTGTATTATAGTTAGGTGTGTTTTTTAGGAGATATTTATAATATGATAATCTGCTGTCAGCTAAAATCTTTTTTAAATTTTCTCCTCTCTGGAGAGCTACCTCTTCTTTTATCATCTCATAAAGCTCAGGAGAATCTTTTCTTACTCCTATCTGCTCTCTGTATAAAATATTTTCTATTACTCTTACTTCACTTTCAAAAGAGTTTCTCTCTATATAGTCCTGTACTATAAGAGCATCTATGCTGTTATTTTTTAATTCTTCCAATCCTATATCTTCGTTTGCCGCTTTTATTTTTTCAAAAGTGATATCTTTAAATCTTCCCTCAAACTCCTGAAGTCCTCTCATATTTTCAACATAGGCAATTTTCAAACCTTTGAGATCACTTATATTTCTTATTTTCCCATTTTTATTTACTAAAACATTTACTCTGTAAGTTATCTGTGTTGGAATAAAATTATATTCCTTATACTCTGTAGTTTCATTTACTCTTAATAATATTTCAGGATTATTATTTTCAATAGTATAATTTATAGGGTATTTCTCATTT
>OGZM01000675.1_pt1 | contig 39198 bp, 31 predicted proteins | sample 1576821 | NCBI WGS metagenome assembly OGZM01 (sample SAMEA3541491, study PRJEB24748) | human gut metagenome | biome: human gut; feature: human-associated habitat; material: faeces | place: China | collected 2012
CTCTATTTTTGCAGCGATAAAACAAATGAATCTGTTCTATTACCTAATAAGTAAGGGATCACTTTGTTCTATTACCTAATAAGTAAGAGAACAGTTATTATCACTCCTCCTCCTCTTTCTTAAATCTCACGGCGGCAATCACTTTTTTATTTGCGTTACTGAGCGTTTTGTTATCAAAAGATGCCAGATAAATGTATGTCACCTTCTCTGAAGCATGCCCCATTCCCGCACTGATCACCGAAACCGGAACCCCTTTCTGCAGGGCCGTGGTCGCCCAACTGTGGCGTGCCACATAAGAGGTCAGCGGAGTCTTCAATTTCAGTATTCCGGATATCTGGTTGAGGCGTTTGTTGTATACCCTCAATGCACTTCGGTACTGCTTGTGCCCCTCCTCTCCGGCTGCGCTGATGACGGGCAGCAGATAGACGGATTCTTTGCAAAGCGAGGCATACTTACGCAAGATCACTTTGGCGCAGTTTTCTATGATTACCGTAAGTTGCTGTCCCGTTTTCTGGCGGAAATAAACGAGCATGTTTCCCTGCACATCGGTCTTGCGGAGATGTACCAGGTCGACAAACGGGATTCCCCTCAGGTAGAAGCTTAGCAAGAAGAGGTCGCGGGCAAAATCGAGCCGGCTGTTCTTGCTGAAATCTGCTTCGAGCAGGCGGGAAATGATGGCGGGTGAGATGGCCCGCTTGGCAGTGGGCTCGTTGCCGATAAAAACATTCTCAAACAGCTCGCGGGTGTTGAGCGAAGCTATGTTCTGCTCCGATGCCTGATTGCAGATGGAACGCAACATGCGCATGTAGAGCGAGATCGTGTTGTACCGTTTCCCGTTGAGGATTAAGTATTGCTCGTACTCCTTGATACTCTCGGGAGTGATCTCTTCAAAAGTCAGTGAGGCTTTTCCCGCAAACTTCTGAAAACTGTGCAAAGTGTAGAGGTAGGTATTGGCTGTGCTGTAACGCCCGCCTAACTTCGCTTTTCTTGCTAAAGATTTAATGAATTTTTCTATTTCCATTTTCTTGTTCTTTTTAGTGTGTTCAAGAACACGGTTTATAATAAAAAAGATTTTGAGTGACAGATTGGAAAATATGCTGGAAATTAGTAAAAAATCAATAGCATAAATGTATAGACGAATGAAAGTTTCAGAAATACCCAAGTGGCATGAGAAAAAAGGAACGTAAAAAAGTGTCCCGTATTTGAATGAATAGCCGTTTTTTCGTGGTGTATTAATCATTTAAAAACATGAATTATGGTAATAGCTTATTTGAGAGTAAGTACGGAAAAACAGTTTTTGGCTAATCAGAAGGAAGAGATTATGCGATTTGCAGAGAAGAATGGGTTGTCGATTGACAAGTGGTACACAGAGACCGTAAGCGGAAGCGTGAGCACAAAAGACAGAAAGTTATCAGAGTTATTGAAGAGAATGCATCCCGGGGATACACTGATTGTAACGGAGATTTCGAGATTGAGCCGTACACTGCTCGAGATTATGACTATCCTGAATTTTTGTATTAAGAAGCAGGTAGTGCTCTATAGCACCAAAGAGGGCTATGTGTTTCAGGACGACATCAACAGCAAGGTGCTGGGATTCGCGTTCGGACTGATGGCGGAAATAGAAAGGAACCTGATTTCGATGCGTACCAAAGAAGCTCTCGCACGCAGAAAGCAGGAAGGAATGACTCTAGGCCGAAAGAAAGGGGATACTCCTAAAATAAAATTGCTGCATGCCAATAAGCGCGTACTTACCAAAGAACTTGACAAAGGAACTACTTACTCGGAATTGGCGGAGAAGATGGGTGTATCCAGAACAACCTTGTTCCGGTTTATGAAAACGATGTATTAGTAACGGTTAGGGGAGTCATAATTCACCACAGATTACACGGATTCTCACAGATTAATAATTTATTTTACTGAGAGTTTAATTAAAATATCTGTGTTAATCTGTGTAATCTGTGGTGAATAGGGGTTCATTCAATGTTTATCATTTACCGTTCATCACCGTTGATCGTTTATGAAGGCTTTTCAGTTCGAAGGACAACATGACACGGAAGAATCCGATGATCAGGAAAGTGAATGCCAGCATATATATAACGTAGAGGGCACCTACGGCCGGCTGCCACAGGATGATCAGCGAACAAATGATGGCGAGGATGCCGAATCCCATGTACCATCCCCACTCACGGGTGCCATAACGCTTCAGGTCCATAGAATAGCCTGTGGCAGAGAAACCGCGGAACATCATCCAGAAGGCGACTATGAACGGTATGACTTCCATGCTGAGCAGCGGATAGGCTACCAGGTAGATGCCTAAGATCAGATCGATGATACCGCCTGCGAGGTACCATCCCCAGGACGAGATGCCTCGCCGGTTGCTGATGGAGAAGATGATTTCGATGATACCACTTATCAGCATCGAAATGCTGAAGATGACGCTGAGGGCAATGTAACTGCTTCCCGGTGCGAATAGCAGACAGAGAGCCACGATGATGTACAGAATACCCAGAATAAGAGATAACCACCAGTTTTTGACTGCGTGTTCCATCTCGTCGAATAAAGTTTTCATATCAATTTTATTTTTTAGATTATTGTCCATCGTGAACAAAGTTCTTGCACCGATTGTTTAGAATATAGTAAATAAAACTTAGAGTTATCAATTATGGCAACAACAAATTTCAAAGGACAACCGGTAAAGCTGATTGGCGAATTTATACAGGTTGGAAAGGTGGCTCCCGATTTCGAGCTGGTGAAAAGTGATTTATCTTCTTTCGCACTAAAAGATCTGAAAGGTAAGAATATTGTTCTGAATATTTTCCCGAGTCTGGATACCGGTGTGTGCGCCACTTCGGTGCGTAAATTCAATAAAATGGCAGCCGGAATGAAGGATACCGTGGTATTGGCCATTTCGAAAGACTTGCCGTTTGCCCAGGGACGCTTCTGCACGACAGAGGGTATCGAAAACGTGATTCCGTTGTCGGATTTCCGCTTTTCGGACTTCGACGAGAGCTATGGCGTGAGGATGGCTGACGGACCGCTGGCCGGACTGCTGGCGCGTGCGGTAGTGGTGATTGGGAAAGACGGGAAAGTAGCTTATACAGAGCTTGTGCCGGAGATTACTCAGGAGCCGGATTATGAAAAGGCATTGGCTGCTGTGAAATAATCTTTTTTTTGAATGGTTTCAAGGAACAGAAAGTCCGTGTTCACTCCGGGGGGTGAGAGCACGGACTTTTTCATGCGGGTATAAAGCCTGTCTTTACAGGCTTTACCCCCTATGACTACTGCTTGTTACGTGTGTTGAACAGGCAATCACTTCTTTTTGGTCATATCGAAGTCGAACAGTGTCTGAGGAACAGGTACCGCTACGCCTGCCAGTTCCACTTTATCGGCGCTGAGCTTCAACTTCAACTGATTTTTCTTGTAAGCAAAGCTGCCTTTGTCCGGAGACGAAATGGTTACGGTAACAGTCTGTCCTTCCTGGCCTTCTACGGCTGCAGGCAGTTGAAGGGTCAACGGTTTCGGATCGAAAGCAAGGTAGATGCTGTCCTTCTCTGTATTGAGAGCCGGCTTGTAGCCTACTTTGTATTTTACGTCACCGATGGCTTTGACAATGGCTTCCGCTTTGTCTTTATCGCCTACAATGGAGGTAATAAGTTCGGTTACCGGCAATTTGTCGAAGAACACCGTATCATTTTTCACCGTAGCGTTTACGTCTTGTCCCTGGGGAGCTTCTCCGGCATTTTCTTTTACAGTGGCGGGAGTCACCTGGGTTATCAGTACTTTTCCGTTATAGGTGCCTGCCACATCGTTGGTGGATGGAGGAGGAAGCGGAGAATTGTCATCGTTGTTGCAAGAAGACAAGGTTACCACTGAGAAAGCAATCGCAAAAGAATAAAAAAGCTTGGTTAAGTTGAAATCTTTTTTCATTTTTTTAAACATTAAATTTGTTACATAAATTGCTTTTTCATCAAACAACTGTAAGGCCTAGGATTTGTTTTTTTGATGAATTGTCAATAACTGGTTTGGTGTACGTACAATAAGTAAATGCAGAAAATATAAAGGTACTGCATGGAGGACGAAAAAAAAGAAAGATTTTTTTTGAGGGAGGGATGAAGGCGGAGTTTTACCACGGAGTACCACAGAGTCTCACGGAGTAATAGAGAGTAGAGAGTAATACAGAGTAATACAGAGTTCTTAGAGTTCACTACCATTCGTTATCGATAGATTAAGTTCACTCTGTGTTGCTCTGTGTTACTCTGTGGTGAATGCTGATTCTTGCTGTGGAGGCACTATTTCTTTTTCTTCATTCCTTTGTAGACAAGGAAACCTACGATGAAGACTCCGATGACGATGAAGCAGTAGCCCAGTTCATGGCTGTATTCTGTTACTTTGGCAAGCAGTTGCTCTTCGCTTTCGATGCCGGGTACGGTGGAAAGATAATAACCGATGGCAGCGAGGATAGTGTTCCATAATCCGGCACCCAGAGTGGTGTAGATCAGGAATGTGTGCAACTTCATGCGGGCAAGTCCTGCAGGGATGGAGATCAACTGGCGGACAGCGGGAATCAGGCGACCGATAAAAGTGGAGAGTGCTCCGTGCTTGTCGAAATATTCTTCGGCATGCTGCACTTTGGCTTCATCGATCAGGCACATGTGTCCGAAACGGCTGTTGGCGAACTTGTAGACGATGGGACGTCCCAGCCAGCGGGCCAGATAGTAATTGATAATAGCACCGAGGTTGGCTCCCAGGGTGGCGAAGAGCACTACCAGATAGATGTTCAGCTCTTCGTTGACTGCCGCTTTGTAGGCTGCCGGAGGAACGACTACTTCGGATGGAAAAGGAATGAAAGAACTTTCAATGGTCATTAATAAAGTAATGGTCCAGTAATTGAGGTGGTCTAAGCACCACTGAATGAAGGCTACAGATTCCATTTGTTTAATTTAGATTGAATTGATATAGTTTTGTTTTTTTGATTTACCACAGAGTACCACAGAGTTTTTTAATCTCTTGTTGATAAGATATGAAGAGAAAATAATCTCTGTGGAACTCTGTGGTGAACTTGATTATTTTTCGTCTTTTAAAAAATCGTCCAGTTCGCGAAGCATCTGTTCTCCGTCGACACCCATTTCCAGTATCGTATCCCGGAGGGAGTCGAGATTGATGGAATCGCCGGACATCGCGTTGTATTTCTTGAATCCTTCATGATCCTGAAGGACGAGGCATACGGCGGCCAGTTGTTCGCAGATCTTGGGGTACTCGGGATCTTCTTCCAGCACCTGCTCGAAGCAGAAGCGTGCGTTCTCGAGCATGCGGAACTCGAGGCTGTAGTTGCCTATTTCCATCCAGGTATCTGCTTCGGGGGCATAGCGGAGAGCTAATGCCCACTCTGCACGGGCCAGGTCGAAATTATCCTCTTCCATATAGATGCGTCCCTCGAGCAGGTAGGGTTCTGCATCCTGGGGGGCGAGCTCTTTTGCCAGTCGGCAAAGCCGATGGGCTTCTTCCGAGTCGCCTTGGCGGGAAGCGCAGAGTGCTTTGTTTGAATAGATATCGGACAATAGCGGGGAAGAACCGTTACCGTTTTCTTCGATCGCCCGGAGAGCCATGCTGTAACTTTCGTTGGCTTCAGCCCAATTTTCCTGCTGGGTGTAGGCCAGTCCGATGAACATATATGTAAATTCGGGGGAGAGCGTTTTATACTTCAGGGCTTTCCGGTATTCAACGATGGCTCCCTCGATGTTCTCAAGATGAAAGAGGCTGTGTGCCTTGATGATGTGGGCTTCGCCGAATTCTTCGTCGGCTGCGATGGCAAAGTCACAGGACTCGATGGCTTTATCGAAATCTTTGGTGGCAAACTGGCATTTGGCCAGGCCTACCCAATAAGCCGGGTTATAGGGATTCTTGTCGATCAGCTTGTTGAAGACAACGATGGCTTGCTCTATGTATTCTGCTCCGGCCGCACCGTAGCAATCGGCGGTGGCTGCCAGGAAGTCTTCGTCATCTTTGTACATCTCCGCGCCCCGTTTGAGCCATTGTACGCCTTTCTCCGGATAACCTAAGTCGGTGTACAGGTAGACAATATCGACCAGGATGCCCAGGTCGTTTTTCTCTTCCTCTTCTATACTGTCGAGCATTTGGTCGGCGGCATCCAGTTTACCTTCGTTCAGCAGCAGTTCGGCCAGGAGTAGTTTTACGTTGGAGGAGTAAGTGTCGGTGATGAGTTCGGCCACCTCTTTGGCCTTTTGGGGTTGATTGAGATCCAGGAACAGGTAAGCCTGTTCGACCATGAGGTCGGTGTGTCCCGGATGGAGTCCGAGTCCGTATGTTATGACCTCCTGGGCTTCCTTAAACTTACGTTCGGAGGCATATAGATCGGCAATATCAGCCAATTGGTCACCGTCCAGGTATAGCGATTCGTTTTTGGCTTTTACCGCTTCGTATTGTGCGATAAGGTTCTGTAATTCCCGCTCTCTTTCGGACGGGGAGTTTTTTCTGCCCAATTTAATTAGCAATTATACAGTTAATAATCATTCGATTCGACGGAGGGGGAGGTGTGTCCCCTGTGGTGAGTTCCGACACACGCTCCCTTGCCCAAAAATTATTTATTGATCTTTCCCCAGGTATCTTTCAGTCCTACGGTGCGGTTGAATACCAGATGTCCGGGGGTGGAATCTTTGTCGATATTGAAATAACCGATACGCTGGAATTGCAGATAAGAGAGCGCGGGCATGTCGGCCACGTACTTCTCTATATAGCAATGGGGCAGTACGGTCAGTGAATCCGGATTGATCATTTCCTTCATGGCTTCGAGGGCGTCGCAACCTTTGGCTTCACGGATGGCTGCCATTTCGTCGCGCGGGTTTTCCACTTTCCAGAGACGGTCGTACAGACGCACCTCTGCCGGCAGGCAATGGTTGCAGCTGAGCCAATGGAGGGTGCCTTTCACTTTGCGGTTGGCGTCGGGCATGCCGCTTCTGGTGTTGGGATCGTATTCGCAGTATACCTCGGTCACGGTGCCGTTCTCGTCTTTCTTGCAGCCTGTACATTTCACGATGTAGGCGTTCTTCAGACGCACTTCCTGTCCCGGAGTCATGCGGAAATATTTCTTCGGTGCGTCTTCCATGAAGTCATCGCGTTCCATCCACAGTTCGCGGCTGAATTCGATGGTATGGCTTCCGGCTGTCGGATCTTCGGGGTTGTTGATGGCTTCCAGTTCCTCAACTTGTCCTTCGGGATAGTTGGTGATGATCAGTTTCACCGGGTTCAGTACGGCAGATACACGGGTGGCACGGGCATTCAGGTCTTCGCGTACGGCGCTTTCGAGCAGGGCGAAGTCGTTGAGTGCATCGTAAGTGGTGTAACCTATTTTATCGATGAACTTACGGATGGATTCGGGAGAATAGCCGCGACGGCGGAATCCGCAGAGAGTCGGCATACGGGGATCGTCCCAGTCGTTCACCAGTCCTTCCTTCACCAGGATCAGCAGGTTGCGTTTACTCATCAGCGTGTAGTTCAGGTTCAGTTTGTTGAACTCCGTCTGACGGGGACGGTTGTCGTCCAGGTCCTTGCCTTCTTTCAGCCAGTCGATGAACAGGTCGTAAAGAGGACGGTGAGGCACGAACTCGAGTGTACAGAGTGAGTGGGTGACTCCTTCGAAATAGTCGCTCTGACCGTGTGCAAAGTCATACATCGGGTAGGCTTTCCATTGGGTTCCGGTGCGGTGGTGTGCCACATGCAGGATGCGGTACATGATCGGGTCGCGGAAGTGCATGTTGGGGCTTGCCATGTCTATTTTGGCACGAAGCACCATGGAACCTTCCTTGGCTTCGTCGCTATTCATCTTTTCGAACAGGGCAAGGCTCTCTTCGATCGGACGGTTGCGGTACGGACTCTCGACACCGGGTTGGGTGGGAGTGCCTTTCTGTTGCGCTATCTGTTCTGAAGTCTGCTCGTCTACGTAGGCCTTGCCTTCTTTAATCAGAGTGACGGCAAAGTCCCATAATTGTTGGAAATAATCTGAGGCATAATATACGTTGCTCCATTGGAATCCCAGCCACCGGATATCTTCCTGGATGGCTTCTACATATTCCATATCCTCTTTCGTCGGGTTAGTGTCGTCGAAACGAAGGTTGCACACACCGCCGTGTGCGGCAGCGATGCCGAAGTCGAGACAAATGGCTTTAGCGTGCCCGATGTGCAGGTAACCGTTTGGTTCCGGCGGGAAGCGTGTTTGTACTTTTCCCCCGTTCTTTCCAGCTTTCAAATCATTTTCTACTGCCTGTTCAATGAAATTGAGGCTTTTCTTTTCGCCTGCTTCTTCGTTTTTTATATCTGTCATATCTGTCATTATTATAAAAGCTCGTAGCTAATAAGTTGCTGCAAAAGTAGGATATTTTTTTTGTATATCCTTATTTCACGGGTATATATCCACTCTTTTTTATAATATCCTGTCCTTCGGGAGAGAGAATAAACTCGAGCAGGGGAGCGATTTGTGTTTTGTTCTTTGCATCATAATAGTAGTAGAGGGGGCGGACGATGGGATAAGTCTTGTTGGTGGCGTTCTCTACGGTCGGGGTGGCATAGTGCTCGCCATCATACGAGATGGACAGAGTCTTGATGCGCGGCGACACATAAGCGAGCCCTACATAGCCGATTGCCCCTTTGGTCTGGCTGACGGATTGGATAATGGCTCCGGTGGCGGGCATGGAGAGGCTGCTGCTCATATAATTCTTGTTCTTGAGGACGCTCTCTTTGAAGAACTCGTAGGTGCCGGAAGAGGTCTCGCGAGAGTAAACCACGATCTTGCGGTCGTCGCCTCCCACTTGTTTCCAGTTGGTTATTTTTCCGCGGAAGATGTCTTCCAGTTGCCGGCGGGTGAGTTTTTTCACCGGATTGGACGGGTGTACAACGACAGCCAGCGCATCGTAAGCGACGATCACTTCGTCTATATCCCGTTTGGCGGCTTTGGCTTTCATCTTTTCGCTGAATTTGATGGGGCGTGAAGCCATGGCGATGTCAGTGGTGTTGTCCATCAGGGCGGAGATGCCTACCCCTGTACCGCCTCCGGTGACTGTGACACGGGCGTCGGGTTCACGGTTCATGAAGCGTTCGGCGGTTTGCTGGGCTACGGGCAGTACGGTGTCACTGCCTTTGATGCGCTGAGCGTTGGCATGCAATGCTGCGAGTGAGAGGGCGGCGAATAAGATAGTTCTAACTTTCATATGATTAAGTTTTGAGTTTGATTCACCACAGAGTAACACAGAGTTCCACAGGTCTTTAATCTTTTGTTACAGTATTTTAGAGAAAACGAATTTCTCTGCGAGAGTCTGTGTTCTCTGTGGTGAATCTTGTGGTGGATTCTATTTTATGTGCAAATAAAGCAATAGCGTGTTACATTCCTGTTTCAAAACGTGCCGCATCTTGTCTTGTAACAGAAACGTAACAGGTTTGAAACAGTTCCTTCAAACCGTATTCACACCTCCTTAATACTTACTCCGTTTCTTTGCATCATGAAAATCAAAAGGTATGAAGAAGGTTTTTGAAAGAATTATAGAAGGAATATTGACCTGTAGCGGTTTTGTAACGAGTATTACGATTCTGCTGATTGTGCTTTTCCTTTTTACCGAGGCATTCGGCCTGTTCAGCAGCAAGGTTATTGAAGAGGGATATGTGCTGGCGCTGAACAAAGATAATAAGGTAAGCGAACTGACACCGATGCAAATTAAAGATGTCTTTGATGAAGAGATCACCAACTGGAAAGAGTTGGGGGGTGAAGATCTCCCGATCCGGGTGTTCCGTCTGGAAGACATCACGCACTACTACTCGGAAGAAGAACTGGGAGAAGCCTACGAGAATGCAGGGGAAAAGATTATGGAGCTGATTCAGAAAACACCCGGTATCGTTGCTTTTATTCCCCAGAAGTTTGTGGTACGGCCGGATGCGGTACATTTCATAAAGGATAACACCATTTCTGTGAAGGAGGTCTTTGCCGGAGCGGAATGGTTTCCGACGGCTACTCCCGCACCTTTGTTCGGCTTTCTGCCGCTGATAACCGGTACGCTTTGGGTGAGCCTGTTTGCCATATTGATTGCTTTGCCGTTCGGACTTTCGGTATCGATCTATATGTCAGAGGTGGCCGATTCGAAAGTACGTAGTTGGCTGAAGCCGGTGATAGAGTTGCTGAGCGGTATTCCTTCGGTGGTATATGGCTTTTTCGGCTTGATCGTGATTGTACCTTTGATTCAGAAAGTATTTGATTTGCCGGTGGGGGAGAGCGGACTTGCGGGAAGCATTGTGCTTGCCATCATGGCATTGCCCACCATCATAACGGTGACTGAAGACGCCATGCGCAACTGTCCCCGTGCCATGCGTGAAGCCAGCCTGGCACTCGGAGCTTCGCAGTGGCAGACCATTTATAAAGTAGTGATCCCTTATTCGATCTCGGGCATTACCTCGGGGGTGGTGTTGGGTATCGGACGCGCTATCGGCGAGACGATGGCGGTTTTGATGGTGACCGGAAATGCCGCCGTGATTCCCACTACCATTCTCGAACCTTTGCGCACAATCCCGGCAACCATTGCGGCCGAACTCGGAGAAGCACCGGCAGGGGGACCACACTATCAGGCTCTGTTCCTGCTGGGGGTAGTGCTGTTCTTCATTACATTAATCATCAACTTTAGTGTGGAGTACATTTCATCTAAGGGCGTAAAACGTAGTAAGTAATATGGAAATACTGAATAATACAAAAGCTAAAAGACGTTCGCAGGGGATCGCTTTCGGCATATTCCGGCTGCTGAGTTTATGCATTGTGCTGATTTTGTTCGCGATTCTGGGATTCATCATCTATAAGGGTATCGGCGTGATCAGCTGGGATTTTCTGACCACCGCTCCTACTGACGGGATGACGGGAGGAGGCATCTGGCCGGCTATCGTGGGTACATTCTACCTGATGGTGGGCAGTGCGCTGTTTGCCTTTCCGGTGGGTGTGATGAGTGGTATTTACATGAACGAGTATGCGCCGAAGGGCAAACTGGTACGCTTTATCCGGGTGATGACCAATAACCTGAGCGGTATTCCGTCGATTGTTTTCGGTCTCTTCGGTATGGCGCTGTTTGTTAACTATATGGATTTCGGCGATAGTATTCTGGCGGGTTCGCTGACGTTGGGGCTGCTTTGCGTACCTTTGGTGATCCGTACTACGGAAGAGGCATTGAAGGCAATACCGGACAGCATGCGCGAGGGAAGCCGTGCACTGGGAGCTACCAAGCTTCAGACCATCTGGCACGTGATTCTGCCTATGGGAATGCCGAATATCATCACCGGATTGATTCTGGCCTTGGGACGTGTGTCGGGAGAAACGGCTCCGATCCTGTTCACTTGTGCGGCGTATTTCCTCCCGCAATTGCCCACAAGCATCTTAGATCAATGTATGGCATTGCCCTATCACTTGTATGTGATATCGACCAGCGGAACGGATATGGAGGCGCAGTTGCCTCTGGCTTATGGAACGGCCTTGGTACTGATTGTAATCATACTCCTGGTGAACCTGCTGGCCAATGCCTTGCGAAAGTATTTTGAGAAGAAAGTAAAAATGAATTAGAAATTGTTTCTTAGTGACGGAGTACAACAAAAGATATGGATACAACAGTAAAAATTGATGCGCGTGATGTGAACTTCTGGTATGGTGACTTCCATGCACTGAAGGGGATCAGTATGGAGATTGAAGAAAAATCGGTAGTCGCGTTTATAGGTCCTTCCGGATGTGGGAAATCTACTTTTCTACGCCTTTTTAATCGGATGAACGACTTGATTCCTGCAACCCGCCTGACGGGAGAGATCCGCATAGACGGCGAAAACATCTATGACAAGGGAGTGCAGGTGGACGAGCTGCGTAAAAATGTAGGCATGGTGTTCCAGCGTCCCAATCCTTTTCCGAAAAGCATTTTTGAAAACGTGGCTTACGGGTTGAGAGTGAATGGAGTGAAAGATAATGCCTTTATCCGTCAGCGGGTGGAGGAGACCCTGAAGGGTGCCGCGCTTTGGGATGAAGTGAAGGACAAACTGAAAGAATCGGCTTTTGCCTTGTCCGGCGGACAGCAGCAGCGTCTTTGTATCGCACGCGCAATGGCTGTATCGCCTTCGGTGTTGTTGATGGACGAACCTGCTTCGGCGCTCGACCCTATTTCGACGGCAAAGGTGGAAGAGTTGATACACGAGTTGAAAGAACGGTATACCATTGTGATTGTGACGCACAATATGCAGCAGGCTGCACGTGTCAGTGATAAGACGGCGTTTTTCTATATGGGGCAGATGGTGGAGTTTGGCGACACGAAGAAGATCTTTACGAACCCGGAGAAGGAAGCGACACAAAACTATATAACCGGACGTTTCGGATGACATACGATTGATCGGCATGCAGCTCGATGTATCATTTAATATTGTATATTTGCTTAATAATAAATTTAATAGAATATGGTGAAGTTTATAGAATCAGAACTTGTTCTGCTGAAAAAGGAAATAGACGAGATGTGGACATTGGTTTACAATCAGTTGGACAGGGCAGGGGAGGCAGTGTTGACCCTGGATAAGGAACTGGCCCAGCAGGTGATTGTCCGTGAACGCAGGGTGAATGCTTTCGAATTGAAGATAGACAGCGACGTGGAAGACGTGATCGCTTTATATAATCCGGTAGCTATCGACCTTCGCTTTGTGTTGGCCATGTTGAAAATCAACACCAACCTGGAGCGTCTGGGCGACTTTGCAGAAGGAATCGCACGTTTTGTAGTGAAGAGTGAAGAGCCGGTTCTGGATGAAGAGTTACTGAAACGACTCCGTCTGGAAGAGATGCAGAAACAGGTGCTTTCGATGCTTGAAGTGGCAAAACGCGCATTGAACGAAGAGAGCCTGGAGCTGGCAACCTCCGTATTCGCTAAAGATAATTTATTGGACGAGATCAATGCGGAGGCTACGGCTGTTTTGGCAGAGTATATCAAAGAGCATCCGGAAAGCACTCTCTCGTGCCTCAATCTGGTGGGAGTATTCCGTAAATTGGAACGTTCCGGCGACCATATAACGAATATTGCAGAAGAGATAGTCTTTTTCATCGATGCTAAAGTCTTGAAGCATAGTGGCAAGGTAGAAGAGCATTATCCTGCTAAATAATAAATCGCAAATTTTTAAACAAAAATTAGTGCTACTTAAAAAAATGTCATATATTTGTCTCCTGTAACGGTTCGGTTACAGGAGTTTTTTTTGAAATGATAATAAATCCAAAGAAAAATCAAAAAGATGTTATATGACATGTTTTTATATTTGGTTCATAACGAGAAAAGCACCTATATTTGCATCGTTATCCTGAAAACAATCTTTTTACCTTAAAAAAAAACTAATACCTATTGAAAACTGAAAAGCGGGGCTTTGTGAAAAGCCCCGCTTTTTTATGTTGATTCTTTATCCAATCCCATTTTCTTTGTATCTTTGACCCCTGTGAGGGGGTGGGCGAATGCGAGTCGCGTCACACCTCCGTTTTAATTGTGAGTCCTAAATTAAAAATAGAACTATGTTTTCCGGAATCGTAGAAGAGTATGCTACCATTGTGGCACTGGTGAAAGACCAGGAGAATATACATTTCACACTGAAGTGTTCGTTTGTAAATGAATTGAAGATAGATCAGAGTATCTCTCATAATGGGGTCTGCCTGACCGTGGTCAGCATGACTGAAGATACCTACACTGTGACTGCCATGAAAGAGACACTGGACCGGTCGAACCTTCGTCTGCTGAAAGTGGGGGACAAGGTGAACGTGGAACGCAGCATGATGATGAACGGACGTCTGGACGGCCATATTGTGCAGGGACATGTGGATCAGACCGCCGAATGTATCGATATCAAAGATGCAGACGGAAGCTGGTATTTTACGTTTAAATATGCTTTCGACAAAGAGATGGCCAAGCGCGGCTATATTACGGTCGATAAGGGTTCGGTTACGGTCAACGGTGTCAGCCTGACGGTATGCAACCCGACTGACGATACTTTTCAGGTGGCGATTATCCCATATACCTACGAGCATACCAATTTCCATACTTTCGGGAAGGGCAGTGTTGTCAACCTGGAATTTGATATTATCGGCAAGTATATCAGCCGGATGATCCAGTACAAATAAGGTGGACCGGGGAGTAGAGGTGAAAAAAGTATGAACGACTTTCTGCAATTGGTAAATGCCCGGCAAAGTGACAGGGCTTACGATAAATCGCGTCTTGTGGAGGCGGATAAGCTGGAACGCATCCTTGAAGCGGGACGGCTGGCACCTTCTGCCTGCAATGCCCAGCCTTGGAGGTTCGTGGTAGTGACCGATCCGTCATTGGCGGAGAAGGTCGGTAAGGCTGCTGCGGGCTTGGGAATGAATAAATTTGCCAAGGATGCTCCGGTGCATATCCTCGTTGTGGAAGAGTCTGCCAACATTACTTCGCGGCTGGGCGGAAAACTGAAGGGAAAACATTTTCCGTTGATCGATATCGGTATTGTGGCTGCACACATGGTGCTGGCTGCCGAAAGCGAAGGGCTGGGATCATGTATACTCGGCTGGTTCGATGAAAAAGAGATAAAGAGCCTGACCGGTATTCCCTCTTCCAAACGTGTATTGCTGGATATCCTGATCGGATATCCGGTGAAAGAGAAACGAAAGAAGATCCGGAAAGAAAGCGGGAAAATTATTTCTTATAACAACTATTAATGATCTGAGTGATACAGAATGGGCTCTGCGGGTAGGAGACATAAAGAAAACCCATATCGCTCTTATCGGAAACGGAATTTATTTCACCACAGATTACACCGATTTTCACGGATTATATCATCCGGTTCTCGGTGGAAGAAATTATTAATCTGTGTCAATCTGCGTAATCAGTGGTGAAAACTCTCCGTGAGACTCCGTGTCGCTCTGTGGTGGAAAGAGTTTGGATACCGTTTCCCGTGCTGAACTACAAGTCCTTCAGCAATACTTTGCTTGCCTTTTTATAATATTCTTCCCTGGAGTCAAGTAAAACCTTCCATTGCTCGCTGAATTCCTCGTCTTTATCGACTTTAAAATCTTCTGAGCCGTATGTGTCCAGCCGGTCGAGCAATAGCGCTACATTCAGTTGATTGATGTCGATGGAAGGCTGGTATGCGATATCCTCGCTTTTTTGATCGGTGACTACTTCGTGAATCAGGTGTATCTCCTGCAGTTGGTAAAGTATCTGATTGGTCAGCCGAATCGGGATGCGATGTTCTTCGGATATCTCTTCGGCGGTGTAAGGCGTTTCGTTGTTTTCGAAACGTTTGGCTATAAGAGACATGATTAAGATAGATATGAAATCGCGGTAACGGCGACTGATGTTCTGCGTATCTCTGTCGAAACTGAAGTTGCGGATGTTCTGGCCGGCATACGTCAGCTCGGCACCGAACAGGCAGATGGTCCATGATATCTGCAACCATAACAAGAACATCGGGAGAGCGGCGAAACTACCGTAAATGGCATTGTATTTGGACACCCACAACTGACTGCTGATGTACAGGAACTGAAATGCCTGATAAGCCGAACCGGCCAGGATGCCGGAGATCAGTGCATGCTTGAATTTCACCTTGGTATTGGGCATGAAGATATAGAGTCCCGTAAACATCAGCCAGGTCAGCACGAACGGAATCAGACGGATCAGGAATTTCAGGATAGGGGCAAGTAAAACAAAATCCGCCATACTCTTCAGCATTGTGCCTACAAAGATGGAAAGACCGCCCGATACTACGATCAGGATCGGCATCAATAGGAACATTGAAAAGTAATCGGTGATTTTGCGGTACATGCTGCGCCCTTTCTTTACCTGCCAGATGCGGTTGAAGGTGATTTCAATGTTACTGACCAGGTTGAGTACGGTCCACAGCAACATGACCAGGCCGACTCCGATAAAAATACCGTTTTTGGTCTGTGACAGATACGAGTCTACGAATTGCAGGATAATATCCGTCGCCTCGGTGGAGCCTCCGAAGCCATCACGAAACTGGCTTTCCATCAAAGTGGAGACCCCGAATCCGCGCGCGATGGCAAAGACGATGGCGAGTATGGGCACAATGGCGAGCAGGGTGCTGTAGGTCAGCGCTGAGGCTTTATTGACAATGCGGTCTTTGTTGAAGCGGTTGACGCAGAGATAGATCGTTTTGATGATATTGTATATCGAGAACTTGGTGCGGGTGACTTCGCTTTCCGTGATCCGCCAGATATCATAGGTAATGAATTTCCATATATCGGAGAGACGCTGATTCATAGGTCTGGTATTTGAAATTAAAAAAAAGAAAAGCAGTCAGCCTATAAGCCGAGTTCTGTACCCTGAATAAATCAAGGTGCCTGTCATTTATCTGAGTGGGGTGTCACCACACCACTTTAGCGGTCTACCCTCCGACATGGAGCGAGCAGCTCTCATAGCGCCGGTTTACATGACCTTACAACTCCTAAGACGTACAGCCCGATATGTCACCATACGGCTGGTGGGCTCTTACTCCACCTTCTCACCCTTACCTCTCCCCGGAGGGAGGGGCGGTTCTTTTCTTCTACGTTACTCTACCCTCACGGACAGCTTTCTGTTAGGAAGTAGGATGCTCTGTGTTGCCCGGACTTTCCTCCTGCACCGAAGTACACGCGACAGACCGGCCAACTGCTTTGGTCAGCAAAAGTACAAGAATTATTTTGTTTGAGCAAACGGAAGGGAGGATTAGTTCGGTTCACCACAGAGTAACACAGAGTTCCACAGAGTTTCACGAATGACATAAATTCACCACAGATTACGCAGATTATCACAGATTAATAATTTATTTTACTGAGAGTTAAATTAAAATATCTGTGTTAATCCGTGTAATCTGTGGTGAACTCAAAACTCTGTGGAACTCTGTGTTACTCTGTGGTGAACATCGTATGACTCGATTTCAGTTCTTATTCTTAATGTTTCTGAAAATATATATCTAAAATGGAAAGAGTTTCTATCTTTGCTAAAAATGTAACCCCCAAATCTTTCTTTCATGAAGAATATGATTCCTTTTGTATCGCTGCTTTTGGCAGTGTCCGCCTGTACGGGTATTCCTGAAAACAAGAAAAATGCCCTCCCTCAAGATGTAGAACGATTGTCCGGTGAAGTCCGCGACCGCTTCATTCCCGATAAGCGTGTCATCCTTTGGGATGTGGATTACGATGTATCCGGAAAGACGATTACCGTAAAGGGGGCAACTACTTCGCCGGAAGCTAAGGCGGCTTTGTTATCGGGGCTGGAAGAGAAGGCTTATGAAGTAAAGGACAGCCTGCAACTGGTTCCGGACAGTGCGGCTCTGGAAGGAAAGATGTACGGCATTGTCAATCTCTCCGTATGTAATATGCGTGTAGAGGATGATTTTTCTTCGGAAATGACCACTCAGGCATTGATGGGAATGCCCGTTAAAGTGTTGCAACATCGCAACTGGTACCGCATCCAGACGCCCGATAATTATATCGCATGGGTACACCGGGTAGGAATCCATCCGGTCACCAAAGCCGGGCTGGATGCCTGGAACAAGGCAGATAAAATTGTAGTGACGTCGCATTACGGGTTCACTTATCAGCAGCCGGATGAAAAGTCTCAATCCGTGTCGGACGTGGTAGCCGGAAACCGTCTGAAGTACGAAGGTAAGCAAGGAGGATTCTATAAAGTCTCTTATCCGGACGGTCGGCAGGCTTATATCTCACAATCGATATCGATGCCCGAAAAGGAGTGGCGTGCCTCTTTGAAGCAAGACGCTTCAAGCATTATCCGAACCGCTTATACCATGATGGGGATTCCTTATCTCTGGGCGGGTACTTCTTCGAAGGGAGTCGATTGCAGCGGCTTTGTACGTACCGTCTTATTCATGCACGATATCATCATTCCCCGTGACGCCTCTCAACAGGCTTATGTGGGCGAGCATATCGACATTGCTCCGGACTTCGGCAATGTTCAGCCGGGAGATTTGATTTTCTTCGGGCGGAAGGCTACTGCCGAAAAGAGGGAGCGTGTGGTTCATGTAGCCATTTATCTGGGTGATAAGAAGTTCATCCATTCGCAAGGCGATGTGCATGTCAGCAGTTTCGATCCGGCAGATGCCGATTTTGATGAGTACAATCTGAACCGCCTGCTGTATGCGGTCCGTGTGTTGCCATCTATAGATAAGGAGGAAACTTTAAATACCACCGTTACGAATCCGTATTATAACTAAACTCAAAATAGGTATGCAAAACCGAAGAGATTTTCTCAAGACGGCTGCCTTTGCCGCTATCGGTTCGGGACTGTCATTGCAAGGAGCTTTTGCCGGAGAGAAAGCCCCTGTTTCGTTCGCGATCAATCAACTCGGCCTGGGGACAAAGATGAAATTGCGTTTTTTCCCTTACGAACTGAAGTTGAAGCATGTATTTACCGTGGCCACTTATTCGCGCACCACCACTCCCGATGTGCAGGTAGAGATAGAATATGACGGAGTCATCGGCTACGGTGAGGCTTCGATGCCTCCTTATCTGGGACAGACGGTAGACTCGGTGATGGGGTTTCTAAAGAAAGTCGATCTGGAAGAGTTCGACGATCCGTTCCGGCTGGAAGATATACTGGCTTATGTAGATGGTCTCACTCCGGGAGATACGGCTGCCAAAGCTGCCATCGACATTGCATTGCACGACCTGGTGGGTAAACTTTTGGGAGCACCCTGGTACAGGATCTGGGGGTTGGATAAGGCGAAAGCACCTTCGACCACCTTCACGATAGGCATCGATACACCGGAAGTGGTACGTGAAAAGACGCTTGAAGTGGCCGGGCAGTTCAATATCCTCAAAGTGAAGCTGGGGCGTGAGAATGACAAACAGATGATTGAAACGATCCGTTCGGTGAGCGATCTGCCTATCGCGGTCGATGCCAATCAGGGATGGACGGATAAGAAATATGCATTGGACATGATTCAGTGGCTGAAGGAGAAAGGGATCGTGATGATTGAACAGCCCATGCCCAAAACACAGTTGGACGATATTGCGTGGGTGACCCAGCATAGTCCGTTGCCGGTTTTTGCCGATGAATCTTTGCAGCGGTTGAGCGATGTGGCCGGGCTGAAGGGAGCTTTTACCGGAATAAATATCAAACTGATGAAGTGTACCGGTATGCGGGAAGCCTGGAAGATGGTGACGTTGGCGCGTGCATTGGGAATGAAAGTGATGGTAGGCTGTATGACGGAAACTTCGTGTGCGGTCTCTGCCGCCGCACAATTCTCTCCGGCCGTCGACTTTGCCGATCTGGACGGAAACCTGCTGATAGCGAACGACCGCTTCAAAGGGATGGAAGTTGTAAAAGGTAAGATCACCCTCAACGACCTTCCGGGGATCGGGGTGGTTAAAATATGAACACAGGTAAACTTTTGAAACTTATTTGGATATGAGAAAATTGCTTTATATTGTGATGATATTCATCGGCGTCTCCGCCTGCACCTCCCGGCAGGAGTCCAAGCCTTACGACTGGGACGACGACCTGCATCAACGATTGCTGGCGGATTTCTGCCTGACCGAATCCCAGGTGAAAGACTATATCCGCAAATACATTCCCGACGTGACGGACGAACAGATGCGCCAATGGGAAGAGAGCAAGGCGCTTGAATGCCGGGTGATCGACGGAGAGAAACGTTATTTCCGCAATGCCGGTCCCAACCTGTTCCGGATAGACTCTGCCTGCTGTGCCGTCAAAATGGAGAAAGAGGGTACTTCACTGAGCACGAGCGAACAGGTCAATAAAGAACATCTGCCCGAAGTGATGGCTGCTGTCAGGAAAGAAAAAACTCCTGTGGTGCAGCCCAAACGCATGCGGGTCACTTACACGCTGACGGTGGACAGCAATGCCGTACCTGCCGGAAAAATGATTCGTTGTTGGTTGCCTTATCCCCGGACAGACCAGCCCCGCCAGCAAAATGTAAAATTGCTCCATGTCAGCGAACCTCGTTACACATTGTCCCCGCCTTCATGCCGGCACAGCACCCTCTATATGGAGAAGCAAGCCATCCCCGGTGAGCCGACGGTCTTTTCGGAAACCTTTGAGTACACCTCGTGTGCCGAATGGCATCCGTTGAAGCCCGGGAATATTCTGCCTTATGACACTGCCGGCGCTCTTTATAAGGAATATACTGCCGAACGGGAAACCCATATCCGCTTCACCCCCCGCATCAAGGAGCTGGCTGCCAATCTGACAGTCGGTGAAACCAATCCTTTGTTGAAGGCACAGCGCATTTTCCGTTGGATAAACGATCATTTCCCCTGGGCTTCGGCCCGCGAATATTCCACTATTGAGAATATTCCGGAATATGTGCTCGATAATCGTCACGGCGATTGCGGTCAGGTGAGCCTGCTGTTTATCACCCTCTGCCGTTGCAGTGGCATTCCCGCCCGTTTCCAGAGCGGCTTTATGATGCATCCGCGTGCCTGGAACCTGCACGACTGGGCGGAAGTCTATTTCGAAGGCGCAGGCTGGGTGCCGGTAGACCAATCGTTCGGTATTCCCACATTTGCCGACAATCCCGAAGAAAAGATGTTCTTTATGGGAGGTATCGACTCCTGGCGCATGATAGTCAACAGCGATTATTCCATGCCGCTGGTGCCGGAGAAGAAATATCCGCGTAGTGAAACCGTTGATTTCCAGCGTGGCGAGGTGGAGTGGGAAGGGGGCAACCTGTACTTCCCGCAGTGGAGTTATCACATGGATATAGACTATCTGAATTATTAAGTTCGTTTTCCATAAAAGACTTAAGCGTTTTCCGGAAAGACTTAAGCGTTTCTCAAAAAGACTTTAGTCTTTCGAGGGAAACGTTTAAGTCTTTTTTCTGTCTTCTAAATCCTTGTGTGTCATGCAACGAATGCTAATTTGTCAGTCTCTGCCGTTAACCGCTGTTAAGCTCCGCAGACTCACTGTTAAAAGAGAACAAAAAAGAGTGACAAGGAGAATAACAGAATGATTTTTGTCGTTATTTTAACGTCGTAAATGTTAAATGAAAGTAGAATATTAACAATTAAATGAATAAAAAGAATAGTATGAAACAGACAACAAAAAACATTCTCGGGATAGGAGCAGTAGTTCTTCTCAGTGCAGGAGTTGCCGGAGTGACAACCTATACGATGTTGAAGCCGGAGAACAGAGACAGCCTGTCGTTTAATGAACAGTTCCGTCAGAATCCCGGTGCTCGCTTGGCTGCTTATGACGCCATTAATGCCCAGCCTGTAGATCTGACGCAGGCGGCGGAAAATTCGCTTCATGCTGTAGTACATATAAAATCGACTCAACAGGCTAAAGAACAAACTGTGACCGTACGCGACCCGTTTGCAGAGATATTCGGGGATATCTTCGGTAATGGCGGCAGACAGCAGCGCCGTGTACAGACCCAGCCGCGTGTCGGCTTCGGTTCCGGTGTCATCATTTCCAAAGACGGTTACATCGTCACCAATAATCACGTGATCGACGGTGCGGACGAAATTATCGTTAAGTTGAATGACAACCGCGAGTTTAAAGGTCGCATGATCGGTACCGACCCGAATTCGGATTTGGCTCTGGTCAAGATCGAGGGAGACGATTTCCCGACCATCCCCGTGGGCGATTCTGATGCCTTGAAAGTAGGAGAGTGGGTATTGGCGGTAGGTAACCCGTTCAATCTTACCTCGACTGTAACTGCCGGTATCGTCAGTGCCAAGGCACGTACGCTCGGTGTGTACGGCATCGGGGGAGTAGAATCGTTCATCCAGACAGATGCCGCCATCAATCAGGGAAACAGCGGTGGAGCTTTGGTGAATGCAAAAGGTGAATTGGTAGGTATCAATGCCGTGCTTTCTTCGCCCACAGGCGCTTATGCCGGATACGGTTTTGCCATTCCGACCAGTGTGATGACCAAAGTGGTCAGCGACCTGAAACAATACGGAACCGTACAACGTGCGTTGCTGGGTATCAAGGGTACTTCGCTTGCGGGTGACGGTGATATGATGTCCGATCAGCCGATCGACAAATCGGGAGCCACACTGTCCGATAAGCGCAAAGAGTTCGGCGTAGTGGATGGCGTTTGGGTACGCGAAATCGTAGATGGAGGTTCTGCTGCCGGTTCCGATATCAAGGTAGATGATGTCATCATCGGTATCGATGGCAAGAAAGTGCAGAACTTTGCCGACCTGCAGGAAGCCATTGCACAGCATCGTCCGGGCGATAAAGTGACCGTGAAGGTGATGCGTGACAAGAAAGAAAAGAATATCAATATAACATTGAAAAACGAACAAGGTACAACAAAGATTGTGAAGGATGCGGGTATGGAGATTCTGGGCGCTGCCTTCAAGGAGTTGCCGGACGACTTGAAGAAACAACTCAATCTCGGATACGGCTTGCAGGTTACCGGAGTCACTTCGGGCAAGATGGCGGATGCCGGTGTTCGGAAGGGCTTCATCATCCTGAAAGCCAACGATCAGCCTATGCGCAAAGTCAGCGACCTTGAAGAAGTGATGAAAGCTGCTGTGAAGTCACCGAACCAGGTACTCTTCCTCACAGGAGTATTCCCTTCAGGAAAACGCGGCTATTACGCTGTAGACTTGACTCAGGAGTGATTTAGCTGAAAAGTGCTGTGCCAGAACTCACCACAGAGCAGCACAGAGCAGAGTATCACAGAGTTTTTTACTACGAATCAACAACTTAAAATCGTCTCTGTGTTACTCTGTGTGCTCTGTGGTGAGTATGGCCATACCAGCGAATCGCCTGCCGAAAAAGTATTCGGTAGCTTAATAATAGCTAAGGAAATCGAAAAGAGGGTACCGGCAATCAACCAGTCGGTACTCTTTTTGTTTATATTAGTAGATAATAATGGTGAAAAAGTTGTGAAAATTTATACGTTAACAAATAAATAGTCGTAACTTTGCACTCCAAATCTGTTTTATAAGAATGAGACAACTAAAGATTACCAAAAGTATCACTAACAGAGAGAGCGCTTCTCTTGACAAGTATTTGCAGGAAATCGGTCGCGAAGACCTGATTACTGTTGAGGAAGAAGTGGAACTCGCTCAACGCATTCGTAAGGGTGACCGTGTGGCATTAGAGAAACTGACACGCGCCAATCTTCGTTTCGTCGTATCCGTAGCTAAGCAGTACCAGAACCAAGGCTTGAGTTTGCCCGACTTGATTAATGAAGGCAATTTAGGACTGATCAAAGCTGCCGAGAAGTTTGATGAAACACGTGGCTTCAAGTTTATCAGTTATGCTGTATGGTGGATTCGCCAATCTATTTTGCAGGCATTGGCAGAGCAGTCCCGTATCGTTCGCCTTCCGTTGAACCAGGTCGGTTCGTTGAATAAGATCAGCAAAGCCTTCTCTAAGTTTGAACAGGAAAACGAGCGTCGTCCGTCGCCCGAAGAGTTGGCAGGTGAACTGGATATTCCGGTCGACAAGATCTCCGATACGTTGAAAGTATCCGGCCGCCATATCTCGGTGGACGCTCCTTTCGTTGAAGGAGAAGACAACAGCCTGCTCGATGTGTTGGTGAACGATGATTCGCCCATGGCAGACCGTTCTCTGGTTAATGAGTCTCTTGCGAGGGAAATTGATAGAGCTCTTTCTACGTTAACCGATAGGGAAAAAGAAATCATTCAGATGTTTTTCGGTATCGGACAGCAGGAAATGACATTAGAGGAAATCGGCGACAAATTTGGTCTCACACGTGAGCGTGTTCGTCAGATTAAAGAAAAAGCAATCAGAAGATTAAGACAAAGTAATCGTAGTAAATTGCTCAAATCTTACTTGGGATAAGCAAGGTATATCAGTTTCCGAAAAAGTATTTAAAAAACGCTTCATCTTTTGGTGGGCGTTTTTTTTGTTATATTTGATGTAGTCTGAAGGTATTTAATTGACTACAAATAGATTAAAAGAAACTCGCATGAGAATAGGCAACGGATAAGAAATTGGTAAAGTGCTTTGATACACTATATTTCTCATGCTGTCAAACAACTCTTATTTGTTTGCAAATATAATATTATTGCAGGTAATAATCAAAAATAACGAGGTTTATTTTCATTTTTACCTGCTGATATTTGTTCCGGATTATCAGATGCGATATATTTGTAATTAGGATTCGTACCGTGTTCCAAGCGGTTCATAAGTAACGACTTGCGGAGCTTTGGCAACAAGGGGATGCGGCTCCGTTTTATAGAAATGACTTATGCAAACCGACTTATCCATTTACAACAGTCTTCGCCCTTCCTTTATAGAAGGCGTTCACGCCGTGAAGTTCAATGCTTTGTCGGCGGTCATATCGCGTTACCGGGATTATGCCCGCAGTTCCGAACAAATAAAAGCGTACTCGGGAGATTCTCTTCTGATGCGGGACATTGCCTCCTTGCTTGACGAAGCACCCCGTCCCATAACGGGGGAATACCAGGATTTCACCCCGTTCCTGCTTCTTCTGATGCTTTCGGAGGAGTTTCATGCCGTCCATTACGTCGAGCGTCTTGTAACGTGGTATTTCGGCTACTGTTGTGTCGATGAACTGCGGACGGTCTGCACCATTCTGTCCCAGTGTTCCTACCCGCATCACGACACGCTGCGGCTGCGGTTCAAGAATTACCTGCGTGAAGCCCGTAAGACATTGGGTATGCCCGTTGAATGTAACGCTGCTGTCATGCTGAAAATGCTCGACGCCTCTTATGAACATCTCACTCCCGCCGATGTCGGGGAGTTCGAGGAGCTGTTGCACCTGGGGGACGATTACGAGTTCATCTCCCGTGTCAAATCGAATTATCTTGCCTCGGATAACGTCACGGAACTCGCTGGGGTTTGCGGGTATTCCAGCACGATTACCTTCCGCCGGCGTTTCCAGCGGGTTTTCGGCTGCTCGGCCTCCTCGTGGTTGCGTCAGCGCCGTATCGAACGTATCGGGGAGTTGCTGCGGACGACACACTACACGTTGCAGGAAATAGCCTACATGTGCGGTTTCTCCGCCCAATCCCACTTTACGGACTTTTGCAAGCGGAATATGGGGAGCAATCCCACTTCCATCCGTCAGGAAAGCCGGATTTGACATTAAAATCGGCTCCGTGATAAAAAAACGAAGAGAAAGATAAAAATCGTAATCCGCCGGTTTTTCGATTCGCTAACTTTATACGCGAAAGTAACAAGACGGATTATGATTGCATTTATAGAAAAATTAAACAGCGAAGTCCTGCGGAGTATCGAACGTATCGAATCGCGGGATACCGACGTGTTGAAAAAGTCGCTTGAAGCGTCACGTGTCCTGGGAGAAGCGTTCGACCGTTTGAAACAATATATCATCGGCTACCGTTTTCAAAACGATGACGAGGAAATAAAGTTCTTCAAAGAAATCAAACCCCGTCTTTTTTGCCGTCTGATCTATTACCGCAAGCTCTACAATATCGAGATGAACCGTCCGGTAGGAAGTATCGAGGCACAACGGGAGTACCTGGACGCCCATGTTCGGGCCATCAACGCGTACACGCAGAAACGCCTCGACTTTATCCGCTATTTCCGCAGCGGCGCCACACACCTGGACAGCCTCTATTTCCTGCGCGGGCAGACCGACACGGAACAATACCTGGAAACCTTCTACTATGAACTCGACCCGCAGTTTTCGACAAACGCGGATTTCAAGGTGGCGAAAATCCTGGCCAACGACATGTTGTCGGTTTATCTTATGGGCGAATTGGAATCACTGGAGAGCACGAACCTCCGGAACATGGTTCTCCCATTGCCTGACGTGCGTCCGACATGGCAGGACTCGAAGACGGATCTGACGGAACTTATTTACCTGCTCGACAGTAAAGGCTGTTTCGGCAATGTGCCACTCACGCAACTTGCCAGCTACATTTCCAACGCTTTCAACGTACACCTCGACATGAACCTTTCGAGGACATTCTGCGATATGAAAATCCGAAACAACCCGACACCGTGGCTTGACAAGGCGAAAGAGGCCCTGCTTAAACGTATGCAGACATGGAAGCGAAACAAGAAAAACGGCAATTCCGAGTAGAATATGAACCGGTAAAGCACTCTATTCCTTATAGAAACACTGATAATCAGCGTTGTATATAACAAAAGAACCGAGGTCGGTTTTCCCCCGTAACTCTCGAAAGGAACTTTCCCGAACGCCCGTATTTGCACCCGTATAAGGAGCCGATACGGGTGTTCCGTTGTAGCCCCGTCCGGATTAGAACACCGTTAAGCGTTGAATCACAGTATTCTATCGCATTTCTGCCAATAAAAATACCGAGTACGGGCCGCGGATTTCGGTAAAAAACACTGCCTTCTTCACCGCATGAACCGTTGAGAATCAGTTCACTGCAAATTATCAAAAAAAAGTCGTACCGACCTCGTTTTAAGCTGTCCATATAAGCCCGACCTTTGTAACAGACTAAAAAACAAAGGAGTATGAAAATCATAGTGATCGGTTCGCGAGCCTATAACGAGCTTGTCGGGCGTATAGAGAAAATAGAGGCTGCAATCGCCTCTCTCCCTGAAAAGGGGCGTGCATGGAATAAGGAGTATATAAACGACGAATGGATGGACGGTGAGCAGGTCTGCCGTTACCTGGGTATCAGCGGGCGTACCCTTCAACGCCTCCGCTCGGATCACGTGATCACCTATTCGGCCATCAACCGGAAGCTGTATTATTCCCTCACGGAAATCCGCCGTGTGCTGAAGGAGCGTTCCGTGCGGCGCAAAAACCGACCAAAGGAATAGGCCATGTTTCTGGACAAGGAATATTTCGACGGATGGATGCAGCGGCTCTCGGAACGGCTGGAACGTATCGAGAAGCTGTGCGCGGGGGACGTGGAGCAACCGCTTTCCATCCTGCCTGACGGGGAGCGTCTTCTGGACAATTACGACCTGTGCCGTATGCTCAATATCAGCAAGCGCACACTCCAGCGTTACCGCACCTCGGGAGAGCTGCCTTACGAGATGATCTATCACAAGACCTTCTACCGGGAATCGGACGTCCTGCGGTTCATCGAGCGTAACTTCAGTAATTTCCGTAAGCTGAAAAAGGATCGTCCTGCCGGTTCCGGTTAGGCCCTGTCCCGAGAGTCCGGCGTCATGGAAAAACGCGGAGATACATGGAATAAGGCACGACAAGGCGGTACAACCGCTCGATATTTGCCGTAAAATCAGTATGTTTGCACTTGGAAGCCTATATAATAATGAAGCAATGAAAGAAACTGATAAAATATATCCTGCCGACAAAGGGGAGGAAGAGCTGCTGCATAACGTGCGCCATATCTTGCAGGAAGCGCGCGCGAAGGTGATACATCATGTCAATTCGACCCTCGTGAGGGCTTACTGGCAGGTAGGGAAATATATAGTGGAGTACGAGCAGCAGGGAACCGGCCGTGCCGGATATGGCAAGGCTGTCATCAACACCCTTTCCAGGCGGCTCGTGGCGGAGTTCGGAAACGGGTTCACGGCCACCAACCTGCGGTACATGAGGCAGTTTTACCAGTGCTACCCGAAATATCACACGCTGTGTGATAAATTGAGTTGGTCGCATTGCCGCACGCTTCTCAAGGTGTCGGGCGATGCCGCCCGTGATTTTTACCTGCACGAGTGCGTCAAGGAAAACTGGAGTGTCCGGCAGCTCGACCGCCAAATCAACACGCTTTTCTATGACCGCCTGCTGGCCAGCCGAGACAAGAAAGCCGTGAAAGAGGAGATTTCCCGTACCGAACCCGGACGTGTCGAACCCAAAGAGATCATCCGCGACCCGTATATCCTGGAGTTTCTCGGTATCCCGCAGGGAGAGCATTTTCTGGAAACCGATCTGGAGCAACTGCTCATCAGCCGCTTGCAGCGCTTGATGCTCGAACTCGGGAAAGGCTTCGCCTTCGTCGCGCGACAGAAGCGTATCTCCTTCGATGACAAGCATTTCTACATCGACCTGGTCTTTTACAATTACCTGGCCCGTTGTTTCGTTTTAATAGACCTTAAATCCGGGGAGCTGACCCATCAGGATTTGGGGCAGATGCAGATGTATGTCAATTACTACACCCGTGAGTTGATGAATCCCGGGGATAACCCTCCGGTGGGTATCGTCCTCTGCGCGGAGAAAAACGACGCGGTCGTCCGTTATACGCTGCCCGAAGATGAAAAGCAGGTCTTCGCCGCCCAGTACATGACCTATCTTCCCACGCAGGAGGAGCTGCAAACACTCTTGCAGGAAGTGTGACGACAACGCTCACGGACATATGAAAAAAGCCGATGGAAATCTGTACTTCCGTCGGCTTTTCGTTTACATCTTGATCCCTTTCTTCGCGGGGCCGTTCTCCGGCGGGCTGCCCACGCCCGCGATCACGATGCGCCCCCCGGAGGCGTCGGCAATCTGCCGCAGCCGGGAAGGAATACGGGCCGCCGTGTTGTCTTTCCCCGGGAGCTCTTCCGCCGTGTCATGCCGCTCCCGGCACACGTCGTTATCCTCCTCCGCCTCCTTTCCCTCGCTCTCCTCTATCGGTTTGAGGCTTTGCTGTATCCTGCGGTCTATTTCCGTCAGGTCAGCTTTCAGGGCCGTCAGTTCGGGTTCCTTGCGCCAGGAACTTTCCACCACTTCCCGCAGGACGGGAATATCTTTCTCCAGTTCCTCATTCTTTTTCCGGAATTTTTCCAGTGTCGGCTCGATGGTTGCGAGCGCGTGGATGAAGTTCATCGCCGCCAGTCGCGGGTCGGAGGCGATATTCCCGTAGTTGTACTGGTAGAGATAATCCCCTTCACCCCGGACATAAAAACGGTTCTGCACCAGGTCGAGCCCGTCTTTCCCGGTCGTTTCGCTCTGGACGAGCAGCTCGAACCCGTAGAGGCTCCCGATAGGTTCGAGCCTGTCGAGCGTGCGTGCCGTTTCGGCGATACGGTTGAGCTGTTTCCCGATGAGCTTGGGGTCGGAGGTTTCCAGCCCGTTCAGTTTCACGGGATTGCGGTACGAGCCGTCCTCATTGAACTCGACGCGGGCCTTGAAGTGTTCCAGATCCTTGCCGATACGCCGTATCAGGTCGTTGTTCTTCTCTATCTTTTCCGTGATCTGCTCCAGCTTGTAGCGGCTCGATGATTTGCCGCGCACGAATGCCTGGCGTTCGCTTTCGAGCGTGGCGATCTTCTTCTCCAGGCGGGCCTTGTCCAGCAGGTCTGTATTTCCCGAGAGGACGGCGACATACTCGGAAAAATTCATGCCGCTCTTCTCGTCGATGGCCCCCTCGTCGATGGTACGGCTTCCCATGTTGTTGGTCTTGAGCTGGCGGATGAACAGTTGCTTGTTGTGCAACAGCCCGAACTTGTAGGCGTCGAGCGACTTCTCGACGGCGTATAATATCACGTCCACCTTGTTGTCGGCATGGAGTTTGGCGATCTCGTTCCCGGTGCGTATTCCCCGCCCGTCGCGCTGTTCCAGGTCGCTGGGACGCCAGGGGCAGTCCAGGTGGTGTATCGCCACGCAGCGTTTCTGCGCGTTCACTCCCGTCCCGAGCATCTCGGTCGATCCGAAGAGTACGCGGATTTTTCCGGTGTTCATACCGGCGATCATCTCCTTGCGCGCTTTTTCCGAGGTCGCCTCCTGGATGAACCGCACCTCGCTTTGGGGTATGCCGTAATCCTCCGCAAGTTTACGCCGTATCTCGGAATAGACGTTCCACCCCGCTCCGGGTTTGTAGGTTCCCAGGTCGGAAAATACGAACTGCGTACCTTTGTACGCCTCGAAACGGCGGTAGTAACCGGCAATCATACGGGCGCAGTGGCTCGCCTTGTTGTCCACGTGGTCACTGTATAGTTCGGGGTCTATCATACGCATATCGAGCGACATCTTGCGGGCGTAGTCTGTGGCAATGAGCATTTTCGCCTTTTCCTCCCGCTCCGAGAGCGGCAGGCGGCCCAGGAGCGTGGCATCGCCCGATTTGGCGAACTGCACCAGCCGTTCTATGAACTCCGTCTGCTGGGGTGTCGGCGGGATATTGTGCAATATCTCGTTCTTTTGCGGTCGGTCGATCCCTATATCCTCCGCCGAGCGGTAATCTGTAATCTCGGAGTAGAACATGGCCAGTTCGGGAACCTTGATGAAATATCGGAACCGTTCTTTCTGCACGACCTCGTTGGTCACGGAAAACTCGTAGTCGATGGTTTTCTTGGCAAAAATGGCCGCCCAGGCATCGAAGGTGCGGATATTCTGACGCTCCAGTTCCTTCGGGCGCAGGTACTTGAAAAGCAGGTACAGTTCCGTGAGCGAGTTGGAGATGGTCGTTCCCGAGAGGAACGTCGCCCCCAGGTCGCGGCCCGTGCGCTGCTGTATGGTACGCAGCGCGAAAAGCATGTTGAGCGCCCGCTGCGACCCCTCGGGATTTCCGAGGCCCGCCACCCGGTCATGCCGGGTCGTGAAAGTCAGGTTCTTGAATTTGTGGCTCTCGTCCACGTAGAGGTGGTCGATACCCATGAGGCGGAAGTCCACGGCGTCGTCCTTGCGTGTTTCCAGCGCGTGCGCCACCTTCTGCAACTTGGCTTCCAGGTTGGCCTTGCGTTTCTGACACCCTTTCATCATGGCGCGGGAAACGTCCCTGCCTTGTGCTTTGAGCACTTCGAGGTTCTCCTCCACACAGTCCAGCTCGGCCTGCAATATCTCCTGCTGTATCTCCGGAGACTGGGGTATCATGCCGAACTGTTCGTGCGAGAGGATCACGGCGTCCCAGTCGTTGTTGCGTATCTCCCGGAAGATGCGCTCACGCTTCCGGGGCGTGAAATCCTCCTTGCCCGGGTAGAGGACTTTGGCCATCGGGTAAGCGGTGCAGAACGTCCGGGCTATTTCATGGATGTTGGCTTTCAGCCCGATAATCATGGGTTTGTTGGCCAGTCCGAGGCGTTTCTTCTCGTAGGCCCCGCAGCACATGATGAGGGTCTTTCCGCCGCCCACCTCGTGGTCGATTATCCCGCCGCCGAGCAGTTTGTCCATCCATATCGCGTCCTTCTGGCTGTCATACAGATTGTCTATTCCCAGCCCCTTGAGGTCGAGGTCGGGGAATTCCTGGTGCGTCCCGTCGTACTTCGGGCGCACGTAACAGTTGAAAGTACGGTTATAGAGGTCTGTCAGGCGGTCTTTGAAGTCGGACGACTGCTCGCGCAGCCATTCGGGGAAAGCACCCCGGATCTCGTCTATCTTGCTGTTGGCGAGCTGTATGGCCTCCCCGTCACGCACTTTGACCTCCCGCCGTTCGCCGTCCACCCATTTGAGGACGGTCTTGGTGATGTCGGGCGAAGTGTTTTGCAGGGCGTGTTTCAAAAGGTGCAGGCCGTTGTACTTACGGGTCTGCGCGCTGACGGCATACTGCTCCGTGATCTTCACGTTCGTCGCTTCCGCCTTCACGCCGTACTCGTCCAGGTTAGAGGCGAAGGTGATCTTCACCTCCGTATCGAAGAGCGAGGAGGCGAAACGCTCGTAAATACCTTTTGGAATCCACCGTTCGCCCAGGTTGAAGTCCAGGTCGTCGAAAGCGATGGGTTTGGGTGTCGCCTCGCGCAGAGCCTCCAGCGATTCCCGGGCCGGGGTGTGGTCGGGATTCTCCCGCAGGAACGCCTCGATCCGTTCGGCTTTCCCGATGACATTGCCGGCGATGAACTTGTCGGCAACCTCGTAGCCGTCCGTTTCCGGGTTGTAATAGATACGTCCTTTCAGTTCCCCGAGTATTCCCTCCACGGTAGTTCCCGTGAGCGATGCCATGTAGCGAGGTTCCACCCGGCCGTACTTGTTCAGGCTGGCCACAAGGGCCTCCGAAGCGTCGTCGGCGTGCGTGATCTCATCGGGATTGAAGGCCACGGGACGCTCGAAGATGTCGGCTTTGCGTGCCTTGCCGTCGATGTAACGCTCCAGCGATAGAATCTCCGTTCCCCGCGCGTCCATCTTGATCAGGTCGAGGTTGCGTTTGTCATTGAGCCGTCCGAAGCGTTCGGTGAAATTGTCGTAAAGCCGGTTGAGCATCTCCCGCAGGGCGGGGTTCGCCGTCAGCGTTTCCGCCTCGTTGTTATAAAGGTGGTAATAGGCATCGCGTATCTCGATATACATGGAGGCTTTCGTCCGTTGTGCAGGCGTGAGTTCCAGCGGGTGGAACATGGGTTGCAGGGATTCAATCCCCCGCAGGTAGCCGACCCGGTTTTGTCCGTCCGTGACGAGTGTCCCCTCGCGGAAATAGGGGGCGACCTCACCCTCGAACGGGCGGGGTTTCATATCCGCCTCCCGTATCTGCGGCATTTCTTTACCGGGTTCTTCCTCCTCCGGATTTTCCGACGTGTCGAACAAGCTGCCCGTTCTCGGCGTACCGGCGGCTTGTTTCCGTCTGTCTTTCGGGGCTTCCGTCGGGGGGCGTACCGCCTGCCGTTCCCGCTGTTCCGGGGTTTCCTGCTGCCGGGCGCTTTGTCGGCGCAGTTCCGCCCTCCGTTCCGGGGTAAGCGACATCATCATCTCGTAAAAGCCGTTGATCGGCGGGTTATCCTCCCAGTTCAGGGAGGCATACAAGTCTTCGGGATCACGCTCCGGTGGCGTCGCTTTCGGCATTTCGCTCTTCTGTTCCTCCGGAGAGGAGGCCGGGGCGAATAACGAGGGTTGCCGGGGCGTCTTCCGCTTTGCTCCCCGGCGGCTGTTCCTTTTCTTGGATATACCGAGTTCTGCCTGCCGCCGCTCCTCGGCGCTGAAGCCGAACAGGTCGTAGAGCGTCAGCAACGGTTCCTGCTGCACGTTTACCGGTTCGGCAGCCGCCGTTTCCACCGTGTCGAAAAGCGACCCGGCGAAGCCCTCCCGCGGTTTCGGTTCCGTTGTTCCGCCCACGTGCTGCACGGGAGTATCCGCCATGCCGAAATCTTCGGGTTTCGGCGGGTGCTGCTCCCACAAGCGATTCTCCCGCTCCTTCGACCAGGCCCCGAAGTCGGCCAGATCCTCTCCGGTCGGTTCTCCGGCGGGTGTGGCGGCAGAATCCGGTAACACTTGTCCGGGTTTGTTTTCGATTCGGGTAATCTCCCCGGTTTCGGTATCGACATGGTAGCCCTGCGCCGCCATTTCTGCGACGACGCGGCGTTTTTCCTCCTCTTCCCGCTGCTGCTGAAGGTTACGGGCGTCGGCGATAATCTCCTTGACGATTTCTCCGGCAAGGCGGGGCTCGTGTCTTTCGGCACGCTGGCGTTCCGCCTGACGGGGACGGGACAATTCCCGCTCCGGTGTACCGGGTGTCTGTTCCGGAGCATGTTCCAGGCAATAACTCTCGTTGAAATGCCGGTTGAAATCCTCCGAGAGCATACGCCGCATCTCCCGGTCGATGCCGTCCACGCCCTCCGCGTGGGTGAACTCCATCGCCGGTTTGCCGTAGGGGTCTTTGCCTACTTTGGCCTCGGTATGGATCACTCTGTCGAACGACTGGAAAAGGTTGTTTATCCGGATGCCGTTCGACAGCTTGCGGGATTCGATGAAATCCCGCTGCCGTTCGGACAGTTCCCCCGTGGCGGCTTTCTTTTGCAGGATAACCAGGTCGCTGCCGACCTCCGTCCCCGCGTGTTCTGTAAAGAGGTTGTTCGGCAGCCGGATGGCCGATACGGGCTCGCAGCGGTTCATCAGCCACTCGCGCACGGGGCGTCCCTGCTCGGCGTTCAATACTCCCTGCGAGGTGATGAATGCCACCAGGCCGCCCTCGCGTACCATATCGACGGACTTCATGAAAAAATAGTTGTGCAGCGCCCGTGTGCCTTGCCGCCGCACGGGGTCGGTATGGGTGGAGAAGAACGGGTCGAAGAGCGCCACGTCCCCGAAAGGGATGTTGCTCACGGCCACGTCGTAGTAACCGGCGTATTTGGGTTCGATGCGCTCGAATCCCTGTACCCGCACCTGTTTTTCGGGGTGCAGGTGCTTCAGGATCAACCCCGTGGCGGGGTCTTTCTCGAAGCAGGTGATCTCCGCGTAGGGGTCGTGGAAATCCACGGCATTGACGAAAACCCCCGTTCCCGCGCTGGGGTCAAGAATACGTTTGGGGGCGATCCGCGTGTCCCATATCGCCTCCACGATGGCGTCTGCCACTTTCGGGGGCGTGTAAAAAGCCGTCAGGACGGAGTTCTTGATCCCGTCCATGTAGCGCTTGTATTCCCGTTCGTCGGGGGTGTTCGCCCTGATGACCTCTTGCAACTCGGCCACGAGCGTTGCCATGCCGTCCTTGTCCGGTTTCCCGGTGGGGTTTTCCAGCACTTCCTTGATGGCGCCGAAGCCGCTGTATGCGCCGAGTGTCCTTTCTTCTTCGGGAGTCGGCGCCCGCCGTTCCCTGTCGAGCGTGAAGGCCGTCTTCAGCGCGTCGATATTCTGGCGGAGGTGGGTTTTCTTATTGAATGCCATCTTCGAGAAGTATTTGGACGGTTCCCGTCAGTTCGGTATAGAACAGTTCGTAGTCGGGCGTGTCGGCGAAGTCGTCCGTGAGGTCGTACTTCTCCAACACCCCGCGGCAGAGGGGCAGCAGGCGTAGAGCCACCTGCCGGGCGGTATCCTCGGGAATCTCCGCCTCGAATTCCCTCCAGAGGATGTTTACCAGCGTGTTGTAGGGTGAAAAGTGCAGTCCGCGGCAGAGTTCCTCGCGGGCAATTTCTTCGGCCTCGATGTGGTTGCAGCCCGAACGGATCGCCTCGCTGTACGCTTGGGCGGCGCTGTCGGCCCGCTCGGCGATGAACTCACTTTCGGCGATGAGTTCCGGGTGGCTGTCCTTGAGGTAGGATAGTAACGAAAGTCCGTAATAGGACAATTCCCCCGTGGGGGTATGGTGTTGCTTGTCTGGCATGATAAGAATTTTTAGTGGTCGTTGATAATCGGGGAAGAGAAAGGCGCCCCGGGTTCCCACCCGAAGCGCCGACCACTGAAAAAATCCTTATCAAACAAGCGTATCTCGTTATGACAGGTCTTTTCCAGTGGCAAAGGTAACGATTATTTCCGTTTGTTCCTCTTTCCCTGCCTGGGAGTATCGCGCGGCTCGAAAACGAACGAGGTCTTGAACTGGTCATCAAGCGTGAGGGCCGCGTCGAACGTCCCGCCGCCGTTTTTGACGAATCCCCGGATCGTGCCGGTTTTGCCTTTGGTCAGCAGTTCCGCAAGCTGCTTGTCGGTCAGCTCCTTGCGGGCCACGGTTCTCCATACGGTCAGGCCGCAATCGGGATTCTGACACTTGGCGAGTTTGGGATAGAACACCACGGGCCTGCCGCAACGCGGGCAGGCTGTGTCACTCTCCGCGCCGTCGATTCTTGCTTCCAGCAGTTCTTTGGCGATTTGCGAGGTGAAGATCTCGATACCGCGATGGAACGTCGGGGCGTCCATCTCCCCGGTGGCGATCTTCGAGAGGGCCAGTTCCCAGCCGCCCGTCATGGCGACATCGGCGATCTTCTTGTCCCTGACCACGGCATACACGGCCAGTCCCTTGTCCGTGGGTACAAGCGACTTTTTCTCTCGCCTGACATACTCGCGGGCAAAGAGCGTTTCGATGATGGCGGCACGGGTGGCGGGCGTGCCGATGCCGGCATCCTTCATCGCCTCGCGTTCGGCCTCGTCGGACAGTTCGCGTCCGGCGGTTTCCATCGCCGCCAGCAGGCTTGATTCCGTGTGAAGGGGGCGCGGCCGGGTCTGTTTCTGTTCCGTGACGCATCCCTTGACGGGCAGCTCGTCGCCTTGCACGATGTCGGGAAGGAGGGTCATGTCCTCCTCTTTCTCTTCGACAGGTTCATTCAGGACGGCCCGCCAGCCCGTCTCGACCATGATACTGCCGCGGGCCGTGAAATCATGTCCCGCGCTTTGCAGGGTAAGGAAAGTGTTTTCTTTCACGCAGGCCCCGGAAAAGGTTTCGAGCATCCGCCCCGCGACCATCTCATAGACGATGCGGTGGTCGGCATCCAGTTCGGAGGGGAGGTTCTCGGTGGGAAGCAGCGCGTGGTGGTCGGCGATCTTTTCGTTGTCCACGCTTCGGCGGGAGAGAGATGCGGTATCCATCTTGCCCGCGTATTCCGCGAAACGGGGATAGCGTGTCATGTTCCCGATGAGTGCCGGAATCTCCTCGGCCACATCTTCCGATATATAGCGTGAGCCGGTACGGGGATAAGTGATGAACTTCTTCTCGTAAAGCGACTGGGCGATGTCGAGCGTTTTTTCTGCCGAAAAACCATACCGGCTGTTGGCCTCTTTCTGGAGTGTCGTCAGGTCGTACAAGAGAGGCGGCTGTTCCCTGGCCTCCTTGCGCTCCACGTTCACGACGCGTACCGTTCGGGCGCCGATAACCTCGGCGCGGGCTGCTTCCGCCTTCTCCCTGCCGTCGAATTTCTCCGTGGAGAGGACGGTGAACTCCGTGCCCTCCTTTGCCGTGGAGAGCTTCAGCCGGAAATAGGTGGCGGGCTTGAACGCCTTGTTCTCCAGGTAACGGGAGCAGATGATCGCCAGCGTGGGGGTCTGCACCCGTCCGAGCGACCAGACGCCCCGCCCGGCAGCCACGGCAAGCGCTTGCGAGGCGTTGATACCGACGATCCAGTCGGCTTCGCTGCGGGCTTTGGCCGAGAGGTAAAGGTTGTCGTATTCGTTGCCGGGGCGGAGGTGTTGTAACCCCTCGCGGATGGCCCGGTCGGTCAGGCTGCTGATCCATAACCGCACGAAAGGGGTGCGGCATTCCAGGTAAGAGTAGATGTAGCGGAAGATCAGCTCCCCTTCACGCCCCGCGTCGGTCGCGACGATGATGCGCTCGGCCATGCCGAACAATTCCCGGAGAATACCGAGCTGCTTCACGACACCCGGGTCGGCCTTATACTCTTTACCCTCCCGAACCTGCCGGGGCAGGAGGATGAACGATGATGGCAGGATAGGCAGGTTTTCCCGGCGGAAACCCGCGATGCCGTACTGTTGGGGCATTGCCAGCCCGACCAGGTGGCCGAAGGCCCAGGTTACGGCATAGCCGTTTCCCTCGATAAAACCGTCTTTACGGTTCGTGGCTCCCACGATGGCGGCGATCTCACGCGCCACCGAGGGCTTTTCTGCGATAATTACTTGCATGATGATTCGGATTTTTCAGTGGTTGTTTTCTTGTAGTTCTTCTTCTTTCTCTATTTCCGGACGGGCGATCAGCCGGCGGTCGTAATAGACATGGTTGCCGTTCCCGTCGTAATACTGCCGTCTGTCGTCCGCCTCTTCCGGGGGGGGGCTGCGTTTACCCGGCCGGAAATACAAGGCGGCCAGCGCCGCGATCAGGAGCGGCATGGCTCCGGCCTGCATGTAGAACCATTTCATACGCTACGCCTTGATGCCTTTGGAGTTGTTTTTCTTGTTACTGCGGTAATTTCTCCTCTGCGTCGGGGTGGCTTCCTGCTGTCCCTGCTTGAGCGGCTCTTTCACACCTTTGACCGCTTCGACGGTCTTGCCCTCGGAATTGACGGCGACCTGGGTACGGCTTTCAACGGCGGGTTTGACCTCCGCTCCCTGCCGTTTCGCACGGTCGGGATTCCAGCGGAAGAAGTCCATCTTGTTACGCTCGAAGTTGGGCTTGACCCAGGCGTTGAACGGCTCACCCTGCCCGTCCTTGACCATGCCCTTGATGTAGAAAGCCTTGACATCCGCCCGCTTGGAGGGATCATTCACCGCTTCCGTCCACTGGTCATAAGCCTCTTTGGGCACGGAGGCTTTGAGGATTGTCCGGTGAATCGTGAGCGTGGGCTGTCGTTCGGAGGCCGTAGTTTCCTGCCGTCCGTTTTTCTCGGCGGCCTTCTGGCGGTAAATCTCCTTGTTCTCCTGGGCGTAGCGGTTGCGATCCAAACCGTCGTAGGTAAAGGAATAGTTACGTTCGGCCGCGTCGATTTGGATATAGGCATCCCGCTTATAACCCGCGCGGGTGGTATATCCTTCGAGCAACACCTTGCCGCCGCCGTAGAAATCCATCTGCTTGCCTTCCGAGAGGTCGGCCTCCTTGATGCGGGCACGTTTTTCGAGTAACGAAACGGGCATGGGTTCCAGCGTGTTCGTCCATTTGTCTATCGACACGTAGCAGGGCGTGAGCTTGCCCGGCTCCAGCTCCAGGTCGATCACTTTCCCGGCATGACGGGTGTTCATCAGGTTCGTTTTCGCCTCCTCATCGAGCAGCACCCCGTGGAAGGGGGCGTCGAGGTCGGGTCGTTCCTGCCAGTAATGCGGCACGACGCGCAGCGAGCCGTCCGCCTGCTCTTCGAGCGACACGCGCCCTTTGGTGGAAACACGCATCCCGTTCTCCAGTTCGGGGTTCATCTCCACCAGCCCGTTGGATTTATGTCCGTAAGACATGGCTTTCAGGTGCGGCTCGATGTCCTCCATGCGGATACCTTTCTTCTCCATATCCGCCAGGTCTATCTTCGTGACGTCCAGCGGCTCGAACTGCCGCTGCTCCTGCGTCTGAAGCCGTTCGGAGGGGTCGATACGGTAATTTTCCAGAATCTCCGGGTCGAAGTCGATGCGGATAAGTTTGTTCAGGGCATTCTCCGTCATGACGAAGATACCCGTGTGGACGGGGTTCTGGGCCTGTTCCATGAACTTTTTGAAGAAGGCTTCGAGGGCTGAATCCTGCGTGTTCACGTTCAGCAGGCTCGCCACGTTCTGATCCGTGGGGTCGGCGGTCTGGATATTGCCGTCCTGATCCACGCCGGTAACGGCTTGTAGTCGTCCGTCGTCGGCATTCTGAACGAGCATGACTTGTTTAGCGTCGTTCTTTACGTTTTCGTCCATAATTACGAGTGTTTTTAGTTAGCACCAATAGCGATGCGGGAACGAAAGTAAGGGGAACCGGCTGAACGTAAAAGAGTTGGAAAGGCTATGGAAGCATCGGGCGCAGAAGTGGAAGCTTGTGGCGCAGGGCAGAGGAAATCGGAGAAACGGAGTGCCGGGAAGGACGGATTTGGCAGAGGGTATTTTCGTGGCTCCGCACCTTATTTGTCAGGTAGTCGGGATCTATTGTTAAATGTCAATAAAGCGCATGGATAACCCGTGTTTTTTTATAAATTTGCGAAAACGGGTTTCAATATCCGACAAAACGTGAGGCATGGAAATATATACCCCAAAAACCAAGATCAAACTTTCTCCGGTGATAAGAAACGGGAGAGAATTTGTCGAAGTGACTTTCGGTAATGACAATGACATCCG
>OGZM01000680.1_pt1 | contig 38976 bp, 54 predicted proteins | sample 1576821 | NCBI WGS metagenome assembly OGZM01 (sample SAMEA3541491, study PRJEB24748) | human gut metagenome | biome: human gut; feature: human-associated habitat; material: faeces | place: China | collected 2012
TAATATACTTAGTAAAGTTTCACCGGTTGTCAGAGCAGTAAAGCGCCTGTCAATTTCGGATTCTGTGTAATACCGTTCATCGTGAGTGTGTCCGATTTTCGATGAGTTGGTATTGAGCACAGTATAAAGGTCCATCAAGGCCTTACCCTGAGCCGCCGAAAGCGGCAGGTTAGGGTTGTTTGTGACACAGTTATTGACAATATGCCCCAACAGGCATACGCCAGTCACCCATGCCTTAAAATCTTCGCAAAACTTCTTTACTTTTCCCCATCTGGTCTTTGCCTTTTCCTTGACGGCCGGCACCGGAAAGTTCTCAGAAGATGCTTCAAACGCCGAAATCACCGTTTCTGCTGTGTCGCCGCCTGCGGAATCAACCTTATCTGCCTTCAAAGTCTTAACCCATCGGTATAAATTTCCCAGAATGTTTTTCATACTTCCCTTGCTACCAATATCTGGATACTTTTCTTCCTCCGAATTTGGTTCTTCTACTGATGCCACTGTATCAGATGCATCTCCTCCGGAAGAATCCAGTTTCTTCTCTTCCATTTTTTTCTCCAGATCAAGCACGTCCTGTACGGTAGCTGTACCTGCTGTACTGATTGAAATAGACAGCTGCTCCGCCTGAGCTATGCTGATCTGAACATTATAAATAAAAGACGAGGGGGCAACTCCATTGAAAGCGGGCATCTGATCAGGAGTAGCAGCCTGGCAGACTGCAAATAATATCTCCGTTTCCCCATCCGATGCATAGATACCCACATTCTGTATCAGATATTCCTGTGTGATCTCACTATTATCAAACATCGAGCGGATACTGATCAGTGTATCATTTGCAATTTGCACGTTAGATGGAATCACCGTCTGTTTCACATCCTGGAGTTCTGTCAGTTTTTTTAAGTTTGTACCTTCGGAATACGCATATGATGATGTTCCTGAATGGGAAAACTGTATTGTAACCTCACCAGACACCGCCCTGGCTGCCAATGCTTCTCCTGCTTCTGTGATGACCGCTTTTTTATATACTCCCATAATTGCCTCCTATATTGTCTGCATAAATGCACTGGACATGACACCGCCAATATATAGTCCTGCGGAACTATAATTATTAACCTGCTGATTTGCGTGTATCTCTATATGCGCCGGTATAACATCCCAGAGCAGGTTATACAGCAGATCAACCGCCCCATATCTCGAAGATGTAACCGAAACCTCCAGTTTACAGGCCACGGCATCTACACTGAGGGTAAAATCTTCTCCAAACAATTCCTTTAACTGATCCCTCAAAAAGTCGATAGAAAACGGGACGATCGTGTTGTATTTCTGTAATAATCTCTGCCGGCGATATTCAACCGTTTCACCTGGAGATGTAAATATATCAAACAATGCCTCTTTCTGTGCCAATGTAGACTCATCTGCTGTTTGGATATAAAAATTTTTTCGGATCTGCTCTATATTGGCCTCCAACTCTGCAAGCACAGCCTGATCCGTTTTCATAAGCTCCTTAAATTCCAGAATCTCCCGGAAATATTCCGGAAGTATCTGCATTAAATCAATTTTCACGAACTGTCACCTCCCCAAGAGAAGGAATCTGCTGCAATTGTGCGGTCTCTGTTAATGTCAGATCTCCTGAAGATCCATTGATTAAAACATCCGTAACATTGACAATATCCGGGACTTCCAAGATAGCTGCCACAATTCTGGATGCATACACTGCTACCACATATTCGATCTTCTGTCCCTTAATCGCATTTCCCCAGGTTCTGCACACAGATAATAAATACGCCTGTATTTTCTGCTCAATCTGTTCCTGGTAGGCTTCTGCTCCAATCCTTACCGTAGCCGCCAGCTGAATTGATACGGATATGTTAAGGGTCAGATTCGTCGCTGTTGTGATCGTCACTGCTGCTCCAATGGGCGCCATGCCGTAACCATTTCCTGAAGGTTCAGATCCGCCCTGCTCCGGAGGACAGATTGCTTTTTGCACCTGTGCAACAAGTCCGCTCTCTGCCGGTGTTAATTCACTGTCCAGAATGCTGCACAGCACCGTTCCCCCGCCCTTCCATGCAGGATATACCTGTACAGCTCCTACTCCTTCAATGGCAAGGATTGTGTTTCTGTAAGCAGCTATATTTCCGCCAAAGGAAGCCACATCGAAACTCTCGAAAAACCGTGCCCGCAGGGAATCATCGTTTTCCTCATCTGACCCCGGAGTTTTAATTTCCCCAAGCTCTGCACTTGTAAGGCCGGAAACCGCCGTAATTGGAAGCATATTGCCGGTATAAGAATTTCCTATGGTTCCCGGTACTGAACAGGTCATTTCATACACATACCGGTCTTTTTCGCTGCTTATCAGTCCACCGCTCCTAAATATGACAGATGCTGCCCCGTTGATGGTCTTAAACAGGGATCCTTCGGGAATCTCCACGTTGAATGTCCCCTGCCGTACCGCCGGAGTAGGCGCTTTCCGGACTATGTTGCGTTCCGCACAGACATAATCCAGATACTCCCCTACTGCGGTACCTGCATAAGCATTTTCCTGTACCTGTGACAACAGCATATACAAGCCTTCCAGATACCAGGCAACCGGTCCAAGCGCAGTCTGGATGATACTTCCCTGACGCCTGTCGATCTTATCAGATACCCGTCCTAACAACTGCGTCTGTATTGCCTTTTGGGTATATCCTTTAAAATCAATCACATTTCCACCTCCTCTGAAAAAGTCCCGTATACAGTTACAATATCAAATGATACTGTCAGAATTCCACTGTTCTGTTCCAAGCATTTAAAATTCTCCACTGATAAAATCCTGTTATCCAAAGAAAAAGCCTCCTCGATCCTGCGGGGAAGCTCACTTACAATATAATCATATTCTTCTCCGACCAGATCCTCCAGTTCAGTCCCAAAATTGCTGTCATAGATCTGCCAGCGGAAGCGCTCATTCTGTAGAACAATTTCTACCGCCTGCCTCATAGCTCCCAGTCCCTCGTCCATCCCGGAAATCTGTCTGGAAGACCAGTCGATCAGGAATGTGTTTGTAGGATGCTCTGTATGCTTTAAGGATGCATCCAGACCTACGCCATCGGGTAATGTTGCCATACTTCCTCCTTACTGTGCCTTGGAAAGGACAATGTAACGGTTCCCACGGGAAACCCGCAGCATAACAACCTTGTCCCCTACAGCCAGCCCTTTATTGACTGCAACGGCCCCTCCACCGCCTCCCTGCACCTGAACGGTCTTCGGGATTACGGATTCTGTAAGGATCAGTCCGGCCTCCGGCTTGGGCTGGGAGGTTCCGTCTACCAGAATGGAAAGAGGCGATACCGTAGCCACAGTTCCGAACGCAACCTCCGTAGGCTTCATTGCTTTCTGATTTTCCTGCATGATTTCCTGCATTACACCTAATAGATTAGACAATATTTATTCCTCCCAACTGTCCAAAGTCTTTCACTTCAATACTCATGGTATGATCGTGTTCATCCCCCTCAAAGGTATGTGTTACCTTTTCTGCTATCATAAGCCGTGAAACAGCAAGGCTATCCACCGCCCCGATCTTCACCGGAATAATCATCCCGGCCCGAAGACCCGGAATACCAATCGAATCCAGCGATAATGTTTGCAGCACCCGGTTGTAATATTGCAGATACTGCCTACACATCTCATCGATCTGGGCTTCGTTCAGATTTTCGTCTACCTCATCATAATACTGGAGCAGACCCCATTTCTTAATGGTATCGCTGTCCTCATGTATATAGGCATCCGTCCGGCCGCTGTTCTTATTTTTACGCACCAGCTTCACACGGTTATATGTATTGCTGTCAATATCCCGCTTATAGGTATAATCTGTTACCAGGCTTTTATCTCCCAAAAGCGTAGTAATGAACATATTCTTTGCTTCCGTCAGACACAGCTCCCCACAATTATCATAGAAATTATAGATCTTTCCGGTCTGCACAATCGTTTGGGCCAGGGCGTCAAATATAATATCCAGACATCCCTCATTTTCCTTGTCCAGATACGGGAACGCATAACCCGTATCCTCCATGGCCCCCACTTTCAGGCCAAAATCCGCTGCGATCTGCCCGATGATCTGGGGCAGGGTCATATTCTGGAACAGATAACTGGCATTCGCTTTCAGGTATCTCAGCTGATCTCTGGCCGTATATGACACCTCTCCGTCCTTATTACGTTCTGCGGTAAAAATATACCCTTTAAACATCTTTACCCCTTCCACGGAAAACTCTACGGAGCTCCCTTCCGGAATAGCGATCCCGCTGTCTTCCAGACAGGTAAAGGTGAGGGAGCCCGGGGTATCAAACCTCTCTGTTGTAAGTTCAATTTCCCGGGCTGCAGTTGCGTAATCGGTAACTACTGTCTGTGTAGCCCCGCCTGGAGCCGGTCCCGTTGTCTGAACCTGTAATGTTATACTGCTCATACGAATCACCCTGTTATCTGAAGCTGGCTTTCCTGTACCCATCCATAAGAACCAACATGAACCGGATAAGGATTTCCGGAAACAATCCGTGTCACGGTAGTGCTTATATTATTCGCTGTACCATGAGGCTTTCCGCCGTAGCTGTCATAACAGTATTTCCCATTTACCACTACAGATGCCCCTATCCGTAACACCGGTGTTTCCACTGCCCTCTGCTGCTCTGTGGATGCATCGCTTTGGATCGGTTCTCCTCCGGATGCCGGAGGCGGGGTTGTAACGATGCTGACGATTTGCGGAGAGTAATCCCTGTACTCCTGCAGCTCCAGCGAATAATACATATCCCCCGGCTCGCCGCCCTTATCGGTAGTCTCGAATTGGCTGACAATGCAGCGCATATTTGTATCGTACAGATCCGAGCGGCTGATAATAAGCCGCCCTTTCTGTTTACTCTTCATTGCCTTACTGATCTGCTTCTCATACCACTGCGGGCTTTTGGCACCTTTATTAATATAAGGGTCTACACTGTCCTCGCCGGGGAAAAAGCCTTTCCAGGAAACCTCTCTTAAGCCTGGCCGCTTCTGTACAACAACTTCTCCTACACCGATGATATCCTGTTTTTTATGATTGGTCGGATATTTTATTTCAATCTCCTCCGGATTAACCGGTATCCGTATCTTTGTACTTCCAAATTTCAGATAGATGGAAGTTGTATTTTTAAGCTGTCCCATCCCATCCTCCTATCCGTGCGATACCGCTGTTCCAGCAGCAGCCTGTTCGATCAGGATCGCTTTCAATTTATCTGCAATATCATTGGCGGTCAGATTCTTGGCTGCGCTTTCCGGAATGGACACGTGAATCTGCGGCGCCATAGTCTGAAGCTCTATGTTATTCATATAGCGGCGTTCTGCCAAATCCCTGTAGATCTTGATATCTTCATCGGAAAGCTCTACATCATCTTCGATCTTGCCGACTTTCCCAACCTTGCCAATGTCTCCAAGGTTGTCCACAGTTGGGATAGATGATGCGTCAAAACCATTCAGGCCTCCCAGATTATCCGTCAATGACTCCAGGCTGAGATCCATGTTGTCCAGCTTAGCCCCCAGACTTGCACCAACATCCCCCCATTGTTGCGACGTCGCAACCACATCGAGTTCTGACATACGTTTGATCTGGACTGCATTTTCTCCGAATGTATCATCAACCCAGCCGGACATCTTGCCGCGGAATCCGGATACAACACTGGCCATATCCGTTCCCAAAAGTGCATCAATGGCTCCGGCTGTTGTTTCGACAATTCCCAAAATTGTATCAAATACATCAAAAAATAACCGGGCGGTCGCTCCCAGAGGATCGTTCCAAACATTCACAAAGAACTCCGCAAATGCAGCAATCACATTCCAGAGAGATGCAAAGACATTGTAGCCGACCGCATACAGCAATCCTAAAATTTGTCCAACAAAGCTCCCGACTTCCTGTATTCCGAATCCAAATTGCTGGGCGGCAATCAGGGCTGCTGAAAAAGCAGCTATCAGCAGTAATATCTGCCAGTTTGCTGCCGCCCAGGCTGCAGCTGATGCCAATGCGCTTCCTACATTTGCCATACCTGCTAAAATCGCTTGTCCATTCAATATGACAAGTGCCACCCCTATTGCCGCCAATATAGGTAAAATAAAATCCAGATTATTGGATACCCACAAAGCGCCTTGACCAATCGCAGACAACGCCCCAACTCCCATCTGCGCAAGAACTGTGAACAGGGTAATTGCCTGCATAATAGCCTGCTGGCCTTCATCTGAATTCAAAAATTCACTCCATCCTGAAAAGCTATCCTGCAAACTCTTCTGAATTGCGTTTTTCCCCATTGTAAAAGCTTCTGCCAGTGTCATAGGCATCTCTTGGAATTGTGCATCTATCTCATCCGTCGCTTTCAGCATAGCATTTTTTACAACCTCTGCCGTAATCTGTCCCTCTGATGCCATATCCCGTATTTTACCTATGTCCTCCCCCAGGTAATCCGCAATCGTCTGGATGATATTAGGAGCTGACTCAAAAACAGCATTCAGCTCCTCTCCCCGCAGTACACCAGAACCCAGAGCCTGCGTCAGCTGCAGAGATGCTGAGGAAATCTCCTGCTGCGATGCGCCTGCGATTTTAAACTGCTTATTTAAGTTTTCCGCAAACTGGACAATCTCTGCGCTGGAAGAAAAGGCCTTTCCGGCACGCTGTCCGAGGCCTGCCACCACCTGTGCCGTGGCATCATATGCAGACCGGGTACGTTGCGCCGACACATAGACCATATCCTGCAATTCAGCTGTGGACTGAAGTCCATCATTCATTAAATTCAGTCGGGCTGTAATCTGTGTCTGCTGATCTGCAACCCCTAAGAAGGACCTCGCCAGACTTACTGCCCCTGTCGCCACTGCGATCTGGCGAAATGTCCGGAGAAGATTGCCTGCTGCTTTATCTGTTCGTTTTATTTCCTCGGTGTGACGTTGCTGCTGAGTTATCGTTTTCTGCATACCTCCTGGTACACTATCCATACTGCTCTTTAAACGCTGTATTTCCGTATTTTGTTTTGAAATAGCTGCACTTGTTTTAAGTGATGCCTGAAAAAGTTTTTGCTCTTGTATCTGAGCTCGCGCTAAAGCTTCTGCTGTTCTTAATGTGGCATTGGCTTCCGTCCCTTTCAGTTTTGCCAATTCTTCATATTTCCTAGTAAGTTCTGCAACTTTTATTTTCTGGTTATCCAATCTCTGACTTTGTGCAGCATACAAAGATTCTTGAGCAAACACTGTTTTTTTCATAGCATCAATCTGTTGCATAGCCATCCTTCCAGCCCCTTGAATACTTCCATCCAGATGTTCCATCTTTGCGATAGCCGAGGTTCCCAGAGAGAGAAACTGACCAAATGACGCGCTGAACCCATCTGTTAATACTAATTCTTCCCGTATCTGTCCCACTATTGTCCCTCCTTACCTCGGCTTTGTTTCCTCATGGAAACGGGTCATCATTGCGTGCAGCAGCAGCTTTTCATTCCAGCTTCTGCGTTCTAAATCCTCAGGGAAGATGCCAAAGGAGACGAAAGCGAAATATGCCAGCTCCGTCTCCAAATCACCTTCCCTTAAGAGTTTTTTGCCTCGTTCAGCTTCTTAATTGCATCCTTCATGTCGTTGATGTCCATAACCGCATCTTCCACAATCTTCTTTTCTCCAGGAGAGAACATAATACCTGGCACATCTAATGGATCCATAACGCCATAATACTGACAAACCTCAGCATCCTTCAGATTCGGCTCCACCATGCTCTCAACAATCATACGGTCTCCAAATTCTGCCGCATTCAGCTGGCCTTTTTTATCCGTACACAGCTGCATAATTGCATCGCTCTTTCCAGCGGAAAGACACTGAATCACAAAAGGAACCGGCTTTCCCTCGTCATCTACAAATCTATCCAGAATTAACTCCCGAGTCTTTCCCGCCGGGGCTGGTCTTAAAAATGCGCTTAATTTACTCAAAATCTTTCTCCTCCTAACTGTGCCGGAGCATCTTTGAAATGCTGAAGCGGCTCAAAATCTGTGAAATTAAATGAAATCTCTGCCTGTAAATTGGATGCAGAATCATCCAACAGCGCAATTGGAATTTTAGTCAGCGTTACTCCGTAAATTCCGATCACCTGAGAGCCAAGCGAAGACCCTTTATCATCATTGGTAATCTGAAAATTGATCAATGGGAACCGTCCTGTGCGCTTATACTCCATCAGAATTTTTAAAAAGGCTGGAGTTCCATAATACACAGTTGCTGTTCCGGAGTATTTAAGTCCCTTCACTTTCGTCTGATCTACAACAGATCCAACAACCGGAAATTCATCTGTCTGCACTTCTGCGCTGCTTTCAAACTTTTTCATGCCAAACAATTCAATATTCTGTCCATCTACCACCATAAAGCCCTTTCCGGCTTTACCATTTATGGCATCCTGGGCCAGTAAATATCCCATATACTACCTCCTATTCTGCTTCAGCGTTTACAGATACCGTAACCGTCATGAAGATCTTCTCAATGCTGTCCACCGGCTGGATCTTTACGGCGATTAGAACTGCGTCAATGCTGTTTCCGGCCTCCACCGTTACATCCTCTGCCTCAAAGTTCTGGACACCGCCATTTGCCTGCATATCATTCAGATACCCTACAATCCAACCTTTCAGCAAACTGCGCCCGGTCTCGTCATTACTTACCTTGCCGATGAAATAATTACTGAAATGCTCATATACATCATTGCAGAACTGATTCAGCACCCGCATAACACGGTTTTTGGAATATTCCTCACCTTTATCCACTGCAAAGCTGGTGAATGTGTTGATATCTGTGCATACCTTAACTTTGTCAAAGGTATCAATAAAAACAATTTCCCCAGCCTTGATTGCTTCTTCGATCTGCGCGTCCGTCAGCTTCGGGCTGGCTTCCAGTGCATTGGGATAACGGGAATAGGTCAGAGACTGGTTATACAGCGCTCCTGCCTCTGCTCCGCCCAGCCACCACGCTGCCTGCTGCGGAGTTAATGTGGTTCCATCGTCCAGTTTAACGCCATTCTTGACCGAAATTACCCACTCGCTGTTTGATGCAGAAGCATCCGCCATAACCGCCTGGCATTTCAGTCCCACATTGTTTGAGACACGCTTGACAAAAGCAGCTACTGCCTGGATCGTTGTCGTATCCTCACCGTCATAGACCAATACATCAAACTTGTATGGCTCCATTGCCGTGAGCCATGCTGCATAATCAGTGGTTGCTACAGAAGGATCCTTTCCTCCAGATAGGTTTTTCCCGGCAGTTGCTTCGAGCGCTCCGGATCCGCTGAATACAACCCATGCATTTTTCACAAGTTCCTCGGCTTTCCCTGCCGTCTGCTCATCTCTTACAGATCCATCAACTACAGTTGTAACCTGGAATGTGCTTCCTTCATCCGGATCAGCTGTGATAATGATAGAAATGTCGTTTCCCCTCACTCCGTCATGCACAGCGGTAACGGTTAATGTGCCGGCTGTTACTGTTGCTTTTGCCCCGCTGGTTCCTTTCGGGCGGTACAGAAGGATTTTCGACGGCCCTGTCGTGGTATCGCTTCCTTTCATCATTTCTCTGAGGAACAATGCTTTCTCATTTGTGATATCGTAGCCAATATACGACGTCAGATCCTCTCCCGGGATAATCGTCTGCACAATCCCTGATGGTCCCCAGGAAAGAGGTTCTGCAATCGCTACAATCCCCCGTGTGCCAATGTTTGCCCTGATATTTCCCTGCGACTTGGTGTTAATGTATACACCTGGCTGGGCTTTGTTCTGGCTTGTCCATGTGCCTCCTGCCATTTTTTGACCTCACTTTCTGTTTGATACGTATTGTTTTTACACGTATTATATGGTATAATACTGATTGTAAGGAGGAATAGGAAATGCCCAAAAAGCCAATCGAAATGGAAAGAATCATCCTTTCTAATGGTTGGGTGTTTAAATCTCAGACCGGATCCCACCGGCATTATACACACCCGACAAAATCAGGAAAGGTTACGATTCCTTTTCATTCAAAAGAATTGCCAAAAGGCACTGAAAATTCCATCTTAAAACAGGCGGGGCTGAAATAGCCCTGCCACCCTAAAACAGGAGGTATGTATATGTTATCTGTGTATCCAGCTTGTTTCTGCAAAGAAGAAAACGGCTACTCTGTTTTCTTCCCCGATCTTAACTGGCTTGCTACCTGTGGAGATACGTTAGAAGATGCTATGGAAATGGCTGTAGACTGTCTGGCAGGCTATCTTTATGACTGCAAAAAAGAAAATGAACCAATCCCAACTGCTTCCGAAATGAATACCCTCTCTGTAGAAGCACAGTTAAAAGAATTTTATGAAGATTCTCCCATTCCCTCTTACTTTATAAACATGGTGTCTGTCGATGTGGAAGCTTATGCAAAAGAGCACTTTGAGAAATCTGTAAAAAAGACCCTGTCCATTCCGGCATGGTTAAACAAAGCCGCCTTGGAACAGGGCATCAACTTTTCTCAAACTCTCCAGGAAGCCCTCCTTGCAAAGCTCCGGGCATAATTCTAAAGGCCGTCTTAAATGGGCGGCCCTTTATTTGCCCTTTAATTTCTCATCCAGAAGCTTTTTTGCCTCTTCGATGGTATATTCCGGTTCTGTCAGGATCACTCTGGCAAAATCCCTCTGATACCCAGCCAGATGCCTGCTTTTCAACAGCTTATTGGTTGGGTATTTTTGCCCGCCTCTTTTGTGCGGCGTCGCAACAATAGTCTTAGACGCTGTACTCTTATTTGCCTTTGATGCCATAACGTTCCTCCATTTCCTGCATTGGATTTCCTTCCTCCGGCAGCCGCACCCGTTCCCTGATATGGAACTGATAATGCAGCTCCCCATCTTCCGTCTGCCACTGCCTCTCATAGGTTCGTACCCATGCTGTTTCACTGCCCCCATCTGAATAAGGGAACAATTCCAGTACCGTATCCAGATAATCCGCAATCTGGAGAATCTCTGCGTTGGCATTAACAATGTTACGTTCCTGCACAAACACAATGTCCACACCCAGATCACGCAGGAACCGTTCTCCCACCTGCCCTTCTATGGTAGAGGGCATGAAAAAAATAAAAAAGCATGGAGGTTCTGTCCCCTGGGGATTGGGACTGTCATAAACCGGATACGCTGAGTATCTGGAAGTAAGGACTCCTGCAAGGCTGTCTACAATATGATCCAATGTAAAAGTCATTTGAACGCCTCCCTTACCCGCTTATCCAGCTCAGTACGGATCACAGATCGGTATTTTCCGATTGCTTTCTGCTTCATGTATTTTCCTTTCACATAGGTGGTCTTTGTACCGACCATCAGACCGCCTGAGCCGTCTGGGGACCGTTCTAAAAGAGAACCGTTCTTGATCAAGCCCGGAACAAAATGCTTGTCCACACGGTGACCGTCATTCACATAGGACGCATACTGCATATGATTGTTTAATTCCGTCCGCACACTCCCCCCCGAAACAACAGGCGTTGTCTGGCTGTCCGTAGCCCAGTGCTGGGCCATATCCCCCGACCGCATATTGGTTCCGGCGAGCGTACCGTCATTGGGCGGTGTGTTCTCTGTTGCCACCCGTACAGCCTCAATGGTGGCACCTTCTGCCACCTCTGCCATGATCTTTGGTACGTCCTTCCCGGCCTTACGCAGTTCATTTAACCGCTTCCTCATCTGAGCACCAAAACTTGACATCCAATCACCTCACAATATTGTCTTTCAGCAGTCCAACCTCTTTATGCTCCAGACCGGTCATTCCCCCGCCTACCGGGTCATAATAGGCCACCGGTGCTCCGGCCACATACCGTTCCGGCTGATTTGCATGTCCCAGTGCTCCTCCCCGGATCACCTGCAGCTCATCTCCTGCCCGTATATCCACAGACAGGTCACAAGCTAATTTCTCTGACACCCGTTCTCTGGATGCATTATCCGTCATCACAGGGCCATCCTTCTTTGGGCTGTAGATCCGGCATAAAACAGGAGCTGTATTTACTTTCTGCCGTTCCTGCCGGGTCACATTCCCCTGTTTCTGAGCTGACACTCTGTAGATATCAACGGTATCTGTATACCACCCGGCAAAAATAGGATTATCAAATAGCATACATACCTCCCATTCCTACCATACGGGCCATTGTGACCAGCTGAGAGCCGTACTGGGTGGTATTCCAGCTTCCCCATTTTTCGGTTCCAGCTGTCACAGCGCTGTTGTCATAACTGACAGAGGTATCACCCATGGACACTGTTTTTACAACGCCCTTTTGCTCTGCATTCCCTGCTGCCTGTCCAGTGCTCTGGGAACATGGCGAATACGTTTTAAGGTACATCGTGGAAAAATGTGCTACATACAGCCCCACTGCATACCGCCACATACTCCCCCATCGGGATGGCAATACACTGTCATTTGCCTGGTCTACGAATGTCTGAAGCATGGTTTCCGGGATCAGGCTTTTACGCCGGATCTCTCCTGAGCCCATGACCGTATATTCTTCCTGACAAAACTGTGGGAAATCCTCCAGAAAAGCAGGGATGGTATAGGAACCCTGCTCCCCTGGCTGAGGAATATTTGCAGCTGTCGATTTTGCACTGTGAAACGCATCATAGATTGTCCCCATACCATCATCTCCTTATTTCTTTGTATTTTTCTTTCCAGAAGGCTTTTCATCTTCCCGAACCGCTTCTGCCGCATTTTCCTGCGTATCTGGGCGAATGTCTGCCCTTTCTGCCTTTTCTGCAGCCGCCTCGTCCGCAGTTTCCAGCTGTTTATCCTTCCTGCCCTGAGGAGTGGCGATCATACCGGACTCAATCGCAGCCGCAATGAGCCAATGCCCTGCCACGTCCTCCGGAATTTCTCCGATATAATCCTTCGGAATTACATAGGGATCTGCCCCATCCCTCGGAATAAGAAATCTGTTTTTTGAAATGATAAACATCCTGTACCTCCCTTAAATTCCATCTACATACAATACAGTCTGATCGTAGAATACCTCTACCTCAGACACATTGGCCGCATATGCCGTGTCATAGCAGAACTGCTCTGTGTTCGGCCCTGTCATGGCACGGGTTAACGGTGCAAGTTCATCCATAGCGAGATAACGCTCTTTATTGCAGTACACTGCCATACGGTCCTTTTTACTGGCTCCTGCACCCTTACACCAGGATGTGGCGCCAATATACAGATCCACTCCGTTCTGCTTTGCCACATTGTTTTCCAGAAGGAAAGCAAGGATCGTCTTTTCTGCCAGATCGCTCACTCTGGTGGTTGCCAGATAATTAAACTGTTCATACGGCATAATGATATGGTTCGGGATTGCATCCCGGTCATATTCTGCCGCCGCCCAGGCTGCCAGGATGGCCGTATTGATATCATCCAGAATCTGATCCGGCGTCTTACTCTTAAAGGTAGTGCCGCTGGCAGATCCTGTGGCTGCAGCACTGGTGATCGTAACATCCGCATTGTTTAACAGGCCGGTGGTTCCGTAACGTTTGAATCCTGCATATGTGTTTTCCTCCATATGCTTGTCATATGTCAGGCGCAGGCCGTCCCTAAGCAGGCTGTCCAGATTGCGGCCGGTCATATTGCCTCTCTGCATATCAATCCACATGACGCGGGTACCCATGGCTACCATGTGGGACTTATACAGTCCCTTCTCAAAATTCGCCTGGATCATAGGGATACCGTTCGCACCTCCGGCGTGATGCAGATTATCGCCAGAGCCTCCGGAAGTGCCGTATCCTACCTGCATAGCGCTGACAAATTCGGCCCAGCCGCCTCCTACTCTCACAGGGATATCGCGGGCGTATGTAACGCTAGTCAGCGGTGTTCTCACTAACGTATCTCTTTTTTCCAGCTCTGATGTTAAAAATGCCTGTCCGGAAGCGATCCCGGCGGCATCCATCGTCATGTGGGCAGCATTTCCGCCAGTGGCACTCCCGCCAGCGCCCCGTGCTACCTGCATACCTAAATCCATTGTACCTACATTCTGAAATGCCATTTTAATCCTCCTTATGCGTTAATCATTGTCAGGATACTCAGTTCAGCCACACCGTTTGCATCAGCGTTTCCTCTCCACTGAGCATTTGTCAATTCTACAGTATTTCCACTGTCTGCCTCTGCCTCAAATCCCCCTATCAAAGCCTTTGAATGGCTTACATTTGCTTTGATACGGACATATACCTTTCCGCCGATAGCCGGAGTACCCTTCTGGCAGATCACATTGATACGGCCTCGCTTAAGTACAGATACAGCCTCTCCCGGCTGATATCCTCCGGCGTTCTGGTTCAGATAATCCGTAGCAGATTTGATCTCTCTGGCTGCCACACCTACAAACTTATCTGCGGTGCTGCTGGCGCCGAAGGGAATCACTGCACCGGATGTCCCATAAACTACAGCCTGTCCGAATGCTACCGCAGCATCTCCCTCCAGAGGATGGGAATCCACGATCATATCCGGCTGTCTGGAATAACTTCCGGCGTATCCGTGCGGCATTGTCTTTCCGATTGTCTGTCCTCTCATTCCTGTGTACCTCCATTCTTATGCGGATTCATTTTGTCATAAGCGCTCTGCAGACTGCTTAAATCTGCCACAGGCTTATGATCCACTGCATTCTGTGCATTGTGCTGGGCTGCCTTCATAAGTTTTGCAATATCCCCATCAGCCCCGGAGCCTGTTACACAGGCGATCAGGGCATCGGATACCGCCTTGCGCTCCTTTTCATCTTTGATCGCAGCTACAGCAGGCCTTGCAGCCTTTAAAAGAGCAGCGGCCAAAGCCTTGTCCACTGTAGGGGCCTGTTCACCGCTTCCCTCTGCCGGAACTACTTTGGCTTCCTTCTTTTCCTCTTTTTCTTCCTCTTTCCCCTCCAGCTTCCGGATAGCTGCATCCATCGGATCCTCTTCTGGTTTTTCCTTTGCAGCTTCATCAAACAGGTTTAATAATCTGTCGATTTTCTGATCCAGAGCCGTTAAAAAAGCGGAATCCTGTACCGTCTGAGCGGTACCCTCTTTTTCCTCTTTGCCTGGCTCTGTTCCATCACCGCCGCCGGAAGAGTCCTCTTCCTCAAATGCATCTGCCGCATCCATAGCCAGCTGTTCAATTTCCTCCGGGCTTTTATCCTTTACGGCCTGCCCGAAGAGTTTGAAAAATAACCCATTCTTTTTCATAGCTTTCCTTTCCGGCTTCTCAGCCTGTTCTTTTTTTAATGTATCTGAATCTAAAATTGCGGCCCGCTTCCCGGCTCTTCCCCGGTTTACGACCGCAATGTGATTCCCTCTTATATTCTTTTGGCAGAATGCTCCGGAACCGTCCGAAACATATTCGCACTCATACCCGCAGCTGATCTCCCTCTTCCCCTGCTGGATCGCATCAATCAGGCTTCGGTCATGGATATGCAGGTCTGCAATTACATAACCTTCCCATTCGTCAGTCCCTTTCCTGATATTCTGAGCATGACCCTTTTCGTACATGCTCACAGTATCCGGGGTAAGAAGCTCCGGCGGATGATCGTCCGTTGTCGGTTTCCCTTCAAAACTTGCCAGAGCAGCCTCAGAAAATACTTCCTCAGGTGACCGATGAACGATTACCACCTTTTCTGCATCAGCACCAGAAAGTCCCAGCTCCCGCCCCAGATACTCCTGGTCTCCAGTCCGGGCAATCGGAACATTTCTGCAAATCAAAAAGCCCTCTCCAGTTTCAATCTGATTGGGGCTTATGGTGTATCCGTAATATGCAAGCATCTCTCTGTTTCCTTTCCGCACTTCGTACACCGCCTCACATACCCGCCATAAGGGCCATAGCGGCGGCACCAGTGCTTTCTATACAGGTGCTCACATTCAGGATTCGCCCTGCAAAAGAACCGTTTCAGCCAGTTTAGAAATCTACTCATTGTGTACTCCTTCCTGTTGCGACGTCGCAACGCTAAAAATGGGTACAAAAAACCACCGGCCATTTCTGACTGGTGGTATTTCTCCTCAATTATTTTTGCTTATCTTAACTCTGTAGCAAAGTATACACTATAGCTCTCTCCGCTGTATTATAAGACCTCTTTTATATCTTCCTCTGCCAGCAACTCTCCGTTGCCATCTCCATACTTTATTCGGGCAACCATAACATCCGTATCATCTGTATCTGATTTATTGGCATATGTGAGCATCTCAAGTCTACATTTAACGCGCCTGCCATCTGCTAACAACAGCGTTAATACCTCTCCGCGTTCTCCCTTTTCAAATATCTTCTTTAAGTTTGGTGATATCTTAGCCCTGTACATAATCCAACCTCCTTTACCGGATGCAGGTGTACGCCCTTGCTGGAATAACGAATTGCAAAACGCTTTGTTTCTTCGTATCTTCCTTTTCCAAGGTTAAAGTACCTTCCAATCGGTTCTTTTGCGCTGATGTATTCAATAGGGTACTGCTGATTCTTACGGAATTCAAATTCTCCTGTCCCAGAATATTCATCCACCAGCTTCTGAGCATCCACATTTTTATAGAACATATCTGGAGCTGTTCCTTTGGTTTCCAAATCAGAACGTACCCTTTGTCTCCACTTTTTAGTTCCCTGAATATGTTCCTGCTGTTTCACATTTCTTACAGCTATGTTTATAGATCCATCTTTTAATTTTTCTTTGAATTTGCGGGACTTTTCCAGATTTTCAACTTTTTTTCTAAGTACCTCAATTTTTTCACCTTCAGTATACTTCATTTTCTGGAACTTTGCAAAATCTTTCGGTACTTCCTCCCCTAAAACAGCCCTATATTCCTTATGCTGCCTCATATCCTGCAAAAGCCTCTGCCGGTTCCGCTCCTTCTCCCGATAAGCCTTGATCTGCTTCTTCGTCCGGGGATCCCGGTCAATAGGATTCTTTTCAGGATTGGAAAAATCCTTATCCTTCTGGATCTGCTTTTCTGTCTTTCCTATCGTTGTATATTTAACCAATGAATGAAGGCAGTTAGGATGAATATTCAGGTAGGTATTCGTCAGATCATCCGCCCCATCCGGATCTACCTTCCCGAAAGCCAGAGACAACGGAGGATAGTCCGGGTTCATTCCGCTTTTACTGTACACTCTTCCCTCCAGAGCCGCGCATACCTTGCAGGTGCTTCCAACCTTCACGATCTGCCACAGATCGTAATCGTCAGCCGTAAGAAGGGCTGCCACCTGGGCCTGACGGGCTGTTGTGCGGACAGCCATGTTCCCATAGCTCTGCAAAGACCACTTTCGCCCCGCCTTATCCACAAAAGCAGTAATCCCCTTATTCTGCATCTCCTGTACCATGGCCTGACTGCTGTTGATCCATGGAGTTCCTGCTGCCTCCTTGCGCAATACCTGTTTAAGTGCTGTTTCCCGGAAGGGATCAGCCTCCAGTCTCGCAATCGTGTAGACCTTCCGTACGCTCTCATAAGCTGTTTCTGAGGCCTCTGTGAGCTCACCCAGCAGATTATCAGTCAACTGCTGTATAATAGCAATCCGGGGCGCTGAGAATGTCTCAGTCATCTTCCGGGCATTCGAGTAACCCGAAGCATCCTTATCCGAATGGTAGAATATCTTTTCTATCATCGTCGGGACATAGGCCCAGGACTGATCTATCATACTTTGCAGAATCTTCTGGACACGTTCCAGAGCAGCTACCTCAGCATAATCTACATGGCCCACCGACCGCTTACGGTTGATCACATTTATGATTTCCTGCTCTGTCCGCAAAAACAGCATACGCATATAAGCCGTTACATCTGCCCGATCTGGTAGAAGGATCTTCATCTGCCGTGTCATTCAAAATCCCCCTCATTGCCTGATGCTGGTTCCCGTGGAAGCTCTAAGCCCATCAGAGGATCCTGCATCGCTCTGGAACTGCTGTAAGTCTGACCTCTGCCCGCCTCGATGCTTTCGTCCGTGATTTTTCCAAACATTCCGGTTTCTTCGGTCAGTGTCTGGAGTTCCTGCTGTGCAGTAGCAGAATCGATCAGATCATTTTGGTATACCGCCAGAATTGCATTCGTTTTGCGTTCTGCAATCTCCGCAGTTTCCTTGGCATCTGGGGTCTGCATGGGTGGAAAATCAATCTCCAAATCATCCGGTATCTGTCCCCAGGCCGATAATGCCATAATCGGCAGTAGCCTCTCAATGATAGCCCGGAAATCTGTTTCCCGCAGGCCGTCTATGTAATCATAATAATTACGCATATCAGATTCGCCAGTAGCATTCATCCCAGCAGGCGAGCGCCCGAAGAGCTTCGTGACCGGTGTTCTGGCTGCACCTGCCACATCCATCATCACTCTGTCATACACATCAGCAAGGCCGGTAAACGTATACTGGACATTGTGCATGGCATCGCCCTTGTTGATGATGCGGGTTCCGAAGTTGCTTTCCATGATTGCCTGGGCCTGCATCAGGTTCCAGAACCTGCGCTGCATCTCTGTATTTGCCGTCCCCAGCAGCTGATCCAGTCCATCCGCTTCGAGATAGTTGACATTTGCCCGGAAAGTCAGCGCTGCAATATTACCGGATACATTGTCCCGCTTGACAACCTCGCTGTAAATCGCCTCCAGCTCCGACTCCCCCCAATACTGTTCTGCCACCTGTTCCAGCCATGGCAGTTCCCGGCCAATGAACCGGATTGCCCTGCTGTGATGCACTCGCACAGCTGTCTGGCCTGTAGTCTCATCCCGGATGATATAATAATCCGGCAGTCCAAAATCAGGATCGGACGGATCTGTTACCACATCACTTTCCGGATATACACCACTCCACCGGTCCAGAATCTGCAAGCCCAGGAAACTCCCTGGCATTATGCTGTCTAAATCCAGAGGCTGGGACATATCATTTTGTCCCCTGATAAGAATCACTCCAACTGCACCACCATACAGCCTCCCCCAGCACAAGCCTGTCAGCAGTTTCTTTCGTAACTGGGTGGTCCGTTCTAAGCGGGCCATCTGGTCGATATATTCTGGAGCGATACCCGATCTGATCTCATACCATTTTCGGATCATATCATTGGGGATTGTAGCTACGATGTTCTGAACAATCCAGTTATCCCGGTACAGACTGGTTAGGAGCTGGTAATTCTGGGTCATACGGGTCAGGGGATATTCTGTCGCCTGCAAAAGATCCATGGTACCGAATCCAATCCGGGCCGCAGGATTAGAAAAGGCATCCATTGTTGCGGTGGATGCCTGCGTTGTGTCTGCCCGTGTACGGCGGGTGTTTCTTCTCTTGGACATAATCAATTTTCCTTTCTATCAGCCACATAGGTTACTTCCATCTCTGCCCCTGCGTCATTACTTACAACCGTAGTCGGGCCATATGTCCGCAGGGCCTTGTAGGCGGCAATCTCTTCTGGGGTGAGGTCACGCTCGATGGGAGTTTCAAGAAGCCATATGACCTCAAGATCTGGCATGGCAGCCCTAAAATCCTCCAAAGATGTTATACCTTCAATTCTTGCAAATATACGCTTTACACCTGTTTCGTTAATTGTAGTATAAGTACCTTCCGTCCCATAGCTATCCACTTTGGCATATGAAAGCCTGTTGCATATACATGGAGAATACATGTAGTTATCTATATTTTCTATGTTCAAAGCAAACCTGGAAGTAGTTGACTCAATGTCTGGGTTTCCAGGCGTACGAACCCAATCATTCACATTCGCATTATGCCCTATCCTCTGCACATACTTCCCTCTCCCCAAGTCAATCTCATCACAAATCCACTGCTGACCGTTAGAATCTGTGTAGTTGCCATCCTTGCTAACTGGCACACCGGGGAGACCGTTAGGAGTGGCGAGGGTGAGGGATTGGCTCTGACTTCCGCTGTCGGAAATAGAGACGTTGATTGTGCCGCTCTCACCAGCACTCACTATCTCCTGCGGATACTCCGGACTGGGGGATGGTTTGCCGCCGGTGTAGGGTTCCCATGACGACAGTCTTTCGTTTTCGGTAATAGCGACATAAGCAGTTAAGTCAATTTCTATCCCAGCATCATTAGATTTGTCAACTAATACTCTGATACGAATACCTGTTTCGGTTCCATCGGGCGTATATTCTCTAGTGTAGATTACCCCAGATGGTTTTTCTACAGCAATATCGATTATAACCCCCACAGTGAAACTTTTCGCGAAGTATGTTTTCCCAATTTCCATCACATCCTTCACATTAACTGCACAATGCACTCTACTGATTGAAGTATCCACTGTAACGCCAGAAAATGTAACGACTCCCTTGTCAAAAACCCAATCGACGCCCCTACTATTTCCTGCGCCTTGAGTATTTATCAACTGCGCCCCTGTAGTCTGTACCTGATCCGTCTGTCCAAACACCCTCAGCCCCCGGAACGGACGGCCTTCTGTGGCATCATTGATGATGATTGTGGTACCGGAAGCAACTGCCTCAATCAGCTTAGGGCCTCGGCGCATACGGTACAATCGGCCTGAATCTAAGCCAATATATCCCATTCCCGTAATCATGTCTTGCTTCAATTCATTCATACTCACCACTTAACCCTCTGAATCTCAACACTGTTTTCCTCTGCTATTGCTGAATACACATATAGCGTATCAAAAGCCATCCCCTTCCCTATAGCCAGGACATTAACTGTGATAAGCTGTGCCACATTTGAAGGTATTCTGATCGTCCCCCTAACACCTGGAGCTACATCAGAAGATGCGGAAACATATATATCATTTTCCCCAAAATTCTTTATCAGTACCTCTTTTGTAATCCCTCCCAAAGGAACTGAAACTTTATTCTTTTCCAACGTAGATATCGTTCTTACATCAAAAATCATTTTCTTCCTCCATTAGCCTGTTCGGCTAATATCTGTTTCAATCTGTCCGCTATTTCCGAAGCGGATAAACCACTTTTTGTTTCAAGGCTCACCGTTATATCTGGAAACAGTATCCTGGATTCCTGCCCCGCATTATCAGAAGCAGGCCGAAGAATCTCCAATGCCTCGCTGTCCCCGCACCGGGAGTATGTAATCCGTTCATATCCATACGGAATATCGTTCTTCTCTTCTTTATTCATGATGCTATCCTCCATTTTGGTAGTTTTGTCTTACAGTAATACCGTAGGGCGTCCGGCCCATGGTCCTGCTGTTTCACCGGCTTTTCCTCTCCGCGTTCTGCCGCCTTATCATCCCACACATAAGACTGCATTTCCCCAGTCAGCCCCCTGCATTTGCGGTTGATCCTGATGCTACGCTTAGCCAAAAGAGTGGATACAATGCGGATTCCATCTATTACCTCGTTATCTGCCGGCTTCACATAATAGCCACGCCCCTGCAGCTCGGCTATAAAAGACGCGGCAGAGGGATCCACAATGATCTCGCACTGTTCCTCTGGCCTGTTCCCCATGAACTCTGCCATATCATCTGCATACTGGGAATCTGTTCTCTGTGAGTTAGGGCTGCGCCTGGCCTCTTCTGATCGGCTGTCCCAACGATATTCCCGATCAACCCACAATATCTGTCCATCGTCCCAGATATCCAAAAATACACAGGGATTCGTGGTGCCATAGTCCACTGCAATACTCCGAACCGCTGTGCTTTTCAGCGCCACAGGACGTTGATCGTCCGTATACAGATTATCGTCTGTAAACATGGTATAAATCAGACCCTCAGCGGCTTTCCACAGCCCCTTGATATACCGCAGGTAGAAAACTCCGGCATACATACTGCGGTATCTGGCCTTAGTCTTCTCAGACAAAGACAGGTTATCATCCATTGTAAAATGCAGATAAAGAAGCTTTTTATCTCTGCGCTTGTCAATCCAATTTACCTTGAACCAATGCACAGGCCCCGCCGGATTGCAGTTAAACCACATCTTAGAGCCTTCCACCGAAAGACGTCCTGTCGCCTGGTTCACAAATGATTCCGGCATCAATGCCACCTCATCAAAAAAGGCACCTGCTGCTGTAATACCTTGAACCAGATCCTGGGATCCTTCGTCTTTTCCACCGAATATGAAAAAATAATTTGTCTTACCTTTCCTGGTAACTTCCAGCATGTTGGGAAGATCTCCAGAGATATGGTAAATCCACTTATATCCCCGACTGGTAAGCATAAGCTTCAGATTCTGCAATACGTTACGCTTAAAAGAGCTGATGGTCTTTCCGGCCATAATGAAGTTTTCTCCGTCAAACCGTTCCATGGCCCACATTATATAAGACAATGACATGCTTACAGTCTTTCCGGATCGGATGGCTCCGTCTGCTATAATCCCTTCCGCGTCCTTTACCGGACTGGAATCCGCCCACCAGGTAAATACCTGGCGCTGCTTACGTGAAAACTTCTGAAATTTAAATATCAGCCGTTTCCTCTTCATCGTCTGCGTCCTCCACTTCTTCTGCAAAATCAGACCAATCCTCGTCGGCAGCATCATTAAATGCCTGAAGAAAACCATCATCTTCCGGTTCTTCCTCAACATCCTGTCCAGTCTTTGCCTTGGCTGCTGCCGTTCGTATCTTCTGCTCCTCCAAGTCCGCTTCTGACTTTGTGGTCTGTCCTAAGGTGTCGCGGATAGCAATATAAGCTTTTACATCTCCCGCCAGAGCCTCCCGGATAATGGCTGCGTTGACGGCTGATTCCAAGGTGCTGTCCAGTCCTAATGCCTCCAGCAGCGGCGTCCATTCTGGATTGTCTATTTCGGCCGTGAGAAGGGCATTCAATGTCTTCCGAAAGTCGGCCTTCCTACGCCGTGATTCGCCGGATGCTTTTCCTCCTCTGCGTCCATATTCTCGAGCTTCGCTCGGGCTTAAACGTCTTAAGTTACCATTGTTTGCCATCACCTCACCTTCCTATCTGACTGTATTTCTGAAATCAAAAAAGGCAGCTAAGGCCACCTCTCATTCGTGTTTGTTTTTTATGTATAGAAAAAAGAGCCGCACGGTGACGGCTCTGATGACTCTGTTAAACACTATATATAATGAACTCGGGCATTACTCGTCTACTTTTGATATGCGTTTTATCAAATCAATATCCTGCGGAAACAACTTATCTATCGTATAATTGATGTTAAACGGTATCAAAGATAAACCAAATGCAATGAAAAAATTTACCATCCATAATATTTCTTCAAATAATCTTTTATTGCTTGCTTATCCGAGATATTAGATTTGTCAATAATTTCTATCAGTGCATTCATCAAATGGCTCTTATTCCCCCTATCTTTTAATAATACAGCCAATATATAATCAATTCGAACCTCATTTGCAATATCTATAGTTGTTTTTTCTAACGATGCAACTTTCTCACATTTGTTTTTGATTTCATTAATTTTAATACATTCACCAATCAATGCAATTATATAAAAAAGATTAAAGAAAAAATGATAACAAACTATTATAAAGCAAACTATAAACGAATATTTTCCTATTACTGGAGCTTCGCTTAACAATGAAAAATATATTACCAACATATATGCTATTTGAATTGCCAAATTAAAAGCAGAAAACTCAAAATGCGATAAAACACGATTCACTGTTTCATTTTCATCAACAAGATTAATGATTCGTATGAGTTCCGTTGATATAACTGATGTAATTATAGCCATACCTGCCAAGGACATTCCCAACAAAGTAAACTCCCCACCTAAAATCGAAAGCAGAATCTGTTTTAAATCATCTTGAATGTTATAAAATGCCTCATAAATTCCAAACATCTTGAACAAAACAACTCCGAGGATCGCCGTGACACCAATAGCCATATTTACCTCAAAACAGCCTATTGCAAAATAATCTTTCCAGCGTTTGTACTTTTTTATCCTTTCTATCATTCTTCGTCACTCTTCCCCTCTCTTCATTAATGGCCTTAGTTTTACTTTGAAAAGATATTCAAAATAGTATCTCTGCATGCCAAAAAGAACTCTTCTGCCGTTTCACCAATAGTTTCTCTTTTTATCGGTTTCTGCTCTTCTGTAGTATATTTTTTACCGTCTTTACCAGTGGCTATAACACGAACATATCCATTTTTAGTAGCATCCTTATCCGTAATTCCTTTTGACAAGTGACCTACTCTCTCAATATTTTCTCTAATTTCCCCAGAATCAATATTTAAACCAATGGTACCATTTGAATCAAAAATCACACTCATAGCATTCGCATTTGCTTCTTCCATTAGTTCTGCCGTATTTGTCAATCCAGCATTTAACTGCTCCAGCATATTTCCATCAGCCGGATTTGGTAATCTAAAATTAAACTCCAATCTTTTAATATTCTTTATATTTCTTAATTCTCGCTCAATTTCATTAATTTCCATCCCCTCGTTATAAAGCGATATTGAAAATCTAAGAGGTGAATTATTTTTTTCCATACACATATTGATTATTCCAGAAAATGCCCTATTAAACTCCTGATAACCAAACCTACTTCTTGTATGAAATCCAATAATTTCTCTATTTACATCAAAATAGAATCTAATATCTTCAATCGTTGGAATTGAATGGGACTCTACCTCTTCTGTCGCAGCATTAATTCGTTTATAATATAACGTAGCTGATTTATATATTACGCCAGACACATAACTATCATCTTTCAACCCTATCGATAAACGATATTTTGTCTTAGTAAAATGTACTTCTCCATCATCAGATTTAAAGCTTCCTTCAGTTTCATATTCTGTTCCATTTTCAAGAAAAGACAAAATACATTTTCTCATAGTATCGAACATCTCTTCTTTCTTATACATTTCAAGAAGCTCTGTAGATTCTAAATTGATTTTGGAAAAATATATAATCATATCGACCTCTCCATTTCGACGTTTTTTTTCATTATACCACACGTTTCATGGAAAGAATATACAAAAAATCCCCCTGCTATTATTACACATCTCACAAGTAGACTCTTTATATTTCAAAGTATAGAACATATGTTCTTTAATGTCAATGTATACATAACAAAAAGACACCCTCTCTCAAGGATGTCTCTCTGTGCCTGGAACGTCTGGGTGGAGATCCCTAAACCAGGCTAACGGACCCTCTAGGAATCGAACCTGGGACACGGTGGTTAACAGCCACCTGCTCTACCGACTGAGCTAAGGATCCGAAGAAGGGGGCGTCCAGCCCTGGTATGGAACCAGAGCCAGACGAACCGGCCACCGGGCTGTGACACCCTGGCGACCGTCGATTTAAGTGTAAGCCGTCGGCGTTATGCCTTTGGCTTCATGGTACACTATAACATTTTAATTCGTAACATTGGTAACATTCGTAACAAACTTTATGCCGCAGACATAAATCTTTGAAATTCCATTTTTACACTTGCTTCTGTGGCCTTCCGCCCCATCTTCATAGCCACCTGCGCCCAAGTCATATCCTCAAATATCCTATACCGGATAATCCGCTGCATCCTGGGCGAAACTGTATTGAGCCATGCTTCCACCTGACGCTTGATCTTCTCCGCGTTCCGGATCCGCTCCTCCAGTAACTTCTCCATACGGTCCAGCTCATCCGGATCCTTAACAGCTGCATATCCAAGCCCCTCCAGATGATAGGTCTGTAACGTGTAAGGGAACTCATGCGCAGAGCCCTTAACACTGTCCTGCTGGATCTGGCTCCGGTGCTTCCTCAACTTCCGGATCTCCTCCTTGGTATCCTTAATCAGCTCACAGGCATCTATGTACTGCTCTAATATCTGCTTGTCCAACGGTATCACCTCCTCGCCCTCAAAATCCTCTGTCTGGCCTCATCCCACTCAGCCGCCCACATCTCTATTTCTACCCGGACAATCAGGTACCGCTTCTGGTACAGGATTCCCATATCGCTATACTTATCGACCTGAGGCCTGCACTTCCATCCAAATCTCTTTTGCAGCTCAATGCCGCTGTACCGCCCCACAAGTTTCCCGCAATCATACAGGTCATAATATACTGTCCCCGGCATAACATCACCTCCAGATCATCAGCACCGCCATCAGGGAGCCCCAGACCATCAGGTAATCCCAGCGGTCTATATTGTGCCATATCAAATTGATTGTCCCTGTTATGGCCCACAGAATAATTACCACGTCCTTAAGTACATTCACGGCCACAACCTCCCTGTTTTCTCGTCTCTTAACCTGATCGTATCCTCCACATGGTAGCCCATGCACTTCGCGGTAAAGAGCATCATGCGGACGGTCTTGCAGTAATCTTCTGGCGGCCTGTCCGCTTCCCGGATCGCAGCTCCTGCGGCTGGATCCGGATATCCTTCATGATTCTTGTACATTGTGCTTCCTCCGTTAAATGTCAGTTTTCTGGATTAAGCTCTTTTGTGTAAGCAATAAATCAAGCAGCTTCTGACCATAATTTCTTAACTCACTATCCGATGGAGTATCGAAAAAATTAACACCAATTTTTTCATCAAGACAACTTAGTATTTCTTTGCTTTTTACATGGTCGATAGCAAGCAACTTGCATAACTGCTCATGTAATTCAATTCTGTGCTGCTCCATTCCATACACGCCAAACACACCGGTATCTTTTAACTGTTCTATACACCACACATGATAAATATATTCCATGCATAAATCTAGCGGATTTGTTCTGTCCATTATTCTTTTCCCCTCCTACTAAATTTTAATTTAACTCGACTTTAATTCGACTTTAATTCGTTTTAACTCGATACAACAACTACTTGTTTAATACCACAACTGTTTACAACAACTTACCCTTTCTTGCCCTGATACGGCTCCGGCATTTCTAGGTCGCACAGCATCCCCGCAAGGGCTGCCACCAGTATTTTCTTTTTCCGGAGCAGCTTCGACGGTAAGGGTTCCACTGCATCGACCTTTATCATCTCATCCAGGAGTGCCTTTTCTTTTTCCAGCATCTCCCTAAGCAGCTCCATGTCTGTAGGCTCAGTATCTTCCCCCGGTTCTTCCCCGCTGCTGTTTTCGCAGCAGATTTCCTCATTCTGCTGCATTTTCGCAGCAAGCCGTTCCGGCTCCTGATCCAGCGCCCTCATAGCCCGACCGCAAATATATTCGCAAGGATCCTTGCAGTGCTTACAGCATGGGCTTGGCTCCCCGTCTCCGGCCCGGTGATAAACCAGATCGTGGTTCACGAACTCACAAGTATCTCCTACAAGTTCACGGATTCCATCCAGATCTCTAATCTCGCACGGAAACGGATTCCCGCAGGGTGCCTCTACACACCACCGGTCTTTTTGCCGGATCCCACACTCCATAGAGCAGGAATCACAATAATGGCCTCCCTCACATCCTTCTGTAGCAATCAGGCTGTCTGCCGGATATTCCCGCTTGGGTGTCCCATAGGCCGATAGCTGATGGGCTGGACAGTTTTCCCGTTGCGACGTCGCAACGCTCCCCACCGGCAGAGGCTCCACTTCAGGCATCAAGTCCTCCACCGATATCTCACAGCTCTGCATAGCTGCTCTTTCTGGTTCCGGCGGTACATCCGTCACATCTGGAGCGGCCTCCGGCTCAATCCCCGGAAAATCTGTAATACTGATCTGCCCCGGAAGCTCCACATACGGGATTTCCTTAGGCTGTTTCATGGCTCGGATCTGGCGCACGGTCATATCTGGAGTTACCTGCTCCAACTGCTCATCATCAAGCCCAAGCATCTCCTGAAGCTGTGCTTTGCTGAAATCCCTGTACCGATCATCCAGTATGGGGCTGTTGCCTCCCTTGGAAAACCGGATGCACCGGTCTATATAGCGTTTGGTGGTTGACCGGCTGAAACCGAACTGCCTGGCAGCATACTCATTGATATCGCTGTATCCGTATTCCTGGAACTGATTACGATCCCGCACATACATCAGCCAGTACCCGATGGATATCACACTTCTGGCGGCCGTCTTAAGGTCTGTATGTATGTACCGCCCGATCTCATCCAGTGGGATCTCCATCTGGTACCACTCCGGGCCTGTATGGTCAATGGTTCCTGTCTCAGGAACCATGGTATTCTCATCTTCCATCTGTCTCCCCCTCTCTCAAAAACTCCCTCGTCCGCTCCATCATGATCGCATCATAGTCCACATCCCTTTGTTCAAAGTTGTGGAACCGGTTGGACGATGGACCGGGAGTCTTTTCGCAGGCAGGTTTCCCCTCTGTCGGGTTCCGGTAGTTCCCATCCAGCACCTTTGCCATATTGGCATCAGCAATCAGCCAGTCAAACGTAGCTGACCAGTTCCTGCGGTTTTTGCCCTTCAAAAAGTCACTTTCCTCCGCAGTCTCAAAAAGCCGACGGAAGTCCTCAACGGTATATCCTGCCCTCAGTCTCGCACGGATCGCCTTCTTCCTCGCTTCCGACAGCTTCACCAGGCGGGGATACGACCCGCAAACGGAATTATATAATTCTCGAATCGTGGTGATCTGGGAGGAAAAGTCGTCCGGCTTTTCTGGTACCTCTTCAGAGGTACTCTTTTTATTTTGTTTTTGTTTATGTTTATATATGTCTGCGCTTTGTACTTCGCTTTCTACTACGGGAAATACTTCGCTTTTTACTTCGCTATATACTTCGCTTTTTACTACGTTTTTGAAAGTGAAATACACCATTTTGTATTTATTAGGGCTTCCTTTTCTGCCCTTCTGGTAGATGATACGGCCAGCCTTTATGAGTTCGTCCCTCGCCTTGATGAATGTGGCTTCTCGACCCATTGACATGGCTGCCATCAATCTCAGGTTATCTACTATAACCCACTCGCTCCACCCGCTCCGGTTGAAATAGTTCATCATCTTGTACCATAACAACTGCGACGGGATCGGTAAGTAGTTAGTTTCGAGCCATCGTTCGAAGGCTATGATCTCTGCCAGATAATTGATCTCCATGTAGGCTGTCACCTACCTCTCTTTCGCTTTTAATTCCCTCCAGGCCTGAGCGTCCCTGTATAACTCTATCCAGTCCACGAACCGCATCGTCACTAACCATTCGCACCGGTCTTTCCGATGGAATACCGCCGGAAGAAGCCCCTTAGCGGCGTCTCTGACTGCCTGTGATACCGCATCCAGAAGGTTCAGCTTCTCTACCCGTTTACACTCTATATGGATACCCGGGAGCCCTACCACGTCCGCATCGCCGGAGGTTCCGCAATACTGCTGGCCCCTGCGGCAGTCATAACCGTACTCCCTCAAAAGCCCTGCCAGCTCACGCTCCCCGCGCTTGCCTTTCTCTCTCTGTGATCTTCCCATGCTATTACCTTTCAAAAAAAGGGGCGGCGGTCAAAAGGTACAAACCCGGCCGCCCCGGCCAACACCTCTGGTCATTTAATACCGTGACATATCAAATCCCACCAAAAGGCTGCACTGCTTATCCGATGATTGTAATATGGTCTCTTACATTTGGCTGCATATGGGACACTGCCTGCGCCAGATATGCCTTGATATTTGCTACTGCCTCATTCCTCCAGAGGCCGTTCTGTGCCTCCTGGAGCATAAAGGTAGGCTCTCCCTTGTCCCCTACACGGAATACGAACGCACTGGCAGGCTGTCCCACCTCCTGGAAGGTACGGTACGGGACCAGTGTCACCGGGTTCGGCACCTTCACATCTGCCTTTGCTGCTGCACCTACCGTCATAACAGCCACCTGAGAAATTCCATCATCTGCATAGCTCTGATCGTTCTTTCGTTCCACATTCCCGGCCATCTTCTGGACCAGTTCCAGATCCTCACTGGACTGGAAATTGGCCTGCAGCTCGATCATGAATGCCTCCTGATCGTACCAGTGGCCGAAACGGAACTCATTTACCTCTGCATTTACCTCAAACAGGCACTCTCTTGTACGCTCTGCATCCAGCGCAGAGATCAGACGCACCCGCTTGGGATTTACGATATGGATAATCATATCCGTATCCTTCGGGAACTCCTCATAGCAGGCCCCGATGTAGTCAAGAAGGGCGGTAAGGCTGGAAGCCTCCAGCGCCGTCGCCTTGTCTGTGCTATCATAACGCTCTAAGCTCTTGTTGGCGTATGTATGTCCGCAGATCTCAATAACCTCGGTCTTCTCGTTTTCTCTTGCCAGCCCTTCAACGTGCTCTAATGCATCCTTTAATCCTTCTAACATGGTTTTGTCCTCCTTATTCTTCTATGTTTCTTGCTTCATAACAGTCGCAGCAGTCCTGAGACATCGTATAGTCTCCGTACCCTTCCGACTCCTCACAGTCACAGATGAAATCCACATCATCATCTCGCAGATGATACCTGCAGGTTCCACAGCATTTCTTTTCTGATGCCATTTCTCTCTCCTTATCTTCCGTATGCCTGTCTTAAGTCAATCGGCCCGGCCTGTACCGGCTCTTCAAAAATCTCCCCTGTTTCCGGGTCAAACTCCGGTTCCTGCCGGACATCCGTATAGGCTGCCGAAGGTGTCTCCCTTATGGCGGTTACCTGCGGAAGTCCGCTTCCCGGCTCCGACATACTGATCCGGCCAGTCCGGCCATCCTGGCCTACCAGGAATACGGTCTCAGATTTTTTGAATCCTGCCAGCTTGGTGCTGACTGAGAAATCAACCTTCAGGTTTCCACGGCCAGCAGGCTTGAATTTAATGTTTACCGTCATTCCCCGGACGGCTTCCGGATCCGTATTGGGATCCATGATGTTGCGTCCGATCTGGGTCAGGGCCATCTGGAACTTTTCTGCCAGCTCCCCGTTCGCTATCGTATCAAACGTGATCGCCATATGCTGTGCTCACCTCCTTTCCTTATCCAAAGAATGCACTGGCTGCATCCTGAGGCTGTGGTACCGGCGGGGATGCTGTCTCAGGAGCAGCTGCCTGTATGGATTCTGGTTGTTCCTTTTCCTCTGACGGCACATCTGCAACCACCATATCAGCATCACTTTCTACATACTCTTTGGTGCCATCCTCACGAATTACTGCCATATCTGCGTCTATCGCCTGTATTAAGTCAATCGACATGATTCCCCACTTGCTAATCAACTGGCGAAGCATTGTCTTATACGCCATGCCATCAAAATCCTTCGCCCAGAATGTCCACTTTGTTCCTTTCTCCAGATCCTTTTTATATCCCGGGCTGAATTTCTTGGCATGGTTCTCCATCTTTTCCCGGCTCCAGTACATGGCCTTGCGGAAGCCGTTGGTATACTCAAACATGGTGTAATATCCCATGGTCGGTGTATTTTCCCGTTCTTCTTCGTCTTCGATCAGGCGTACCTCAATTTCCTCATTCAAGGGATCGAACCGGATCAGTTCCCCTTCTTTGATCGCCAGCACAGTCAGTTTCTTATACTGGCCGCTGCGGGTAGCCAGCTGGATATAGCCCTTATACCCAAGCTGGAACTGGGCCTCTTTCTCTCCCTTTGACCGGTTATCATACGGCACCATATAATACTGGCCCAGCTGGGGGCTGGGGGAAAGGTTCAACGATTCCCCCAGAAGCGCTGCGCTTAATATGCTGCTGTTGGTACACTCCTGCAATGCCGGATTGACCTGGACAGCAGAAACGATGCTGGAAATAAAACGGGTGCCGTTCTTTCCCCCTACTACCTTATTGATCTGGTCCTTTACTGCATCCTGGGTCAGATATGCCGTAAGCCCCATTCTCCTCTGTCTGTTTGCAAGATTGTTATTTACTGCCATAACTCTTTATCCTCCTTAATTCTTCGGTACCGGCTCAAACCGGATGCCGTTATCGTTTAAAAATGCCTTAAGTTTCATCAGCTGCGCCATGGTGGCATATACCCGGAAGTCGATCACATTGACCGGATTCTCTACCGTTTCCATCTTCTGGGGCATCTCCTTGGGCGGCTCCGGTTCGGCTGCTCTTCCAGCCTGCATAACCCGGTCGGCCTCTGCCTTTCGGGCGGCCTCACGTTCTGCCTTTCTCCGTTCCTGTTCTTCCATGTACAGGCGCCGGTTCTCCGCTTCCGCCTCCAGCTGGTTCCGTTTTACCATGGCGGCGCCAATATCATAGGTCTGTAAAAATACCTGCTTCATATCCCCAGCATAAGGGCTGTCCACCTCATTCAGGATCGCCAGACCCTCATCTACCTTCTGGATCAGTGCAAGGATCTCCTCTTTGATGGACTTCATGGTAGTGGATGCATTGGCATACTGGGGCTTCATCACCCGGTCAAAGGGGAGGCACTGGCCGATATCATGGATATTGGCCTCATAGAACTCCTTGATCTTTGCTGTCTTTTCTTCCCTCTGGCGGCTCTCATAATCCTTGATCTGAGTATCAATCTTATCAATGGCACCCTGGACGATCCCGGTCAGCTCCTTGATCTGCTCACCAAACAGCTCATCCGGTTCCAGAAGCTTCTTGCGGATCGCAGTCCGCTCTCCCTTCACAGCCTCTACAAACTTATTCAGCGTGGCCCGGTCGGCCTTGGCTGCTTTGATGGTTTCATCTGTGTAGACGGTTGCAGCATATTCCTTAGCTTTGGCTGTAACCTCTTCCTTCAGCTCCTCGAAATTCCATTCGATCTTCTTTAAATATCCGCCTTCCTGCGGATTGTAGATTTTTAATTCCATACGTTCCTCCTCTGCCTTTATATCGTCGGGAGAAGCAAATCCGGCCTGTGGCCTTCCACTACGCAAGTCCAGAAGCGCTGTTCTGCTTCCACCAGATACCGGATATCCTCCTCAATGTCCTTTCTTTCGATGAAATAGTGCTTGACTGTAATCCGCAGTTCCCCATGCCATTCGCTCTTAAGCTGGGCTTTCAAAACTGCAAAATCATACTCTGTCACTGCCAGATAATGGAGCACCTGGCAATAATAATTGTCCGGTATCTTACCATTCCATTTTTCACGCTGCATACTCTGTAGAATATTAGTGGTCTTGATTTCCAGTATCCCGCGCCGTCCCTGCTCATCCACCAGCTCACCATCCAAAGAAGCATGCATCCACGGGTACCGGTCGTTGATGAACATATTATCTTCATCGTAGAATACCTGATATTCCGGGAAATCCATGGCGAACAGTGCCCGCAGATGTTTTTCTGCTTCTGTGCCGTACCGGACATAATCCTTATCTGAAATATCCTCCGGCATCACCAACCCCATCTTTTCTTCCCACAGCTGCACGTTGTCTTTGTACGGGTTCATACCTACACAGGCGCTGGCATCCGACCCGCCGATATGGTTCTTCCGGCCCTTAAGCCATTCCTCCCGGCTGGCAAATATATGCTTAGTGACTGCCATCCGCAGCACCCTCCCTCCTCATAATCTTTCCGCAGTTCGGACAGGGTGTAATCTCCCCAAGGAGGGACCACATCCGGACACCGCAGGAGCAGGACAGGAAGTAAAACGGGGATGTAATCCTGACCTGGCTGCCGAGGTATGTACTGGGGCGGGTCATTTTGACAGCCTTTCCAGGCATTTCTCCTTCGCTGCTTTTTCCACGATACGGCTTAATTTCATCAATGCATGTGCAGCTCCTAAATCATTAACGGCCACACGGCTAACTGCACTCACCATACTTTTAGCAAGGCATTCAACAAAATCATCTGAGGATATATTTTCTCTCTCACCTATGCAGATCACCGTTGCCTCCACTCCATCCTTCTTCTCATTGCCTGTCAGACAGATTGCAAGAGCAATCTCGCTTTCAGCTGTCCTTTTGGCCCCATTGTATGAAATTGTTGTGTTTACCATTGATTTTTCTCCTGTTCTCCCTCATAATAGAGGGTGTTGATTTTTTTAGTTTCTGGACCTACCACAGTTGCCGCTGTGCAGGTCCTTTTTCTTCTTGTAACTCAGGCACGGATACATCCTGCTCCGTTCTATGCACCGGTTCTTATTATGGCAAGTACCACAAACATCCTTGTCCATCGTCCTCGCCTCCTTAAATCTCAGAAACGGATTCGCTTACCGGATCGTAAGCCAGCCGGAATGCATCACCATTACTATCTCTCAGTTCCGCCTCACGGGGGCCGATCATCTCAAAAGCAAAGCACTCCAGTGCAATGTCTCCCCGCCGTTCTAACTTTGCCAGACACTTGCGGATCTTATATTCCGCTACGGTTGTTGCCTTCTTCATCTTTCCTCACCTCCTCTCACAGTGCTATGATTCCGGTAGCCACCAACAACAGCACCGTCTCAACCCCCAGCAGGAACGCCATCACCGTAGACATCCTGCCGAACAGCCGCACATCCTTATGGCTCTGATCCAGCTGTTCCCTCATGATCCGGCCCAGCTTCAGGATCTGCTGCTTCTCTTCCTGGGTAACTACAACGCCCTCCACTGGGGGCTGATACTTAATTGGTTCTGTTTGCATTTTCTTCTCCTCTCCATATGTACCCAGTCCACTCCCATAACTTTTTGGGACTGATATAGTAATTGGTTCTTTTCCCTGATTCCATCTGTTTGAGATCTGTAACCTGCCGTTTGTCCTGAGTCGCTATTCCTATAGGCAGCCATCCAGAAATGATTCCTGCCTGAATCCAAGTAGCATCCTTCCCGAAAACCCGTGCTGCAACGGCCACCGGAACGCCTTTCTCTCCGAACTCGGGTACAGAATTCTCACTCATAAGCATACGAGCTATATGTTCTCCTATTTCTTTTGCTTGAGTCAGCTGTATTACGCTCTCTGCCATGCTCTCACCTCCCTCATTCTCATCTTGTTATTTCTTTCCCTCTGCCCTATACTGTACTCACAGGCCCCGCCAGGCCCAGTACCAAGGAAAGGATTATTACCACATGTCCGAAATTGACAAAGCGTTACAAGCTTTTACCGCAAATCAAAAAATGATTGAACGCATAACCAGGGATCCGTTTTCTCCTATCGTGCAGCAACAAAAAGAACTATTAAATGCCGCTACAGCATCAATCCGTTTTTCCAATGCGTTTTCCACCCAATGCACGGTACCAACAGGAATTTTCTCTGGTTTCAATCAGTATGTAAAATTGTCTAAAGCAATAACTTCCAGCATTGGCGTATACAACGCAGTAATTCAAATAATTAATGAAATGACTTCTCCCATAACAAACGTCTGTAGAGACATGAGTGTATTTAGCCAACAAGAATTTCAATCTGCAATAAGCCCTTTGCTTTCTTCCATAAACAACATTCATGTCTTTCCAGATTATGTTGAAGCCCCCGAAGTATTAATATCTGATAAACTATCAAAAGCAACACCAGAAGTACTTTCACAATCTTCTTCAGCCAAGAAAAAGTTGACTCGTTCTGAAGTAGCATGGCTTGTAACATTTTTGCTCACTCTTCTTAGCTGGTTGTTTCCAGATCCACTATCTACTCTTCAAGAAAATACAGATATGGAAACTTTTTCAATTACCCAAGAACAGGGCGAGCAAATTATTGAATGCCTTATATCATTAACTGAATACTTGGAAAATCATCCAAGCCAAATGAATGATGCTACTTCCAGCCATCCAGTGCCTGATTTATTGCCTTCAGACTCTCAACTTGATATTGCAACACCTGACTCTGCAATTCAGTCGAATTCTGAAGTTGATTCCAAGCCTGATAATACTGAATCGAGTTCAAAAGCTGAATAACCATGGTCGCTGTTATAATCCACATTCTCCAATCAGAATGTGGTTTTTCCTTTTCTTCCATCTCTCTCACCTCCCGTCCTCAGTCTCAAATAGATAGTCAATAGATTCATCTGTTCCTAAGAAGTGTTTAATTTTTACACATTCTTGCAATGTTAAATTGCTTTTTCCATTCAATTTTAATGACATTGTGGTAGGAGTTACATCAAGCTCTTTTGAAAGCTGAAACTGGGTAATTCCTGCTCTTGCCATTTCTGCTTCAAGATTACGGTACAATTTTATCACCTCCTTATCGAATTTTCGTGATTACAGTCTTGATTATACTCGAATTTTCGTGATTGTCAATATATTTTTATGATTTTTCGTGATAAAATTAAATTTAACAAAACCTTTGTATTGATTTTTCGAGATTTAGATGATAATATGAAATTAGTTCAAATGAATGGAGGTTGTAAAGTGAACGAATTAGAATCGAATTTGAAAGAACTAATTATTAGTAATTACGGGAGTTTAAAAAAATTCTCCGAAAATATCAATATGCCATGGACTACCCTTGATAGCATTTTAAAAAGAGGCGTGGCTAATTCAAATATAAGCAATGTGTTGAAAATTACTAAGGCACTTGATATCAATGCCGAAAAATTGGTTGATGGAGAAATTATAGGCAATACTGAGCCACATACCATTGCCGCCCATTTTGATGGAGATGAATTTACAGAAGATGAGCTCGATGACATCCGAGCCTATGCTGAATTTGTGAAAAACAGACGTAAATAAGGGGGAATTTGTTTGACACAATTAGAAGAATTAGAGCAGGAAGCTTACGATCATGATATTCCTGTTGATTATGTGCAATTTAAAAGTGACCGTTTGAATGGACTTTACATAGACGGTTCCATTGCCCTGCGCAAAGGAATGGACTCCGCCCAAACTGCTGATACACTGACAGAAGAGTTAGAACATCACTACACAACTGTAGGAAACATTTTAGATCAAAACAATACATCTAATAGAAAACAGGAACGCTTGGCTCGTCTCAAGGCCTATGATCGACGCATTGGCCTCTCTGGCATTATACAAGGACATCGCCAACACTGCCGGAACCATTACGAATTGGCTGAATGTCTTGGTGTAAGCGAAGAGACCCTGAGAGATGCTCTCGAACTATACCATGAAAAATATGGCTGTTATACCAAATTAGATGGCTATTTTATAATGTTTGAGCCTACATTATCCGTAATCGAAAGTTTTTAAAGATTAAAAGAAAAGAGGGGTTGATATGAGTAATAAAATGCAAACAAAAATAATATTTCTTGTTACTTTAGGCATATTAGATATAGGTTTTATTTCTCGTTTTTCTGAATACAGTGTATCTAATAAGATAATAGTAATTCTTTTTTATGCTATTACTATTTGGATTATCCGGAGCATTATTTGTGAAATCAAGAAAGTTAACCTAGAAAAAGCGAACTACGAAAAAACCGTTCAAGAAACCATAAGCAGTATACGAGCTGGTGGCATTCCTAAAATAGAAAGCTGTTCTTTAATCTTAAAAGATGGTGAATTTGCTTGTAATGAAGTTCAAACATATCTAACAGAAACAAAAAATAAAGCTGTCGGGAGTACAGGCTCTGGAGGTGGTGTTAGTGTCCGTGTTACTAAGGGAGTCTATGTCCGTTCGAGTTCAGGAAACAGTCGAAAAATTTATAAAGATGTTACAGAAAAATATTTCGGAAGTTTTATTATCACAAACCATAGAATTGTGTTTATGAATAACCAAAAAGGATTCGAGATTCCTTATGAAAAATTAACAGGACTTATTTCATCTGGAAAATATTTGACTTTACAATCAAGAAATAAATCATATACCATTTTTGTAAATGAACCAATTGTGTTCGAAGAATTAATTAGAGCAGTAGCAAAACTTTAAATAAAACAGCAAAAACCGCCCCTGCGCCAACAGGAACGGCTTTTAGATAAATTCTGTACAGGCCACGGAGGCCAAATACAATGTAAGATTTAACCACCTACATTGTACCACACCTCCTTACACCTGTACAGGTGTATTTTTTATACGCAAAAATGTGCGACGTCGCAACAATAAGGAGGAATAATTATGGCACTGATTCAATGTCCGGAATGTCAACTGCAAGTCAGTGACAAGGCCCTGGCCTGCCCTCATTGCGGTTATCCGTTGAATCGAACGGTTATCCAGAACAATTATAAAAAACGTGCCAGACGAAAACGGCTGCCTAATGGTTTCGGAAGCATCACAGAAATAAAAGGCAAAAATCTGCGCAATCCCTTTTGGACTCGAGTCTGCGTTGGAAAAACAGAATTCAATAAACCCATACTGAAACCGCTGAAGCCCAAAGCTTATTTCCCAACCTACAACGAAGCTTATCAGCCCCTGATAGATTATAACCGCAATCCTTACGATCTTAAAGATGATATTCTCGTTGAAGAACTCTATGAGAAATGGACCGATGCTTACCTGAGCACCTGTGATGAAAGCTATGCTCGTACGATCACATCCGCCTGGGCCTACTGTTCCAGCATTTACCGGATGCGGGCAAAAGATGTACGGGCAAGGCATATAAAGGGAGTTATGGACGAGGGATACCGCATCGAAACACGCGGAAAAAAGAAAGGCGAGAAGGTATTTCCCAGCGCTGGAACAAAGGCGCGGATAAAATCTCTCTTTAATTTGATGTATGACTATGCACTGGAATATGAAATTGTGACCGTGAACTATGCCAGAACATTTGATATATCAGAAGATATTATGAAAGAAAAAGAAGCGTCGAAGCGAAGCCACATCCCCTTCTCAGACAATGAGCTTAACATCCTATGGGAAAATGTCGGAAAAGTGAAATACATAGACTGGATCCTGATTCAATGTTATATGGGATGGAGACCTCAGGAACTTGCCCTGCTCCGTTTGGATGAGATCAATCTCGAAGAATGGTATATGCAAGCCGGAATAAAAACGGATGCCGGTAAGCAGCGTATTGTCCCGATCCATACCAGAATTCGAGACTTGGTAAAACAGAATTATGATATTGCCATGTCTCTGGGAAGCCCATACCTCTTTAATGATAAGGGGCAAACCCATGCCGGCTCTTATAAAATTACCTATGATAAATACAGCTATCGTTTCAAGGCTGTGATGGCAGCGCTCAATCTCAATCCAGAGCACCGCCCTCATGATCCCCGAAATACCTTCGTCACCAGAGCAAAGAAAGCCGAGGTTGATGAATATGCATTAAAGGAGATGGTAGGCCATAAAATTCAGGACATCACCGAATCCGTTTACACTCTCCGGGACCTGGAATGGCTGCGATCAGATCTTGAAAAAATCAGGTAGGGCCAATTTTCAGCCCTACCTGACGGTAAACAAATACGGTAATCAAATAATAAACAAGTAGTAAACAAGTTATGTGCATTTTCCTACTTTTGTATACTTTTCCGTACTGCTTAAATCCTTGATTTTACTGGATTTCTTAGAACTTGCCTTCCTTAGCAGCTTCCTCGATCGAAACAGCTACAGCTACAGTAGCGCCAACCATTGGGTTATTACCCATACCGA